>SWCD01024029.1_pt1 | contig 53019 bp, 48 predicted proteins | sample 4693011 | NCBI WGS metagenome assembly SWCD01 (sample SAMN10267278, study PRJNA491770) | bioreactor metagenome | isolation source: DHS bioreactor inoculated with marine | place: Japan: Omine Ridge, Nankai Trough
AAAAAACAGGCCGTTGATAAATTTGGTTTCAAACGAAGCCTTTAGATCACGCGGGTCAAAAAAATCGTATTCGATGGCATAGCCCGGACGGGTGATGTGCGCACGCTCAAAGCCTTTCATCGAGCGCACGAATTTAAACTGCATATCAAACGGCAGGCTGGTGGAGATGCCGTTCGGATATACTTCCGTGGTGGTTAAACCTTCCGGTTCGATAAAAATCTGATGCGAGGTTTTGTCAGCAAAACGCACCACTTTGTCTTCGATCGATGGACAGTAACGTGGACCGATGCCTTCGATAACACCGCTGTACATCGGCGAACGATGCAGGCCCTCGCGGATGATATCGTGCGTCTTCTCATTCGTATGGGTGATGTGGCAACTGATTTGCCGTGGATGGTCTTCCACTTTACCGGTATAAGAAAAAACCGGCAGCGGCGTATCACCAGGCTGTTCGGCCAGCTCGGAATAATCGATGGTGCGACTATCGATTCGCGGTGGCGTGCCGGTTTTTAAACGCTCAACGCGAAACGGCAGATCACGTAATCGATTGGCCAGTGCGATTGATGGCGGATCACCGGCGCGACCGCCCGAAAAATTCTTTTCCCCGATATGGATCAGGCCGCCTAAAAATGTGCCGACAGTCAATACCACAGTTTTGGTTTTAAATTTCAGCCCCATCTGGGTCACCACGCCGGTGACCTGCTGCTCACCATCGACGGTTTCAACGATCAGATCATCAACTGCCTGTTGAAATAAAGAGAGATTGGGCTGATTCTCTAGTACTTCACGCACGGCAGCCCTGTATAAAACACGGTCTGCCTGCGCACGTGTGGCACGAACGGCAGGGCCCTTACGACGGTTTAAGATGCGAAACTGAATACCACCACGGTCGGCGGCCTTAGCCATAATCCCGCCCATGGCATCAATCTCTTTGACCAGGTGGCCTTTGCCAATGCCGCCAATGGCCGGGTTACAACTCATCTGGCCCAGTGTCTCGATGTTGTGCGTCAGCAGCAACGTTTTTACGCCCATGCGCGCAGCGGCCAGCGCAGCTTCTGTGCCAGCGTGGCCGCCGCCGATAACGATGACATCGAAAGAATCAGAATAAAACATTTGCAACCTCAGGAATAAGGTCACAAATTATAATACAAATCAGTAATTTAACCACCTACCAAAAAGAGACATTTGATGATGGCAGGCTTTTTATGTAAAAAGCCTGTGTTCAAAGAAACTAGTTTGATTGAATTTTGGCTTCCTGCATTTCTGCTTTAACGGCCAGGATCAGATCAATATCCGAGTCTGTCAGGTCAGAGAACTGAATCAATCCGGGTTTATCATTCAAATTATTTGTAAACAGCATGCTGGAGCCCGTGAACAGAGCAACAAATGCAAAGATGCCTAAAAACCAGCCTGTATTGTGAAATAAGTTCATTATTCTATCCCGTAAAAACATTCAAAAAATTCACGGTTTCGTCGCATTTTTTTACCACCATCATCTCTGACTTGCGGTAACTTGTTTAAATCGTATGTGCTTTATATAGCACAAAATAATCATTTGTCGAAAAAATGACATTTTTATATTTATTTTATTTAACGTGGCACTTAACTCTCTAATCTTAATAGTATTTATTAAGGGGTGAATTGGTTTTTTTAGCGTCAAAATTCGAACAATTTTTTAATTTATTTTTTGTTATATCCCATATGAATATATTACATATCGCTTTGTTTACTGCAGAACCACAACCCATAAACTGTATTTATATTAGAATATAATAATATTTTATGATGGCTTTAATAATGCTGATTAGCCAAAGACGGGATGTTCACGTACAGTAAATTCTTGATATTATTAAATTGATAGCTGTCTAACCAACATCTGCTGCACTCCAGGAAAAACTATGTCTCAACCTGTACATAATCCAACATCAAAAGCGACCGACGAAAATAGTCGCATAGAGACCAAAAACACCACCTGTTATATGTGTGCCTGTCGTTGCGGAATCCGCGTGACCTTACGTGATGGCGATGTGCGTTATATCCAGGGCAACCCTGAACACCCGTTAAACAAAGGCGTTATCTGTGCCAAGGGCGCATCCGGCATCATGAAACAATATTCGCCGGCTCGCCTGACCAAGCCGCTGATGCGCAAACCCGGCAGTGATCGCGGCGATAATGATTTTGAAGAAATCTCCTGGGAAAAAGCATTTTCCATCATGGAAGAACGGCTGGCACACATCCGCGCTACTGACCCGAAAAAGTTCGCCCTGTTTACCGGACGCGACCAGATGCAGGCGCTTACCGGTCTGTTCTCCAAGCAATATGGCACGCCCAACTACGCGGCGCACGGTGGTTTATGTTCAGTGAACATGGCCGCTGGCATGATCTACACCATCGGCGGCTCTTTCTGGGAGTTCGGTGGCCCGGATCTGGAGCGCTCCAAGCTGTTCATTATGATTGGAACTGCCGAAGACCACCATTCCAACCCGATGAAGATCGCGCTGGCACAGTTCAAGCGCAACGGCGGCAAGTTTATCGCTATCAATCCGGTGCGCAGCGGCTACGCTGGCATCGCCGATGAATGGGTGCCGATCAAACCTGGCACGGACGGCGCGCTGTTCTTATCCATTATTAATGAAATAATCAAACAGGGTCTGTTTGACCGCGATTTTTTGATCAATTACACCAACTCGGCTGAACTGGTAAACATGGATGAAAAGTCATCCGAGCACGGCATGTTTGTGCGTTTTGAAGTACCCAAGGAAGAGGGTTGTTTTGATGCACAGAACAAACTGTGGTGGGATCGTGATCTGGAAAAACCTATCTCCATGCACACCGAAGGTTCCGACCCTTATTTGTTCGGCGAATTCAAGCTGGACGATGGCACCCCGGTAAAAACAGCTTTTCAGCTGCTGGTCGACCGGGTCAAGGACTACACGCCGGAATGGGCTGAAAAGATCACCGGCATTTCTGCCGAAACCATCAAACGCCTGGCCTACGAGATGGGCATTACCGCACGCGATGAAAAAATCGAACTGCCAATCTCATGGACCGATACCTGGGGCAAGGAACACGACCACATCACCGGCAACCCGGTTTCTTTCCACGCCATGCGCGGCCTGGCGGCACACAGCAACGGTTTCCAGACCATCCGCGCGATGTCGATTTTGATGAGTATTTTAGGCACTATCGACCGCCCCGGCGGTTTCCGCCATAAAGCACCGTTTCCACGGCCGATTCCGCCGTGCGCAAAAACCGCCACCAGCTGGGATGATGTGCAGCCCAATACACCACTCAACGGTATGCCGCTGGGCTGGCCGGCGGATCCGGATGATCTGTTTGTCGACGATGACGGTCAACCGATCCGGCTGGATAAGGCTTTTTCCTGGGAACACCCGTTATCGGTACACGGCCTGATGCAAAACGCCATCACCAATGCCTGGCGCGGCGACCCGTATTCCATCGACACCATGATGATTTTCATGTCCAACATGGCGTGGAACTCAACCATGAATACCACCAGCGTACGTGACATGCTGAACGACAAGGACGAGCAGGGCGAATATAAAATTCCTTTCCTCATCGTCTGCGATGCGTTCCAGTCCGAGATGGTGGCATTTGCCGACCTGGTTCTGCCGGACACCACCTATCTTGAGCGCCACGATGTGATGTCGATGCTGGATCGCCCGATTTCGGAATTCGACGGTCCGGTTGATTCGGTACGTATTCCCGTGGTCGAGCCGACCGGTGAATGCAAACCTTTCCAGGAAGTTATCATCGAGCTGGGGTCACGTTTAAAACTGCCAGCCTTCGTCAACGAGCAGGGCGAGCGCAAATACCGCGACTATCCTGATTTCATCATCAATTATGAAACTGCACCGGATTCCGGCATCGGTTTCCTCGCGGGCTGGCGCGGCAAGGGCGGCGAAAAATTCATGAAAGGCGAGCCCAATCCGAACCAGTGGGAGATGTACGAAAAGAACAACTGTGTGTTCCAATACGAACTGCCGAAATCCTATCAGTACATGCGTAACTGGAATCAGGGTTACCTGGAATGGTCGAAACGCCACAGCCTGACGCGCTACGCCGAGCCGATCAACATACATATATATAGTGAAGTGCTGCAAAAATTCCGTCTCGCCGCACAGGGCAGGTCGGATGGCAAACAGCCGCCCGAGCATCTGCGCGAACGCATCAACACACACTTTGATCCACTGCCATTTTATTCCGACACGCTGGAGGCACAACAGACCGACCTGCGCCAGTACCCGCTGAACGCGATCACGCAACGGCCGATGGCGATGTACCATTCATGGGATTCGCAGAATGCCTGGTTGCGCCAGATTCACACGCACAACTATCTGCACGTCAATACCAAAACCGCGCAGGCCGCCGGCATCGATGATGGCCAGTGGATGTGGGTAGAATCCATGCACGGCAAAGTACGCTGCATGTGCCGTCATTCCGAAGCGGTCGAACCTGGAACGGTATGGACCTGGAACGCTATCGGTAAAGCTAAGGGTGCCTGGGGTTTAAAGAACGAGGCCAACGAATCACAGAAAGGCTTTTTGCTGAACCATTTAATCAGCGAAGAATTACCCGCAAGTGACGCCGGTGATCATCTATCCAACTCTGATCCAGTCACCGGTCAGGCTGGCTGGTACGACGTGCGTGTAAAAATTTATCCCGCCGAGGCGAACGAGCCTGAAGAGACCTTCCCGCAATTTAAGGCTGGCGCAACTACACCTGGCACATCAAGTCGCAATAAATTCATCAGCGGCCGCTGGTTAAAATATTTTGCTGGCAAAAAAGCGTAGGAAACAGATATGACTCAACTAGCTTTAGTAATCGATTTGAATGTCTGCGTTGGCTGCCACGCCTGCGTCACCAGCTGCAAAGAGTGGAACACTTCTGGCACCGCCGGCTTTATGTCCGACTACAACCCGTACGATAAAGACCCTACCGGTACTTTTTTTAACCGCGTGCAGACCTTTGAGATCGGCGAATATCCCAACACACAGACGGTACATTTTCCGAAGAGCTGTCTGCATTGTGAAGAACCTCCCTGTGTGCCGGTTTGCCCGACGGGCGCCAGTTACAAACGCGAAGAAGACGGCATCGTGCTGGTTGATTACGACAAATGTATCGGCTGCAAATATTGTTCATGGGCCTGCCCTTACGGCGCGCGCGAACTCGATGAAAACCAGAAGGTGATGAAAAAATGTACCCTGTGTGTCGATCGTATCTATGATGAAAGCTTACCCGAAGCCGAGCGCAAGCCAGCCTGTGTTCTGGCCTGTCCTACCAGCGCGCGTTTGTTCGGTGATGTGAATGATCCTGATTCCAATGTCTCGGAACAGATCCGCGATAATGGCGGCTACCAGTTAATGCCGGAGTGGGGCACCAAACCCGCCAACCATTACCTGCCGCGCCGCAAAACAAATATTACGATACACCGTGATGAACTTACGCGTGTCGACAACCCGCTCAACAAAGAGCGTCAACTGCCAATGCCGGATGATGATGAACAAACATTAGACGACATCATGAGCTGGTAGTTTTTTCAAAAAAACATTTTAGTGAGATAGGTTATGCATCCTGCGTTTTCAGTCATTTTTTTAACCACCCTGATCGGTGTTGGTCAGGGTCTGTTCCTGGCGTTATACACCGGCCAGTTATATTCTGTGATCAAAGTATTGCCGGTACAGGACTCGCCCGGCTTTTATGGTTACGGGAGTTTGCTGGCACTGGTCTTTTTAGTGGGCGGCCTGATTTCTTCTTTTTTCCACCTGGGTCACCCAGAGCGCGCCTGGCGTTCGGCGGCTAAATGGAAAACATCCTGGCTGTCGCGTGAGGTTATCGTGTTGCCTGCTTTCATGGGCGCCACCTTTATCTATGCGATAATCCATATCAACGGCTGGAATCCGGTGCTGTTTTCTTTAAGCGATGATTTTGTCGTGGATTTATCTTTATTCATCGGCGCTATCAATACCGCTCTGGCTTTTACCCTGTTCATCTGCACCGCGATGATCTATGCCTGTATCAAATTCTTACAGGAATGGTCAACGCCTTTGACCGTGGTAAATTACACCCTGTTAGGCATGGCCTCCGGTTTTGCCCTGTGCACCGCATTCGCTGCCCATGTCGAATCCGACCTGATCAACTTCTACGGTGGCTGGACAATCGCCTTGACCCTGTTTGCTTTTATTACACGTGTCGCATCTTTAATACGCAATAACAAAATCAAACACAAATCGACACTAAGCACAGCGATCGGTATTCGCCACACCAGCATTAAACAAAAAGCTCAGGGTTCGATGGGCGGCTCATTTAATACCCGTGAATATTTTCACGGCGCTAAACCGGCTTTCTTTAAAAGCATAAAATGGATATTTTTAGTGCTGGTATTTATGGTGCCGGTCCTGCTACTGTCTGTCGCGCTGAGCTCAAACATGTTTATTCTTTTCGCACTGGCATTCCTCGTACAATATACCGGTTTAATCGCTGAACGCTGGTTCTTTTTTGCACAGGCGAACCACCCGCAAAATTTTTATTACCAGACGATTTAACTTTACATATTAAAAATGTGCCGCCGATCTAATTGGCGCTACATTATTTAATCTTTACTATCGTCTTTTTTGTAGTGCTTTAATTCTTATTTTTAGTACTTGCTTCGTTTTGCATGTTATTAATTTCTTTACGTAATGTTTCAAGCGTTTTCTTATATGCTTCAACGTCACCGTAATCAACAAACTTTTCAACATAGCGGTGTGTTCTAAGTCTTCGTTTTGCATTTTTAATAGGACACCAGAATTGCTCCGTTCTTGCAAAAACTTCACGGATATATTCTATAACGCCATTGCCATACCCACAGTACACACAGTTAAACTTTTCGATTCCATTCAAATATCTTAAATGTTGGCGATCAATAACAATATAATCAGCCCGTAAAACCAGTGGGATACCGTAAATTCGAAAGCAAATTTGCTGGTAAATAAAAACCGCCATATCTAGTAAAATTAATGGAAAAAACACGCCATAAATGATTGGCGATGTGAGGATGTACGAAATATGTGAGTGTCGTAGATATGGCCATATTCTAATACGATGATGTTCGTGAAATTCGCGCACTTCCTCATCAAATATGATCCTTCCTTTTTCCAGTTTATATTTAAACTCTTCCCGTTTTTTTGAAACCAGACTATCAAGCTCATGTTCCAGCTGCTCTTGCAGGCCTTGAATTCTAGAAAGTATTTCTTCATAGTGAGATTGTGGCATTAGTCTTTCCTTTCAGGCATCGTTTTACTGGTCTTCAGTTTAAGATAAATATTTAGTTGTATACATTCTATTTCTCTCAATAAGGGGCTAAGTGATAATGCGAGAACAATGTAGGTTTATTCAAAGACTACCGTTCGGTTTTCATAAACTAGAAGATCATGATGCACATGATGGCGCACCGCACGTGCGAGCACAATTTTTTCCAGATCACGACCGATACGCACCATATCTTCTACGGAATCTTTATGGCTAACATGTACTACATCCTGTTCGATAATCGGGCCGGCATCCAGTTCGGCTGTCACATAATGGCTGGTTGCTCCGATAATTTTTACGCCACGCTCATACGCGCTGTGGTATGGGCGGCCGCCGGGAAAAGCCGGTAGGAATGAGTGATGTATATTGATAATTTTTTGCGGATAATTTTTCACGAAGTCATCGCTTAATACCTGCATATATCTGGCCAGTACGATAAAATCGGTCGCATGTTGCTGTAATAGTTCTTTCTGTTTTTCTTCCTGCTGTTTTTTATTTTCCCTGGTGATCGACAGACAGTGAAAATCGATGTCCAGACGTTCCGCTACTTTTTGTAAATCACTGTGATTACTAATGATTATCGGTATCTCAACATTTAACTCGCCGCATTCATAACGCGCCAGCAGATCATAAAAACAATGTGACACCTTCGACACAAATAGCGCCATACGTAATTTTGTATCTGAAAAATGTAGTTGCGATGTCATCTGGTAACGCGAAGCCACCAGAGTCTCAAAATATTCGGCTATCTTGTCACGCTGGATGACAAATTTTTCCAGATCCCACTCTATACGCATGAAGAATGCGCCACGCTCACTGTCAACATGCTGATCCAGATATATAATATTACCGCCGTTACTATGAATAAAGTCTGTGATCGTGACCACAATACCCGGCTTGTCAGGACAGTGAATTAACAGGATGGCAGAGTTTCTTGTCGAGTCAGTCATTATTTGTCATTCGAAATTAACTATTATAATGTGACACTAACAGTGAACGAACTTTCTTTCAAATATTCTACAAAGTAACGACCACAACAGACTCTCATTCGATGCCGCTTGTTATCAAAAAATTCATCAAAGAACTGGCTATTATCCTGTCGCTGCTTTATCTGTGCCTGATCGCCATTGGCATCACTTACAGTGATAACCTGATCTTTCTGCCGCAGCCATCAACTTATTCACGGTCAGATGACCTTATCTCTATCCAATCTAAAAACAGCTCAACACCTGGCACCGAAAACACCATTGTCGCACGCTATCTGAAAAACCCGGATACAAATTACACCATATTGTACAGTCACGGTAATGCCGTCGATATCGGTGGCCTGCAGCACTTACAGAAAAACTTTTACCGCCATGGCTATTCTGTTTTTATCTATGATTACAGTGGTTACGGCCTAAGCACAGGTGAGGCTTCTGAACAGCAGGTCTATAATGATGCCGAGGCTGTATATACTTATCTGATAAATATAGAAAAACTAAAACCTGAACAAATTATTTCGTATGGCCATTCTTTAGGCGCGGCGATTGCCGCCGAGCTTGCTTTTAAACATCCCGTTACCGGCCTGGTACTGGAAAGTCCGTTCACGACCGCTTTTCGCGTGAAGACGGTTTATTCTCTGCTTCCTTTTGACAAGTTTTCCAGCATCGATAAAATAGATAAGATCAACACACCGGTTTTTATCGCACACAGCAGGGACGACCCTGTCGTTTCTTTCTGGCATAGTGAAGAACTTTTTGATAAAGCCCGGCAACCTAAAAAGGCTTTGTGGCTAGATCATGAAGGCCATGCAAATATCACACATAACCCTTCTTTCTGGATGCAGCTAGACTCTTTTATTACTGACTATATTGCGCAAGAAAATAATGTTCTTTAAATTTCTACTTACCAATACAAAAATCAGAAAAAATCCTGCCCAATAAATCATCACTGCTAAATTCACCGGTGATTGATGACAGGGCTTCCTGCGCCAAACGTAATTCTTCGGCCAGCAGTTCACCTGCTTTTAGTTGGTGCAGATTTACATCAGCAATTTTTAGATGTTGCTCGGCATTATTGATCGCATCAAGGTGGCGACGACGCGCAATAAACTGGCCTTCACTTTTCTGTTGATAACCCATGCAATTTTTCAGGTGTTGCTTCAACAGGTCTATACCATCACCGGTTTTCGCTGATAGATATATTTTCGTGTTCTGATCTTCTATTATTTCAGGCAACTGACCCTGTGTATCGATTTTATTAAAGATCGTAGTAATGCCGACTTCTTCAGGCAGAGTTTCCAGTATAGTCTCATCATTATCTTTTATATCGACAACAAATAAAACACGGTCGGCTTTCTCGATCATCTGTTTTGCACGCTTTACGCCTTCCTGTTCGACGATATCATCACTGTCGCGCAGACCTGCGGTATCGATGATATGTAACGGCAAACCATCGATCTGGATATGTTCGCGCAGGATATCTCGCGTCGTTCCCGGAATTTCAGTAACGATCGCAGACTCCTGTCCGGCCAACTGGTTTAACAAGCTTGATTTTCCCGCGTTTGGCTTTCCGGCGATTACAACGGTCATGCCTTCTTTTAACAAACGGCCCTGTTGTGCAGATTTTTTTACGTCTAAAAGTTTTTGTTTTACCACGTCCAGTTTGTTTGCGATGGCTTCGTCCGCTAAAAAATCGATCTCTTCTTCAGGAAAATCCAGTGCCGACTCGACATAAATACGCAGCTGGATTAATTCTTCTACCAGCTGATGAATGATGGCAGAGAACTCACCCTGCATCGAACGCATCGCAGCGCGGGCAGCCTGCTCACTGTCAGCAGCAATCAGATCCGCAATCGCTTCCGCCTGTGCCAGGTCAATCTTATCATTCAAAAAAGCGCGCTCGGTAAATTCGCCCGCACGTGCCGGACGAATATCGTGCTGTAAAATTTCTTTTAGAAGAAGATCTAGTACGACCGGGCCGCCGTGTGCGTGAAACTCAATAACGTCTTCACCAGTGAATGAGAAAGGTTTTTTGAAATAGAGGGTGAGGCCACTATCGATAGTGCTTTGATTTGTATCAGAAAACTTTCCGTAATGCGCATATCGAGGAGCAGGGCATAAACCAGAAATTATTTTAGCCAACTGTGGCGCCTTGCTGCCAGAGATACGAATAATACCAACACCGCCCTGACCCGAAGGTGTTGCGATAGCAGCGATGGTATCGTTATTCATTTTTTTTCAATCATGCAACTCAAACTTTTATGCGTTCTCTATTCTTTTAGTGATCACATATTGTTGCACGATCGATAAGATATTATTGACCACCCAGTACAACACCAGACCTGAAGGGAAGAAAGAAAACATGATGGTGAAACCAAACGGCATTATCTGGAATATTTTTTGCTGCATTGGATCTATCGGTGCCGGGTTTAGTTTCTGCTGGATAAACATTGATATACCCATCAACACAGGCAAAACGAAGTAAGGGTCTTTATCTGTCAGGTTTGTCAACCAGAGCACGAAAGGTGCGTGACGCATTTCGACGCTTTCGAGCAACACCCAGTACAACGAAATAAAAACTGGCATCTGTACCAATATCGGTAAACAACCACCCATCGGATTTATCTTTTCCCGCTTATACATATCCATCATCGCCTTGCTCATCGCCTGACGATCATCCCCATACTGTTCCTTCATCTTTTTAATGCGCGGTGCAACTTTACGCATTTTTGCCATCGACTTATAACTCATCTCTGACAGTTTATAAAACACCGCTTTTACAGTGATGGTTAAGAATATGATGGCCCATCCCCAGTTACCAAATATTTCATGGAAAGCATTTAGTAACCAGAACAACGGTTTTGCAATGATGGTTAATACACCATAATCGACTGTTAAATCCAGGCCGGGCGCAATCTTTTCAAGTTGATACTGTAATTTTGGACCGACCACCAAACGGGAAGTAATCTCCACTGTTTGACCGGCTTCAATAGTAACCGCTGATGTTCGTGCACCAATGGTATAAAGGTCTTTGTTTCTGTTATAACGACTGAAATAGAAATTATCTTTGCCCGTTTCAGGAATCCAGGCGACAAGAAAATAATGCGAGATCATTGCCAGCCAGCCATCTTTTAACTGATAACTTAAGTTTTCTTCTGCAATGTCATCGAAACTGTATTTCTCATATTTGATTTCATCGTTATAAATAACCGCGCCAGTATATGTATGAATAAACGCATTGGCATTTTTATCGATGGGGCGGGCGCTAACGATCTGCATATAATCGCTGCCACTCCAGTTCTTTTCTCCGGCCGTTACATAATATTTAACGTCAACAACATAATCATTACGTTTAAACGTCAAAACTTTCTTAATTTTTACGCCGTTCTCGCCTTCCCAATATAAAGGCACTTCGATAACATCTGTGCCTTCGGCCAGACGATAAACGTTTTGCTCACTGTGATAAATAGCATTATGTGATGGTGCGGTGCCTTTATTTATTGAGACCAGTCCAGATTGCGCGACCTGATAATTAATATTTTCATCAGTCATCAAAACCACTTTATCTTCAGGTTTATCAGCTGTTACCGCATAATCACGCAGAACTGTATGCTGAACATTACCACCTTTCGTATCGATTTCTACATCCAGCACATCGGTAATAATTTGTATACGCTGGCTATTAACAACCTTTTCTTCAGTAACAGCTGTTACTGAAGACTGAGTTGTAGGTATGGCTGCGGCCTCTGGCACAACACTATTTTCAATATTCTGCTGACTTACGGTACCTTTATCGATAACAACTTCAGGCTGCGGTCCATAAGTTACCTGCCATTGTGCCCAGATCATATAAATGATGAAGAACAGGGTGAAATATAAAAGTACGCGTTGATTACCCATTAGGATTCCAGATGATTATTCTTTTATTGACTTCTTTAACGTAAAAGATGCCGGTACAGGATCGTGACCGCCATGATGCCAGGGATGGCAACTAAATATTCTACGCACAGATAAAAACAGACCGCGGAAGAAACCAAACCGTTGAAACGATTCAATCGCATATTCAGAACAGGTCGGTGTATAGCGGCAACTCGGAGCAAAATATGGACTGATCACATACTGATAAGCACGAATAATAAAAGTGATTAGTTTTATTATAATTTTGCGCATTTTTTATTTAGCTGTTGCCAGTGTTGCTCTAATGAGTGAAATAACTGTTTATTGGTCGCTTTTACGCATTGCCCACCAGCTAAAACAATAAAATCCACCTGTCGCATTTTCTGATCTGACGGCTGTTGTTTTTTTAATCGCTGCTCTAGCTGTACCAATCGAAAACTTTCCCGTGAAATACGCTTTAACCGATTTCTTGCTACCGCCAACTTTACTCTTTTTTTCGAAAAAGCCATGCCTAAACGAGCATGTAGCAACTTATTAGGGCGAGCTAATACCGTAAAGTAACAATCTGAGGAACGGACAGGTTTATCAAAAACATGATTATAATCAGCGGCTTTTAACAGTTTGACACGTTTTGGCAAGCGCGCCAAAGAAGTAGCCAGGGGCATGGCTTATCTTCTGACTACCTGGCCTGACTGTTTTACTAATCTAAACAGTTAGGCTATGACGGCCTTTTGCACGACGAGCTTTTAATACTTTACGGCCACCAACAGTACGACTACGCGCACGAAAACCATGTGTTCTTGCACGTTTTAAACAGCTTGGTTGAAATGTTCTTTTCATGACTTATTACCTAATGATGTCAATGTTTCAGCGAACCGCGCATTTTACGTATAGCCGTGCATTTAGTCAAAAATATTTAACGGTATTCACAATATTTTTTTATTGGTTATTTTTTATGCATTTAGCTTCATACGCCTAAATTATAAGACGTATATTATCGTTCACTTGTGGATAAGTAATATTAACCGGTATACAATCGACTCCCTAATAATTTTGAATCATTCAGCAACGATGAATCGATTCTTAAATCAATCGAGAGGTCAATCTGCGTGAGCAAAACAATGTGGTCCAATTGCTTACAACGATTAGAACAGGAACTTTCCGACCAGCAGCTCAACACCTGGATCCGACCGCTACAGGTCATCGAAGATAACGACCAGATAAAGCTGTTAGCGCCAAACCGGTTTGTTCAGGATTGGGTCAAACAAAATTTTCACGAGAAAATCCAGTCCATCCTGTTTGACCTGGACGCCGATCAAACCATCCAGTTAAATATTGAAATCGGCAGCCAGAATAAAGTCGCGATTAAAAATTCAGCGCCTGCAGAAGAAGTTGAGCCACCCAAAACGGCAGTTTTTATCACGAACAATAAACCGCGGGCAAATCATTCGTTTGTTGAACATAACCTAAACCCTTTATTCACCTTTGACAATTTTGTTGAAGGTAAATCTAATCAGCTGGCAAAGGCCGCCTCGGTACAGGTTGCTGAAAATCCAGGAAGCGCTTATAACCCTTTGTTTTTCTATGGAGGTGTCGGCTTAGGTAAAACTCACCTAATGCATGCAATAGGCAATATGATGCTTCAAAATAAACCTGACGCACGTATTACCTACATTCATTCCGAACGTTTTGTCAGCCATATGGTCAAGGCCTTACAACACAATGCCATCGATGCTTTTAAACAGCACTATCGCTCACTCGACGCTATCCTGGTTGATGATATTCAATTTTTTGCTGGCAAAGAACGCTCTCAGGAAGAGTTTTTTCACACGTTTAACGCTCTACTAGAAGAGGGCAGCCAGATCATTTTAAGCTGTGACCGTTATCCCAAAGAGGTCGAAGGCCTGGAAGAACGTTTACGGTCTCGCTTCGGCTGGGGTCTGCCTGTTTGTATCGATCCGCCCGAACTCGAAACACGGGTTGCTATCCTGCAGAAAAAAGCGGAAGAAGCAAATATTGATTTGCCTAGTGAAGTGGCTTTTTTCATCGCTAAACGTATTCGTTCAAACATCCGTGAACTGGAAGGCGCTTTCAGACGTGTTATGGCAACGGCAAATTTTACCGCATCACCTATCACTCTCGACTTTGCCAAAGAAGCTTTGCGTGATTTAATTGCTTTACAAGAACGTACGATCACCATCGACAACATCCAGAAAACCGTCGCCGAATATTACAAGATACGAACATCTGATCTACATTCCAACCGACGTAGCCGTTCGATTACTCGTCCACGACAACTGGCCATGGCTTTATCCAAAGAACTAACTAATCACAGCCTACCTGAGATTGGTGCCGCATTTGGTGGTCGAGACCATACAACTGTATTACACGGTTGCAGAAAAATTGCAGAATTAAGAGAATCGGACAATAAAATCAATGAAGATTATAAAAATATGATCCGAATATTAAGTAATTAATGCCCATAACAAACTGTGTATAAAGTGTTAAGTTTCGATTAATAAACTGTAAACAAAAATACACATTGTACTTATCCACAAACCATATACAGATAAGACGCAGTTAATAAAGTATTTATAAAAACGATTATAGATAAATAACTATTTGATTAATAACGAAAAAACAAAGTTATCCACAAAAATAAGTGGAACTTATAATAACAATAATTTAGATATAAAAAGAATAATATTAATATATAGGTAAGGTGATGAAACTTCAGATCGAAAAGGAAACTCTATTAAATCCTCTTCAACAAATCATCGGGGCGGTGGAAAAAAGACAAACCATGCCTGCACTATCCAATGTTTTACTAAGAGCCAGTGATAATTTATTAACATTGACAGCGACTGATTTAGAGATTGAATTAGTCAGCCAGGTTTCTATGATTATTGATGAGCCTGGTGAAATAACTGTACCCGCCCGTAAATTACTGGATATCTGCAAATCATTACCTAACGAAGCTATTATCAATTTTTCAGTCAAAGCTAATAAAGCTTTGGTACAATCTGGACGTAGCCGTTTTACATTAGCGACTTTGGCAGCAAGTGATTTTCCTGCATTAGATGCTATCAATAGCGTTTATGAATTTGAAATCACACAAAAGACATTACGCGACATTATCGATAAAACAGCTTTTGCTATGGCACAACAAGATGTTCGTTATTATCTAAATGGCTTGATGTTAGAGATAAGTACAAATACTTTACGTGCTGTCGCAACTGACGGACACCGCCTAGCTTATTGTGAAAAAGAAACCAATGCAGACATTGCTGATATCAAACAGGTAATTTTACCGCGTAAAGGTGTTTTAGAACTGGTGCGTCTGTTAAACGATTCTGATGATACGGTAAAAATAACCCTGGGTAGTAACCACCTGCAAGTCGATTTTAATGAATTACGTTTGACTTCCAAATTAATCGATGGGCGTTTTCCTGATTACAACCGTGTCATGCCAACGGATGGCGATAATGTGATTACAGCTGACCGGGATCAGTTACGCCAGGCTCTTATCCGTGCTTCTATTTTATCCAATGAAAAATACCGTGGTATTCGTCTGATGTTAGAAAAAAATCTGATTAAACTTCAGGCACAAAATCCTGACCAGGAAGAAGCGGATGTTGAGCAGGAAGTCGTTTATAACGGTGATGAAATCGAAATCGGTTTCAATGTAAATTATATGCTCGATGTCTTAAACGTCACAAATTCTGAAATGGTGCAGGCCTCACTGCGCGATTCTAACAGCAGCTTTTTACTCACTTACCCAGATCAAACAGATTGTAAATACGTCATTATGCCTATGCGTTTATAGTTAATGTTTCATTAACAATGCGACTAACGCAGCTTCAAATAAAAAACTTTCGAAATCTGAAAGATACACAATTAACCCCGATTCAAGGGGTTAATTTAATTTCAGGAGATAATGCTTCGGGTAAAACCAGTTTGCTTGAAACAATCTATTATCTCAGCCATGTACGTTCATTTCGCACACAACATGTTACTGACCTTATTTCAAGACAGAGTCCTTATCTGCAATTAGTCGCTAATATCGAAACCACTGACAATATCATTATTCCTTTTGGTATCAGGCGTAGTCGCATTAAATCGGAAATTCGCGTTAATAAACAACCGGTCAAACGGGTATCGGATATCGCTGTTCAATTTCCTGTGCTGGCGATTCACCCGGATAGTTATAAGTTGATTACTGGAAGTCCTTCACAGCGCCGACAATATCTGGACTGGGGTGTGTTCCACGTGGAACATGGCTTTTTTTTAGCCTGGCAACGCTTTAAAAAAGCGCTGGCACAACGCAATGCTTCCTTAAAATCCAGGCAAAAATATGATGTTTGTCAGTTATGGAATACTGAGATCCATAATACGGCACATTATATCGATCAGTTGCGGCAACAATATTTTGATAAATTAGCCCCGTATTTTTATCAATTGACGCAGCAGTTTTTTTTTGATGACAATGTTGATATTGAATATAAAAGAGGTTGGTCAGTAGATCATCAGTTAATCGAAGTGCTGGAAGAAAACCTGCTAAAAGAACGAATGAGAGGCTATACCCAGTATGGACCTCATCGAGCTGAGATTATTATTAAAGTTAATGGCCAGTCAGCGCAAACCTGTATCTCGCGCGGTCAGCAAAAATTACTGGTCGCATTGATGCGTCTTGCACAGGCTATGCAGTTTACAGAAGCCACCTGTAATCCCTGTGTCTTACTTTATGATGATTTACCCGCCGAGCTGGATGCAAACCACCGCAAGCTAGTACTTTCTGTATTATCAAAAATGAATATTCAACTATTTCTTACCGCGATAGAAAAAGAACAAATCGATCTTTCGGCCTGGGAGATGAGAAAGTTGTTCCACGTGGAACATGGAAAGGTAACAACAATAAATAATGATGTTTAAAAAACCATTTCTTCCCTCACATTTAGATAACAAAGTTAAAGACCTGATATAATGCGGTAGTTCAAATAAGTGGTTGAAAACATGAGTACAACGGATACCTACGATTCTTCAAGTATTAAAGTTTTAAAAGGCCTGGATGCAGTCAGAAAGCGTCCAGGGATGTATATTGGTGATACGGATGATGGTACCGGTTTGCATCATATGGTGTTCGAAGTTGTCGATAATTCTATCGATGAAGCCCTTGCTGGCCATTGTAATGAAATTAAGGTAAAAATACATTCTGATAATTCGATTACTGTTTCAGATAATGGTCGTGGTATTCCTACCGAAATCCATGAAGAAGAGGGGGTTTCCGCTGCCGAAGTTATTCTTACCGTTTTACATGCTGGTGGCAAATTTGATGATAATTCCTATAAAGTATCTGGTGGTCTGCATGGTGTAGGTGTTTCTGTGGTCAATGCTTTATCAGAAAAGTTGCAGCTAACGATCTATCGTGCTGGAAAAACCCATAAACAGGAATACCACATGGGGGATCCTGTTTCACCTTTGGCGGTTACGGGTGATACAGAGAAAAATGGCACATCTTTACGTTTCTGGGCCAGCGAAGAAATCTTTAAAAATATTGAATTTCATTACGATATATTGAGTAAACGCTTACGTGAATTATCTTTTCTTAACTCTGGTGTGCGTATTGTTTTATCTGATGAAAGAAGCGATAAAGAAGATGTTTTTGAATATGAAGGTGGTATTCGTTCTTTTGTAAAACATCTTAATAAAAATAAAACACCATTGCATGATTCTGTACTTTATTTTAATGAAGAAAAGGATGGTGTAATGGTGGAAGTTGCTATGCAATGGAATGACTCTTATCAGGAAAATATCTACCCATTTACCAATAATATTCCACAAAAAGACGGTGGCTCGCATATCGCAGGTTTTCGTGGTGCGTTAACACGTAGCTTGAATAACTATGTTGATCAGTCGAGTGCCGCTAAAAAAGCCAAGGTTTCAGTGGCTGGTGATGATGCTCGTGAAGGGTTAACGGCAGTTGTTTCGGTAAAGGTACCTGACCCAAAATTTTCTTCTCAGACTAAAGATAAACTGGTTTCTTCAGAAGTAAAAGGTATTGTTGAATCCCTGGTATCAGAAAAACTGCAGGAATTTCTTTTAGAAAACCCGGGTGATGCCAGAGCTATCACGCAAAAAATTATTGATGCTGCACGTGCCAGGGAAGCAGCTAGAAAAGCACGTGAGATGACACGTCGAAAAGGTGCACTGGATATCGCTGGTCTGCCAGGTAAATTAGCGGATTGCCAGGAAAAAGATCCGTCACTTTGTGAGATCTACCTGGTGGAAGGGGACTCAGCAGGCGGATCTGCCAAGCAGGGACGTGATCGTCGAACACAGGCTATTTTGCCGCTTAAAGGTAAAATATTAAATGTTGAAAAAGCCCGTTTCGACAAGATGCTCGGATCGGCTGAAGTAGGTACTCTTATTACGGCCCTTGGTTGTGGTATAGGTAAAGAAGATTACAATCCGGATAAATTACGTTATCACCGCATTATTATTATGACCGATGCAGATGTCGACGGCTCACATATCCGTACCTTATTATTAACGTTTTTTTATCGTCAGATGCAGGAGCTGGTTGAGCGTGGTCATATTTATATCGCGCAGCCACCATTGTATAAAGTCAAAAAAGGCAAGCAGGAACGTTACGTTAAAGATGACGATGAACTAAATGCTTATCTGTTACAGCAGGCGTTAACGGGGGCAAAATTGTTCGTTACCAAAGGTTCTCCTGCGATTTCTGATACTGCTTTGGAAGATATTGCACGTAATCACTTACTGGCGAAGAATATTATCAAGCGTCTATCACGTCGTATTGACAATAATGTTTTACAGCAGATAATTAATCTTCAAGGTTTGGAAAGCGATAACTTCAATAATAATGAACAATTACAGAAATATGCTGACAGGTTATTGAAATTATTAGAAAAACATCAATTATCTGGCATTTTTTATAGCGCTAAAATAGGCCAGGATGATGAAAATAATTTATTTTTAACGATAACTAAACAGATGCATGGTTTAGATCATGATTATGTATTGAACAACAGTTTCTTTAATTCGACAGATTATCAACAGCTGGCGGCACTGGGTAATAAACTTGATTCGTTGTTATCAGAAGATGCCTATATTGAACGTGGTGATAAACAAAGCCTGGTAGAAAACTTTGATCAGGTAATGAACTGGTTATTTACTGAAGCTAGAAAAGGCCAGAATATTCAACGGTACAAAGGTCTGGGTGAGATGAATCCAGATCAATTATGGGATACCACGATGAACCCAGAAACTCGACGTATGTTACAGGTAAGGATAGAAGACGCTGTATCTGCTGATGAAGTATTTACCATGTTGATGGGGGATCAGGTTGAACCACGTCGTGATTTTATTGAAGCGAATGCACTAACAGCCACTAATATTGATACATAAAAAACAATGAATAATAAACGACGGAAGTTATAATTTTTCGTTGTATTAATTGTTCATTTTTCATTAAAAATGAAATATAAAGACCTAAGAGATTTTATTAATCAACTTGAATCTATTGGTGAACTAAAACGTATCAGCGTAGAAGTTGACCCATATCTTGAAATCACTGAAATTTGTAATCGCACCCTGAGACAACAGGGGCCCGCCTTATTATTTGAAAATGTTAAAAATTCTTCCGTACCGATACTAGCTAATTTATTTGGTACTACGCAGCGTGTTGCGATGGGTATGGGGGAAACTTCGATAGAGGCGCTTCGTGAAGTAGGAAAATTACTCGCTTTTTTAAAAGAACCTGATCCACCAAAAGGTTTAAAAGATGCCTGGGATAAAATGCCAGTTTTTAAACAGGTGTTAAATATGGCGCCAAAAGAAATTAAAAAAGCGCCCTGCCAGGAAATTGTTTTTGAAAAAGAAGAGGTGGATTTAAATACTATTCCAATACAAACTTGTTGGCCAGGCGATGTTGCACCATTGATTACCTGGGGCCTGGTCGTTACCAAAGGTCCAGAAAAAGATCGCCAGAATTTAGGTATCTATCGACAGCAAGTTATTGCAAAAAACAAAGTGATTATGCGTTGGTTAGCACAACGTGGTGGTGCGCTGGATTTTTATGAATGGCAACAACAACATCCAGGTGAAGCTTTTCCGATAGCTGTAGCATTAGGTGCTGATCCAGCTACTATTTTAGCGGCAGTTACGCCGGTACCCGATGCTTTATCAGAATATGGTTTTGCTGGTTTGTTGCGCGGCAGTAAAACAGAAGTCGTAAAATGTGCTTTAAGTGATTTACAGGTACCCGCGTCGGCAGAATATATTTTAGAAGGTTTTATTTATCCAGATGAAGTTGCCGAAGAAGGGCCTTACGGTGATCACACCGGTTACTATAATGAAATTGAAAAATTTCCGGTATTTACTATCGAGCGAATAACGCATCGCAAAGATCCCATCTATCACAGCACCTATACCGGTCGACCCCCGGATGAACCAGCTATTTTAGGTGTCGCCTTGAATGAAGTGTTTATTCCTATATTGCAAAAACAGTTTCCTGAGATTATTGATTTTTATCTGCCACCAGAAGGCTGTTCTTATCGCGTCGCTGTCGTCAGCATGAAAAAACAATATCCCGGACATGCCAAACGCGTGATGATGGGCGTTTGGTCATTTTTGCGACAGTTTATGTATACCAAATTTGTTATTGTTGTGGATGAGGATGTGAACACACGTGACTGGCAGGATGTTATATGGGCGATGAGCACTCGTGTTGATCCGGTTCGTGATTTTACGATGATTGAAAATACACCGATAGACTATTTAGATTTTGCTTCTCCAGTTTCCGGACTGGGATCAAAAGTAGGTATCGATGCTACCAATAAATTACCAGGTGAAACAGACAGAGAATGGGGCACACCTATAAAGATGGATGAGGCCATTAAACAAAAAATAGATAAAATATGGACCAGTTTGAATATCGATTAAATGAAAAACCTGATAAGCAATATAAAAATTTCACTTATAGTTTATGTATTGTTGTTTTTGATAACAGGTAAATGTTTTGCAGATGGTGGTTTAAATAACTTATCTACGATTGAAGCATACTGCCAGTGGCAGATAGACAATTATGCTATCAAAGAACCATTATGTGGTTTGATCGGTAATGCCAGGCGCGGAAAGAAAATAGCATCTGATGGTAGCAAAGGTAATTGCCTCGCCTGCCATCAGTTACCAATTGACGGCATCGAAGCTTACGGTACGATTGGTCCACCGCTAAAAGGCGTTGGTAGTCGACTAGCTAAAGAGTTTATACGGCTTCGAGTAGTGGATACTCGTAGTATTAGTCCGATGTCAATCATGCCTGGATATTACAGAGACCCTGAATTAATACATCGTCCCGGAAAACGCTACATTGGAAGAACATTTTTGACTGCCCAGGAAGTTGAGGATGTAATAGCTTATCTGGTGACCTTAAAATGAAGCGATCTAGAAAAAACATATTTATCATCTTTCCTTTATTATTCTGTATTACAAATATCATAAAAGCAGAACCTCTGTCGGGATACAAGTTTATTACGCCTGAAACACGAGCTATGCAAGATGATGATTTTGCAAATCCAGGGTTGTTGATAGTAGATAGAGGCGAAACTTTATTTAATAAAAAACACGAAAGCAGTGGCAAATCATGTGCGCAGTGCCATGGTGAAGAAGGTGAAAAATTAAACGTAAAAAAAATAGCGAGATACCCGGTTTTTAATAATAAAACGAAAGGGATTATAACGTTACAAAAACAGATAAAAAATTGCCGGGCGACAATTACAGATAAAGAACTTACTACTGACCATCCAGATCTGATTTCATTAGAGACTTTCGTTCGCAACAGAGCGATCGGTGAGAAAGTCGACGTGCAAATGCAGGGTGAATTATCAGAACTTATAAAGCAGGGTGAGAAGTTATATAGAACACGATATGGTCTGATTGATATGTCCTGTTATCATTGTCATACACTTTATTCAGGGCAGATGATACGTGGCCAGAAAATTAGCCAGGGTCAAAGCAACGGTTTTCCCGCTTATCGGCTTGATACAGGCGAGATAATAAATCTTCATCAACGTATACAGCAGTGCCTTTCCCTGTTACGAGCTGAACCGTTTGCGACCGATTCAAAAGAAATTAATTTATTAGGCCTGTACTTAATGTCTCGATCAAATGGCCTGGCCATAGAGACGCCATCGGTTAGATATTAAAAGAATATTCTTCAGGAGCAGTTGTGGATACAGAAAAATTATTAAAAGAAAGAAGTGGTTCAAAATGTGAGCTGTGTAGCGCTGTAGAAAGCCTGTTCGTGTATGAGGTGCCTCCAGAATCTATAGCAGGCGTAGATAACAGTATTTTGATTTGTGAAACCTGTCGGGAACAAATTAATAATCCGGACAAAATCGACGTAAATCATTGGCGATGTCTTAATGACAGCATGTGGAGCTCGGTGCCAGCTGTACAGGTAATGGCATGGCGCATGTTGACACGTTTAAGTGATAAAGACTGGCCAAGGGATTTACTCGAAACCTTATACCTCGATGATGAAACATTGAGCTGGGCGCAGGTAACGGGTGAGGGAGAAACCGCTGAAGATAAGGTTAAACATCTTGATAGTAATGGTGCTGTGCTTGAAGCGGGTGATACCGTAACTTTGATAAAAGATTTAAATGTAAAAGGCGCAAATTTTACCGCTAAACGGGGTACCGCTGTTCGAGGTATTTCGTTAGTTGCAGATAATGCGGAACATATCGAAGGAAAAGTAAATGGCCAGCAAATTGTAATACTGACGAAGTTTGTTAAGAAAACGAATTAATAGGTGGTTTCTAAAGCGCCGAAGTTTTCAAATGCTTTCCCAGGCTGCATTCTGATCCATCCAGCGTAAACATAAAATATACCAGATACAGATCGGTATCATCATCGCTATCCAGCTCCAGTCATCGATCAGAAAAAGCGTAGAAACAATCTCGTTATTGATAAAATCAACCCAGGGCAGACAATACAGGGTAAACAGAATGCTCGCCCAGATCAGAATAATGGCGTGTTTGCGTTTATGAATGCTAGAAAAGGCCAGTAAAACCCAAAGGGGCATTTTTGTGTTTGTAGTGTTGTTTGTTTCGTTCATCTTTATGATCCTTATGACATTAGATCGCCAAGTTTGTCTTCCATATGTAATTCAGTTAATTCACTAAAGCCACCGATCCAGTCTCCATCGATGGTAATCTGCGGTACGGTGCGTGCACCATTGGTGATCTGTGAAAATTCACGTAGTCCCTCCGGGTTCTGATCGACGCGTACCTCCTGATAAGGAATACCCCATTTCACTAATAATGATTTAGTTTTGTCACAGACAGGACAGACGCCGGTACTATAAACTTTTAAACGTGTCATAAGAAAACCATATAAACTGTTGTTTTGTTTTTAGATAAAAGTAAGAGACAATGCCCTTTTTAGCTTACCAAAGAAAAGTCAGAGCCATTTTACATGAGTTTTAAGATCCGTGTGCCTGCGAGTGGGCATGAATTTACCGCTGAAGAAAATGAAACCATACTGGAAGCTGCAATCCGGCAAGGCATAGGCTTGCCCTATGGTTGTCGAAACGGTGCCTGTGGAAAATGTGCGGGTGAGGTGATATCGGGTAAAACTGAATGTGATGCTGACAACTTACGAGCTTCCGCAAAAAAAGAATTTGAAGCGGGGAAAACCCTGCTTTGTCAGGCGTTTGCGACCACTGATCTAGAAATAAAAGTGCGTGAAATAGTAAAAAATACGGATATAGAAATCAAAACCCTGCCTTGCCGTGTAGAAAAAATGGATTTGCTAACGCACGACATAATGAAGCTGCAATTAAAATTGCCAGAGACAGAGCGCCTGCAGTTTATGGCTGGGCAATATCTGGAAATCCTGTTAAAAGATGGCAAACGCCGTGCTTTTTCCATTGCTAATGCGCCTCACGATGATGATTTTATCGAGTTGCATATACGTCATGTGCCAGATGGCCATTTTGGTGATTTTGTATTTGATGGCCTAAAAGAAAAAACCCTGTTGCGTATCGAAGGACCACTGGGAAGTTATTTTTTACGTGAAAATAACAAACGCCCGATTATTCTTGTGGGCGGCGGTACCGGTTTTGCACCATTAAAAGGCATGCTGGAGCATGCCTTTTTTATCAAGCTCGATCGTCCGATTCATCTATTCTGCGGTGCGCGAGCGAAGCGCGATCTGTACATGGACGGGCTGGTACAGCCCTGGTTAAAGCAACATAAAAATTTAAAATATACTGCGGTATTATCAGGTCCTTGCGAAGAAGATAACTGGCAGGGCGAAACAGGATTCGTACATGAAAGCGTGGTGAAACATTATCCTGATCTGTCAGGTTTTGATGTCTATCTGAGTGGCCCACCGCCGATGGTTAAAGCAGGCATGGACCTGTTTTATGAAAAAGGGTTGCCCGAAACACAGATATACTCTGATTCATTCGAATATTCTGATGATGCTTTAAAAGCCATGGGCATACAAAAGCCAAAAACGGATGGCTGACAAATTTTCATTAAAGCAGCTGATAAAAACCCTGCCGCAACAAGGTCAGGTCGAGTGGATAGGCATTAGGCCAGAAAAACGAAAAGCATTAAACGTTCTGGATAAAGTATTGGTTTTAGAAACAGGTCTTAAAGGCGATCATTATGCCGGCAGCAGCGGTAACCGTAGCGTGACTCTGATACAGGCCGAACACGTGGCGGCCATCGCTTCATTGTTGCACAGGGACAAGATTGACCCTCTTGAGTTAAGACGAAATATCGTTGTCAGCGGGATTAATCTGTTGGCACTGAAAGAGCGTGAATTTAAGATAGGGACCGCAGTTTTAAAAATGACAGGCTTGTGTCACCCCTGTTCACGAATGGAGGAGGCCCTCGGTGAAGGTGGTTATAACGCTGTGAGAGGTCATGGCGGCATTAATGCCCGAGTGATTTTTCCGGGTGAGATTAAGTTAAAAGATAAAGTCGAAGCGATCTAAGTCCTGACGATTTTTAACTGTGGTGTTTCACATTCAGTATCGCTGGAAATTTTCTGTAGAATTTCTTCTTCAGATTCACCTGCGAGTAAATGCAGCCCCTGTCGATAATATTCCTGAGCGGCAGCAGGGTCCTCCATGTGTTCTTCTAATAAACGTGCCAGTTTTAAATAATTGTCTGGCATCGGGCTGATGGAGATGCTGGCTTCCAGATAGTTTCTCGCCTTGCCCCATAAAGAACAGGAAATACACATTTTGCCTAAAGCGAGTAGCAGCCATGCATTATGCTGGTGGTCCTTTAACCAGTTTTCAGCCATTTCCAGCTGTTTGTTATCAACCATAACATCCAGTTCAGAATATAAGATGATGCTGCTTTCTTCCCAGTTTTTATTGAGGTAAAGACGTAAGGTTTCTTCTGCTTCACCGGCAGCACCAACAGCGACTAATTGTCTTGCATAATGTTCGATAACAGCAGGCAAGGTTTTTAGGTGCGGTGGGGTTTCTTTCCATAAATCGATCAAAAGTCGACAATCCCTGTTTCTAACAAGATTGCTGAGCTGACCATTACAGACAGCGATCTCAAAAGAAAGAAAACTTTCGGTTGATAGATTGCCGTGTTTTTTAAGTGCGGGAAGAATTTTTTTCAGGTTGTCCCAGTCCTGCAAATGTCTGTAGGTGTTAGCTAGCAGCGTTAGTACGTAGGTGTGATTTGCAGAGAGATGGTTTAGTTGTGTGAGCGTTGCCAGTGCCTGTTCATTTTGATCGTGGGCTAATTGTAATTCTGCCTTTGTTAGACCGATAGCAATATCAGCATCGGGAAATTCCATATGTGCTTTAAGTAAATACTCGTCGCGCCGTTCGTGAGCACCCAGTTGTTGAGCCGCACGCGCGGCGGTTAAATAGACCAGCAGAGGATTATCGCTGTATTTAATCTGTTGCAGTAATATTTTTTCTGCCTGTTCGAAGCGGCCTTCGGCATATTCAATTAAACCCTGTGAGAGTGATAGTCGTGCTTTTTCGGTGAGGCGTTTTTCGCGCCGGCTACCAAGATAAATGAAAGCATTCCTTATTAGTTGCCAGCTTTTGATCAATACTAAAATAACGAACAGGGCACATAAAAAAGCAGCGCTAAAAACGACCAGGTTGGTATCAAAAGAGTGACCGGCGAAACTGACGCTTATGTGGCCCAGGTCTTTATGCTGAAACATGGTAAAGCCGACGATTGTAATTGCAGAGATAAGCAATATGTATAATAGTCGGTTCATTTTAATCACCAGTTAGTATATTTGTTTTCATATGTATGAAGGACCTATAGATTATCGCATTTAAAGAAAAATTTATAGCGACAGAAGGGTTTTTATAATCACTCAATGAGGGGCAGAAAAGTAGTTGATTAAAGTTTTTGTTGCCGCTTCATCGGTCGCATTTTGCGCGGTGAGAATAGTTTTAAATCCATGTTGTCTGGCTGAGGTCTGCGCACGCGGAGACGGAACAACGAGCGGGATGTTTATTAACAGACTGGGGTCATCTATTAGAGTTACCAGGTTATCCAGGCCCTCACCGCTACTGACCGTGATGGCACTAAGACTCGCAATCTGCCGCTCTGTTAGTGGTGGATGTGGGGGCAGCTCGCGCTGATAGGTTTCTACGTAACGTACCTGTGCGCCGCGGCGTATCAAGGTGTCGCCCAACAATGGGCGGCCACCAGCGCCTCGAAAAATCAAAATACGCTGGCCTTCGATTGTTGGCATCTGAAAGAACGGATCTTTTAATAAAGATTCGGTATTGTGCCCGGAGGCTTCGATATCAACAGGAAGATTGTGTTGTCGCAACGCTTCAGCTGTTTTAGTGCCGATAGCGACGATGGTAAAATGTTCCGGCAGGGCGGGAAAATATATCTGGCTTTGTTCGACGGCCGTCGGACTGATAAAAATTGCCACGGTGAAACGATGTAAGTTTTCCCGAAGCTGGAGCAGCTGTGTAATATCGAGTTCAGGTGGTGGTTGAATATGGATGACTGGATAATGGATCACGCTAGCACCGGCCTGTTCGATCAATTGCCGTAGAAGTTTCTCGCGACCAGCGGGTCGTGTGATGAGAATAATCTTGCCAGATAGCGGATTTACCGGTTTCATCTGTTTGATTTTAACAGCCCGCGCAGAATTCGCTTAAATATTTCACAGTAGCGATAAACCCTTATGCGCCAGTATTTTTGGGTGATTTCAGCTTTTTACGAATCAGTGGTAGATGGCGACGGCTGATTTCGAGCAGATCATCAATCTCAAGGAAATTAATACAGGCGTGACCCTCATTGTTTTTTGTCAGGCCATTTAGCATCCGATGCGCGACCAGGGCATTTCGGTGTATTCGAATAAACTGAAAAGTGAATTCCCGTTCCAGGGTTTTCAGGGATTCTTCGATTAAGTATTCCTGGTCGGCAGTCCGTAAGGTAACGTATTTTTGATCGGCTTTAAAATAGATAATGTCTTCGACCGGGATGAGTTCCAGAGATCCGCGGCTCTTAACACAGATTTTATCTCGGGCACCTTCTGTTTCATCAGCACGAAGTTTGCTGAGTTGCGCTTTATTCATGCGTTTAGCGGCATCCAGAGCCGCTTCAAGCCGGCTCTGTTTGATCGGCTTTAACAGGTAATCAATGGCGTGTGTTTCAAATGCTTTTAGAGCATGCTCGCTGTAAGCGGTAGTAAAAATGATGGCGGGCGGTTTATCCATGCGGCTGATATAACTGGCGGCCTCGATACCGTCCATGCCGGGCATGCGGATATCCATCAGCACCACGTCCGGTTGTGCGGCCTGGGTTTTGCGAAGCGCGTCTTCGCCGGTTTCTGCTTCGCCGATAATCTGGTAGCCGGCGGTGCTTGATAGTAGTTTTCTTAAGCGTTGTCTGGCGAGGAGCTCATCATCAACTATTAAAACGTTCATGTTTGTTTTCCAAAGAAATTAAGTCCAAAGGGATTAAAAGTGAAACGGTGTAATTTTCTTTGGTGTCATTTATTGTGAACCCGCCTTTGTTTTCATAAACGAGTTTCAGGCGCTGGCGGATATTATCCTGTGCCATCTGGTTACCCGGTTTAGATGTTAGAGATTGATTCTCCGGCACTAACGGGTTGCTGACAGACAGCTTCAGCTTATTATCTATTTGTAGCGCAGAAATAAGAATTTTTCCACCTTCTGCAATAGGTTCGATGCCGTGATAGACCGCATTTTCTGCAAGCGGTTGAATGCATAGAGAAGGAATCTCGACATCGAGTAAATTTTGCTCAATTTGCCATTCGATCTGTAAGCGCTCGCCAAGCCGTAAAGCTTCTATAGCCAGGTAGCTCTTGGTGAGTTCGATTTCATCGCCCAGCCGATTCATGTTTTTTTCACTCAGGCTGGCGCGAAACAGGTCTGAGAGATCTTCGATGGCGGTCTCCGCCGTTTCAGGTGAAATAGCGATTAAACTGGCAATGGTGTTCATGCTGTTAAACAGAAAATGCGGGCGAATACGGGCCTGGAGTGCCTGAATTTCCGCACGGCTCTGTGCCTGTAAATTGATTCGCCACTGATGCTGGATGTGGAAGTAGCGCAGTAGTAAAAAGTAAATAACCGCACTAATCATCATCACACGGAGAACAAGCAGACTGTCTTCGCCAGAAATATAAATCAGCTCTTTCGCCTGGCCGGCAAGCAGGGCAACTAGCAGGCTTATGGCCATCATTAAGGTAAAAGAAATAATCAGACAGTGGCTTTGTTTCTGTTGATGCAGCCAGTTACGCAGTGCACACAGGCAGGCAGCATTTAACAATGTTATCCATAACATCAATAAAGAAGCGATTGCCAGGTAGTCCCAGAACTGCTCACTGGCAGATGAGGCGGCCAGGGCAAATATGATCGCAAGTACCTCGGTGAGCAAAACAGCAACAAAAAGATTGCGAATGTCACAAAAGTTGGGTAGCAAACAGGACGTTATCTCGCTATCATTGCTGGAGGTGTTTTTTACTGTGTTTTCAGTCATTTACATTAAATAGACGAGAGCTGAAAGAAAGCAAGCCGAATAAGTTTAATTGGCGTTTAAATCGGTAAATAAAAAGCCGCTACCGGGTTTGATATACTGCGAATAAGAAAATAATTTATTACTGATTAATCAGGTCAAAGTACAAATTATGAGTGACAAAAAAGAATCTTCTAAAACGACGACTAACTCGGCATGGGGCGGACGTTTCAGTGAACAAACGGACGCCTTTGTCGAAGCATTTACCGCTTCGGTGCAGTTTGACCAGCGCATGTATAAACAGGACATCGCCGGTTCGCGGGCGCATGCAAAAATGCTGCACAAGATAAACGTGCTCAGCGATAAAGATTTAAGCGCTATTCTGGGCGGTCTGGATGATGTCGAGCAGGAAATAAGCGAAGGTAAGTTTAACTGGTCAATACAACGTGAAGATGTACACATGAATATCGAGGCGCGATTGACCGAGTTAATCGGTGACGCGGGTAAGCGGCTGCATACCGGACGTTCGAGAAATGACCAGGTAGCGACAGATATTCGTCTGTATCTGCGTGAACAGATCGATTTTATCGTCGACGAAATCAAGCATCTGCAACACGGCATCCTGGAAGTGGCAGAGCGAGAAGCGGCATCGATCATGCCCGGATTCACTCATCTACAGGTAGCGCAGCCGGTAACCTTCGGTCACCATGTCATGGCCTGGTATGAAATGTTAAGTCGCGATGCTTCACGCTTCATCGACTGTCAGCAGCGCATGAACATGTCGCCCCTGGGCGCGGCGGCCCTGGCGGGGACCAGTTATCCCATCGATCGGGCGTTTACCGCAGCCGAGCTGGGTTTTACCGCGCCCACGCAAAACTCGCTGGATTCCGTCAGTGATCGTGATTTTGCCATCGAATTTTGCGCCAGCGCGGCAATATTGCTGGTACACATGTCACGTATGTCAGAAGAGCTGGTGATCTGGTCGTCAGCACAATTTGATTTTATCGAACTGCCAGACCGTTTCTGCACCGGTTCATCGATTATGCCGCAGAAGAAAAATCCGGATGTGCCGGAACTGGTACGTGGCAAAACCGGCCGGGTAAACGGTAACCTGGTGAGCCTGTTAACACTGATGAAGTCGCAGCCACTGGCATATAATAAAGATAACCAGGAAGATAAAGAACCGTTATTTGATACGATTGATACCGTGCTGGGTTGTCTGCGCGCATTTGCAGACATGGTGCCGGCGATTATCTGCAAACACGAAAACATGTATAAAGCCGCAAAGCAGGGGTTTTCTACCGCGACTGATCTGGCGGATTATCTGGTGCGGCAAAACCTGCCATTTCGCGATGCCCACGAAGTGGTTGGTAAAGCGGTGGCGATGGGCGTTAGTAGCGGTAAAGATTTAAGCGAACTGACGCTGGAAGAGCTGCAGCAATTTTCCGATAAAATTAAAGCTGATGTATTCGATGTATTAACGCTTGAAGGTTCGGTTGAATCGCGCAATCATATCGGCGGCACGGCACCGGAACAGGTTAGAAAGGCCATCGTCAGGGCTAGAACTTAAAGCGAAATTTTTTTATTCAGATAAAGGAATAGTGATGTCTTTAACGCATTTTGCTCCGGCAACAAACATGTTATGGAGATATCTGGAAAGCGTTGATATAAATCCCGAACCGCTATATAAAAAGGCCGGTATAAATCCAGAACTGTTATTTAACCCGAATGCGCGAGTAAATATAAGTTGCGTTGATTCTCTTTGGCAGCAAACAGCGGATATCATCGAAGACCCCTGTTTTGCGATCGATATGGCCGCGTTCTGGCATCCGTCACAGATAGGCGCTTTAGGCTATGCCTGGCTGGCAAGTTCTACTTTGCGCCGGGCATTTAAACGCGCGGTTCGATATATCCATGTGGTTACCGAAGACTTAAATCTGGAAGTAACCGATACGCCGGCAGGGCTGAAAGTGACGGCGGATCTGGAAAATTCTGTTTTTACTCTACCGCAGCATCATGATCTGATCCTCGCCATTTTGATGCGTATGTGTCGATTTAATTTTGGTGATGAATTAATAGCTACTCAGATATGCCTGGCTCATCCTGAGCCAGAATGTTCAAATAAAATTACAGAGTATTTTCGAACAGACGTACAATTTGATGCCGAACAGACCAGTCTGACCCTCGCCAGAGCGGATGCTGACGCAGAGCTATCTACAGGCAACCGGCAGATAGCGTTGATGCATGATGAGATGTTGATGAAATATCTCGTCGAGATTAAACAGGGTGATATCGTCCAGCAGGTGCAATCAATTATCCTGGACAACCTGCCGGATGGTCAGGTGACAGACAAACTGGTTGCCAGTGAACTTAATTTAAGTGAACGCAGCATGCAACGTCGTTTGAAAGAACATAAAACAACGTTCAGATTTTTACTGGAAGGGGTGCGTGAAATGGTGGCAAAGCAGTATATTGAAAACCCGGTAAACCGCATGAGCGACATCGCTTTCCTGTTAGGCTTTTCAGAACAGAGCGCGTTTTCTCGTGCTTTTAAAAAATGGACCGGCAAGTCACCGGTCGAATATAGAAATTCGCTAAATTAAGACAGTTTTGATTAATTATTAATTTCAGTATTCAGAAAAGTAATAACCTGCTCAGTCGCATCACGCAGGTCGTCAATGGCTTGATCTGAAACCTGTGTTGAACCGTCACGTCCGATAATTTCGAGGGTTTCGGCCTTTTCCGCCAGGCCAAAAGCGCCGATGCTACCGCTGGCACTTTTCATCTTGTGAGAAACATTAAATAATGACTCGGCATTTTTTTTATCGATAGCGTCTTCGATAGCACTTAGTTGTTCAGGTAGGCTTTGCAGGCATAATGCGATCACATCATTTAATGAGTCACCCATCAGTTCTTTCATTTCTGTGAATGCAGCAGCATCCATGGCAGTTTGTGACATAGTTAGTCCTTATCGTTTAATCTTTATGTACGCGAGAGTGAGTATCACCGACCAGTACCGCTTCAGGCACATTCATTCTTAATGTAGAAACGATGTCACCATAAACGCCGGGCACGGCTTTGAAAGAAACCCACAGTGTATTGAGTTTCATGTCGACGTTGGCGAACAGGATTTCATTGCTGAATTGCTTGAGCGCAAATTCGATATTCGCCAGTGTGTCTTTAATGTATTGTTCGGGTTTTGTTTTGAGTTTAGGAATGATCATCAAAAGATCGCTTACCGGGCCGCCGTCCTTATCGCGCGTCGGTGCCAGCTTCCACAATGGTTCAGCGGGCGCCAGGCCGATGCTTAGTTTTAATTCTGTCTCATCCATATATAAAACTGCCCAGGTTATTAAACAACAACCTATTTAGATACTGTTTAAGATAATAGCCAAACTGGCAGTGAAAGGCGAATAGTTTTGAACATATATTTATGTAAACTTTTGTAAACAAAGTTAAAGAAATAATTACAGAACCTCAGTAAGCCATTGACGTATATGCTGAATTTCTTCGATACAGACTGAATGCTCCATGTCATACTCATGCCAGTGAACTTCAATATCAAAAGATTCCAGCTGTTCCATACTCTGCTTTCCATAGTCATAAGCGACCACATTGTCCTGCCGCCCATGCGCCATAAAGACAGGTGTTTCGGTTGCGGTCTCACTGATTTCATCGGCGAGCGTTCCCGGCAGGGGCAGGTAGGTAGATAATGCCATGATACCGGCCAGTGCTCGGGGATAACGGCAACCGCAGTGCAGCGCGATGGCGCCGCCCTGCGAGAAACCGGCCAGGATGATACGGCGGGAATCGATGCCACTGGCTTCCTGTTCTTCGCAGAGTGCTTTCAGGATAGCGGAAGAATCTCTGATACCAGCGGCGTCCTCCTGCTCGACGATGGAGAGACTGCTGATGTCATACCAGCCCGGCATCTGGTAACCCTGGTTGATGGTGATCGGTCGCATCGGCGCATGCGGAAAAATAAAACGGATGGCGTAATGCGAGGGCAACTGTAGCTGCTCGACGATCGGTGCAAAATCATTACCGTCCGCGCCCAGCCCGTGTAACCAGATAACGGCGGCGTCGGGCTGTTCAAGCGTTTCGATAATGATGGAATCAAGTTCAGACATCTTATTTGATTTTCCCGGGGTATTTTTTAGCTGTTTATTAATAAAGGGTTTCGTTGTGAATCGAATATTGTAATAATAATCGTTTAATCATAATCAAAGTAAATTATTTAAAAGCGGTGAAAATTTTAGTCTTATTGTCTTTGTTGATATTGTCGGCTTGCGGTATGCAGGGTGATTTATACTTGCCGGATGATCAATCAGAAAAAACGTCGCAAAACACAGAGAAATAACAGTGGGCAATAAAAGATAGCATGGATTTTTTTAATTACAAAGACGGCCGACTGTGGGCGGAAGACATCGACATAACTGCGAACATCGAAAACTGGGGAACACCCTGTTATGTCTATTCACGCGCCACTATCGAGCGTCACTGGAAGGCCTTCGATTCGGCGCTGGGTGACCAGCCGCACCTGGTCTGTTACGCGGTAAAAGCTAACTCGAACCTGGCGGTATTGAACGTGCTGGCAAAGTTGGGTTCGGGTTTCGATATCGTCTCAAGGGGCGAACTGGAACGCGTGCTCAAAGCCGGCGGCAGTGCGGATAAAATCGTTTTTTCCGGTGTTGGCAAAACCGCTGACGAGATGCACCGGGCCTTAGAGGTTGGCATCCGTTGTTTTAATGTGGAGTCACCGGCCGAGTTAACACTGCTGGAACAGGTAGCCGCAGAAAAAGATGTACAGGCGCCGGTGTCTCTGCGGGTGAACCCTGATGTTGACGCAAAAACGCATCCATATATCTCGACGGGTCTGAAAGACAACAAATTTGGTATCGCCATCGAAGATGCGCTGGCGGTATATCAAATCATTGCTGATTCTGCGCACTTAAAAGTTGAAGGCGTGGATTGCCACATCGGCTCACAGTTGACCGAGGTAAAGCCGTTCGTCGATGCACTGGATCGTGTGCTGGCGCTGGTCGATCGCCTGGCTGAAAATGATATCCACCTGCATCACCTGGATCTGGGTGGTGGTCTGGGTATCCGCTATCAGGATGAAACACCACCGCTACCGGAAGAACAGATGGCGGCGGTCAGGCAGCGCCTGCAAGGCCGGAGTTTTGCCAATGAGATCGAGATACTGATCGAACCTGGTCGCGCCATCGTCGGCAATGCCGGCATCCTGCTGACCCGGGTGCAATACATTAAACACAACGAAGCTAAAAATTTTGCTGTGGTCGACGCCGCGATGAACGATCTGATGCGCCCGGCCCTATACCAGGCCTGGCAGGCCATCGTGCCGGTAGTAGAAAATTCATCACAGTCCGTAAAAACCTATGACGTGGTTGGTCCCATCTGTGAGACTGGCGATTTTCTCGGTAAACAGCGCGAGCTGACGATAGCGCAGGGTGATTTGCTGGCGGTGCTTTCGGCGGGGGCTTATGGTTTTACCATGAGCTCAAATTACAACTCACGGCCGCGTGTTGCCGAGATCATGGTCGATGGCGATGGTTATCAGGTGGTGCGCCAGCGCGAGACCATCGAACAGCTTTTTGTCAATGAATCCCTGCTGGTAGATTGAAAAAACAAAGATCATGAGTGCACAACCCCGATACGACAACAGGTACGATCTTGAACAGCAGGCGACCCTGATGTTTGAAGAAGATGACATTCCACTAGACCCGCAAGAATGGCAGCAGCTCGCCGCGTTGTTGGCAAAAAGTGAGTACGATCATATCATCGGTGGCGACGTGGATGAGCGCCACTCGGTCTGGGTGAGCCGGTATTTTAATGATGTCGATTCGCCCGAAGCGTTGAGCGTCCTGTCCAGCGAGATTCAGGCCATCGTCATGAGCCCGAAAATGTGCGAATTCTATCAGCAGTTCACCGGCACAGAAAAATTATGTTTGCGACGATGTCAGGCGAACCGCTTGCAGAAAGGTGATTTCATCGGCGAGCACAAAGACCAGGACAGCAGCCCGGATTATTTTGCTACCATCGTGTTTCATTTCAGCGAAAATTATAGTGGTGGCTATTTCCAGACTAATGAGTCGCAACGGTATCAGCCACAAGCGCGTATGGCGCTGGTAAATAACTGCAGTGTTTCACATCAGGTGACAACGGTCGAAGAGGGTGAGCGTCTGACTTTGGCCTGTTTTCTATCAGCATCTTTTTCGAACAATAAAAATGCGCCGATGGCATTTAAGATTGACCAGAGCCCGGTGTTAGGGTCAAAATAGGTGTGCATGAATTTTGCCGAGATTAAAAGGCAATATGTGGTATTCAGGAAAATACTACTTGTTTGGTGATGAAGCCGCTTCGAGAGAAGCGGCTTTTTTATTGCCGGGTATCAGCGGTTAGAGCGTCTTAAGCTGTTCAATAATAATGTCAGGTTCCAGGCGTTGGGTGTAATCCATGTTTACATGGGCGTAGCGAATACTGCCATTGGCATCGATGATATAAGTGGCCGGAATAGGCAATTCAAAACTATCGTCACCGTTATGTCCCGGTATATCGATCTGCCATGCTTCATATATCGGGCGTAAAGACTCCGGCAGAGTAAAAACCAGGCCGCATTTTTTTGCCAGTTTATTTTCGATATCACTCAACACCTCAAAAGTGAGCTGCGAAGAAGTGATCTGATCTGCAGATTTACCCGGTACCTGGGGTGAGATAGCAAGCAGTTGCGCACCCGCCGCATTGATTTCGGGCAGCCGTTTTTGCAGAGCATTAATTTCGAGATTGCAGTAAGGGCACCAGGCGCCCCGGTAAAAACTAATGACCAGCGGCCCTTGCGATAAAAATTCGTTCAGTGAAAGCGTTTCATTTTTTGCATTAGGCAGTGAAAACGCGGGAAAAACTTGACCCTGTTGAACCGCTTTCTCAGCGATACCGGCGTCAATCAAAACCTGTAGTTCAGACATGAGTGAATCGAGGGTGTCTTTAGGGATGGTAGGAATGAATTCGTTTTGAAAGTCCTGAATATTTTGATTTAGTGACATAGTTTTTCTCTCAGTTAGTTAGACAGATGACTGATAATAGCATAATTGTTATAGTTAGCAACAATTACCATTGCTTTCAGGTCGAATCACAGGGTATGCTCGCACCATTAGAGATGTCGCCAGTAGGCCGCCGATGGCGAGCCATCGCACGGTTTAGTGGTGTTCTGAGGGTTTTACGCCGGTCTTAATATTTAATGATTATAGAATTTACAAAGATGCATGGTCTGGGTAATGATTTTGTTGTCATCGACGCAATCTCCCAGACCATCGATTTAACCACCGAGCAGATAATCAAACTGGCCGATCGGCATTTAGGCATCGGTTGTGACCAGCTATTACTGGTTGAAAAATCGACCGACTCGCAGGCAGAATTTCGTTACAGGATATTTAATGCTGATGGCGGCGAAGTTGAACAATGTGGAAATGGCGCACGCTGTTTCGCTATCTTTGTGCGCCAGCAAGGGCTAACGACAAAGACACAGATTGCGGTAGAAACGGCTGGCGGTTTAATCGAGCTCAAAGTTCTTGATGGCCAGGTGACCGTGAATATGGGCGAGCCCAATTTTCAACCGCGAAGCCTGCCTTTTTTAGCTGAAAAGCAGGCAGAAAGCTACAATCTCATGGTGAACGGGGCGGAGTATGCTATAGGTGCTGTATCCATGGGGAATCCACATGCTGTGATGCAGGTAGACGATCTGGATTCGGTTGATATTAATACACTGGGTGCGGCGATAGAAAGCCACATACAGTTTCCAGGCCGGGTAAACGCCGGTTTTATGCAAGTGATCAATCGTAAAGAAATTCGTCTGCGTGTTTTCGAGCGTGGCGTTGGCGAAACCCGGGCATGCGGAACCGGCGCCTGCGCGGCGGTAGCCGTGGGCCGCAAATCAGGCCTGCTCGATGAGACAATTACCGCACACCTTCGTGGCGGTGACCTCTGCATACAATGGCCGGGTGAAGGCCATGACTTATTGATGACCGGGCCGGCAACAACCGTCTTTGACGGCAGAATAAATATAGACAATTAAAAAAGGGCGAGTAAGTGAGCGAAATAAAAACAACAATAATAAAACAGGGCTTATCCGACGAAGAGATTTCAGCTGAGCGCGAACAGCAGTTGGCGACAGATTTGCAGCTGATCAGTATGCTGCGTGAAAACCCGGATATTTTGAACCGTCATCCCGAACTGATCGCTACGCTCGAAGTAACACATCAAAGCGGTGGCGCTGTCTCGCTGATAGAACGACAGGTCGAGGTGCTGCGCCAGCAGAGCCAGAACCAGGAAAACCGCCTGCGTGAACTGATGGACGTGGCGCGTGATAATGAACGCCTGTCTCAAACCTGTTTTCGTCTGGCGGTCGACCTACTGGCAACGCACGATGTCGATGATGTGATTAGCATCGTGCTCGATACGTTCAAAACCGAACTGTCCGCCGATTTTGCTGTGGTGAAACTGTTCAGCGAAGATGCTGACCTTATCGAACAGTCCAGTGGTCTGTTCGTCGATACAAACAGCGAAGCGTTAAATGCGTTTAAGACCATGTTGCAGCATAAAAACACGGTGTGTGGTAAATCGACCGACGAGCAAAAAATCTATCTGTTTGACGACAAGGCAGAAAAAGTAAAGTCTGTTGCCATCATCCCGCTAGTCGCCGGCGCAAACCTCGGCCTTATCGGTTTAGGCGCGGATAACGCACAGCGCTTTGAATCGAGCATGGGCACTGATTTTCTGTCACAGGTCGGTGAGCTGATCAGTGCATCACTTGCCGGCCATCTTGAAAGCTAGCGAGCATGCCTGCTGCTACAAAACATGACGGCACCTTAAAGGATGACCTGCAGCGGTTTTATAACTACCTGCAATCCGAGCGCCGATATTCCAGCCACACGGTGGCCGCCTATCGCCGTGATATAAAACACTTCATGAGAAACTGTGATCTGCAAGAGTCACAGCTCGTGCAATGGGATGATATAAAGCAGCCGGACATCCGGCGTTGCGTCGCCGCCCTGCATCGTCAGGGATTATCGGGAAAAAGTCTGCAGCGCTGGTTATCCTCGATCCGCAGTTTATATAAATTTTTGTGTCGCTTTGATCGCGCAAGTAATAACCCGGCGGTTGGTATCCCGGCACCGAAGTCGGCAAAGCGCCTGCCCAAAACCTTAAACGTCGATGAGATAAATCAGCTTTTAAGCGCCAACAATAGCGGTTCGCGACCGGATGAAAATATATTAAGCGTGCGCGACAACGCGATGATGGAACTGATGTATGCCTGTGGTCTGCGCCTGTCTGAATTGAGCGGGCTCAACGTGCCGGATATCGACTGGCAGCAACAGATCATCCAGGTGACCGGTAAAGGCCAGAAACAACGTCGTCTGCCGTTTGGTGGCAAAGCAAAAGAAGCGTTAAACAACTGGATAAAACAGCGTGCAACCATCGTCAAAGAAAACGAAGCCTCTCTGTTTATCAGTACCCGTGGTTCGCGTTTGAGTAACAGCAGCATTCAGAAACGCCTGAAAAAAATGGCTATGATGCAGGGGTTGAATACGAATATTTATCCGCACATGCTGCGTCATTCCTTCGCCTCACACATCCTGGAATCTTCAAAAGACCTGCGTGCGGTGCAGGAACTGCTTGGTCACGCTAACCTGAGCACCACACAGATATATACCCACCTCGATTTTCAGCATCTGGCCGGCGTGTATGACGACGCACACCCGCGCGCCAGAAAAAAATAACGCCAGAACGGGCGCGGTTTTGTTTTTGTGCAGTGTATTATAATAGCGCTTTACAACTTGCTATAAACCTCTGAGACATTAAGCCGAGAGTCAAATGTTAATCACACTATCACCCTCCAAAGGTCAGGATTTTACCGAAGCGCCATTATCAAAAAAATATACGAAACCGGCCGATCTGAAAGATTCTGAATTACTTATTAAAGAGTTAAAAAAAATAAAAAGTAAAAAGTTGCAGGAGATGATGGCCATCAGTGAAAATATCGCAGGCTTAAATGTTGAGCGGTATAAAACATTCACCACGCCATTCACCACAAAAAACGCCAAACAGGCGGTCTTCGCCTTCAAGGGTGATGTTTATAGCGGTCTGGAACTACCATCGTTTGATGAAGATGATTATGCCTATGCACAGGATCATTTAAGAATTCTATCCGGCCTCTATGGCTGCTTACGCCCGCTGGATTTAATTCAGCCTTATCGTCTGGAGATGAAAACCAGATTAAAAAATGATCGCGGTGATAACCTGTATCAGTTTTGGGATGATCGTATTACTAAAAGGTTGAACAAAGAATTAATAAAACAGAAAGAACCGGTGCTGATCAACCTCGCATCGAACGAATATTTCAAAGCCGTAAAGCCAAAACTTCTGAAAGGGCGTTTGTTAAATATCAGCTTCAAAGAAACCAAAGCGGGCAAGACACGCGTGGTCGCAATCTTTGCCAAACGCGCGCGTGGCATGATGGCAGATTATATTATTCGCAACCGGATAGAAAACTCCGAAGATCTGAAAAAATTCAAGCTGGCTGGATATGCGTTTGATAAAGACCTTTCAGATGACAAGCAGTGGACGTTTGAGCGGCCACAACCGTAGCAATAAAAAAAGGATGTAGCCGTCAGGCCATATGCACTGTTACCTGCTGGGTTTTGCTGTGCAGAAGCTGACAGGCAAGCTCGATATCGCTATGCTGACCATGAATGATAAGCAGAAGCTTTTCCGAGTTAACGGATTTTTCATATTGACGAATACTGTCGATGGGGATGCCGATGCTGAAGAACGCCTGGCCCAACACACTCAATCCACCGCCAACGTCTATGTCCGCGTATTTTTTCGTCAGTAAATATGCGATGGGGCCGGCGGCAACCAGTGCCCCGAGATCGGGAAGTAAAAAAAAGCCTGCGCCGTTTAATCGGGTCCATAGACTATTCCAGAACCTGTCCTGATTTCCCTGATAACGCATCTGCCCACCCGTAACGTATAAGCCCGTAGCGTGGATTTTATGCTGCTGGACTTTACCAACAATTGATACCGTCTTCATATCGAAGGACTGAGTCTGCAATGCGTTGACGTCATGTTTGAGATTTTGCTGGCTTGAGTAGAGCAAAACGCAGGTATTATTTTTAGACATGGCTTCAGGCTCAATAGAAAACTTTGCCGGATCAATGACATTATCTTTAAAAAATGGCTGATTACATTGTATTTGAAATCCACTTCCCGGACTGTCATCCAGGTGACAGCGAGAGTGGCGGCAATATGATGTGTGAGAAATGAAGCGTCAGGAGGGTGGCAGTGTGGTGCCTTTCTTTTCTGGGCTGGAGCAGGCATCATCGGCGTATTCCTGCAGAGTTTCCAGCTCTCGTACTTCGGTGTGAAAGTTTTGCTTATGCAATACGCCCTGTTTGCGCCAGTGCTGCAGGTGTCGGTTAACAACCTGACGTACCGAGCCCACCATGCGGGCGAGTGATTCATCATGTAGATCATGAATAAGTTTCAGCGAGTGGTTGCCCTCAATCGATAGAGGATGGTGTGGCACGACATGGCGTAATATTAATCGGGCCAGCCGCGTCATGGTATCGTATAGAGCAAGATCGGTGCTGAGGTCTTCCAGCTTGCGCATCTGTGCACCCAGATACGGCAGGAAATTACGGTTAAATTCAGGGTGGCGATCAATCCAGTCCCTGGCATCTTTTATCGGCACGGAGATCAGGGCCACATCGTCGATGGCAACGGGTTGTATGTCATGTGGGTCAGTGTTTAATAAAGTGACTACGTCGATACCGTCACCCGGTCCCAGTAGTGCCAGCGTAATGCTTCTGCCGGTTTGTGGATTTACCCGTATGACTTCAACGCGGCCATCGATCAGTAAATAGAAACGCTCCTGAAATATCTTAGCATTTAGCTGCGCACCACGCCGCCAGGTATCACGCCTGAATAACGATAACATATCATCAAGAATGTCTCCCGCCAGGCCATCAAATAATGCCGTTTGGTAAAGTACACTTTTACAATGGCTGTAGTAAATCTGATCTCTTTTCATTTTTATATATCAGTGATGCATCGTATAGTACAGGAAATATCAGTATGCCATAATTTTGCGGCCTTAGTGCCAGGGTAACGCTAAACATTGACACAGCATAGCGGACAAAGTTCGCTGCGCTAAATTGATTTCGATCAACAACAAAACCGATTTTAGCCAAAATGATCAACACCCTTGCTGTCACACAGGTGACATCATGTTTTTCAGCAATTATATATCCTGTGTTTTCAAGAAGAGAAGTGTTATTTTGATTTTCAACGGACGTTGGTTTCAAGCATTAGCAGTATGTGATCCATAATATTTAAACCTTTTATCTGGACAGCCCATGATTAAAGCCAAAAATTATATCCGCTGGTTTGAAGAGATCGGCATCAATGATATTCCACTGGTCGGCGGTAAAAATGCTTCGCTCGGTGAAATGTATCGTGAACTGTCACCCGCAGGCGTAAAAGTGCCGAATGGTTTTGCCGTCACCGCCGATGCCTATCGTTATATGCTCGATCAGGCGGATGCGTGGCATGCGCTGCATGAAGCGCTAGACGACCTTGATGCCAGCGATGTGGACGACCTTGCCCGGCGTGGTATGAACGCACGCGAGATCGTTTACGGTGCAACACTGCCAGATGATCTGCGCGAACAGATATTAAGCGCTTTTAATGAATTGAAAAAACAGTATCCCGATAACATCAGTGTTGCTGTACGCAGCTCGGCGACCGCTGAAGATCTACCTAATGCCAGCTTTGCCGGTCAGCAGGATACCTACCTGAATATCGAAACCGAGGAACAGTTGCTGGATGCCTGCCGCCGCTGTTTTGCCAGTCTGTTTACTGACCGGGCGATTCATTATCGCATCGATCAGGGTTTCGAGCATTTTAAAGTGGCGCTCTCGATCGGCATTATGAAGATGGTTCGTTCAGACATCGCTGCCAGCGGCGTCATGTTTTCGCTGGATACTGAAACCGGCTTTCGCGATGTTGTATTCATTACCGGCGCTTATGGCCTGGGTGAAAATGTCGTGCAGGGCGCCGTCGACCCGGATGAATTTTATGTCCACAAACCCACGTTCGAGCAGGGATATAGAACCGTATTACGTCGCACGCTGGGTTCGAAAAAAATACAGATGCAATATGCCTCAGGCCGCACCCGCGAAGCAACGCGCAACGTGCCCACACCCGGAGAAGATCGGCGGCAATTCTGCATTGATGATGCCGATGTTTTAACACTGGCGGATTATGCCATCAAAGTAGAAAAGCATTACAGTAACAAAATTGGTCATGACAAACCGATGGATATGGAATGGGCGAAAGATGGGCCTGATGGCGAACTGTACATGGTGCAGGCGCGTCCGGAAACGGTTGAGTCACAAATATCGGGAAACAGGCTGGAAATTTTTCATCTCAAAGAAACCGGGGAGATGTTGACTCGTGGCAACGCCGTAGGTACCAGTATTGCGAGTGGCCGTGCGCGACTGATCCGTGATGTTGGCCGGCTCGATGAATTTCAGCCAGGTGATGTATTAGTAGCAGACACCACTACGCCCGACTGGGAACCGGTGATGAAAATTGCCGCTGCCATCGTTACCAATCGAGGCGGCCGTACCTGCCATGCCGCCATCATTGCTCGTGAGCTGGGTATTCCGGCCATCGTTGGTTGTGATAATGCCACGGTAGTTATAGCGAATAATGAAATGGTCACGGTGGATTGTTCGCAGGGTGATCGTGGACGTGTCTACCGTGGTGAACTGGTGTTTACCAAAGAGATCACCGATCTGGGTGAGCTGGCTCGTCCGGCCACGGATATTATGATTAATCTGGGTAACCCCGATCTTGCTTTTAAAACGTCTTTCCTGCCAAATGCCGGCGTTGGCCTGGCGCGTATGGAATTTATCATCAACGAATCCATCAAGGCGCACCCGATGGCTTTGTTGCACCCGGAGCGGGTGCGTGATTCTGTGCAACGCAAACAGCTCGAAACGCTGAGTCTCGGTTATGACAGCCCGACAGATTTTTTTGTGAAACATCTGTCGGAAGGTGTCGGTACCATCGCTGCCGCTTTCTGGCCCAAACCGGTCGTGGTGCGCATGTCCGATTTCAAATCCAACGAATATGCTTCGCTGTTAGGCGGGCAGTATTTTGAGCCGAAGGAAGATAACCCCATGCTGGGTTTTCGCGGCGCATCGCGTTACACCCATGAAAATTATGCCGAGGGGTTTGCGCTGGAATGCGCCGCCATGAAACGTGTGCGTGAAGACATGGGGCTGACGAACGTCATACTGATGATCCCTTTCTGCCGCACTGTGGCCGAGGGCGAGCGCGTATTGCAGGCGATGGCCGACAACGGCCTCAGACGTGGCGAAAATGATCTACAGGTTTATGTCATGTGCGAGATTCCCAACAACGTGATTCAGATTGATGCCTTTGCAAAATTGTTCGATGGTTTTTCCATCGGCTCCAACGATCTGACGCAACTCACGCTGGGCGTTGATCGTGATTCTGAAATTGTCGCTTTTGATTTTGATGAACGTGATCCCGGCGTCAAAGAGATGATCCGGCTGGCGGTCGATGGTGCGCGACGTAACCAGCGCCACTCCGGGCTGTGTGGACAGGCGCCTTCCGATTATCCGGAGATGGCGGCGTATCTGGTCGATATCGGCATCGACTCGATCAGTCTCAACCCGGATACAGTGCTCAGCACGACCCGGCATATACTGGAAGTCGAGAAAACGCTGGGGCGTAAATAATCGGGTGATCAGATGTTATTAGCGCTATTTTTGTAAATCTGGAATGCTGACAGGCATCAACCAGTCACCGTCTTAACTATAACGAGAAATTCTATGCCCGCTTTCCTTCCTCGTTCGTTACCAAAAGGTCTGGCATCACTCACGGATCTGGCACTGGACCTGCGCTGGACATGGAGCCATGGCGCCGACATGCTCTGGCAGATGCTGGATCAGGAAGGCTGGGAACGTACAAAAAACCCCTGGACAATGTTACAGAACGTGTCTTCGCAACGCCTGCAACAACTCTCTGAAGATAGCCGCTTCCGTAAAGAACTGGAGCGCCTGCGGGTAGAACGTATCGCCTATCAGGCAGAGCCCGGCTGGTATGGTGAGGCAAAAACAAATCTCGACGTTGGCCACGTTGCTTACTTCAGCATGGAGTTTGGTCTCGGCGAGGCTCTGCCCATATATGCCGGCGGCCTGGGTATTCTGGCGGGTGATTACCTCAAAACCGCCAGCGATCTGGCATTACCCGTGGTTGGCGTCGGTCTGCTCTATCAGGAAGGTTACTTTCGTCAGATGATCGACGCTTCCGGTCAGCAACTGGCCATTTATCCTTATAACGAACCGTCAACCCTGCCCATTCAGCCGGTCAGCACGGCAAATGGTGAATGGTTACGCATACCGCTGAACCTCCCTGGTCGACGACTGATGCTACGGGTCTGGCAAGTGATCGTCGGTCGTGTGAAATTGTATCTGCTAGACAGCAATGATCCGCTCAACAGCCCGCGTGATCGCGGCATTACCAGCAAATTATATGGTGGAGGTAAAGAGCTGCGTTTTCTACAGGAGATGGTACTGGGCATCGGCGGCTGGCGTATGCTGGAAGCCATCAATGATGACACCAGCGATGAAATTACAGTGTGCCATCTGAATGAAGGACATGCGGCTTTTGTTATTCTGGAACGAACCCGGCACTGTATGGAACAAACCGGCCTCTCTTTTGATGAAGCGTTGTGGATGACACGCGCCGGTAATGTGTTTACCACGCATACGCCACTGGAAGCCGGTTTTGATACCTTCCCGGCACAGTTCATCGATAAATATTTCCCGATGTTTCATGACTTTCTGACCCGTACCGGGCTCTCTCTCCAGCAACTGCTGGCGCTGGGTCGCAAAAATGCCGACGATCCGACAGAAGCATTTAATATGGCTTATCTGGCCATGCGGGGCTGTGCGCGCAGTAACGGTGTCAGTCGTTTGCATGGCAAGGTAAGCCGGCACCTGTTCAGCCCTCTGTATCCTCACTGGCCGATACCTGAAGTCCCGGTCAGTCATGTAACCAACGGTGTCCACGTGCCGTCCTGGGATTCATTCTGGGCCGACCAGTTGTGGACGCAAGCCTGTGGTAAACATCGCTGGCTCGGTAGTACGGAATCTCTGCGTCAGGCCATCGAGGCGATTGATGATTCGACTTTATGGAAATTGTGCGCAAATGAACGGGAGGATCTGATCCATTACGTGCGTGAACGCCTGGCCTTGCAGATGGGGCAGGTGGGTGCTTCACCGGAGCAGGTAGAGCGCGCGTCACAGGTGCTCGACCCGAATGTTTTAACGCTTGGTTTCGCACGTCGTTTTGCCAGCTATAAGCGGCCGAATCTGCTGCTGCACGACAAAGAACGGTTGAGCGGCTTATTAACCGATAGCAACAAACCGGTGCAGTTGATCATCGCAGGTAAGGCACACCCTGGCGATGCTGATGGCCAGCGCATGATTCAGGAATGGATCTCTTTCGTCAAACAGCCCGGTATACGCGGTCGAGTTGTCTTTCTGGAAGATTACGATATCGCGCTGGCACGACACCTGGTGCAGGGTATTGATGTCTGGATCAATACGCCGCGTCGGCCATGGGAAGCCTGCGGCACCAGCGGCATGAAGATTCTCGCTAATGGTGGGCTAAATCTGTCCGAGCTGGACGGCTGGTGGGCGGAAGCCTGTAGCAGTGATGTCGGTTGGTCGATCGGCGATGGCCGGGAACATGACAGTGACCCGCACTGGGACCTGATAGATACCGAACAGCTCTATCAACGCCTGGAAAATGAAATCATCCCGCTATTCTACAGGCGCGATGAAAAAGGCCTGCCCCGTGAGTGGTTGCGGATCATTCGTAACAGTATGATGACGCTTGCTCCCCGGTACAGCAGCAACCGCATGGTACGTGAATATGTTGAACAATTTTATTTTCCTGCGGTAACGGCTTATAAAGATCGACGCACCAAAAATGCAGGACTGGCGACACAGTTGCATGACTGGTACAAAACGCTGACAGTTCACTGGGATCAGATCCACTTTGGTAATGTGGAAACGCAGAAAAATGATAATGGCTGGTCGTTCAGGCTACAGGTTTATCTGGGCGAGATCCTGCCCGAGCAGGTGTGCATCGAGCTGTATGCCGAAAGCGTTGGCGACGAACCTTCGCTGGTCGTCGAATGTGACTGCCAGGAAAAGATAGCGGGGGCGGTTCATGGTTACACTTATGTTGCAGGCATTGACAGCGCCCGACCAGCCAGCGATTTTACCGCGCGTGTTATTCCGCATCATAGCGGGGTACAGATTCCCGCCGAAGCAAGTCTGATCAGCTGGCAACGTTAACAGTGCGTTTAATGTGTTGAGGCGTTTATCGATCATATACATGTGGCAATACATCCTGTTCTTGATAAGGTAAAAGATATGATGGCAGCGGCAGTACGGGTAATAAGTTTGGTTACAGAGCTTATCGTCCCTCCCACATTGCTCGACACAATCATCTGAACAACAAGAACGGAACTCATGGATTCTATTAATTTATCGTTCATTCTGGTGTTGCTGGTCGTCGCGCTGTTTGATTTTACCAATGGCTTTCATGACGCTGCCGACATGGTCGCCACCGCCATCGCTTCGCGAGCGATGAAACCGGCGGTCGCCATCGGCATCGTGACCGTCTTTACTTTTATTGCACCCTTTACCGTGGGGCTTGCGGTCGCCGATACCGTGGGTACGTTTGTGAACATCTCTTCGGCTTCATCACTGGTCGGTGAGAGCGTCGTGGTCGCGGCGCTGTTAACGGCCGTTAGTTATAATCTTGTCACCTGGTTATTGGGTTATCCTTCCTCCTCGTCAAACTCGCTGGCGGGTGGACTGGTCGGTGCGGGGCTTTTTGCGGTGGGCACCGGACAGATAAACTGGGGACTGGAAGCATTACACGCGGGTGAGCTACAGGGGCTTATGAAGATCGTTGCCGGTCTGTTTGCTTCGCCTGTGCTGGGTTTTATTATCGGTTTTATTATCATGAAAGTTATTTTCACGGTGTTCCGTCGTTTTACTGAAAAGATCGGCCAGCTGTTCGTTGTTTCACAATATTTCAGTGTTGCCTGGCTGGGTTTTTCGCACGGCGCGAATGATGCACAAAAAGGTATGGCTATCATTGGTATGATGCTGGTTGCCGATGGTACAAATAGTACGTTTACGGTGCCTGTGTGGGCGGTGCTCTGGTGCACCACGGCGATCACGCTGGGCACGGTGTTTGGTGGCTGGCGTATTATCCGGACCCTGGGCTTTGGTTTGTTCAAAGTAAAGATAACGCATGCTGTTGCCAACCAGCTGGGTTCTGCGCTGGTGAACACCCTGGCCACCAGTATCGGTGCGCCGACGTCTACATCACAGGTGGTGACAGCAACATTACTTGGTAATGGTGCGGCAGAAAAACCGGGGCACGTAAAATGGCGCACCGCGGCCGGTATCGTTTCAGGCTGGTGGTTGAATGTCCCGGTATCAATTGTTCTGGGCTGGTTTTACTGTTTTATCTATTTTGCTATCCGAGGTTGATTATGGGTTTTATCCGAAAATTTATCTTGCCGAAAGAGGTTGATTTTGATGCGGCGCTACAGGCCCAGGCACGGATTACGCGCATGACCGTTAGCGATCTTCACAGCGCCTGCATCGACGACGAGCTAAAAAATCTGAATCGTATTTCAGAGCATGCCGATGAAGCCAGACAGTTAAAAACAAAAAACATGAGTGAATTACTGGATGTCTTCATCGCGCCTTACGATAAAGAATCGATCTTTCGCTTTATCACTCAACTGGACTGGATCGCTTTGAGCGTGAAGCACCTTAAACTGGAGGTCGAAGCCAATGACGTGAAGTCCATCAGTGAATATCAGTCGATAGTGGAGATCCTGCTGGAGATGACCAGTTTGCTCGAACAATGCATTACTCGTCTGTCGGCAAGATCACCCAGAGCTATCTCGCTTGATACAGACATTATCCATGACCAGTATGATCATGTGGTGGCCCTGTGTGCCCGGTCCGTTGCTGAACTGTTAAAAAAAGATGACTACAAACAAATCCTGGTACATCGGGACATACTGGTGCAGTTAAAAGAAATCGGAAAACACATCCATGTCACCGCCAATACACTTGAAGATATGGCGATCAAACTTACCTAGAGCACGGTTATTTTTTGCTTTATTGATCGACAGGGGGGTTCCGATATCGTTGTGATAAATAAGACAGCATATGGCGCAATCCCCACAATAGCAGTAAAACGGTGATTATCAGGCCGAGTATTTCAATAAACTCAACGGTTTGTTTTAACCACAGCCCGGTCAGCATGTGGCCTGCGCCCATATAGAGTAAAACCCAGAAAAAGATGGCGAGCAGGTCGACGGGTATAAACTGTAATGTTTTTATGCCCAGTAAGCCGGCCGCGCCGGGAATGGCGGGATGGATCAGCCAGACAAACCGCCCTAAAAACAACGCCAGCAATCCATGTTTTTGCAGCAGCTGGTGCGCGCGTTTTGTCGTGCGTCGGCGATGACCGCTAAACAGCTGCGGTTGCCACTTATGCGCGCCCAGCCGGCCTAACCAGAAGCCCAGCATGTCGCCCAGAAAAGCGCCGGCTACGGCACAGATAAAAAGAGACCAGAAAGCGTTATTCGATGACGCAGCCATCGCGCCCAATAAGGGCAGAATAATTGTCCCTGGAAGAAAAAAGCCGATGACGGGCGCGGACTCCATCATCATCAAAATAATCAGGATAGTGCCTGTATACTGCGGGTGGTCAGTTATGAAAGCAACAAATTCCATGGCTCGCGCACACCTCCCTCCCTCCCGGTGTGGAAGATCAGACTTTTACGATGAGCACATCGCAGTGGGCTTTATGTAGCACGGAGTTGCTTACCGAACCCAACAGGCGCCTGAGGCCATGCCGGCCGTGCGAGCCCATGACGATCAAATCGGTGTTTTTCTCGTTTGCCCAGGCGATGATCGACCACCTGGGGCTGCCCCACTGGGTTTCGATGACGGCCGCTTTGTCCAGGTTATTTCGCGCACAAAATTTTTGCATATGTTCCATCGCCTGTGTCATGAGAAAGCCATCATCGGGCAGAGGAATCTCGGCAATGACCGGGTCATAGGCTTCGTTGTAATACGTGACATCTTCAATCGCATGCAGGACATGTAGCTGAGCGCCGGTCTGTTCAGCGATCTGCAATGCCCGCTTTGCGGCCATGTCTGAATGCGCAGAAAAATCGGTAGGCAGCAGTATGTTTTTGTATGGCTGAAGCGGTTTTTCAGGTTCGCTGGCGGCAGGTTTTTCCCGCAACCAGTCCCAGGCGGCTTCCGCTTCACTGTTTTCAAAAAATCGTACTTCGATATGGCTGAAGAAATTGACAAAACCGATGGCCGCATGCACCAGAGGTTTGTCTGCGATGATGGCGATACGTTTAAAATCGTTGTCGTGATGCAGACCGAAACGCAAATCATCCCAGGCAGCCTCCGCTTCCCAGCCCTCGAAACCCTGCAGCTCGACATACAGCGAGATCTGACCGTTTTTACGGATCATCGTTTCCAGAATGGGGAGAAACTGCTTATAGTCGGCGTCGGTAAGCTTGCCGGAGGCTTTGAACGCGAGGATATTTTTATCGTTGACAGGTAATATTTCAAACATCAGTGTCTCTCCACAAATCAGTGAACAATTAATAGCGTCTACCATAACCCGCACCGCTGCGGTACGCTGTCACCTGAGTTACAGTTTATGTCCGTGAACGTTGTGTCTTAGCTGCCGGACATTTCTGTGCTGCGCTCAATCGTAGATGATCAAATGGCGTCGGGCAAGATCGACATCGATCACCTGGCCTTTGCTGTGGGCCAGATCCCCAAGTTCAAGCAGGCCTGGCAAATCGTTCGCTTCTGCCAGGACGCCAAGCAGGGCCTGAGGCTGGCAGCGCAGTAACGTTTCGGATCCGCCTTTACAGCCACAGGCTGATGCGTCGAATGTCAGTTCGAAACCTTCGGGCAGATGGATAATCAGCGGCTCCTGTAAGCTCACCTGCGCCTTGATTTTGGCGAGTGTGGATTTGTCATCCTGCCAGTCAATCTTCGGCATATTGTCATAATCGCGCATATCATACCCCTGAAGGTTTGGATAAAGGTTGATGGGTTTTATAAAGCAGAAGCAGACGCACGGCAAACCTGCTGTGCATTACCCTTATTGCAAGATTACCTGAACTTCGAGCATAAGCTGTCACCTGAGTTACATCAAAATGGCGATAATGAGAATATATTCGGGTTATTAAAAATAGTAGCCTGGAGTGGCGCATGATTCAGAATACCGATGACTACAGTCAGCAGACGGTAACCGAAACACTGAAAGCGTTTGAGGTTAGCGCCGGCGAAGGGTTAAGTAAAACCGAAGCCGGCCGGCGTCTTGAGAAATACGGCTATAACGCCATCGATGAAAAGGAAGAGTCTCTCGGTCATCGTATTTTTCGACGTTTCTGGGGGCCGATTCCATGGATGATCGAAGCCGCCGCGTTGCTTTCTGCGATGGTGCAGAAGTGGGAAGATTTCTCCATTATTCTGGTCATGCTGCTGGTGAATGCCGGTCTCGATTTCATGCAGGAGCACCGTGCGTTGAACGCCTTAAAAGCGTTGAAAGCAAAAATGGACCAGCAGGTAACGGTGTTGCGCGAAGGCGTGTTCAGTCGGATCTCTGCACGTGAACTGGTGCCCGGCGACATCATTAAACTGCGTATCGGCGACATTGTTCCTGCTGACGTACAACTACTGTCCGGGGATTTCCTGCTTATCGATCAGGCCGCGCTGACCGGTGAGTCGCTGCCGGTGAGCCGGAATGTTAACGAAGTCGCCTACGCCAACACCATCGTCAAACAGGGCGAGATGTTAGTCGTAGTGATCAATACCGGCAGTAATACACGCTTCTCATCCGTGGTTTCGCTAGTGGCGAAAGCCCAGCTGGAAGAGCGTAGCCATTTTCAGAAGATGGTCATCCAGATCGGTAATTTTTTGATCATCATTACGGTTGCGCTGGTTTTGCTGATCATCATGGTCTCGTTATTCCGCCACGAGAATTTTCTCGAGATCGCGCGTTTTGCCCTGGTGCTCACCATCGCCGCCATTCCGGTCGCCTTGCCAGCGGTACTTTCGGTGACCATGGCGGTGGGTGCCATGAACCTGGCGCGCAAACAGGCCATCGTTTCCAAACTTACCGCCATCGAAGAGCTGGCCGGTGTTGATATTTTCTGCTCGGATAAAACCGGCACGCTGACCGAGAACCGCATGCAGGTTGCCGATCCGGTGGTGCTGGGTGAGCATAGTCAGGCCGAATTGTTCGAGATGGCCGCACTGGCATCAAGACTGGAAAACAACGACCCGATCGAGCTACCCATCTTTCACTATATCGAAGAACACCTGCCCGACATCGATCTGAGTCGCGCCAGGCAAGTCCATTTCACGCCGTTTGATCCGGTCGGCAAACGTACCGAAGCAGAAATAGAAATAGAGACGGAAAGCGGCGGTCAGCATTTCACCGTTATAAAAGGTGCCGCGCAGGTGCTGATCAACATGGCGGCATTGCCTGATGAAGAGGTCAGCATGATCAACCAACTGGTGGATCAGTTGGCCTCGAAAGGTTACCGGACACTGGCGGTCGGCAAAAAAACCGGCGATGAAGCGGTGGATATTATCGGCCTGATCCCGCTCTATGATCCACCGCGCAGCGATTCGCGACAGGTTATTGCCGACATGCGTAATTATGGTGTGCGGGTAAAAATGGTCACCGGCGACCACATGGCGATCGCCAGAGAGGTCGGGCAGTTGCTGGGCCTGGAAGGGGAGGCTATCCGTTCGCATAAGCTGACCGGCAGTGGCAGCCAGGAATTGCTGGCACTGGCGGCGGCCATGGCGAGCGCCATTTATCAACGGCTCAATCATGACGTCAGCCATTCACAGGCCAGGCAGTTTGCCGACGAGGTCATGGAGAGTGTCAAACAGCTTTATGATACGCGTTTGCTGGATCGTGAATTTATTCACACGCATGAGTCTGCCATCATCGATATGATCGAAAATGTTGATCTGTTCGCCGAAGTGGTGCCTGAAGATAAATACCTGATCGTCGAAACTTTGCAGAAAGGCGGTCATATCGTTGCCATGACCGGTGACGGCGTCAACGATGCACCGGCACTGAAAAAAGCCGATTGCGGTTTTGCGGTTTCCAATGCCACCGACGCTGCCCGTGCAGCGGCGGATATTATTCTTACTGCCCCCGGCCTGTCGGTGATTAATGATGCCATCAAACAGGCGCGCATTACTTTCGAGCGCATGAAAAGTTACTCTATTTTTCGTATCGCCGAAACTATCCGCATCATCCTGTTTATGACGCTGGCCATCGTGGTATTTAATTTCTACCCCATCACGGCACTCATGATCATCGTGCTGGCGTTGCTGAATGACATTCCCATACTGGCGATCGCTTCCGACAATACCCGGGTAGACCCTAACCCCGTTCGCTGGAACATGAAGGAGATATTGACCATTTCCAGTGTGCTGGGTATTGCCGGGGTTATCTCCTCATTCCTTCTTTTTTACATTTTGTTAGAAATGAAATATTCAGAAGAAATGATTCAGTCAATGTTTTTT
>SWCD01004633.1_pt1 | contig 52940 bp, 53 predicted proteins | sample 4693011 | NCBI WGS metagenome assembly SWCD01 (sample SAMN10267278, study PRJNA491770) | bioreactor metagenome | isolation source: DHS bioreactor inoculated with marine | place: Japan: Omine Ridge, Nankai Trough
AAAAAAACGGGATGTGGCCAGACGATGGATGACAGAAATATCGTCTACTAAAGTCCAATTATGGTTGGGTCAATTCATTGACTACCTAAGCAATCGAATTGAATCTGCCCAAATTCGGGAAGAACGAGAATTCTAAGCAGAGCCAGGTAAGTACATATAAGCATCAATGGGCATATATCAATAGTGGAGATTTTGGTGACTTCAGACGAACAAGCATATATATCTCAATTTGAGATAGAAGGCGAAGATCAAGTTCGCCAAAATATCTCGCGCGGTACCTATGGAGCAAAGGGGTATGCCATTGCAGTAGCATGGCTAAATAAGCAGGCTGCTTCTCGTGAAGAGCAAGCGCAAGAGGAGAGCAGATATCTCAGACGCCAAACTCAGACAGCAGTGATAGCCAATCAACATAGTGAACGGCAAGTTCAGGCAGCCGAGTCTGCAAATCGGCTTGCTAGGGATGCAAACCGCCTAAGCAAGTGGGCAATAATAATAAGTATCGTAGGCTGTATTTTGGCAGTAATAGCCATATTGTATGATCACGCATAAAAAATAACTTATGCTTTAAGAAGAAAATAGCGTATGTCATTAACAATATAGTTCTAGCTGGAGACTGCATATATCAACCCATAGCTGCCATACATACTATTGAGAAGCCTTTACGTTTGACGAAATACCATACGCGATTGCATTACCTCCTGGTGAGTGTGAATAAAAAAGCTAATCCTGTGGCTACCTTAGCAAAAGTATGTATCTGCTTACTCTCAACCCGCAAGTCATGCGTCCAGCGTGCAAAGTGTTCACAGTTATTACCAAATAAACTGTACTTAAGTTCACCTACCATCGATCTGGCTTTAGATAGTACCTTTACTGGGGATGATGAGCCTTGTAAATCAGATAGCATGACTTTTCTGTTAGCAGCGCATTCATGCCATGGCTCTTCTTTTACCGTTCCAGTTCTGGCTGATAAGGAAATAAGCATAGGCCTCCCCATATGCCAACGATCGGAAACAATTGCGTAGTGGTTATACAGTCCCATGGAAACCATTACTATGGCGCCCGGGGAGTTAATTGACTTATACATGGATTTTCTCCTTAATATTGTTAAAATTGCACCAATTACATAATATGTGATATTCTTAATATATGCATATAATGCATATATGTATTTAATCATCTGGAGAATACATTGTCAAGAGTTACAGGAACCACCTACCAAGCCATTGTTGGTGAGGTAATTGTTCTTCGTAGAAAAGATTTAGGGCTTAATCAGGCAGATTTAGCTGAGAAAATTGGTATGAGCCAGTCTGCTTGGTCACGTGTTGAGAAAGGCCTATCCAATCTTACGATCGAGCAATTGACCAAGGTGGCATCTATTCTGAATGTGGCACCAAATCAAATCATTGCAGAAGCAGATGATGCCAAGACGGCGCTTGAACGTGATGGCATTCAGGTGGCTGAAACAAAGTCTGATGCTACTGGATGGTTGTTACTAGGCGCAGCGGCTATTGGTTTGGTTCTTTTGGCAGCTAAGGGCAAATGATGTAGCTGGTCGTATTACGACCATGTAAGGCATAAAAAGAGAAAAGGATGATCTGGATAATAATTATAATTTTACTACTGCTAATAATAACGGCGGTAATTCTAAAAAATAGAAAGCAATCTACTGATGGGTTATATAAAAAACAAAAGGTTCTATTTACTCCTGCTGAACGCTCATTTTTAGGTGTTCTTACTCAAGCAGTAGAAGATAATGCCATCATATTTGGCAAGGTACGCGTGGCAGATGTACTTACTCCTATTAGTGGACTACAACGCAACAAGTGGCAAACGCTATTTAATAAAATATCAGGTAAGCATTTTGACTTCATAATTTGTGATAAAGGCGACCTTTCTATTTTATGTGCAATTGAACTCGATGATAAATCGCATAATTCAAAGCCAAGGAAAACTAGGGATGAATTTCTGAAATCTGCCTGTAGTTCTGCCAATCTGCCGCTTATACAAGTACCAGCAAAGTCGGCTTATAATGTAGATGAATTACGTCAAATTTTAATCACACACCTTTCAGGTAATGATGCATAGTGATTCACTCAACCGGACGCAACGCAAGCCCGCTAGCTCAACGTTGAAGTCACAGTCGAAAGCAGACGCTACACACATCTCGTATTACGTTAAAAACTGGTACAGTTTGGTTAACCAAGAAAACAACCAAATCGCTTAAGTGTTTGGTTACTAATCAATTTATCATTGGTAATTAAATGCTGACCTTGCTCTTATGAAGATTGGTGGCGATGTTTATCTCTAGGAACGGATTACAGCTGAACCCAGACCAAGTTGGCCAGATGGTCGGAAAATACGTTCGCTGGACCGGTAACGATGAACTCGGCACCAGCCGCTTGTTCCGACCGCTGCAGCGACCTTTATGCTCGTACTCACCCTGTAGCAAACTTTAACAAACTTCGTCTATGAATATTAATTAAAGGTTAGTTTCCAGTCTAAACTAGATAAATTTAATGCTTCTTGTCTCTCGGTGGGAATGGATCAGGGCCATAACTATCACTGTCGCGTATTCTGCCATCTTTACGGTGAATAACGACTTCAGTTCGTTCGCGTTTGGCCTGCCCGCGCGCTTTATCGATCGCATCTCGTTGTGTCGGATGTCGAGTACCAGCTCGTGAGCCACCTTCTTTCTTTGTGGCCCATCCGCCGTCTTTATGTGGGACGACATGTATATCACGTTTTTTACTCATTAATATAACCTCGATACTGTTATCGGTTGTCTTATGTCTATAAGCCAAGCCATTTCATTGCTTTCTTAAATAGCCTTGCCAGGATTGGGTCGTTATCTGTAATATTGGTGGTGCTCGGAATTTCGCTCTCACGGTAGTGTGATTCTTTCGCAGCAATATCATATTCTCGCCCTCTTGCTATCTCATTCTCAGACATCACTCTGGAACGTATCACTTTATTATTCTTGATGATGTAGTGTGCCTGGCAGGGATGGTTCCAGTTGCCAATAGATGGCCAGAGCGATACCCCGCTATCGTTTTCTTTTAATTCCCAGTCAGTGGGAGTCAGAGGGGTGACGATTTTTGTCTTGCAGCCACAACAACAGTTGTGTGCAGCAGTTCGATATTTACGCGATACATAAAGAACACCATCGTCTAGTGACTTTGGGATAAACTCAACGTACTGGGGTGTGATGGTCTTCACTTTCATGCCATGACATCCTTTGTCAGTCCATGGGTATCAATGGTATACACTGAGTGATGTTCATGGCGCTGATCTGCGTAGAAGCCATAGAGTTTCTTCCATCGCATGACGGCTAATGTCGCGTTGAATACATGAAGCGCGTTCGTGATTTGAGTAAGCTGGCGAACACGATGAGAAGTCAGGGATATAGCTCTAAAGAAATTGCTATAACATTGAATAAGAAGAGGCTCGCTCTTGGGCGGTTATTCAAAAATCAAACGCCTCAATTTATAAAAGAAATGGCATTTAAACGAAATCTAACTAAGTATGGTAATAAATGGGGCCCTGATATTAAATACTTGAGGGAAGTTCAGGGTAAATCATGGGAACAAATAATCGAGAGTGCAAGCCGACCTAGTGGTGCAATTGCGGCATTCATATCTGTATTTTTCGGTAGCAATTAAATGAAGACAGTGAAATATATATTGCGGTCGTACGGTAATTACAACAAGTTATGCTCATATGCACCAGGGAGTCCCCCTGAAGACTATAGTGGTGCTAGTGATATTGAAATTGATGGAAGTTTCGATTATTTAGGTGATTGCTTCATCGCACTATACAAAAATAGTGGAAGCCTATTTATTGCTGTTAATGAAGAGTCTCACGATATTAGTAGTGTTGCCCTGACACATACTAAACAAGGTCTAAACTCTAAGTTAATAGTGGATATCAGTGGAAGAGATAATATAGCCTGTGAGTATAAACCTGAAGCATCATTGAAGACTTGGCTCATTGATTTTCTATCTTTTAATGATTACGGTAAATCTGATGAATCATGTGATTATGGTCTTTTTCTAAGTAATATATTGAATGATGTGGAGCGTCAAAAAGTATTATTAGGGCTTGAGTGATTTTTTCAGTTTAAAACAAGCTTAAGGGGGCAGTACCCTTAAACCTGGTCTAGCCTATGAATGTCAGATCAGTTCAGATCATACTGGCGGTGTGCTCAGCCATATTCGATCCTCATCAGATAACTTGAAACTTCCTTTTCAATAATTCGTCCAGCGTGTAACGAGGAATAGACGGCTGCAGCACGACCTGGCCATCTTTCACAATGAATAAGTGGGGTCAGATGAAACTTTCTGATTGACCAAATCACTCTTCTTGGTAATATCTGAATAATAAGGAAAGAGCAGGCTAAAAGGATTAAAACAAGTGGGGTCAGTTGAAACTTTATGGGGCGCGAAAAACAGGGGTCAGAGAGCAATTGTTACTAATATATGAAATTGCTAACATGAAATTAACTGGCTAAGCTGGACATCACCCCATGAAAGAGAATCATGAGCTTAAGGGGTCAGTACCCTTAAACCCGATCTAGCCCATAATTCAATCGGGGCAGACTGATTAAAACTTGTTCCAATGGATGAAAATTTTTATTGATTAGCATCCTCGCTAAGCTCAGAACCATACTCTTTTCCAACCGGCTGCATATTCAACCAGGCTCGATCTTCGTCGGACAGTTCAAAACATCTTGCGGGGCTACCTTTCAGTAATTCTTCTATATCAAATTCGGGGATGGTGTTGGCCATTGCGTGAATACCTCGGCATTCTCCAGTTATACTTCCAATAATCATACTCCTTACTCTCGTAAAGACGAAGTATTTGCATGTTTGCCAGCGGCCTTTGCAAGTCATTCTGGTTTTCATATGCAGATTCACCGGTTTCGATTGCAAATCGGTCCTGTCCCTGCAAATAGCTCTCTAAGTTCATTTAACGCCTGACTTTTCGGTTCAATAATATCGTTAATCACCAAAAAGCGGTGGAACTCCTTATCTGTGTCAATCATCTGAAAGCCTCTGTGGCTAGAAAACGCAGCAACGCGTCTTAGCGCATAGGGTAAATCATTCCCAAAAATATAAACTTCATCAATTAAGCAGTCGGTGCCCCAATGACCAGATACGGCTGCATCAATAACTTTGTGACAGGACATTGATCGCGATGTGAGCGATTGTTCATCACGACTCCGGATAATGTACTGCTGCTCTTTATTATGCATTAGATAATTATACACCCAGTTTTAAACAAAGGTTTATTCTTCATCTTATAGCTAAAAGTGGAACACTTTTTTAGAAGGGTGGAACAACTTTTCTGGATTCAGTGGCACACCCTGGTTGGAATCGTGGCACTTCTGGGCTGGAATATGCACCTGAGATCGAAAAAGTATTTGAGCTTGGCTTAGCTACACTGGCTGAAGATGGTGTGCGATTTAATTGTCGCTAACAAGCCTTATGACAGACGCAATCACTAACGTGCCTGCTCAACTAAACTCAATGTTAATTACTTATGATAATATACATTATCAAAAGTAATATAGTAATTTTCTGCTACACTCAATATTAAAGAATAATAAAAAGAGTGTTTTTGCATGGCCAAGCGTGATTCCAGATTCACTACAACAAAAATCAGTTCAAAAGAGATACCAGCTTTGCCGGTCTTACGTGGTGAAGCCTCTATTTATGCTAATCCCGTAGATACCTATTTGTCAGGTAAGTCTGAAGCGACTAAACGCATGGTGATAAGCCATATGAACAAGGTAGCGGTCCTGTTTGATTACGAGGATTATCAGCATACGCCCTGGGGATCTATTCGTTATGAGCATCTGCAGACGCTTATAGGCGTGCTGCAGCAACAAAAACACGCTCACACGACCATAAATGCCATTATTTCAGCGGTACGCGGGACTGTGAGAGCCGCTATGGGTATGAAATTGATGGCAGCGGATGATTATCAGCGGATTATGCTGGTTAAAATGGTATCAGGAGTCAGATTACCGACTGGGCGGATGATGAGCCAGGGAGAAATCAAGGCGCTGGTGGATGCGTGTTTAAATGATTACTTAAAAGTTAAAGATGATAATACTCCAGCAAAGCAATCACCAGCTGCCTACCGGGATCTAGCTATTTTTGGTTTGATGTATATCGGTGGCCTTCGTCGATCGGAGGTCGCTGATTTAAATGTCGAAGATATTGACCTTGAGTTAAAGGAAGCCAGGATCATCGGTAAAGGTAACAAGGAACGAATGTTGTTTCTTGATGAAGGTACGGTTATAGCGGTGAAGCAGTGGTTAGAATTGCGAGGTGATTTTGAGGGCGCCCTCTTCTACCGCGTTCTGAAAAACGGAAAAATTCAGGCGGGTCGTTTATCTGACCAGGCAATATACAATGTTGTGAAAAAGCGTCAGAAAGAAGCTGGTATCACTGAGATATCACCCCATGATTTCAGGAAGACTTTTATCTCTACTATCCTGGAAGAAACTGGCGATCTTAGAATGGCTCAGGCTTTAGCTGGGCACAGTGATCCAAAGACAACAGCTAATTATGATCGTCGCGAGATAAAAGAAATGCGCAAAGCTGCAGGTAGTTTGCATTTTCCTCTTACTAGTGATGATTGATTCACGATTTCCACCACAACAATTTAAAGCGTCGAGTTATTCACCGGTCATCATTCTTAGTCATTTAACAGAAGAAGACAAAGAGTCACTGTGGGAACACCTAAAAGATAATCATTCGCAAAAAGCTAGAGGTCTCGTTTCTACTATGTCGGATCCATTTGTTAAAATGCTTATAGACAAAGAAAAAGGCATTGGTGCATTACTGACTATTGAGATGAAGTACGTGCCAGACCATTTAAAAAAATACCAGCATATTCTTTAGCTCAACTTAAAGCAGACATCGATAATTTACGGTTTTATTTCTCAAAACATTCATAAACGGACATTTAGCCTTATTATTCTCACAGTGTATTTTCAGCTATATAAGGGCCTGACATTCTCATTCCAGCGAATGACCAGTTATGCAATCAAAGCAGATTTTTATTTGATAACTAAATCATCTAAAGATGACAACCACTGAGTTAATTTTAATGCTACAGCCTTAGATGCTTCATTTAATGCCCTAACACCTCCATTTACATCAAGAGTCTTTGAGTTGATTTCAGATATAAATTCATTTGTTGATATAACCTCACCGCTTTTTGAATCTATCAAATAAAATTCAATTCTCATTCTACCTTCTGAGCTACTATCTGAATTAACATGATGATAATATTTCAATAACGTACTTTCTAGCAAAAGGTCTGATTTGCCTTTCGAATATGACGGCAATACCGATTTAAATACCGTATTTTTACTGATGCAAGAGATAAAAAGGCTAGCGAGCATCTTGTTTGGTGTATCACTCCATTTGCTGTGCGCATATGGATTTAGTGCAAAATCATTTTCTTGATAGAGAATATGTCGACTCATTATATCAGCTGTACTTTGAGGCTTTGAGACCTTGAGAACACTTGAAAAATTAGTATCTTTCTCTAAGGAGGCTTCAGCCTCACAAGAAGTGTTGATTGTATATGAGTCAACTGCAGGAACAGAATTTGTAGCACACCCCGTAACTATCGCGAATGTAAAACATGCTACTAAATATTTATGTCTACTCATCATATGCTCCTTCTCCTGGTCCTAGTTTTGGCGTTGTCTGTTTAAGAAAGATGTCGCGTGGATTTCTTTGTAAAGATAAAACCATCTCTTCTAATTCAGCTGCCAAAGATTGTAATTCATCCAATAGTTCATTTGTCTGTTCAAATGTGGGTGAGCTCATCTCCTTGATATTATAATCACCTCGCTGAAGACTCTTTTCAATATCACTTGCTACACGTTTCACTTCATCTGCAGCATCAGCAACTTTGTTGAATGACGATATTGCTTTACCTTCCATAACGACACCTTTTTCTAGCAGTGTGTCGACGTCATCTTTATAGTTTTTTATGTAGAAAGAGATCTCTTTTATATTATCAATTGATTCACGAATATTTGCTAAGCTCTCTTCATTTAACAAAACATTTATCTTGCCAAGCGCTGCTGATAATTTTTGTGCAATATCAGGTAATGATTCATTTAACCTTGTATATATTGACGGCGCTGATTTAATGATTGGAGTCTCACCATTTTGCGATTTTAAAAGCGGTGATGTTTTGCTTCCGCCTTCTATCTCGATGAAAGCGAGACCAGTAAGGCCATAGAATTTTAGTATGACAAACATGTCCTCTTTAATTGGTGTTTCTTTTTTTACCCTAAGTAGCAGTTCTACCTCTTCGCTATTTTCAGGGTTTATTCGTATTGTCTCCACAACGCCTACATCAACACCTCGATATTTTACTGAAGCGTCGCGACTTAAACCAGATACAGACTCTTCCATAAATGTTTTATAGTATCTGAAGTTTTCCTGAACGCCATACTTTTCCAACCAAAATACAAATCCAGCAAGCCCTATACTAAATAAGACGACAAATATTCCAACAATGATATAATTTACACGGCTCTCCATCTTATATCCTGCCTCTTATCGAGCCTCTGGCCCCTTTAAAAAAACCATCAATAACTGGATGGTTTGAATCCATTACTTCATCAAGAGTACCTTGTGCAACAATTTTGTGATCGCCTAAAACACAAAAGCGATCAACAATACTCCAAATTGAATCTAGATCATGTGTAACCATAACCACGGTAAACCCTAAAAGGTCTCTCAGGCCAAGTATTAATTTATCAAACTCCTCAGCCCCTACTGGATCAAGCCCTGATGTAGGCTCATCTAAAAAAAGAATCTTCGGGTCCATCGCCAGCGCCCTTGCCAGAGATGCACGCTTAACCATCCCGCCACTCAATTCTGCTGGGAAGAGTTTTGCTGCGTACTCAGGAAGACCCACTATATTTATTTTGGCTCTGACTATTGTATCGATTATGTCTTCAGGTAGCCCAGTGTGTTCTTTAAGAGTGATGCCAATGTTTTCAGCTACATTCAGCGATGAATAAAGAGCCCCTGATTGAAAAAGAACGCCCCACTTTTTTTTCAATTTTTCAGTTTCAGTTGAACTTATATTTAGTATATCCTTGCCAAGTATCTGAATGCTTCCACTCTGGGGACGAAGAAGCATAATCATTTCTTTAAGAAGTGAAGATTTGCCTGATCCGCTACCTCCGAGCAAGCCATAGATCTCACCATCATTTATAGTAAGGCTCACATGGTCGTGCACAAGGTTTTCACCAAACCTTGTCACGATATCTTTCATATTAACAACTATCTTTTTCAAATGCCTAGCTCCGTTAAAAAGACAGAGAAGATAGCGTCACATGCGATAACCAGGAAAATAGCGTTGACGACACTTATCGTTGTGTATCGACCAATACTCTCCGTATTATATGAGACCTGAAATCCCCGGAAACACCCGACAGCCGCAATTAAAAATGCAAAAAACGGCGCCTTGATAATACCAACCCACAAATGTTTTGTCTCCAATACGCTCTGTAAGCGCTGGGTAAACTCAGCATAAGAGAGATTCATCTTTATTTCCGATATAAACATACCGCCAAAAATTCCAACAATATCTGCAAAAAATATCATTAAAGGCATCGCGATCATCAAAGCGATCATTCTAGGTAAAACCAAAAACCTGAAGGGATCAAAACACATGGTTCTCATTGCATCGATCTCTTCGGTCATTTTCATGACACCGATTTGTGCCGTGTAAGAAGATCCACTTCTTCCTGCCACCACAACAGCGGTGATCAAAGGTGCGAGTTCTCTTGTTACAGAGATAGCAATCATATCGACGATAAAGATATTTGCTCCAAATTTTTCCAGTTGAACAGCGCCCTGGTAGGCAACAACGACACCAATCAAAAAAGAAGTTAATGCCACTATGGGCAGCGCCCTGACACCTGCTTCCTCAATATTTTTTATGATGGCCTTAAATCTAATGGATGATGGATGCAGGATGTAATATCCAAAAGAGGTTATGCTCTCGCCTAGAAACGCTATGAATTGAACAATGTCATGAAGTGCTGACACAGTATTTTTCCCAACTGTTTCAAACATGTTGAGAAAAAAGTATCTTTTTGTTATCGATGTACTTGTGTTCTCCACATCACCTCGATACATTGCCAGCATTTTTTTTTGTGCGCTATTGGCCCCAATTATATTTACATTGCTAATTTGCTCTTTGAATTTTTTCACATGATGTAAAAGCAGAATTATGCCGCTACTATCAAATTCTTCGATCGCTGAAATATCCCAGTCAACATCACTTTGTTGGTCCATTGTTGGTGAAACATTTTTAATCGCTGTTGTAATATCTGAAATATTATTAAGCGTCCACTCACCACTACACCTAAGTAAATATGTGTTATCTTTTCTCTCTATTATGATAACTACTTTGTTAGCGTGATTTTCCATAGTGTTACCACAGCAAAATGTATTGTAGATGGCAAGTGAGGTAAAACATCATAATTTAACCCAGCTGCCTGCGAAAGCCCCAGACAGAGAGTGCGAACATGGCCGAGCCCAGGGCAAAAATTCCAAGGATGTCATGCCATACATAAGCTATTCCGTTACCTTTAAACAACACCTGGTAACCAAAATCCATAAAGTAACGCATAGGTGAAACCAGGCTGGCATATTGCATCCATGGTGCCATGCTTTCAGGCGGTGTGAAAGCACCAGACAGAAATAGCATCGGCATCAGAATCAAAAAGAGTGTCATCATTGCCTGGGCGAGATTACGCGCAAAGACGGCGACCAGTAGACCAAGTGAGGAGACAGAAAACACATAAATAGCCATTACACTGTAAAACAACAGCAGGCTGCCACGAATAGGCGTATGAAATACCCCTTGTACTATGACGAACAGAGAGACAAGAGACATTAACATAATGATAACCACAGTCGGTATTATCTTGGCTATGAAAAGCTCCATCGGCCGTAGCGGGCTAACCAGTAACTGCTCAAGCGTGCCGTAGACTTTCTCGCGCACCATGGCTGCAGCGGTAAGCAGCATCGAGACCATAGTAATCATATTTAGCATCTCTAGTAGACTGATAAACCAGACATTATCCACGTTCGGATTGTACTCCACCCGGATGCGCGCATCGACTTGAGGAATATTTGCTATTTCTTGCGGCGTCACCCCTAGTCGTTTTGTCATTAGCTGTAAATTATAAACACCAGCAATGCTAGAAATGTAGCTTGTAGCCATGATTGATGTCTGCGAAATAGTACCATCGGAGATAATCTGAAACTGTCCTGAACCTATTGCTACTCTGCGTTCGAAATCTGGCGGTATTACAACCGCGAGGCTGGCCTTACCAGAGTCTAGAAACCGCACCACTTCATCATCATTACTCGCATAGTCCACAATCTTGAAATACGGCGCACGAATCAGAGAGACCAACTCACGGCTTTGCACTGAACGAGACATATCCAGAATCACTGTAGGATAGTTGTTTACCTCAATACGTACCGCGTGCCCTGCAACATAAATCGCGCCACTAAAGGCCCACATTAAGATAAAAAGAATAGGCCAGTCATGCAGGAGCTGCTGAAACTCCTTGCGAACCAGGGCACCCAGGCGAGACCACATTAGCGAATCCTCTTGGTAAGCAAGGACCACGCCAGGCTGTATACCACCAGCGTGTATATGGTCAAAGCCAGTAGATTGGGCCAGAAGAAACCAAGTCCCAGCCCCTTCAAATAAACACCACGTACTACTTCCATAAAATAAGTAGCCGGAATCAGGTGGGCGATGAACTGTCCCAGTTGATCCATACTACTAACAGGAGAAAGAAAACCTGAATAGTTGAATGCAGGGGTAACCGTCGCAAGAAAAGTAATCAGCATCGCAGAAAGTTGTGTACGCATGATGATCGAAAATAACAGTCCAATGCCAATGGTACATATTGAATACAATAATGCTGCACTCGATAGTACCCAGAAGCTACCAGTGAAGCGTACCTGAAACAGAAAGATGCTCATCGCAAAGATAATAAGATAATCAAGAAAGGCAACGGTTATATAAGGTACGGCTTTACCTAATATAATCTCCCAACGATAAACTGGTGAGGCGTAAAGATTAAAGATAGTCCCGGATTCTTTCTCGCGTACCACCACCAATGCGCCAAGGATTGCCGGGAAAAGCATAAGGATTAGCACCATCATTCCAGGCACAATCATATTGATACTTTCCAATGATGGGTTGTACCAATATGAAGTATTTACCTGCACAGGAGCGCGCAACTGACCACTTCTACCCAGCTGACTTGCAAAGTTACCAAGCAAGCGCTCGTTAGTCTGGGCATTGATGATGGTCACATAAGCAATGATGACCCCAGCACGCGTAGGAAAGGAACCGTCCACTGTGACGCCGACCGCTGTTGGTTTATTGCTGCTAAGTTTGCGTCCAAAATCAGGGGGGATGTCAATAACCACTCTGGCACGGCCCGAGCGCATCAAGTGGTTTGCCTGCTCGGGATCATCCGGCACACCGATAAAATCGAAATAGTCGGAATTAACGAAACTGTCGATGTAATCGCGACTATAGGCCGAACGCTCATGGTCGACGAAGGCGATAGGCAGGTGTTTAACATCCATACTCAGGCCATAACCGAATAACAGCATTAACACAACCGGGATTACGAAAGCCATGCCCAGATAGATCGGATCACGCAACAACTCACGGGTTTCCTTGCGAATAATAGCGATGCTGCGATCTAACATGCTTAAACCCTGGTTTCTTCCATATAACTTACGAACGTTTCTTCCATAGTGAGTGTCTGTTTTTTTATATCTGCACTAATACCTGCTGCTTCCAGCATTAGCCTGGCTCGTGTTATATCCTTATCGGGCTGGCCACTTTGCCATTGAATACGGCGGCCATATAACATCGCATTTCGAAACTGATCATGCAGACATTCAAATGCAGCAGCAAACTCCTGGGCGTTAATCGTTATAATCGGGCCGCGTTGCGCTTCCGCTTGCTGACGAAGTTGTGCCGGGCTGCCTACCGCCACCAATTTACCCGCCTGCATCAGTCCGAGACGATCACAGTGTTCTGCTTCATCCATGTAATGTGTCGAAATCAATACGCTAACACCTGCCTCCTGTGCCAGTAAGTGCACATGATCCCAAAACTGGCGTCGCGCCACAGGGTCAACGCCGGAAGTGGGTTCGTCCAGAAAAAGTACGGGGGGCTCATGTATCAGGGCACAGGCCAACGCCAGACGTTGTCTTAAGCCAAGAGGTAATGATCCAGTGACGCGTTTGATATACTGTGCCAGCCCTAAACTATTCAGTAATACTGGAATACGGCGATTGCGTGTTTCGGGCACCAGGCCATAAAGCCCGGCATACAGTTCAAGATTTGAATCGACACGCAGGTCTCGATACAAAGAGAATTGTTGTGCCATATATCCAATGTTTTCACGAAGGACATCACGCTGATGTCGTACATCCAGTCCGGCCACACTTGCTTTACCTTCACTGGGCAATTGCAGACCACAGAGCATTTTAATTAAGGTTGTTTTACCTGCGCCATTTGGTCCAAGCAGACCAAATATTTCACCGGCTTTCACCGACAGAGAAACATTATCGACTGCAACAAAATCACCGAAGTGGCAGCTCAGTCCTTCGGTCTGCACGGGTAGTTGAATTTTATTATTTGTGCGCACGATCTCGCTAGTGGTGTCACGCCCGGAAGCATTTACCAGTGATAAGTCATCTGAATTCTGACTGACGAGCTGATGTACGAACACATCCTCAAGACCGGCAGAAATCTCCTGTACCGTAATCGTATCGAGCCCGCTCTCGACTAGCTGGTCAGATAATGCCTGTTTGCTGTCTTTCAGCAAAACATGAACATCAGAACCGAACAGGGCCACAGACTCAGCTCCTTGCCAATTGCGTAAAGCAGCGATAATCGTGCCGGGTGCAGCTCCGCGAACTGTCAGTAGCTTACCGGGTAAGCGTTTCGTCAATTTCTCCGGCGTGCCCTCGGCAATAATTTGTCCTTCATAAATGAGCGCTACCCGATGACAGCGCTCTGCTTCATCCATGTAGGAGGTGTTTAACAGCACAGTCACTTTTCGTCTTGTCACCAGCTCATGGATAATGGTCCAGAATTCACGGCGTGAGATGGGATCAACACCGGTTGTCGGTTCATCTAACAATAGAATATCGGGTAGATGAATCAAGGTGCAGATCAATGCCAGTTTCTGGCGCATGCCGCCTGAGAGTTTTCCGGCTGGTCGTTCCAGAAACGGTGCGAGCCGTGTCATCTTCAACAATCGTTCACGATTCTCCAGATACTCTGCTTTCGGCACCTGTCGCAGGTCACGAAAAAAATCGATGTTCTCGGCAACCGTTAGAGAATCATAAAGGTTAAGACCCAATCCCTGGGGCATATAACCGATACGCGCTTTAACAAGTTCAGGTTTTCTCAGCACATCAATGTTGTCGATACTGGCTGCACCGCCATTGGCGCGCAGCACGCCAGCCAGAATTTGCATAATGCTGGTCTTGCCAGCACCATCCGGCCCGATCAATCCAAAAATACGACCACGGTGAACCTCAAATGAAATACCTTTAACCGCTTCCACCTTGCCCCGGCGATAGTGTTTTTTTAGTTCGTCGACATGAATAACAATGCGAGCATCATTTACATGCAGTTCTGCTGAGTTTTCCATCATTGGCTGACTCATAGCAGGCTACTCACCTCAGCATGGACATAAAAATATAAAAGGATTGCATCAGGGTGTGACCCATTCAGCATCAGCCTGCCAGCGCACCACAGCGTCTGCCGGCATTCCTGGTTTTAACACGCCATCAGGATTCTCGATAATAGCAAGCTCAATTGCAAACACCAGCTTGACTCGCTCTTCACGGGTTTCGACATTCTTGGGTGTGAACTCAGCCTGTTGCGCGACTTTACTAATCCGCGCAGCAAAAAATTTATCCGGATAGGCATCCACATAAACTCTAGTCTGCTGACCCAGTTGCACTTTACCTATATCAGGTTCAGGGATATATATCTTGAGATAAAGCTGATCCAGGTCGATCAGGGTGAAAAGTGGTGTGCCCGGATTAACATGTTCACCTTTTTCAATATTACGTGTCAAAACTGTGCCATCAAGCGGGCTCTTAATGTTTAGCTCATCAACGTATGATTGTTGCTCAGACAACGATGCTTCCGCTTGTTTGGCCTGGCAGCGCAATGCGTCGCGTTGCGCCATCTGTGCATTGATTTTTTGCTCGCCGAGATGAGCTAAGGTCAATCGTTTTTCCGCATACGCCAAGCTAGCCCTGGCTTCGAGAACAGCATTTTCCTGGGTGATAACTTTTAGCTGAGCGGTATCTACCGCTTGTTGAGAAACGACATGTTTTTTGAGTAGGTCCGATACCCGGGCAGCATCTATTTTAGCCTGTTCATATTGCGCGATTGATCTGCTCAATCTAGCCTCTGCTTCTTTCAGGGTATCATGGGCCTGCGCAATTTCCAGTGGTATCTGTTTTTGTTCTATCTCTAGTTGAACGTTCGCCGCACGTAAACGGTGTTCCAGAGCATCAAGGTTTTCTTTTGACGATTTAACACGCTCACGAAGTGCCTCATCATCAAGCACTACCAGTTCATCACCTGCGTTAACGGTTTGACCTTCATCGGCCTTTATTGTAATTACACGCCCCGCTGTTTTTGTGGTTAAGCTAGTGATTCGCCCTTCAATACGACCACTGGCTATTAACACACCCTCCGGCACAGGTTGTTGCAGCGTTTGCCACGCAGTAAATGCCAGTAAGCCAATTATTACAACGGCCAGTAGGCTAAATCCAATTCGTTTTTCCATAGGTTAATCTCAATTATTAAGGAAACGTTTATGCTTTATTCTATAAGATATTTTTTTATTATTAACACAACAATTCATTAAGTCATGTGATAATGACTACCAATGCTTCCACTCAATCTCATGATAAAAATAATCCTCTAACGCTTTCTCATAGTTAAAAGATAGCCGCTTTGTCGTTTCGATAGTAGCTGGACTTAACTCGGCCAACTCTTTGGCTATCTGGATACAACTGGATTCAAAATTGTCTTTCGGAAAAATCTGGCTTACCAGCCCCAGATTAAGCGCCGACTTTGCATCGATGACATCGGTTGTAAGGAGTATCTCATTAGCCCTTCCTTGTCCAACGAACCGTGGAAGAAAAAAAGCCAGACCGCCGGTCGGGTGAATACCATATTTTTTATGTGCCAGCGAATAACAAAAATCATCAGACACTAGCCGGATGTCGGCGGAAAGTGACTCACCGAAAAACGGCGTTACTACCGTCCCTTGAAGTCCATCAATAATCAGTTTTTTCGACGCAAGTCGTTTTGTTGCTGTGTAATAATGAAAACAGAGTTGCCTTGCATGCTCTATATTCTCCTGAAATTCCCACGAAGTCTCCAGATCAACCGGTTTATTTTCCTCGCATAGCGTATTGACATATTTTTCATACGGTTCTTCGCCTAAACAGCCATGATCATTGAGACTGAGTACTGCTTTTACATCAGAATCGTTGTCAACAGCATCCAGTAAGGTGATATAACGGTCCCGTGCATCCAGATCAGAAAAGATATTAAAGATACTTTCCCCATAGCGTATTACTAAAACGCCACCTTCTAACTCAATAGAAACACCTGAAATAAAAAAATCAGTTAGCCACTTTTTCATGTCTTTTTTCTCCAAATAATGCTCTTTAGGCTGATACATCCGCCCCCAAAAGAATACCCTCTTCAGACAAAAATTTCTGAAAAACCTTAACCATCCTTCAAGATTATTTTACCTGTTCTTTTTGCTGACGTTCTTCAGTCCATTGGTGTAAATGCTCCAGCCCATTTTCAACCAGTGAATAAACCGCAGGCACAACAACCAGCGTCAGTAGCGTTGAGCTAAACATACCACCGATGACGGCCACGGCAAGTGGCGCATTGGTATCTGCGCCTGCACCAATGCCCATTGCTGCAGGTATCATAGAGAGAATAACGGTAAACGATGTCATTAACACCGGCCGTAATCGTATCGGACAGGCTTCCAGCAGGGCCGCATTAACTGGCCTGCCCTGGCTGCGTAACTGATTGGTCAGGTCTATTAGTAATATTGAGTTTTTCGCCACCAGACCGACCAGCAATACCAGGCCGATCATGGAATAGATGTTCAGTGAATGGCCTGCAATCCAGAGCCCGAAAATTCCACCAATAATAGCCAGTGGTTGTGCCACCATGACAATCAGTGGCTGGATGAATGAATTGAACTGGCTGGCCAGTGTCATGTAGACCAGGATTAATCCTGTTGCAAAAGCAAAAAGGATATAAGCAACTGTTTTACTGAACTCCTTGGCACGTCCAATAAGTTCGACCTGGTAACCCGTCGGTAGCAGCTTGTCCGCTTCATCGAGAACAATGACCGAGGCATCACCTTCAGGGATGGTAGGGGTAGCAAAGAAGGTGGCGGCGTATTGCAGGTTATATCTACCTATTGTTGCCGGCCCTAGCCCTGCTTCGAATTGCGCTACCGTATCGAGACGAACCAGTTTGTTATCACGGTTGCGCAGATAGATGTGGTGCAGATCACTGGCAGATTTCATGCTGCCTTCTGTGGTCTTGAGCCGTATATCGTAACGTTCGCCATCACCAGGTTCGTCATTGTATTTTGCGACGTCCACGCCACCGACCAGTACTCGCAAACTGTTGCTGACGGTGAATGAATCCAGTCCGGCGTTTCTGATTTTTTCACGGTCAGGTCGTAATTTAAGTTCAGGCATGTCCAGTTGCAGGTTGGTATCCAGCGGGCCGATCAATGGATTTTTCTGCAAGCGATCCGCTAGTTGTGTTGAAAGCTCTGCGACTTTTTCCAGGTTAGGGCCTTTGAGTACAAATTGCAGTGGTTCACCGCGCTGTCCACCTACTGTAGGTACGGGCGCAGCAAAGGCTTTTACCCCGGGAATTTTTGCAAGGTCAATACGCACCTGTTCGATTATTTTAGTTTGATGTCTTTGCCGCTGTTCACGAGGTGTCAGGCTGACATAGATTTCTCCCTGAGTTACCTGACCTCTATCACCGGTACCTATAGTCGAGAATAGGCCGTGAATCTCTTCATAATCCGCCAGACTTTTTTCGACTGCGGTCAAACGTTCACGCGTGTATTCAATACCAGAGCCCAGCGGGGTTTTTATAGAGATAATAAACCGCCCCTGATCTTCCTCCGGCATGAAACCTTTACCTAACTGACCCATAAACCAGCCACTGCTATAAACGGTTAAGCCGGCGAGTAAGATAACAACAAGGCGGTTTCTTACTGAAAAACCGAGCAGTTTTTTATACAGCGATTCCATGCTGAGAAAAGCATTTTCCAGAGACCGGTAAACACGGCCATGCTTCTTTACAACACGCAGATATCTGGCGCATAACATCGGTGTTAGCGTGACTGAAACAAACAGTGATACCAGCACGCCAAAGACCACCACGACTGCAAAAGAACCGATAAATCGACCGATGATACCTTCCATAAAAACCACTGCACCAAACAGGGCGACCAGGGTAAAAGTCGCCGCCAGGATAGCAAACATAACCTGACTGGCGCCCTCGACAGCGTGCACTTGAGGGTCTGTATCCGGGGCTTTCTCCATTTTGCGGAAGGTGTTTTCAAGCACCACGATAGCATCATCCACAACCACACCGATCAACAGCAACAGGCCCAGCATGGTCATGGTATTGAAGGTATAACCGGCGAAGTAGATGGCTGCCACAGCACCCAAAAGAGAGACAGGAATAGCGGTCGCAACAATCAATGTGGAACGCATGTTTTTCAGAAACAACCAGACCACAAGCGCCGCCAGCAGCGTGCCTTCGAAAAGGTGTGTTTTTAAACCATCAACAATGGCCGTTATCAGACTGGCATCGTCGACCACGATATCCAGTGTCATGCCAGGTGGGAGTTGCGGCAGGATTTCTGTATCAAGGCGCCGCTTGACCTCGTCTACGATGGCGACCGTATTTGCCCCTGATATCTTGATTAGGCCTAAACCAACGGCCGGTTTCCCATCGTAACTGGCAAACCGCCTGAAATCTTCAACACCATCTTCGATATCGGCAATCTCATGCAGATATACGGGTAAATTTCCCCGGTAATAAACAATGAGGTTTTCCAGTTCATGTAAGTTGTGGTATTCCAGATCCAGCTTGAGCTGCTGTTCACGTTCTTTGCTGACAACAAATCCACCCGGCAGTTTGATATGTTCACGTTGAAACGCACCGACCACATCATCGACAGCAATGCCGAGCCCTGCCATACGCTGGATATCCAGGTTGATTCGAATAGTCCGTTTGCGCTCACCGGCAATCAGCACATTGCCGACACCACTAATGGTTTCCAGTCGTTTTTTAATGGTATTGCGTGCATACAGATTCAGTTGCTGCAAGGTGCGGTTCCCCTGAAGCGTCAACCACATGATAGGTGTTCCGCCGATCTCAACTTTTTTAACAATGGGTGTCTCAGCATCATCCGGCAGTAAACGGATCACTTCACTAATTTTTGCCTGCATCTCGTTGAAAGCAGTATCGACATTTTTTGACAACTCAAACTGCACCATAACCACGGACACCCCTGGCAGTGATGATGACTGTATGGTCTCGATACCGGAAACACTGTTGACTGTAGATTCGATGGTATTGGTCACCGATGCGTCGATAATCGATGGATCTGCCCCGGGTAATATTGTTGACACGGATAACATGGGAAATTCAATTTCCGGCAGACGGTCGATGCCGATGCGGTTATAACTGATGACACCGAACAGGATCAACACGAGACTGAGCATGTAGGTCAGGACATGGTGTTTGATCGAAAACGCAGGCAGGTTCACTTCACCGTCTCCTGAATTTCTACGCTTGCACCGTCGGTCAGCCATGCAGCGCCATCAAGCACAATCGTATCACCGGCATTAATGCCTGAGACCACCTCGGTCAATGCATTCTGCGTTAATCCTGTGGCAACAATATTCTCTGATACACTGCTGTCTTCTACCCGGTACAGAACCAGCCCTGAAGGACGTCGTACCAGTGCTCTTTCAGGCACCACGATGGCATTAGCATGTTCTTCGAGTATCACTCGCGCAGATGCACTGGAACCGGGTTTCCAGTTATGTTCATTGTCAAAGTCCACCAGCACATGTAAGGCACGATTACCTTCCTCTAATTTGGGGCGCAGTCGACTTACCTTGCCAGTCACTGTTTCATTATCATGGGTTAACTCAACATCCATCCCCGGCTCGATGACGTCAGCCAGGGTTTCAGGAAAAAACAGGCGTGCGCGTAATTTATCTGTGGTCACGATCTGGAATAATGGGTCACCCGAATTAACATAATCGCCCTTTGATATCGAACGCATTTGAATCACGCCCTTAACCGGACTCAATATCCGGGTATGAGAAAGTCGATATTGCGCTTCTTTTAAACGTGTTTTCGCACTGATCAATTCAGCTTGAGACTGCTGAAGCGCGGTATCTGCATCATCCAGCTTTGATTCTGAAATCAGTTTTTTATCTATCAGATCCTTATCTCTTTTCAGGGTGCGCTTGTTATGTTTGACCGTAACCTGCAAACGTTTTATATCTGCTTTGGCCGCTTCTTCCGAAAGTCTGAACGCTTCATCATCAAGTGAAGCCAGTAACTGTCCAGACTCAACCGCAATGCCTTCGTCGACATCCACTGTCATCACCTCTGCTGAAACCTTGGCAGCGATTTGAGGTGTATTAAGGCTTTCAATGTTCCCCCGTACAGTCGTTGTCAAAATAACCGTGGTAACTTTTGCCTGTACCACCGTCACCGGTACGCCTTTGGGCTCCTGTGCGGCTTCTCCATCAGCGTCTGTGGCAAATGATGCCGTAGAAACCATAAGAAACAATAGTCCTGAATATCGGAAGAATTGATTCATAAGGTTTCTCCTAGATACGCAGACAGTATCGCCATTACATGACGGGTAATGTAATCGGGGTTATTATGTTTTTTCTTGCTACCGGTGAAGAAACGATCCAATGGGTTCATTTCAAAAGGCTTCTGGATCATGCCAAGAATGATGACGGTTAGCATGTGAGCGTCACAGTCGGGCTTTATCTCTGTTAGCAAGTCCATGATGTTCTGAAACGATGAACTGAATACATCCTTTGCTAATTGATGCAAACGTTTTTCATCTCCATCGAGTAATTCACGCTGCATCAAACGCCGATAATCTGGATCATCATTAAAGATGCCACTCAAGCAAGCAACAAAACGTTCAAGACGCACTATTGGCTTATCATTCCCGGAAACGGCCTGTTTTAAAAGATTGGACTTATTTTCAAACGAATCAGATATCGCAGCCAAATACAGCGATTGTTTATCTTTAAAGTGGTTGTATAAACCGGGCGCACTAATATTGACGGCTTCCGCTATATCGCGCATGGAAACGCCTTCATATCCCTGCTCAGCAAACAGCTGAATGGAATTTTTCAGTATTAATGATCTAGTGTCAGTTACAGGTGTTTTCTTAGCCATATTAATTAACGTTCATTAACAAAAGTTAAGGATAATCGGCATTAGATGCACTGTCAAACAATCAATGGTGATATTAAATATATTAGCGTGTTAAGTTTCAGCTACGATTAATAGAGAAAATGAAGTCAACTAATACTCGCACGTAACTCGTAGCAAGATATTACACCCCACATTGATTCTATTGCTATTGCGCCGGATAAAGGGAGAAGCGAAGTGGGTCCTCGATTGCGGTTTCAGGGCAGCCACCTTTAGTCGAATTTCTTGCCGGCGAGTAGCCGTAGCGCCATAGCAGCGACTGTTGCCAATATTGCTGCCATCATAAAGGCACTACTCATGCCCAGCCATTGCCACACTATGCCAAATAATACCGCACCGGGAAGTACCATAATACCACTGAATAAATGATAGAGACCAAAGACCGTACCCTGCTGCTCGACTGGAGCAAAATCGCCCAGCAAAGCTCGTTCTGCACCTTCGGTAAAAGCGAGCGCCGCAGCATAACCCAGAAATACCTCCGGTGTTGTGGCCAATGCCAGACCACCCGATGCCAGCACCAGACCCTTGACCTGTGCATCAAGCCCCTTCCAGTGTAACCGAGCGGGAGCATATTCCAGCTTGACTCTGGTAGGCGTTTTGAGACCAAACACCAGCAGTAAAATGAGTGCGCCCCCCGGAATGATCGCCGCCATAAACACATGCTCCATAGTCATGCCCCACTGCAGCAGACCAAAGGCCAGCAGTGGTCCGAGCATGGCACCGCTATGATCAAGCGTACGCTGGAAACCAAAGGCGCGGCCACGTATGTGTTCGTCAGTACTAGATGCAATCAGCGCATCCCGCGGTGCAGTACGAATACCCTTGCCCACCCGATCCAGAAAACGCAACATCAGCACCCACCCCCAACCAAGGGCGAAGCCAATTAATGGACGTGCTGTATTGGAAACCGTATAACCGCCCACGATCAGTTTCCTGGCATTCCAGCCATGATCCGCCAACCAGCCAGAAACCAGCTTGAGAATACTGGCAGTAGACTCCGCCAATCCTTCTACCAGCCCCACGACAGCCGGACCGGCACCCAGAGCCACAGTCAGGAACAGGGGCAACAACGGTGTAATCATCTCGCTGGCAGTGTCGTTGTGAAATGACACCAGCCCAAGAATAATGACAGTGCGTGGCAAAAAACGAAACATTGGGATCAGTGCTCTCCAGCAATGCTACTGAGATGGAGACCCGCTACGCCCAATGTAACCAACCGGATTGAAGCTACCTTCAACAAGGATACCGACTCACGAAACCACAGCACACCCACAATCACCACTATCAATATCAGCCAACTCTGCATTGTTATATTCCTTAATTCGTCGTTTATTATTTTCATCAGATTTGGTCGGGTACGCTATTTCAAATCCGCCACTCAAAAATTACATTTCCGATCATCTCATTCCCTTCTGCTGATGTAACCTGGCTGCTGTCAACAGTATCAGTTGTATATAACATATTAAAATGAATGGACCAGATTGGTCGCTCGTAGTGAAAACCGAGAAATAGCTGACCGACAAGTGGTTCCTTTGGAACGCTATGGCTATCTTTGAACGTGTTGCCATCGAGAAATATATTGTGAGCAACTGCTACGCCACGTACTACAAGCGAACCATAATATGCGGCGCTATTTGCATTTGCAGGTGCTAAAGCTGCATCATATTGCATGCTGTAACCAATAGGGTCCGGGACATAAACAAACCCCCCCGGCATATTGTGACCAAAACGCATCTCAAGTGAAGCAAGTGCCTGAGTGAACATGTTGCCCAGGGCAATATTACCGGACGCTGAAGTGTCAAATGACAGATCTTGAAGACTTCCCGTTTGCCACAGTTTTTTCTTGTACATAACATTAAAATTAATCACTGGCTCATTGGAGAGTTGATTGTCCCACCCCATGGGTTCAGTAGCTCCAACCACCTTGTGAACCATTTTTTGTGTCTGTTCCGCCAGAGAAGCCGGTCCAACGACACCCGCAGTCGTTTGAAATCCTCGAAATTGATCATTATTAAAGGCATACCATGTAGCTTGTACTGTTAACGCTCCTGCATAAGGGACATCGTCTACGATGAGATCTGTGCGAGAAAGATCAGTGGGCGTCTGTATAATTTGGCCTATGGCGATACCAGCTCGCTTGAACAATCCATCAGCACTCAGTGTTGGAATCTTTGCTCCCCAGCGTCCGACGAATTTGGAGGCAGCTTCCAGTTTTGACCAACTTTCGGCGATGGGTGTATGTTTCTGTAATGACCAGCCGCTTGTGACACCGCTGTCTTTACCAAAAAATAAATCATTATCGAATTCAAAACGATAGGTACCTTTTTCAAGTCCCTGTAGAGTCTCTGGAAAATTGGATAAAGTATCTTGACCATGGGCAGGCCTACCAATGAAGATCAGGAGATATAGAATCACAGCAAACGATCTGGATTTCTTTTCCATTGTATTTGTTTGCTGCCAGAACATAATCAATACCATTACTGGTTTTTCAGCTAACTAAACTGCCGCTTGAACCGCCATACACCAAAGGTAAAGATCACAACACCTAAAGTTGTTAGACCAAGCAACGAGTCCCACAGGATATCGAGACCTGCGCCTTTAAGCAGGATGCCGTAACCCATCTCGATGAAGTAGTACAATGGTGAAAGGTACATGGCCTGGCGCAAACCAACAGGCATGGCCTCCGGAGGAGTCCATGCACCGGACAGAAAAATCATGGGCATGAGAATGAGGATAGCGAGCATGGCTGCCTGTGCCAGGTTGCGGCTCATTGTGGCGATATAAAGACCCAGGCCAGAGGTAGCAACCGTGTAAATAGCTGTTACCGCAAAGAAAAGCGTCAGGCTACCCTTTATGGGGATATGGAACACTGGTTCCAGCACCAGGAACAGGCTAGCCGCCGTGCCGAGCAAGATCACCAGGGTCATAGAGATAACCTTGGGCAACAAGATTTGGATTGGTGTCAGCGGTGAAACGATTAATTGTTCGATAGTTCCGTGTTCCTTCTCCCTCACGGCTGCCGCAGCGGGCAGCATAATGGCCAGGATAGTGATGACCGTCAGCAGTTCTGAGAGAGGAATGAACCATTGGTCATTCTGGTTCGGGTTGTACCAGATTCGGTGCTGGTCCACGAGCATGGGAACCGTTTCAAGACTCTTCTCGGTAGCGCCCATGCGTTGCAGTGCTACATCAAACCCGTATTGACCGATGATCTGTGAACTATAGCTGGCGGCAAGTGAGCCCAACATGGTGTTGCTGGTATCCACAAGGACCTGCACGTCCGTGGGTTTGCCCTGGATAAGGTCATGCTGAAATTCCGGGGGGATGTTCAGCACCATCAGTGCCTGACCTTGATCCAGCAACCGGAGTCCTTCTCGCTCATCGAGTATTTCTCCGCCTAGTTTGAAATACGGTGGGCGGAAACGGTAAATCAGTTCACGAGAGGCCTCACTGTGATCGGCATCATGCACGATGACAGTGGCATGGTTCAGTTCCATGCGTACATTTCCGGTCATTAGGATATCAATGGTGAACAAAAAAATAATCGCGAACATCAAAAATCCATCACGTCCCAGTTGCAGCAGTTCCTTGATGGTCATTGCGGCCAGCCGTGACCACCAAAGATAAAATAAACTAACCACTTCGGTAGCGCGTCTGTTCATGAGCGCGGTCTCTTGTGAAATAGCAGATAGCTCAGCATCCACAACACAACCGCATAAATGGCCAATGCCAGCACCTTGCCCCAGAGTTGCTCCAAACCAACGCCTTTAAGGAAACTACCCAGGGCAATGTCGGTGTAATACATGGCGGGGAAAAGATGGGCTTCGAATTGCGCTTGCTTATTCATGGAAGCGATGGGCACCAGCAGACCTGAATACAGCACCGAGGGCACAATGGTTACCACGACGGCCAGCATCATCGCCGCCACCTGAGTGCGCACGATGAGCGATACCAGCAGACCAATCCCTGTGGTGCAGATCACGTAGATCACTGAGGCTATAAAGAAGAACAGCGGATCACCTTTGAAGGGTGCGCCGAATAACATAGTCGCCATGAGCCAGAGAATAAGAATATTGATCACAGATATACCCACGTAGGGGGCCAGTTTGCCGAGCAGAAACTCGCCGCGCGTGACCGTTGAGGCATAGATGTTGTAGATGGAACCGTTCTCCTTCTCACGCACCACACCCAGCGCTGTCAGAAACGGAGGCGTTATCATCAACACAAACATCATCAGTGCCGAGGCCATGGACCAGACACTCTTCACCTCCTGATTATAAAGATAACGAAGCTGTACACCGACAGGCTGGGCCATCGCTGCCGCCTGTTCCAGGCTGACACCAAGGCGCCGGCTAGTATAGCCGGCAAGTAGCTCACCATTAAAAGCTGCATTTATGGCGATGACGTAACCTTTACTGGTCGCAGTACGAAACGGAAAGGTGCCATCAATAAGGGACTGGACCGCCACCGGACGACTCGCAAGGAGATTCTCCTGAAACTTTGGCGGAATAATAATGGCAAAACGGATTTTACTATCGGCCAACAGGGGATCCAGTTCCCGTTCACTACTGACGTGCCCTTTATAGTTAAAATAACGTGAATCGATGAATCGATGCAGGTAATCACGACTCATGGCGCTGCGGTCATGGTCCACTACGGCAAAGGGAACATGCTCCACATCCAGAGAGAGCCCGTAACCAAATACCAACATCAGGGCGGCCGGTACCACAAAGGCCAAAGAAAAAAATAACCGGTCACGCAGAATCTCGCGCCACTCTTTGTAAGCGATAGCTTTTATCCGTGATCCAATCACAATTGACGCTCCTGTTTCTCCAGAGCCATAATTCGATAGACGAAAACATCTTCCAGGGTCAATGTGTGCGGTTTTATATTAAGGAGTTGGAGGCTTCGGCTGGTCAGCAATGCGCGGATTTGAGTTTCTGCTTTCTTTGTGTCTTTGGCAAGGAGATGAATGCGTTTGCCAAACAGTGCGACACCTTCAAATCCAGTCTGTTCCAGCAACTCTAGAACAACTAAAGGCTGATCGACAGTGATCTCCAGCAGCTCACCAGCATCTTCTTGCAGATCTTGTTTCATTGCTTCGGGAGAGTCATCGGCGATAATCCGCCCAGCATGCATTAAAGCCAGATGGTCACAATGCTCCGCTTCACTCATGTAGTGAGTTGTGATGAGGATTGCGACCTGTTCTACTCTGGAGAGATGGACAAGAATATCCCAGAAACGCCGTCGTCCAATGGGATCCACGCCGGAGGTCGGTTCATCCAGAAACAGGATACGCGGCCGATGCACCAGCGAGCAACCAAGAGCCAGACGTTGGCGGATGCCCATGGGTAGTTTGCCGGCCAGGCGACCCTCCAAACCTTGCAAACCCGCCAGCTCCACTACCTGCTTAATACGTTGGTTGAGCTCATGTCGTCTTACGCCATAGATACGGGCATAAAGACGGATGTTTTCCATCACCGTCATATCCTGATAGAGAGAAAATGACTGCGATGTATAACCAATGCGTTCTTTGATGGTCTGAGCAGCGCGGCGCATATCAGCTCCCGCCGTGTGGCCCTCACCTTCGGTAGGCTGGAGGATTCCAGTCAACATCTTGATCACGGTAGTTTTACCGGCACCGTTAGCGCCCAGCAGACCGAAGATTTCCCCCTGACGAACACGAAAACTGGCTTGATCCACTGCCCGAAAGCCGTCGAAGTCACGTGTCAGACCATGCGCTTCGATAGCTATCGTTTCATCACTTAATGAATCATTACTCAGGCTGGTATGATCGTTACTAACGCTTTCCTGTTCCGCTAACTTGCGCTGGCGCAGCAGTGCGACGAAGGAGTCTTCCAGCTCCGGTTCAACAGCTTGAAGTTTTTTGAGCGAAAAACCAGAAAGTAAATCGGATACCGTATGGATAGCCGCATCGGGCAACTGATCATCCATAAAAACTCGTAGCTGGGGACCGACTGCCTCAGCCTGAGGATAGTGGATTTTGATTTGATCAAGTGCCTCAACCTGTGGCTGGGCCAAGAATTCCACTAAGCTACCTGACGCTTGTCTGCGCATTGAATCAGGTTCACCCGCTGCAAGAACCTGCCCCCCATACATCAGAGAAAGGTTGTGGAAACGGGTCGCCTCATCCATATAAGCAGTGGAAACCAGCGCGGTAATGCCTCGCTCGCGTAACAACTCAGCAAGAATAGCCCAGAAATCTCGGCGTGAGACCGGATCAACACCGGTAGTGGGCTCATCCAGAATAATCAGATCCGGTTCGTGGATCAAGGTGCACACCAGTCCCAGCTTTTGCTTCATGCCGCCAGAGAGGTGTTTCATCGGTCGGTCGCGGAATTTATCCAGACGAGTCATGGCAAATAGTTTGCGCTTTCGCTCAACAAGCACTTTAGCTGGTACCTGACGCAGTTGGGCAAAGAAATCTATATTCTCTTCCACCGATAGATCGTGATACAGATTAAGTCCCAGTCCCTGGGGCATGAAGCCGAGGCGGCTCTTGACCCGTTCCGCCGATGCCTCAGAATCAACTTTGATACCGAACACCTCCAACTCACCACCTTCGAAAGATAGTACCCCAGCGATAGCCTTCATCAGGCTGCTCTTGCCAGCGCCATCCGGACCAATCAGACCGTAGACTTCTCCTGGCTGGATTTCCAGATCCACACTATCCACTGCCACATGTTTGCGGTAGCGCTTATAAAAACCTCGAACCCGAACCACTGGCTCCGGTTGCGGGGTGGTCACCAGCGCGGCTTCAGCCATGGGATATCCTCTTGCCAACGGATGATAGCGTCGGCTGGTAACCCTGGTGTCAGGCGGTATTCGGGGTTTTCATCCAGGTAAAGTTTGACAGCATAGACAAGCTTGACGCGCTCATCGGGCGTCTGTACCTCTTTAGGTGTAAATTCTGCACGTGATGAAATGTAACGTACTGTTGCTGGAAAATACTGGTCAGAATAAGCATCGATATAGACTCGCGCTGACAACCCCAGTCGCACCTTGCCAATTACTTTTTCCGGCACATAAACCTTAAGATAAAGCCTGTCCATATCAACAATGTCCAGCAGTGGAGCACCTGCACCTACAACTTCTCCTACATCAACAAGTCGCATCATAACCACACCCGATGCGGGTGAAAGAATAGTGGCATCATTTAATACACATCGTGCCTCTGAAAGTGCGGCAACAGCTTGCTTATATGCTGCTCGTGCGGCAGTCACTTGATCTTGAGCCACGCTCCATTCCAGATCACTCTGTTCACTTGCATGTTTAGTAACGGTACCATCTTTGACCAAACCACGGATCCGTTTCGCATCAATCAATGATTGTTGTTCTTTTTTTATGGCGGCCATAAGTTGCGCTTCCGCAGCAATGGTTGCCTGTTGTGCCTGCACTACCTTCTCCTGGATCTGAGTAGCCTCGATTTGGACAACAATCTCTCCTTGCTCTACATTATCACCCTCACGCACCAGCAATTCTTCTATTCGCCCAGGAACCTTACTGGCGACGGTGTAATGGTCTCCTTCTATACGGCCATTAGCCTGGATCAAGCCTTCTGGTAAAGGCTCTTCTTGCCCAATGAGGTAATAGACAGCGCCAATAATGATGACGCTCACTATCAGGATTGGTATCCAGGTTTTTGTATTTACGTTTACTTGCATGTTCTAATATTCCTTAAGGCATGAGTTGATGATATCAGTCATTGGCATGGCTACGCACTCTTGTAAAAAAATCGGACGGCAATTGATCAAGCTGTTGACGTGTCGTTTCGTATCCAAGAGAAATAATCTCTTCTGCTCGATTAAATTCGAGGAAGCGCACACTGCCTAATGGTGGCTGGATCAGCAATTCAGGAGGATCGATTTGCAGGCGGGCACTGGTAATCTGAGTTTCCATAATATTGATGGAACTGAGTAGTACTTCAAAGATGTTTGGCAGCGATTCCTCTGCCAACCATGCCCGAATCTGGATAAGCGTGGGATTGCTCTCCAGCGAGCGCAATCCTTTTTCTATTCGCTCCATCGCAGAGCGATAATGCTCATTTTCAAGCAGCGATAACGACTGTAAGAAATCCGTATCAGGCTGACTTTTCACTTGAGGAGCAGGTGCTTTGCCCTCGACAATGCCATGATTGATATCCACCGCTATGACTATATCCGCTCCCATAGCCCTAGCCACATTCACGGGTACGGGGTTCACCAGACCACCATCTACCAACACCCGTCCATTTCTGCGTACCGGAGTAAACATCCCTGGTACGGAGATACTGGCACGTACCGCGTCCATAACATCACCGGTTTCAAGTACCACTTCCTCTCCGCTATTAAGCTCCGTGGCAACCGCTTTGAACGGCAATGGTAATTCCTCGATACATTCTGAATGAACGTATTCACGCATAAAATCGGTAACTTTTTTACCATCGATGATGCCGGATTTAGGGAAAACAACATCGAAAAAATAGGCGATCTTTTTCCAGTCCATTGCCAGGTAAGTTTCTTGCAGACTATCGAGTTTATCCGAGGCATAAACGGCACCGATTGCGGCACCTATACTGGTGCCGGCGACACAGTCAACGTGGATTCCGGCATCCTTGAGCGCTCTGATTACCCCGATATGGGCAAGCCCACGTGCTGAGCCACTGCCCAACGCGAGTCCAATTTTTGGCTTAAGTGTTGATTGCTCAGTCATACACCAGGTTTCCTTATTCGCTCTATATTCATTTTATGTTTTTCTATTATCTTTTATGTTTGCCACTGTGCCAGATGGATAACAGCAGCCATATTCCTCCGATAACAGCACCTATAAATCCAAGAAGCCCAAATAGAGGCAAACCCAGAAGTGTGGGTCCTCCTTCGACTGTCATGACAATAGAAGAACCGATAATCAAGGCCGCTGTTACGTTACCCACCGTTAGTCGACTGGCGGCACGATCCAGTCGCTCAGCAAAATTCTCTAGTCGTGTTACATCGACTTTGACCTGGAGTGCTCCACGTCGCGCTGATGCTAATAATCGGCGTAGATCCTGCGGTAGCCCAGTGATGAGATTAACGGCACTGATCAAACTTTGCCAACCACGTTTTGCCAGTGCATCCGGTGCATAGCGAGAAATCATGGCACGACGCAGAAAGGGATGTGCTTCAGAGGTCATATCAAAATCCGGATCGAGCTGGTGCCCCATACCTTCCAGGGTAATTAATGCTTTAACCAGCATCGCAAGATCCGGGGGCAAGTTAAGCTCATGCTCACGCAGTAGCGCCATCAAATCGGTCAACATGCCGGTCAAACTAAGTTGTTTTAGCGGCAGGCCATGGTACTGGTCAATAAACGCATCAATCTCGGTGGCCAGAATTTCTGTGTCGACCTGGCTATTACTCGTCCACTCCAGAAGTACGTCAACAGCAAGGTCTGCTTTGCGTTCAACCAGTCCGTAGGCTAAATCGACAACCTGATAGCGTCGCTCTTCCGACAGGCGGCCCACCATGCCAAAATCAATAAACACAATACGCTCTTCAGGCAAATAAAAGACGTTGCCAGGGTGTGGGTCGGCATGGAAAAACCCGTCTTCCAGTACCATCTTAAGCACGGCTTTTGCACCGCGTTTCGCTAGCAATTTACGGTCTAAACCAGCTTCGCCAACCGCTTTGAGGTCATGACCGGGGATACCGTCAATATACTCCTGCACGTTCAACCGCTCACTAATCCATGGCCAATATACCTTGGGTACCAAAATGTCAGGATTGTCCTGGAAATTGTTCGCAATCCGTTTCGCATTACGGCATTCACCAGCCAGGTCCAGTTCCATGCGCAATGAATGCGAGAACTGCCGTACCAACTCACTGGGTCGAAAGTGCCGCATTTCCTCAATCTCTTGTTCAGCCATCTCGGCAAAACGTGCCAGCAACCGGAGATCTGCCTCGACAATTGGGCGAATACCCGGCCGGCGGATTTTTAAAATAACATTTGCGCCATCTGCAAGCCTTGCGCGATGCGCTTGTGCGATAGAAGCAGCAGCCAGTGCCTGTTTTTCCAGATAAGGGAAGATTTCTTCTGCTGGTACACCAAGATCCTCTTGCAGTTGGGCGCTCAATTCCTCAAAAGATACTGGTGGCACGTGATCCTGAAGTTTTTCGAATTCGGTGATCCATTCAGGGGGAAACAGGTCGACGCGAGTAGATAAAACCTGTCCTAATTTTACAAAAGTCGGTCCCAGATCCTGTAGTGCATGACAGACACGTTGCGGTGGTTCCATGCGAGCGTACTGCTCAGCATCTTTCCAATGCAGTACTTTACCCGCTTGTTCCAGCACTGAGCTTAATCCGAGACGTCTTACCGCATCACCAAAACCATAACGAATCAAAATGGAAGCGATGTCATGCAAACGTCCCAAATCTCGTGCCGCACTAAGGCCTTCCCAAAGCATATCTGTTAACTACTCCTTGTCAGATTTCTTTTTGGGCTGCATCGTATCGGCAATACCTTCCAACATGCCTGCGGCCGCATTTGCGATATGCGCACCAACTTCCAGAGTAGCGTGTGCACTATCAGATATGCTGTCTTTTAGCGTGTCACCCAGTTTATGATTAAGTGAGGTGACGACATCTGAAGAAGTCTTACCAACATCCGTACCACTTTGTTGCGCGTGTTTAACCAGGTCACTCAGCGTACCTTTGACCATTTCATTGGCATCTATCGCAACATCATGCACTGTGTCAAAGAATAGGCCTTCCAGAGTCAGAATATCATCAACAGCCCGCTTTAAATCATGACTGCTAAAATCTTTAACATGCCCTGCGGTTTCTTCTATGGCAAGTTTGGATGCTTCTGCCGACTTCGCCAGTGCTTCATCTATACCAGCCATGGCATCTGCTAATGCCTCCTTACCCTGTTCGCCTTTTGCTTCTGCGCCAACGCTAGCTCCCTCAATGACGGCACGGACTACCCGACTTATCTTTTTTACATCCATTTGTCCCTGGCTTAATGCTTTCAAAGTAATGTCACGGACATCTTTACGGATAGACTCGCTCCGTTCAGTGGCTGTATGGACTGCTTCTTTTACTGTTGAGGTATCTACTTCTTGTTCATGTTCTTTAGTCATATTCTTTTTTCCTTTAATTTAATTCAATTCTTACATTAGATTCGATTTTCATATTATGGATATCGGTTAAATTATCAATGCCTGTATTTCTCACCTAAAATGGAACAGCCATTACTCTACATGCAGTATTGTTTTAAACAACGGTATTATTTGTAAATGACAACCACCCTGACCGCATCAACATCTATTAACTTAGAGATTGCTTGTCATTCTGTTCTTTCATCATACGCCGGTATAATAAAGGCACTACGATAACAACCAAAAGTGCAGAAGTTATCGCTCCAAAAATAAGTGCGATTGCCAGTCCACCAAAAACTGCATCGGGCACCATGATTGCTGTACCCAAAGCAATGGCCAGTGTTGTCAGCAGTATCGGCCTTAACCTGACTGCGCCAGCTTCGCGTACCGCATCTTCAAGATCGTAACCTTGCTTCTGGTAATCTTGCGCGAAATCGATGATCAGTAATGAATTTCTCACGACAACACCTGCCAGTGCAATCACACCTATCATTGAGGCGGCTGAGAAACTAACACCGAAAGCCCAGTGCGCAGGAAAAACACCAATCAGCGCGAGCGGTACAGCAGTCATTGCCAGCAAAGGCAAATTAAACGAACGGTAATAGCCAACAAGTAAAAGATAGATGACTAACAGCGCCATACCTAAGGCCAAACCCATGTCACGAAAAGCGTCCAGCGTCAGGCGCAATTCGCCTTCCCATAATAATTTATAACCTTCAAGAGCGTTGGCTCGCACTGGAAGAAAATTCAGGTTGGCTGTTTTTAGATCGTAGCCGGTTGTCACCTCTGATTCATCCAGACGTCGTTCGAGATCGAGTACAGCATATACAGGTGCGCTATCAAACAATTCTCCACCAACATAATGCACACGTTCCGAGTTTTTGTGATTGATCGGTTTTGACTGTTTTTCCTTTTCAACATAGACCAGTTCAGACAGAGGTATGCGCTTACCATCTGCATTGTTAACAAAAGCGCGTTCAAGCAACTCCGGATCTATTCGATGCTCACGTGGTATATGCAGTCGAACAGGAACGGGGGACCTTTCCCCTTCGGGATGTGCGTGACCTAACACTTCACCTTGAATCAACTGGTTGAGTACTCGTGACACCATTGCAGGATCAAGACCGGCCAATGCGATCTTGTCACGATGAAATCGGAAACGGTATTCGGTTACATCAGACGGGATACTTGTCTGCACTTCTACCATGTCATAGGTATCAACAAATTCTGACTTAATCTTTTTCGTTAACCGATCCAGTGTTTCCAGATCTGGGCCATAGACTTCGGCCAGTATGGTCGCTCTAACAGGCGGACCGGGTGGATCCTCTATCAGTTGAAAGACACCGCCTGGATAAAACGCTGCTATCTTTTCAATTTCAGGGCGCAGAGTGCGAACCAGATTAATTGAGCTTTCATTGCGCTCAAACTTGTTGATCAAATTTACACGAATATCGGCAAACTGTGGTCCGACCTGTTTGCCACTGCCGCGCAGTTGCCCGTTAAAATCAATGACCGAGGGTATGCCAACATAAGTTTGATAGCTGGAGACAATTGACTGCCGGCGTAACAGCTCACCTATCTGCCTGCTTCCGCGGTCAGTCACTTCCAGTGGTGTATTTTCAGGCATGTGTATATGAACCAGAAAGGTGTTTTTATCATCTTTTGGCAAGAAGGCTAACGGTACACCCAGTGGTGATACTGCACCCGTAATACCTTGTGGACGAATAAACTGCCATGCCGGCTGTAAAAATGATAATACCAGCAGCAGCGCAACAACCAGGTAAAACAACCTGCGTAACTTACGTTGTTCAAGCAGTGGCGTGATGAGTTTGCGATAAAAATCCTGCAGGTCGCGAGGCTCCTCTCCTCGCAAACGCTCACCTTCATGCGGGCCAGAATGCCCAATGTGTGTTAGCAACCAGCGCCGTGCCAACCAGGGCGTTACCGAATAAGCTATGATCAATGAGGCTATCATTGCTACAGGTAAATTAAAGGCAACCGGATAAAAATACTCACCCAACATGCCTGTTACCAAAAGCAACGATAGAAACACGGTAACCACCGTAAAAGTTGCCAACGTAGTCGGATTACCAATTTCAGCTGTGGCAAGAATCGCAGCTCTGGCCCTGCTTGCTCTGTCAGCATCGGGCGGCAATTCATCAAAGTGACGATGAATGTTTTCAATCACTACGATCGCATCATCCACAAGCATACCAAGGCCAAGAATCAATGCGTATAACGTAATACGGTTTAATGTGGGACCAGCCATCAAGTCTGTACCGATGACCACGGAAAAAACCAGTGGAATGGTGATGGACACGATCAGTGCTGCACGTCTTCCCAGAAAAATCAACAAAATAATTGCAACTGCAGCGATAGCAATGAATAAATGCTCCACCAGTTGTGTCACCGTCATGTCCGCTTTGATGCCATCATCACGTGTTATCACAACATTGACATCAGGCGGCAGAAATCCCTGTTGCATTTGATCAACGCGCCGGGCAAGTTCAGCCGTCAGATCAACGGCATTGAACCCTGTGCGTTTGGCTATCGCCAGAGTGGCTGCCGCCATCTCAGTTTCATTTGCACTTGATGCTTCATGGACTGAACGAGGGTCAGCCGGTCCAAAAGCAAATCGCGTCATCTGTGTTCTTTCGTGTGGCGGACCATCAATTACCTTCGCAAGGTCGGAAACACGAACTACCTGTTTGCCGTCACTAAACACGATGATGTCACCAATCTGCTCTGCAGTTTTAAGTGAAGCATCTACTCTTAATGATCGATTTTCTTGTTTATACACACGCGTGCCCAGCGATTTATCTATATCTGCATTGCGGATAGCCATTGCCAGCTGATCGATACTTACGCCATAAGCCTGCAAGCGTTCAGGCCGGGTCTCAACACGTATTTCTCTTTGCATGCCACCAGTTACATAACCAATACCGGTTCCTTTTACGCCACGTAAACGCTCCAGCATACGCTCAGCCATGCGCCGTAAATCATGATCCGTGTAATGCTGCGATGAAAGAGTTACCGCAAAAACCGGCACATCATCAATGTCGATTGCCTGAATAGACGGTTCACCTGCACCAGGCGGCAGTCGATGCTTGTTTCGCAGTACGTGGTCATAAAGGCGAACCATTGCATTGTCCTTATCTTCACCGACTTCAAATTCAAGTGCGACGCTCGCCAATCCTTCCAGTGCCGTACCATAAACATGTTTAACGCCATTTATTGAGGCAAGGTCTGCTTCCAATGGCGATAGTAACAGGTGTTCAACTTCAAGCGGTGATGCGCCAGCCAGTGTCACCGTTACCTCTGCCCCCGGGACGATGATTTGCGGGTTTTCTTCTCTTGGGGTTAACAACAAGCCGATGATGCCAAAACATAACATTGCCAACATCATCAAAACAGTCAGTTTTGATTCGACAAAATAACGCGCGACGGCGCCAGGTAAATTGATTTTATCGTTCGTCATAAAACTTAACTCATCTCGCTGTATCACCATCACGAAGTATCGCAGATGGACTGGTCACAACGAGTGTTTCAACGTCCAGGCCAGCCAGAACTTCACGCACTGCTTGCGATGAACCAGGCTGCCAGGTTTTGCCCAGACGAACACTTCTGAAAGATAACTTGTTCGAAACATCTTTAACAAACACACCTTCTATACCTGCACGTTCAGTAACCGCAGAAACGGGCACAACTATTACATCCTCATTACCAAGAACAAATTGTGCCTGGCCAAATTGACCGGGCGTTAGCTTGTCATTAGGTGGTAATAATAGCCTCACTTTATAACGACGCGTCACTTCATCTGCTGCGCGCACGATACTGGCAACCTTCGCCGCTAATAACTCATCACAAGATTTAACTTTTACATCGACGGTCTGACCAACTGATATGCTGCTGATGCTAGTCGAAGGAAGGTAAACTTCAAGCTCCATATCACCAAGTACATCAAGCTGTAAAATAGATTCCCCTGCCGTCGCAAGATCGCCTGGATCACGTAAACGTTCTCTAACCTGCGCATGAACCGGACTTATAATGTGAGAATAGCGCCGATCCTGCCGCTTTGCGACTACCTCTGCCTCGGCAGTTGCAAGTGTTGCATTAGCCTGTGCCCGGCGTACTTCAGCGTTGCGCAGATCATCCTCTGCCATTGTTTTTGATTTCACCAATTTTTTTATACGCTTCACATCATCTTTGGCGTCCATAAGATCAGCTTTGGCCGCCAACACTGCTGCATTAGCACCCTTAATCGCAGCTTCAATCTGAGCATTATCAATTTTAACTAGCGTATCACCCGGTTTTACAATATCACCTTCATCAACAGTGATTTTTTCAATAAAGCCGGTAATACGTGAGGCAACCTTGAGCCGCTCTTTAGAAACAACGGTTCCAGGTACTGGCAAGATAACGGGCAGTGTTTGTAATTCAATCTTACTGATCTCTACATCATGAGCTGGTCGCTCATTATTTGATTGTATTTGTGAACCTCCATCATCACATGCTGAAAGCACAAATATTGCCGTAGCTGAAAGCAGCATTATTCGGCCATGGTATTGAAAACATGACAGACCAGATAAAAACAAATGTGTAATCATTTTCCAAACTCTCCTGTCAGTAAACTAATCACATGCTGCGCAATCACTTTCGGGTCATTATGTTTTTTCAAACCACCCGGCAGGTAACACCTGATTGATTCGGTTTCAAAATGAAACAGGATAAGCCCAACCATCGAAATCGCCAACATATGAGCATCACAATCCAGAGCCATTTCCTGCGCCAGTTGTTTTATTGCCTTGAAGGGTTCGATAAAAACGTTTTCTGCAAGTAACCTCAAACGATTTTCATCACCATCAAGTAACTCACGGTGTAGCAACGCACGGAAATCCGGATCACTGGCCATTTGTTTTGTGAAGCTTGTGACAAATCGTACCAGCCTCTCCTCTGGCGTACCCGCATTATCGAGCGCAGATAGAATGCTAGACTCCTTGTCGGAAAAAGCATGACCCATTGCAGCTACATACAGGCTTTGTTTGTCTGAATAGTGGTGATACAGTGCGGCACCACTGATTCCAACGGCCCTGGCAATATCACGCATCGACACGCCTGCATAACCTGAATGCGCAAATAGCGGTAAGGATTTATCAAGAATTACTTGTGCGGTATCTGAATTACCACCCGATTTTTTATTACTCACATCAATATACCTTAACGAACGTTAAGTTTGATAATAATATGAATACCGTATATATGTCAAACTGTGAGGTGATAAGACCTATTGTATACAACTGCCATGAAACCCTGATGCTAATTTATGCAGGTTATTAGCTTCAAAAGTCAGAATTCTGTGATGAAGAAGACGATCAATGACAACAAATTTACTGTGTGAGAAAGATCATATTTCCTCACAGATTAATTTTACAGAGCCTGTCATCAGAGCTTTGTTAAATATGCGATTACAACCCCTCACAAAATTCTTACAGCAGAAAATATACTGCCATTTATAGCAACTCTCTCAAAGGTGTTCATCCGATTCAGATTTCGGATATTTTTCCTTAACTTTCCTAATTATCTCATCTAGCTTGATCTGATCAGTATAATCTCCTTGGCGTGCATTATAGGCAGCGGCTAACTGATCTCTAATACTGGGGTATTCCTTAAGTCGCTGGACGGCGTGGTCTTTCTCAGGATTGATATCGGAGATATTTTTTAATACCTGCTCAATCTCTTCATGTTTGGGCTGAGGGATTCTGGAATTAAGCCATTTGACAATATAGGGAACCTGGTCAGGTCCACCTTCGCTGACAATATAATCAGTGCCTGCATGAGCGTCTGGTTGTAATGAATGTATGGCACGACAGAGTAAGCGAACTGATTCATTATGACTGATGATTGATTGCTGCTGTGATACTTGCATAATTATTTTTTTAGTACTGCGTGCGTTCAACCATAAAAAGTATACCCAAAAACCTACCATCAGCAGAACAACGCTTAAGATGGTCAATGTCGAATTATCAAATGACATGGCGAGAAATCCTCCAAATTATAAAATTGTATCGGCGCTACATTATTCGACTTTGTAATGGCAAGCACTTTGTTAATTAGTATAAATACACAACTCGCATACGACCTTCTATTAAAAGTCTTCCTGCTTTAACTCCTTTCGTCGATTTATGCAGTAACCCAAGGGCAAGACTCTATACACCATCCTGCTACCTTACCTCTCTCCAAGTAAAGTTGAGGTAAAAAACGTATCCATCACTTGGGGGATTCTATGAACCTGTGCTTGGGTAATATTTTAAACTTGCATCTACGCTCACACGTAAACCAAAGCACTGGAATAATTAACAAGAGCCATGCCGTTAGCATGATTGCTAATTCTGTACCTAGCGATTGTGAAAACACTATATAAGCCTTATACAGCACTGGTGCAAAAACCATCACAAAAATAATATTAATTACTTTCATAGCAGCCTCCTAACTTGAGTCTATTATGTACCTACTTAACGTTCGTTAAAATAAATATACGAATAATTAGATGTTTTGTCAAGAGGTTTATAAGAAATAGATGGTTTCATTTAGAACGACTTTGTAGATATGAGAACTAGCGTATTATCTATGATTCATTAATCGAAGTGGTATGAGCATCTATTTCGCTGCCATGGCTATTTCCGGCAACAAAAAACAATATCAGATGGCTTGTTGATGGAGGTCTGGTAAACTCGGGTCCTCTCTCCGTATGTCGTGCATTAGGTGTGGATATAGTTATTGCAGCGAATATGAACGGTGATATTTTTGCAAAACATTTTGAGAAAACTGAAGCTAATAAAAAAGAAGATAACAGTGTCGGAGATAAAATAACTTATCTTGTAATGGAATATTCTGCTCTTTATTTTCAATGGCTAATAATAGCGAGCAACCTCCAAGTTTATTTGACGCCATCGCAAGCTCCATCAATATCACGCAAGACAGGATAACAAGAAGTAGAATGGCTGGAGGCCCTCCAGATATATTACTTTCGCCAAAATTATCACATATTAGAGTTTTACCGTCCAGATGAAGCAATAGCTGAGGGCAGGAATTGCGTATGTGCTATAAATCACCTGATTTGTAGTAGTTCAGAATGTTTTTAAAAAAATATAATTTGATAGATTATTGTTTTGCAATTTAAACCATATGACGTATTATTTCGCTGTGGTTCATTAATAAAAATAAGGTGCAAATTAGAATGAATAATATTTTAAGGAATTCCTTTTCGAAAACATTGCTTGCAGTCGCTCTCGCAAGTGCCACTACAATTTCTCAGGCCGGATCTTTTGGTCTGATTGAACAAAGCGCCAGTGGCCAAGGTGTGGCGTATGCGGGCGCATCGGCCATTGCGGAAGATGCCAGCACAATCTATTTTAACCCAGCGGGTATGACTAAATTATCGGGTCAGCAGATTGTTGTTGCTGGACATGTTATCGCTGCAGAAGCGAAATATACTGATGGTGGTTCTATTGGTGTAACAGGGCCAAATTCTACAACTGACGAAGTAGGATTCGTGCCAAATTTTTATTATTCGGCAGAACTAGATAATGATATTTTTGTGGGTGTGGGTGTAGGTGTGCCTTTTGGACTAGCGACAAAATATGATGATGGCTGGATAGGTCGTTACCACGCTTTAAAAAGTGAAATAACCACTGTTAATATAAATCCGTCTATTGCATGGAAGGCAACAGACAAGGTATCGGTGGGATTTGGGCTTAGTATTCAGTATATGGAATTAGAGTTAACCAACAATATAAATTCAAATGCAATTTGTGGCGGAACTTGTGGTCCTGGAACGACTGATAGCCATGTCAAATTAGATGGTGATTCAACGGAATTGGGGTGGAACACAGGTTTATTGATTGATATCGATGATAAAAGTCGTTTAGGTATTGCTTATCGTTCAGGTATCAAGCATCAAGTATCGGGTAATGCTGATTATACTTTGGACGCTAATTTGGCAGCAGCACTACCTAGTTTCCCTATACCGCCTCAGTATATATTTTTAACAGATACCACCTTAGATGCAGCAGCTGAGCTTCCTGAAACATTCTCTCTCAGTTTCGTGAGTGATATGAATAAACAATGGACGGCATTAGTTGATTGGACATGGACTGGTTGGAGTAGTCTAGATACGGTAACTATTGTTCAGGCTAATAATCCACCTGGAACGGAACCGACTTTGGATTTTGCTTATAAAAACACCAATCGTTATTCTGTAGGTGTGCATTATAAACCAGATGCCAAATGGATCTTTCGTGGTGGCCTAGCATATGATGAAACACCTATTCGTTCACCTGAAGACATGTCTGCAAGGATACCTGGTAATGATCGCACATGGCTAAGTTTTGGTTTGGGTTATGCACCATCAAGTAGCTGGTCACTTGATTTTGGTTATTCGCACTTGTTTATCAGTGATCCAGAAATTAACAGCATGAGTAACACTGGGGAAACTCTAAAGGGTTCATATGAAGCTGATGTTAATATCTTAAGTGCACAAGCAAACTTTAATTTCTAATAATAATTATAAATGTTTGAAAAATAAGCTCTCTTCGGAGGGCTTTTTTTATGTGGTTTGGCAAAGAGCGTAGCGAACATTTACAACATATCTGCAGTGATATGTGGAAACCCTATATGAATGTGATCAAAAAGAAAGCGGGTATTAACACCAAGCCGCTTGCTGTTATTAAAAAAACCGGAGAACATGAATGAGAAACAGGCCAGCAAACTGGCAGAGTTGGTACAGTACAATTTGAAAACGATCCGCAGTTATTTACTGAAAGAAGAATTTCAACAGTTCTAGCAATACGTTTCACCGTACTGGGCAAACAATAGGTGATAAGTCATAAATTAGGACGGGATACTGTATAAAAGTTGCTGTGGTTACAGGTTATTTTTTACAATCAGGCAAAAAAACCATTTACTGTATAAGTTTTATTTATATACTATTCCTAGCTGCCTTCGAGAGAAGGCAGTGAACATTATAATAATAATTTAGTAGTTATGTCTTCATCTGACTAACTTGGATAATTATCTACTATATTTAATATAACTAACTGAATAAAATACGTACATCTTTACATAATAAAGTCGTTTCAGGCTTCATACACCTGCCGTTGGAGGTAGAAATAATGATAAAAGTTGTGAATAGATCACTTCTAGCAATTACAGTTTCAGGCATTTTAGCTTCGCCTGCCGTTTACGCGACTAACGGTTATTTTAGTCATGGTTTTAGTACAAAAGAGAAAGGTCTGGCAGGTGCGGGTGCCGCATTATCACAGGATTCTATGGCAGCAGCGACCAACCCGGCGGGTATGGCTTTTGTCGGCGAACGTATGGATATCGGTTTGCAGTTGTTCAGTCCTTCACCGCGTGGTTACACAGTAACTGGTAACATGGTCGCGCCTGGTGGTGTGCCACCACAAGGTGATCCTAATGCACCCTTTGGTAGTGCCATAAATGCTGCCTTTGATCCTGCGACAGGTGCAGCAACTGGTACTACATATGAAAGTGATAATGACCTGTTTTTAATCCCTCACTTTGGTTATAACTGGCAATTGAATAATGACAGCACCATCGGTGTTTCTGTCTATGGTAACGGTGGCATGAATACAGAATACCCTGCATCATCGACACCGGATATCACTGGTGATGGCGTTGGTGATGGTACATTTGGTGCCGGTACTGCAGGTATCAGCCTGGCACAACTATTCGTTAACACCACCTTTGCGAAGAAGATCAACGATAAACACGCCTTTGGCGGTAGTCTGATTCTGGTTGGCCAGCGTTTTATTGCACAGGGTCTTGAGAGCTTTGGTGGTTTTTCTAGCGATCCGAATAATCTGTCAGGTAACGTAAAGTCGGATTCTTTCGGTGCGGGTCTCAAGTTCGGTTATCAGGGTGAAGTCGCCAAAGGTATCCGTCTTGGTGTGAGTTACCAGTCAAAAATCGACATGTCCGAATATGACGAATATGCAGGCCTGTTTGCCGAAGGCGGTGACTTTGATATCCCGTCAACCTGGACCATCGGTGCGTCATTTGATGTTGGCGCATCGGGCGTGATTGTGGCGGATGTACAGCAGATTAATTACAGTGATGTTGCTTCTATTGGTAATCCGGTCAACAATCTGTTAACGAACTGTATACCAGCTGGTATGAATCCATCTGATCCAACTGCTGGTGCCACTGGGGAAGGCTGTTTAGGTGGTTCCGCTGGTGGTGGCTTTGGCTGGGAAGATATGACTATCTTCAAGATAGGTTACCAGATCGATGTTAGTCCAAAGCACACCATCCGTGTAGGGTACAGCCATGCTGATCAGCCGATTCCTGAATCAGAGACATTCTTTAACGTATTAGCGCCTGCTGTTATTGAAGATCACTTTACTGCTGGCTGGACCATGAAGGTTGGCAATAACCAAGAATTTAACTTGGCTGCTATGTATGCACCAAGTAATTCTGTCAAAGGACAAAATCCGATGGATGCAAATGCTGCTAGCGGTGGTACACAGATAGAAATCGAGATGGCTCAGTTTGACATTCAGGCAGGATGGGCCTGGAAATTCTGAGAAATCTTTCTTAGCATGATAAAAAAAGACCCCGGATGGGGTCTTTTTTTTGGTTAGTTAATAATCAGTTGTTATTCGTTAGTGTTAATTACCCTTTAATCTTTGGCGGATTTAAGCTGATTTAGAGCGGGTTTTATTTAAACAAGAAGCGGCTTTATCGATCAATGTACGCTGCTCTTCCAGAGCGCGGATATTGATAGGAGCCGTTTTGTTTTGAGCGGTTGCCATGTGTTACTTCTTACCAAACCTATTAATAGGGAATTAATTTAGTAAGCACTACTGCCCTATCAAGGGTTGTATATCAATAATATATATACGTATATTTATACATACATATCTTATGTATTTTATTTAAAATATACAAAAATAAAACCCAATCTTCATTTGATTACCAACTTAAAAACAGTAAACAAAAAATTGCACTGTCTTTTATCTATCTGTATTATGTATGTATAACTATACACATGTGCTATTTAATACCCCTATGATCACTATCCCATTGTCAGCAAAGCGAATTGCAATCATCGAGGCCTATAAAGCGCTGGTCAGCACATTAGAAACGCTAGGCGGGCATCTGCGCCTGGACGCGAAAAATGGCCTGCCCACCTGGTGCCAGTACGAGAAAGACAGCTCACAGGATGACAGTAATGCCATTATTTCCATCTATCAGACGATTACACGTGTGAAAGGCATTGATCCGAAAGAATCCTTTACCCGCTTTGGTTTAATAGCAGCAAGCAACGACACCCTGCTCTGCGTTGATGAGGTTAATCAGTGCAAAGCCGACTTAAAAGACGCGATTAAAGAATTAAAGCAGCATGACCGCGCTGACCTGGTGGCCAGTGCCTTTGATGAGATCCGCCGCGCCCCCATCATCCGTGAAGCACTGCGTGCAGCGGGTTTAGGCCAGCTGCACATTAAACAGTCCACCCGCAAGATTATCGTCCTGCCTGAGATGCCGTTAAAAGTCGGTTTTACGATCTCTAAAAGCAGTCACATGGTCTATCGCTACTCACGCGAGAAAGCGATAAGCTTTGCTAACAAGCGAAATAATGAGGAAGCAGTGGAAAAGTTGATGCAATTACCCGAGGGTAGTTTTGTTGCACACTATCGGGCGCGGGCGTCGCATGTCCGGGCGAACATTGTTTATGCCGATCGTGCCAAACAGTATGACCGGCCAGATCAGGTATCGGCCTATATGCCGATCCTCTACCCTTATAATGCAGAGCAGGCTTTAACGACTGGCCAGGTCATTCATAATGGTGAACAGGCCTTAATGAAACTGGTACAGGAGGATATTGCGCGTTTGCCGCGTGATGGCAAGATTGATAAAACCCACCCACTATCGGAATCACTTAAACTTTATAATTATCTGAATTAATACAGCGGCAGTACGGTTTACGATAACTGCTTTATACGGCGAATTTCGCCATAGTATTTAAAAAATATAAACTTATTCTGCACTTCAGAAACTTGGGCACTCGTCCCAGAGTCAGGTTCCAGGTCTTTCTGCGTTAGTGCTGTTGTTCCATTAAAAACCGGATCCCTTCAATGGGATCCGATGGTGGTATGGGATAATGCTCTTCCTCATATTTTTCAACCAATAGCATGAGGGCATCGAGTTCATCTCCTTTTTCTGTATTGCGTCTGGCGCCCCACAGTTCGTCAATACGATTTAACGCCTGTTTTAACTGGATTTTATTTTTAATCAGCTTTAACTTCATTATTTATACCGCAAACTTCATTGGTTCGTAATCATCCAGATCTAGATTCTTACGTGCATGGTAAAGGTCAAAGTTATCCTGCATAGCTAACCAGCTTTCTGGCGAACGACCCAGGACTTTCGAAAGTTTTAACGCCATCTCAGGTGAAACATCTGACTTTTCATTGAGCAGTCGATTAAATGTACTTGGGCTCACTTGTAATTGGCGCGCCACTTTATTAGAACCCAAATTAAACGGTTCGATATAAACACGCCTGATAACCGCGCCAGGGTGAGGCGGATTAAATTGTTTCATGCGCATTAGTGATAGTCCTCATAATCCACAACAGTCGTTATATTCGTTTAATCGCGGCTTTATAAACAAGGTTTCGTTCACGTTTACCAACCGCAACCACAGAAACAGCCAGCTGCGAATCACGGACTTCATAAACTAATCGATAGCCACTACTACGCAGTTTGATTTTGTAGCAGTCTTTCATACCCGACAACCTGGATGGTTCAACACGCGGATTGATGAGTCTTTCTTTTAGTTTTTTCAGGAACTGTTTGCGAATCGAATTATCCAGCGATTTCCATTCTTTAAGGGCGTCCGTTTTGAATAAAAGGTTATAGCGCATCCCTATAAATCATCAATATCAACTGCTATTTCTTTCTGGCCTTTTCTAGCTTCAACAATCGCAGCTAATTCAACATCTTCAAGCTTATCCATCAGGGCTTCATAAGCCTCAGCAGGAACACAATAAAAAGCGGGTTGATTTCGATTTAAGACAGCCACAGGAAAACCTTCGCCCTGCTCAACGACGGCCATGGGGTTTTTCTTTAACTCTGATATGCTAGTGGTGACATCAGCTAAAACAGTTTGAACCATGAGTATTCTCCAGTAAGACCACTTAATAGACCCAATTATAGGTCTATTAAGTGGTCAAGTCAACACAAAAGACCTGTTAACAGGTCTTTTGTGCTTTTAGAGGATGAAGGCTAAATAAGCCCCCGCTCAGCAAAACTAACACACTCATCACCCACCACAATATGGTCAAGGACACGGACATCAATCAACGCCAGTGCGTCTTTTAGGCGCTGGGTGATTTGCTCGTCTGCATGGCTCGGCTCAGCCACACCGGAGGGGTGATTATGGGCAAAGATAATGGCTGCTGCATTCTGGCTGATGGCCTCTCGTACCACTTCACGCGGATAAACACTGGCGCCATCGATGGTGCCGTGAAACAGGCGTTTGAACGCAATCACGCGGTTTCTGTTATCAAGGAACAGGCAGCAAAAGACCTCGGCTTTCTCTTCTGCCAGCTGCAGGCGTAAGTACGCTCTGGTCTGTGTTGGTGAACAGAGTGCATCACCGTGTTTAATACGCCTGTCTAAAATAGCTATGGCGCGCTCAATCACTACATCGTCATTGGCCTGTATATCATAAACGTTTGAAGCTTCGCTGTTAATTTCTTGCATGGTTCTCTTCCCGTTGTTGAAAAAACATCCCCTCTGGGGTTGAGAAACCCCAAATAGGACGACCAACGGGAGGCAGGGCCGGTGTTCTGGCGGAATCCACCCAGGGGGAACCACCCGATCTGCACAAGAGAGCGGCGAACGCGGAAGATTGGGGGATGGGTTGATGGAGCCAGGTTATCGGCCAGGCTATTGTTTATCCAGAGGGGAAAGCTTTAAAGCGCGTTATCATGGATGATGTCGCGCAATGCTCAGTGATGAGCCGCATGTTTTATGTTCTGCCTGTTCGATTCGACTGAATAAGTCGATCTGCCATGCAGGGCATTATGCATAAACAAGGATGAAATTCATTTAACAAAAGTAAAACGTAATCACTTTCAAGCACTTTTGACGCAATGTATCGTAGTTGATAATTACTTATTCACTGCTATCATTGCTTCTCATTAATTTTATAGAGAGTATTCATGGCTAAAGCAAAACCCGTTGTTAAAGCAGCTGCACTTGATAAAACGATCAACGCATCAACAGAATCATTGACGAAAGCATGCGGCAATGCAGCAACTGCAGTGACTAAAAAAACAGCTGAAGCAAAAAAGCTGTTAGCTGAAGTTAAACGTCACCTCAAGAAAAAAACGACACTCACTAAAAGAAGTAAAACGGCTGCCACCAAATTAAAGAAAGATGCGAATGCTGCCAATAAAAAAGCGTTGGCTGCTGTTACTAAAGAATTAAAAGCCACGAAGACTGCACTGGATAAAGCACGTGCTAATAAAGCAGCTGTTTTGACTGAACTTGGAGCATTGAAAACCGCATCAAAGCGTCTGGCTGCCTATACCAAAGCAATTACCGCAGCTGATAAGGTACTTAATAAACCAGCAAAGAAGAAAAGATCCAGAAAAAAAGCCAGTAAATAAGTTTTTTCTATTTCTACATTTTAAGAGTGCCCTCACCATTTGGTGAGGGCATTTTTATATTTCAAATAAATCTGCATTGCTACTAGTTCGGAATGGCCGTTTTTTACTTCTATGGCGACGGTCAGTCATTTAGAGTGAGCTAGTAAATACGTTCAATAGCGGACGCTCGTTACATACAAAAATGGCTCCCGGAGAGACTGTGTGAAAACTAAAAATTCGTAATTTGTTTTCAAAGAAAACCTGCTCTTATGTGCGGGTTTTCTTTTTTTATAGGATGGATTTTTTAGGCAAGCGTCCTCGTTACCTCAACGCGGCCAACAGTGCAGGAACACCTTCTCGATTCATCATACGTTTTAAGTTATAACTCAAAACAACCAGGCTCATTTCTGATCTGGCACCAGCCATTCCCCAACAAAGAAAACGCCTAAAGCCCATTATTTGCTTGAGTATCGCAAACGGTCGTTCCACAATAGCCATTCGCTGATGCATCAATTCGGGGCTTTGTTTCAATCGGGCTTCACATCGCTCAAAAGCATCTTCATTAAAATGTCGACCGACCCAACGTTTATTCGCTTTAGTACACTTAGATTGCAAACTACAAGCGTCACATCCTTCTCGCGTATACATGTACCGTTTTTCTTTTCGATTTACTGTCTTGTATGTTAAACGTTCTCCCGCTGGACAAATATAACAGTCCTGATCAGCATCGTAAGTAAACGCACTTCGTGGATAACCATTACCTTGATTACTGTTATTCCGGTTATTGGGTAGCGTGACGGTTATATTTTCAGCATCACATGCTTCGAGCTGTTCACCGTTGGAGTAACCGCCATCGGCTAGAACGGTTAATGTCTCTCGGCCCAGTTCCGCTTTTGTTTGATGCGCCATAGGATAGAGCTGGCGGCGATCATCACTCTCATCGGTTACCTCATGATGAATTATCAAGCCACTATCTGCGTCAACGGCACTTTGTATGTTATATCCAACCAGCATACCCTCTCGCCCTGAGCGCATGAGCTTGGCATCGGGCTCTGTTATACAGGCCTGGTTACGCCCGCGCTCATCCATTTGTGCTTCGATTTCAATAAGCGCCATCTTCTGCTGTTGTAACTGTTTCAGAGCCTCTTGAACGGATGCAGAATCTAATTCAATGTGATGTTCATCATTGTCCGCCTGGTTCAACTGTTGAAGATAACGATTAATTAAGTCATCGATACGTTGTTGCTGTTCAGGTAGCTGTGAGCGCCTTGTCACGCTATCTTTACTGGCAGCCGATTTGAACTTACTGCCATCAATGGCAACTAGCCGACCGGACAACAAATCTGCTTGCCGGCAAAATTGAATAAATTCACGACAGGCACCACGAATTGCGTCACCGTTATCCTTGCGAAAGTCAGCGATTGTCTTGAAATCCGGTGCCAGACGCTTCATTAGCCACAGTAGCTCTAAATTACGATGGCATTCTTTCTCCAACCGGCGGCTTGAGCGTATCTGATTGAGATAGCCGTAAATATATAGTTTGAGTAAATCACCAGGATGGTAGGGCTTGCGACCTGTAATACGGGTTACTGCTTTGCTGAAACCCAGTACCTTTATATCCAGATTATCCACAAAAGCATCGATCACCCGTACCGGGTGATCTTCATCAACGTAGTCGTCCAATGTATCAGGCAACAAACTGGATTGTTGTCTTGATTCTCCGATGATATGCCGCATAAAAAAATACCCGCATCTTGTGATGCAGGTATTTTGACAGTATTTCGTGCGTTTTCACACAGTCTCCAGAGGAGCCGTTAAATCTACAGTTAAGCGATAATAATTCCGCTGCGCTCCATCTAATGAGACGTTTTAGGTATCTTGGCCATAAACTTACCGCTTTTCATCTCTAGTTTCATCTTCTCCGTGTCAACCGAATCTGGTAAAGAAAAAGATCTGTAAAAGTTACTCTGCGTCGATGTCTTCCTAGACACCCCTTTTTCCTCGCTACTTTTTTTTTCAGTATGTATTCCGCAAATCGTAAATTTCCCATCCTGAGCCTTGATTTCAATATCCTCCGGCAAAAAATTATCAATGTTGCCTTCAATGACGACTTGATTCTTTTTGTCTTTCAACGTCATATTGATGTCAGATAATACTTCTGATTCGGCTTTCAGCCAATCTGATATAGCGTCACCAGAATTTGAGTCGCGATCATGAAAAATATGATAAGCACGCTCTTGAATCGACTTCTGAATCTGATTGAAGTTCGAGAAAATATCGTCGCCCTTAAGAATGCTGGGCATCTGTATACTATGTTTCGATGACATATCAATCCCCCTTAGTAAGTTATAAAAAATACATAACAACAAATCAGTGTACAAAGTTTTCTTATGCACAAGTTGACCAAGATCAATCAAAAGCAAGGTTTTACTTCTCAAGCTAGCTCATGAGTATTGTCAACTATCCTGACATAGAGGGGAAAGCCTCAACCTATGAAAATAAGCGAAGGTCCGTTTTCGCTCATATTTTCATTGATTGAAAAAGCCGTTCAAGTTCGCCTTAGTGGTGCATGCGGACTAACAAACGCTACACCACGACCGGCCGTTACGGGTCATTTTTCCTCTGTCATTACATAATTAGCAATGTCTTATATATGACTCAATACAGCCATTCGTGTGAGGTATACTGAACTAATCTGGTGTTATATCGTTTTTAATACGTCGATAGACCTCTTCACGGTGCACATCAATATCTTTAGGTGCATTAATGCCAATACGCACCTGATTGCCTTTTACACCTAAAACGGTTATTTCTATCTCATCACCGATAAACAGCGATTCATTATCTTTCCTTGTAAGAATTAACATATTGCCTCCTTTCACATTAGTTGGTTTGATACTATCGCATATACTTAGCGACTTATAGTTTTTTGATATATTCCTAAGCCTGCCATACTGATAGACGGCGTTACATTATTCACTTCCTGGATATCACCTGGATCAATCACGCGTGTAATGGTTAAATCAGTATCGATCTTCCAGGTCGTGGATTTATCCAGCTTCTTTTCGCTATAGCTCGAAAACGCCCCCAGATTAGCAAGCTCATTGTCATAAAAATGGTTTAATACGGGAAGACGTACTTTTTTAACAATGGAAACAGCTGTTTTAGGAGGTACTCTGTACCAGCCACCAACCGGTAGAATGTCCTGACCCAGTGTACTGTTTACAACAGTTAATTCTTCCGTATTGAGATTGTAATCAGTAGTAGTAGAATTTATATTATTCCTTGGAAATCCCGATTTGATTTCGACCGCTTGAGAAACACTGCTCACTAATTCACTAAACGTATTTTTAGGTCCTGTATCATCGTCATCATAATAACGGCAGACAGAAAAACTATTGATACCATTTGCATATGCTGCCGTTACCCAGCCACCAAAGTAACTATATTGAGTAATATCTGAATTATTGCAGGAGTATCCTGCTAGTGGTGTTACTGCAGGAATACCGCTTAAATCACTTACTGCTGGATTATCTTTATAAACATTTTGATACGCAGAATATTTATTACCCGCAGGGTAAATAGTCTGGTTTCTAAATCGATGGCTATTTTTAAATGTAACGGATGATACAGGTAGCTGTGTCACTCCTTTACAGGCTTTGCTCCAGTCATTATCACAGTTTTTAGATTTCCATGTCTCTGTCACTCTCACCCTTGCCTGGTTCTCACGAATCCCTGTCTCATATGTATGTTTAACACTATGTAACTGTGAGTCTGATAAAGATATCAAAATTGAATTATTCGAGCTGTTATCAAAGTTGTAAGTGGTAGTAATTGCGCTGCCGTCTAACGCGGTACGATTTGCAAATGTTGATGCCGCAAACAAAGAATCATCAATGGCAGAGTTAAAAACGATTTCAGGGACTAAAACGTCAAACTTTAATTCATAAAATAATTCAGTTGAATTACCTGCCTTATCAGTCACACGAAATGTAACTTTATGTATATCGCTAGTTGTAGTTTGATACCAGTTATTACCAAGATATTCAGTTACCATAGGAAAATAATAAAATATATTATCATTCGCAATTGGTACTACCGACCAATTAATAACTTCTACATTATTAAGTTCATATTTATATTCAACAATTAAGTCATTCTGCCCGGTAAAAATCCCTGCTCCCTGTGGATCAGTTGGTGAAAATCCTAATAATGTGTACCCCTGAAATTGTATATCGCCATTAATAGCTGCACCATTAAGACTGATGTTGTCAGTGCTTATACAAACTGGGTTTGATTTAGCAACGGTAGGTGTCAATTGACCAGTATTACAAAGATTTAGCTGGCCTTGAAAAGTTGTAAATCTTACTTGCGTATTATTTGGAGTAATAGTAGGGAAAATTAAATCAACACCCACACTAATATCAACAGTATTAGTATTAGCTGCTACATCAGTTATATCAAGCGTTACTACATTGTCACCCGATAACAATATGATATCAGCAGACCATGTCTGCGCATTCGTATCAATGGCCGCATCAATACCGTTGACCTGAATAGAAGCCACCGGTGCGCCCTGCTCTTCATAGGTTCCCGTTGCCGTATAAGCCTTATTATTTACCAGGGACGCAGAGGTTAAAGCAATAGTGGGTGAGGTATTATCAACCACATAATTAAAGTCGATATTGCTAACGTTATTTAAAATATCCGTAGCCACAACGGTGATCTTAATAATACCGTCTGTATAGTTTGTGCTGTTTATTGACATCACAGGCGCATCCACCTGGCCATTACTGTGCACCACATCGTTGACATGAAACTGCACCGATTTCACACCGATAGGATCGTTAACAATAAAGTCGAGATTGACTATGCCTTTTAAGAAACTGTCCGGCGCCAAGACGGCGGTTACTGTCGGGCCTTCCTGGTCGACCGCTGTTGCGGGGACTCCACCAAAGACGGCATCTGTCGAACTGGCGATCTCATTGGCGTACAGCACAAATTCATCCACACCCAGACCTGTCTGGTTCCTGTCTGAGCTGATTATGCTTAATATGTGTTGAGCAACCTTAGAGCGCAACGTATCAACATCCAAAGGCACAGAGCCCAGTGATAGTTGACCGACGCTGTTACCATTATTAATAAAGCCTAAGCCATTAAACACACCATCAGCGGCAATATCCTGACACAAGACCTGTGTTGCATAGATACTGGAATTTTGGTTGAAACGATGGGGCGTCACACCATTGGTTTCAGACACCTCGGCAGTGAACGACGAGATGGCTGCAAGGACTGCGCCATAGCGCAAATTGTCAGTGAGTTCAAAGTTCGCATTATTCGGATCGGTAATATCCAGTGGTTTTGTTCCCAGGATATCAACACCTGCCAGACCTGAGAAAACACTGGTTGCTTCAGTAATCGCATTGTTTACATTAACGCCAGCGCTGATCTTA
>SWCD01012290.1_pt1 | contig 52653 bp, 49 predicted proteins | sample 4693011 | NCBI WGS metagenome assembly SWCD01 (sample SAMN10267278, study PRJNA491770) | bioreactor metagenome | isolation source: DHS bioreactor inoculated with marine | place: Japan: Omine Ridge, Nankai Trough
ATTTGATACCGAACTGATTCAAGAAAATAAAACGGAACGGAACATAATTAAAAAACAGGATTTTAGTTTCACTTCCAATGGACTTAAATTATACGGGACCCTATGGGAACCGAAAAATTCAAAAAGGCGGGGTTTGTTTTTTGTCACTTCCTCACAGGGAAACGACCGGAGCGGCACTAACGCCGAAGCTTCCTATTTTGCCAACTTAGGCTATACCGTTTTTAATTACGACAAGCGGGGAACGGGGAAATCTGATGGCAATTGGCAATCTGCAACGATAGAGGAGCTATGCTCCGACGACATTAACGCGATTCATTTTTTCGCAAAAAGCAGTGGCATTCCCCTATCTGAAATAGGAATAAAAGGGAGTAGTCAAGGTGGTATCAAAATACCTTTTATATTAAACCAAATACCGGAGTTGAAATTTGGAATTTCCGTAAGTTCCCCAAGTGGCTCCCTTTTGGAAAGTGATTTAAATAGTTGGAAAAACTCAAATATAGACCAGATTGGCAAAGAAAATATTAAAGCTGCCTTCGAGGCCCAAAAAGCGGGATATGATTATTTAGCAAATAATTTGGGCTATAAAGAACTAATCGCTACTACAAGGAAATATAAAAGTCAAAATTGGTTTAAATACATTTGGATTCCCGAAGAAAATGTCCAAAAAGATTACAAATTAAATTTTAGCGGGCTTCCGTATTTTAAAAAGATCAGCCAGCCCATCCTAGTAATCCAAGGATTATCGGACAGTGTTATTCCAAAAGACAGCTACAAAATAATCGAAAAGGCCATAAAAAAATCTGAATCCAAGAAATATAAAATTTTGACATTGGATAACACGACCCACTCAATGACCATTGTAGATAAATCGTTTCCTTATTTCCAAATTCTATCCCCTAAATATTTGGTCTCAATAGTTGATTGGTTAAATAAAATTGAAAACGATTAAGGCGGCCCTACCATCTACTGGTGCTACGCCCCTTCATAGGAATACTGTAAAGCATGTGACTTTAACTTTGTAGGCAATAAGTGTTGACGAACGCATTGGGATTTGGCCCTTATTCTTCCCTAGGCAAACGTGCGTCCCTCTCTGCAATTTGATAAACAAGTGCTGCAATGACTGTTGCGTTGATCATCATATCGCGTTCTGGAACATATTCCAAAGCATCCAAATTGGTGTGATGCGTCACCGTTGAATAGTTTAACGGATCCTGGATGATTTGAAATCCGGGTATCTTGTAATAATCGAAAACATCGTGATCTGTAAAATTCGTGTTTTGAATGGTTAGATTATTAACATCCAAATAGGAATATGGGGCTAACATTTCTTCAAAAACCGGCCTTACCGCTTCATTTCCTTGCAAATATATTCCCCGCATTTGGCCAGCACCATTATCCATGTTGATATATGCAGAAATTTTTTCCACCTCTTTTTTCCGAGCCGTTTCCTTTACTTTTCCGAAGTGATTTTCCGCATATGCCATGGAACCCAAATATCCTTGTTCTTCGCCTCCCCAAAGGGCGATTCTTATTGTTCGTTTCGGTTTTAGGCCAGATGCTTTAATAATTCGCATAACTTCCATCATCACGGCAGAACCTGCTCCATTATCCGTTGCCCCAGAAGCGGAATGCCATGAATCGAAATGTGCCCCGATCATAACCACCTCGTCTTTTAATTTTGGATCGGAACCCGTTATTTCACCAATAATGTTCACATTGTTTTTAGGATTTAAATAAAGTTCAGAATCCAATTGAAATTTAATTTTTGGATGAACCTCCCTTTCTGTCAAGCGTCCCAATTTTCCGAAATTTTCTGGTGAAATCGCAAAATAGGGTACCGACTTTACATGCCCTTCCCTAAAATTATAAGTCCCACTAGGATGAATTACCCCTGGAAACAGAGGGGATGTCCCCAAAATACTTATAGCTCCTTCTGCTTTTAAGAAAGCAAAAAAGGCATCATCCTTTCTCATAAAACTATCGAATATGGCATCCAAATTCCCTATTAAATCCACATCTCCTATTGAGGGACCCAAAGGCGTATCCGCTGTAGGCACAATAGACTTTTCAGCTGCCTGTATTTGTTCATCGGTTAATCGCGTTGAAAGTGGGTCGAACAGCATATTTTGTTCCGGGGCCGTCCCTATCAATATGGTCTTTCCCTGTAGTTTTCCACTCCATTGCTTTTTTACCTGATCTAAATCGGAATAATCTTTTATCCAAATTAATTCCCCAGTTTGCACACCGTTGGAGCTTTCGGTCCATGCATACGGATAGGCTTGTATTTTCATATAAGCGGGTTCTGTCATTTCCATATTAAATGATTTCACTTCCCAACCCATGCAATCATCACAATAATTCTCAAAATACACCTTGTCGACTCCCCAATTTTCCAAGGTTTTTTTTGCCCATTCTGCAGCTGTGTAATATTGGTTTGTTCCGGTCAATCTGGGGCCATAAACATCCGACAAGTCAGAAATAAGGTTCATAACTTGCGATTTCTGAAAGCCTTCCGTATTAATTTTAGCAAGTGATCGTGGTAGGGTTTGGCCTATAGCCGAGTTTCCAATGAAAAATAACGCTGCAATAAAAATTTTAGAAATGATTTTCATACGTTTAAATTTTTGTAATTACCCGATAACAAATTAATTAAAAAAACCGCCTGAATAACAAGTCGGGCAGGTTGAGAACGTATATAACCGCTATGTCCGTTTCATATCGTGCATATTGGTTTAGCCGGTTACAATGTGATGAAATTAAGAAGGAATAATCCAGTTACAAACCTTTTTTAAATTTATGCTGACCAACAATCTTACCGTTCCAGAAGCCTCAGAAACCAATTGCCAACTTTGGTGTTTAACCCATGTAATCGTTGATTCAAAACATACTTAATAGCACTGGTTAAGCTCTAAAACCTTCTAGTTCACAAATAATTACAAGATTTATTGTATTTTTAAAAGGCACAAACAAGGGCATTTTGCCATTTATTCCCCCTGGTCGGGATAATGGGATGTTTTGTATTAATAAAAACCATTGGTCCGGTTCAGGATTAAGGTATAAAAACAATTCAATATGGATAAAATGACACAAACCATGGTCCAAAACCTGCACAAAAAAACAGGTAAAACCTTGGAAGAATGGGTCGACATTGTAAAGAAACAGAACTTTGCAAAACACGGCGAGATTATATCGTTCCTTAAAGATCAACATTCATTTACCTACGGTTTTGCCAATCTTGTTGCCCACAAAACAAGGGATAGCGATGCCGGCTCCGCTGCAAACACGGACGACTTAATAACCGCTCAATACAAAGGGAAGGAACACTATAAAGCTGTTTATAACAAACTTATAACGGACATAAAATCCTTTGGAAACGACATCGAAATTGCTCCCAAAAATGCTTATGTGAGCTTGCGCAGAAAGAAACAGTTTGCAACTTTACAGCCGGCGACAAAAACAAGATTTGAAATTGGTATCAACCTGAAAGGACAGGAGCCAACGGGTAAATTGGAAGCCGAAAAACCAAATTCAATGTGTTCCCATAAAATTAAAATTTCTGACATTAAGGAAATTGATATGGAAATTATGAATTGGATAAGAACCGCTTACGACAACGCAAAATAGTACAACCATGAAAAATATTAAAATCGAGTTTAAATGGGCAATCATCTTTTCCGGGGTTGTATTGCTGTGGATGTTATTGGAAAAATTGTCCGGACTGCACGGAAAATATATTGACTATCACCTTTACCTAACCAACCTTTTTGCCATTCCTGCAATTATCATGATGGTAATGGCGTTAAAAGACAAGAAGAAAAATTATTATAATGGACAAATGAGCTACAAGCAAGGTTTGATTACGGGCAGTATTCTGTCGCTCATTATTGCCTTGATAAGTCCATTGACACAATGGATAACCTCATTTGTCATAACACCCGAATATTTTCCCAACGTGATCAAACGTTCCGCAGAATTGGGCTATTTCCAGTCAGTTGCTGAAGCAGAAGCAAATTTTAATTATCAAAACTACGCGAAACAAGGAGCGATCGGAGCCTTGGTCATGGGGATTGTCACAACAGCCATCGCCATGATTTTTATAAGGACGCGGACAAAAGTCCCCGAATAATTAAAGGACGCACAATCGTATTTGTCCGTTTTTTGGCGAGAGCGACTAAGGTCTTCCCCATCCCGCTCCGGTGCACGGGGCGTCCGTGCCTGCCCATCAAGTCCTCGATATAGAAATATTAAAATTTCCACGGTTTACAATTAATTTTTGGCTTTATCATACCTTTAGAAGGCCCCAACATGAACATCTTATTTTTTTCGCTTTGGTCGGGATAACAAGTTGTTGTGTGTTTATCTAGGGGTAGCACGTATGACCTGATTCATTTCAAAATGGGAAGAATACACTTATTTGAATTTGAGGACCAAGAATGGTTTCCGGCATTTTTAAGGAATTATATAACTGACTTTTTACAGTTTATGTCCAATAAAACAAAAATGTACAAACCCGTAATTCCCATAATCGAAAAAGGTTTGAAAAGAAGTGGAACCAAACAGATCGTCGACCTTGGCTCCGGCGGAGGTGGCGGGCTTATTTGGCTGAACTCTATATTAAAAAAAGACATTCCCAACTTGAAAATAGTTCTAACGGATCTTTATCCAAACATTCCGGCCTTTAAATTAACAAAAAAGAAGGCAGAAAATTTTGAGTTTATAGAAAAATCAGTCGATGCGAGAAGGGTGCCCCCTGAACTAATTGGGTTAAGAACACAATTTTTGTCGTTCCACCATTTCAAACCCATGGAAGCACAACAAATTTTACAAAATGTGATCGATTCAAACGGTGCCATTGCTGTTTTCGAGGCACAAGAAAGAAGTTTAACGAGTATTGTGGCTATGCTTTTTTCGCCCTTGTCCGTTTTTTGGTCAGCCCCTTTAATCCGACCATTTAAAATTAAGAGAATTATTTTCACGTATTTAATTCCGATCGTGCCATTATGTGTGATTTGGGACGGTGTCGTTTCCTCGCTACGGACTTATTCCCTGAAGGAAATGAATGATCTTACCGAAGACTTGGATGGAACGGAAAACTATGAGTGGGAGATTAAAAGAGTTAAATCCGGACCAATTGTCCTGTTGTATTTACTTGGGACAAAAAAGGCATAAATACGTGTTACTACCATGAAAAACAACCCATAAACCTATATTGATAAAGAATAATGAAACACATTTATATTCTTTATTTTATCCTGGCATCCACAACATTTTGCTTGGGCCAGGACATCAACATCGGTATACGCGATACTGTCTTTTCAACGGTTTTGGACCAGGGAAGGGAATTGGCAGTCTATCTACCACCAAGTTATTATTCAACTCCAGATCAAAAATACCCTGTTCTTTACATTTTGGACGGAGATTACAATTTTCAGTATGTGGCCGGCATTTTGGAGCTGGAAGGGGGCATAAGTGAACGAATCCCGGAGATGATTTTGGTGGCCATTTCAGGAAAAGGTACCAATACCTACCGCAGAAATTGCAAGCCCAACCTCGAAGGCGTTGAAGACAAGGGAAATGCGGATAAAGTTGTCGAGTTTATTGCCAAGGAATTGATTCCATATGTAAATTCCAAATACAGAACAGAAGACTTTAAAATTCTGTCGGGACATTCCCTGGGCGGACTTTTTGTTACGAATACGGCACTTAACGATCCCAAGTTATTCGACCGCTATATTGCCATAAGTCCAGCCCTATGGTGGGCAGGGAATGCTATTGACCGGGTGGCCAAGCAGAAAGTAAACGACAAGGGTTATAAAACGAAACTGTATGTTTCCCTTGCCAATGAGCAAGGAATGGGGGTGGATAGCTTTCTTGGTGCGGCAACGTCCAGTTTCCTAAAAAAAAGTACCACCGTTTACGGAATTGCTATTTTATTTATAGTATTCGCCATTGGTTGGGGCTTTATGCGCAAAAAAGTGCTTTTTCCAATACTTTTGGGGCTTATCGGAATAGGTATTTCCGGGTATTTAATATATTGCTACTACCCCCAAAGCGAAGACTTTAAGTTCAGAAAATTTACCAATGAAAACCATAATTCGGTAGGCGAACCTACATATCGTTGGGCTTTGGAAGACATATTTAAAAAATGGCGCGTCAACAAGGACTATTTTGATTCTGCCGAAGGCTTAAAAAGTCATTATGAAATGGTAAAATCTACCTATGGCAGCACTTTTAATATTCCCTATACCACACTCGGAAACACTTTTTACATGGTACGGAACAATCCCGAGGAACTTTCAAAAATAGAGTCAACCCTAAAAACTAATTATAAAAGCGCCTTTGAAACATTCAATATTTACAGAGCGGGAAGGATACTGGAAGAACAGCCCACGGCAAGTGAAGAATTAATCAACGAAGTGCTCGTTATAAATCCAAAATCTTCAGAAAGCTACCATCTTTTGGCAAAAATAAGGTTAATTGATAACAACACTAAAATGGCCGACTCATTGATTTCCAAAGCTATTCAATTGGCCAATTCCCAAAAGCAACGACAATGGAAAATAAACGAACTGACCGAGACCAAAAAAGAAATAACGGAAAAGGAATAACAGTGGCGAATCGAGATTTATACTAATCTATATTTTAAATCCCCTTACGAACCAGAACAAACATTTGGCAAGAAAATTCCAAGGGGCAAAAAACCTAATTTTATGAAAGCGGCAATACGCAGGGGATATGGTTCCCCGAATCAAATAAAAATTGAGGATATTGAAAGACCGATCCCAAAAGACGATGAAGTACTAATCAAAGTCCATGCAACCACGGTAAATAGAACGGATTGCGCAAACCTTACGGCCAAACCGTTCATTATGAGATTTGTTTTGGGGCTATTTAAACCCAGGAAAATAATAATGGGGACAGATTTTGCAGGGGAAGTAATTTCAAAGGGAAAAAATATGGAGTCGTTCGATATTGGTGATAGGGTGTTTGGCTTTAATGATATCGGGTCGGAATCGCAAGTCGAATTCACAACCGCAACGGAAGAAAATTTATTTAGAATTCCCGAAAATATCGATTATAAACAAGCTGCAGCTAGTTTGGAAGGCGCTCATTACGCGTACACCTTTATACATAAAGCGACCATAAAATCCGGACAAAAAGTTCTAATAAATGGGGCAACTGGTGCTATAGGTTCAGCACTTCTACAATTTGTTAAACAATATGACGTAAAAATAACGGCTACCTGCAATACCAAAAATATTGCACTGATAAAATCCTTAGGGGCGAACAAAATTTACGATTACACCAAGGTGGACTTTACCGATGACGATGAAAAATACGACTATATATTTGATGCGGTCGGCAAAAGTACTTTTGGAAAGTGCAAATCGATTTTAACAGCAGAGGGAATTTACATATCCTCCGAATTGGGCCCGTATTCCCAAAACGTTTTTTATCCCATGTTGACCAAAATGTCCGGCCAAAAAGTAATTTTTCCCATCCCTTACAACAAGAAGAAAACGATACCGTACATCAGCGACCTATTGGGGAAAGGAAAGTTCCGGCCCTTGATCGATCGGGAATACACGTTGGAAGACATAGGGAAAGCTTACGAATATGTTATGACGGGAGAGAAAACGGGAAACGTAATAATTGGGATCCATCCATTAAATCCCATTAATTCCGACACTTTGTAACTATTTAACTTCAAGATTATTATAAAGGCAATAAAAATGATTCAAAACCCAATAAAAATGAAATCAAAAATATTAATATTCCTTACGATATCAACCTTATTTACCTCTTCCATTTGCAAAGCCATGGACACTAGGGTTCCGAAAACAGGAGGTTTTAATATGGAAAAGGATTTGTTGTTGGTACAAATGGATTGTAAAACCGATGTAGATGACCTTCAAACCGCGGCCGCCTTGGTCACCTTAATGTCCAACCCCAAATTTTCAAAAATAAATTACCACGCGGTTGCCGGCACCTATGGTACCCAAGAAGGGTTATACGTACCTCCCAATGATCTTTTTCAGCTTGCTTTTGGAAATAACTGGACAGATGCACACAAAAATTTTAAGAACGCAATAAAGCAGGTCAAAGCTATGGTTGAAAAAACCCTGGCAAACCAAGGGGATATTTGGATTGCAGAGGCAGGTCAATCCGATTTTACCGCCGATCTGGTAAAAGCTATTCAATCCGATTTCCCGGAAATAAATACTTCGGAGCGCATTCACGTGGTTCAACATAGTGATTGGAACGAAAAGACCACTACCCCTACAAAATTACAATTCGTTAAGGCCAACACAGATTACAATAAGATAGCCGATGGCAATGCAGTCGGAAACGGAACTCCAGGATTTCGTTCCCCGGAATATAACCAGTGGCAGGAGAAAATCCGGAATCCTAAATTGATCAAGATATGGCAGCTTGCCATTGATTTATCCAACAAGTACAATGGCGAAGAGGGCCGCTACAAAAATGAGGCAATTTCAGCTGGTGGACTGGACTTTTCGGACCTTTCGGAGGTGTGCTGGATTTTGGGGCTGCAAGACATAAGGGATACGGAACAGTTTTTTAATCTTTATGCCAACTAAAATAAATCCCCGATAGTAGAGAGCCTTACCCTTACAGTCATTAAGGCTGTGGATTTTTGTTCACCCGGGTCAGCAAAAATGCCCCAACGAGAAAAAACAGTCCCAGAAAAAAGGTGGCATCCCGCATACTTCCGGTTATCTGGGAAATTAGGCCATACATAAAGGTCCCGATCACGATCCCAATTTTCTCAGAGACATCATAAAAGCTGAAAAAGGAGGCCGTATCCGTAGTTTCTGGCAAGAACTTGGAATAAGTAGATCTGGAAAGGGCCTGGATACCTCCCATAACAAGTCCCACAAAACCTGCGGCAATGTAAAAGTCGATCGGGGTGATGACAAAATAGGCGTAAACACAAATAAACACCCAAAGGATATTAACAATGATCAATGTCCTTATATTCCCGAATACGGTGGAGGCCCTAGCGGTTACCGTAGCCCCGATAACGGCTACGATCTGTATCACCAAAATACTAACAATCAAGCCAGTGGTTCGCTCGCTATCGGACCCCCAATGGATTTCCTCCTCCCCAAAATAGGTGGCGATCAGCATCACCGTTTGTACCGCCATACTGTATACAAAAAATGCACGGAGGTAGCGTTTCAATTTAAACTCCCCACCCAACTGCAGCCATACTTTTCTTAGTTCCCTAAATCCGTTGAGCACCACATTTACCCTGGGTCCATCCTTTTTGTAGCCTTTAGGCAGATGATAAAAGGTATACTGGGCAAAGGCAATCCACCAAAATCCCACGGAAACGAAGGAATATTTCATGGCTTTGATTTCGGCCATTTCCCCAGGGGAATCATGTATTCCGAAAACCCCGGGCTTCATCACCATCGCCAAATTGAATATCAATAGGATAACACTTCCTATATACCCCAAGGAAAAGCCTTTGGCACTAATGCCATCCTGTTGCTCCGGGAAGGCAATATCGGGCAAATAGGAATTGTTGAAAGCAAAACTGACCCAAAATCCGACAAGACCAAAAAAGTAACAGATGAGGCCGATGTAAATATTTTCTAACGAAAACCAATATAATCCGATACAGGATAATCCCCCGAGATAGCAGAAAAATTTCATGAACAGCCGTTTATTTCCCAGATAATCGGCGATTCCGGATAAAAAGGGGGTAATAAAGGATATAAAGAGGAAGGCAAAAGAAGTTATATAGCTGATCAGGGGCGCCCGGGCAATCTCACCGCCAAAAACGGTTACTTTTTCAATTTCGGCAATGCGGAATAACGAGCCATAAAAAATAGGGAATATTGAGGATATGATGACCAGGCTATAAACCGAGTTCGCCCAGTCGTAAAAGACCCAGGCATTCAATAGTTTTCTGCTTCCTTTTGGAAGTGCTGATCCTTTCATAGGCAATGGTCACTCTTGGTGGGAGAGCGGGTTGGTACTTTTAGATGTTGGATTTAAATCGGTTAACAGGTTGATGGCTACAAGTTAGAAAAATACTTAAATAATCGGTCCTAAAATTTTCCTTTTGGTTCCCATGCACATCCATACAAATCAAAACAAAGCCTTATTTCTGAAAGGTGGTCACTCCAAATTTTCGGGCCTCTTCCTTGGCCAGAGGTGCCCATTGTGTCAGATTGGCAATCCTGGTATCGTTGGAGGGGTGTGTGCTTAGGAATTCAGGTGGTGCCCCCCCGTCTTGGACTTTCATTCTTTTCCACAATTCCGGGGCTACATCCGGATCGTAACCTGCGATGGCCATGAGCTGCAATCCTATCCTGTCGGCCTCGGTCTCATGACTCCGGCTAAAAGGCAACATTACCCCCACTTGGGAGCCGACGCCATAGGCTTGGTTAAAAATTTCACGGGTCTGGGGGTCTTCAATCGCAATATTACCTGCCACGGCTCCCAATTGTTGCAAGGTACTCGCACTCATTCGTTGAGATCCGTGATTGGCCAAAGCATGGGCCACTTCATGCCCCATAACAACCGCTATCCCGGCCTCATCCTTACAAATTGGGAGTATGCCCGTGTAGAACACGATCTTCCCACCAGGCATGCACCATGCATTTACCGTCTTATCATCTACCAGGTTATATTCCCATCGATAATCCTTAAGGTATCCGGGATATCCATTGGCATTGAACCATCGTTCCGCAGCCGACGCAATACGTTGGCCCACCTTGGTGATCATCTGGGCCTCAGGGGTTCCCTTGATTACCTTGTTTTCCTTCAAAAATTCGTCATATTGGGCGAATGCCGTTGGAAAAATCTGGCTATTGGGATAAAAGTTAAGCGTTTTTTGCCCAGTAAAAGGATTGGTTTTACACCCATCGGACACCAATAAAATAACCAGGGCCAACACCACTTTTTTTATAACGCCATTCAATTGCATATTCAATATTAATTTACTGTTTTACATTAATTACCCTGATAGCCATCTCGCCTAAATCTATGCGATACGGGTCCAAGCGATCAAGGGGCATCTTGTCTGGTTGACCAATTTAGAGGTGTTCCCTGAATATGCTTGATGCAATCGATTATTTCTTTATCCCTTGGCCCTGATCCCTGGGCACGTCAGATGGATCAAATCCTATAATCAAAAATATTAATAATTGAGCCTGGGGTTCGAAAGACACAAACAATTCTTATGCCAAACCTATTTTCCAATAATATGGAGCACGGTAAACTCCTTATTAATTTCTATGGAACTGTTTCCGTTTAATTTGAGCTCCGCCAACGAGACCTTTTCATTGTCCAACTGGATGGATGTAATCTTAAACGGAAGGCCGTGAATATGCAATTTAAACTTTTCATAAGGGGTTATATAGGTCCCGTCCTTAAACTGCTGTATGATAAGTTCCTTTTCCTTGCCCTTCAATTTAAAGTTCCTTAAGCTATACCGTCCTTTCTTATAATCATAACCATCTTGGGCGTCCTCATATACCATAGAATTTTCAATCCCCATTTTGTAATATACATCTAGGGTCAATTCCTTGATATCCAGCTCTCCCACATACTGCTGCACCGGATATTTTGGGATTATGGCCCCTTCCTTTACAAATAATGGAACACTATCCAATTTGGCGACTACCCACCGTTCTATACCTCCGGAAACGATCTCGTCTGTCCAATAATTATACCATTTTCCCTTGGGGAAATACATTCTTCTGCCTTGGGCATTGGGTTCCTGAATGGGACATACCAATAGCTGTTCCCCAAAAATAAACTCATCCGTCCTAAAATGGGTTTGTGGATCTTCTTGATCATAATAGACCAAGGATTGCAACATGGGAGACCCCTCCTTGGTGTATTTATAGAACATCGTATATAAATAAGGCAATAGTTGATACCTCAATTCAATAAATTTCCTAGAAATGTCGGTGATTTCATCCCCGAAAGACCAAGGTTCCTGATCGCCATGGTCCCCACTGGAGTGAACCCTGCAGAGCGGATGAAAAATTCCAAGTTGGATCCATCTTACAAATAGTTCGCCACTGGGTTGTTCTGCAAATCCTCCTATATCCGATCCCACATGGGACATTCCGCTCATGCACATCCTTTGGGCCTGTACGTTTGCGATCCATAGATGTTCCCATGTGGCAATATTATCCCCTGTCCATGTAGAGGTAAACCTTTGGGCACCGGAATATGCGGAACGGGTTATTACAAAGGGCCGTTTAGGATATACATATTTCTTAACACCTTCATAGGTAGCACGTGCCATCTGGGTGCCGTAAATATTGTGTGCCTTCCTATGGCTGCATCGATACCCGTCGTAATCGTGCCTTACGTCCAATGGAAATGTTTTGGTAGGCACTTCCATGACCGCAGGTTCGTTCATATCGTTCCAAACCCCTTTTATTCCTATATCCCCAATTAACTCCTTATAGAGGCCGGCCCACCATTCCCTGACCTCAGGGTTCGTAAAATCGGGAAAGTTACATTCTCCCGGCCATACCTTTCCACGCATATAGGGACCATCCCCCCTCTTGCAAAAATAATCCTTATCCTTACCCTCTTGATAGATCCAATAGTCCTTGTCCACTTTTATTCCCGGATCTATGATCGCTACGGTTTTAAAACCATCTTCGCTAAGCTCACGAACCATACGTTTTGGATCTGGAAAATATTCCTTGTTCCAGGTAAAGCAGCGAAAGCCGTCCATATAATCGATATCCAAATAAATACCATCACAGGGAATTTTCAGGTCCCTAAATGTTTTGGCAACCTCTTTTACCCTACTCTCCGGATAGTAGCTCCATTTACATTGTTGAAATCCGAGGGTCCATAATGGTGGCAACTCCGGTTTCCCCGTAAGATCGGTATATGCTTTCACCACTTGGTCCATTTTAGGGCCATAAAAGAAATAGTAGTTCATTTCACCTCCGTCAGCCCAGAAACTGGTTACGTTTCTTCGCTCATGGGAAAAATCGAAATAGGTCCTAAAGGTGTTATCGAAAAAAATTCCGTATGCCTGATTATTTTGAAGACCAACATAAAAAGGTATGGCCTTGTACAATGGATCTTGGTCCTTGCCAAAGGCATATTGATCCATTGCCCAGTTATTTACCCGCTTCCCTTTGAGATTTAAATGTGTCGCCTTGTCCCCAAGCCCGTAAAAACTCTCGGCGGTTTGGGCCACTTTGCTCATTTTTACGATATTCCCACCAAACTCATAGTTTTCCTCCCAATGAAAGCCCAATTCGTCCTGATTGATAATATTGTCCTCCAAATCGGCAATCTTGATCTTTAGGTCCAGCTTCTCTATATAAATCTTTAACTTTGAGGTCTTTACCAAGTATTGATCCGGTCGGTCCTCAACTTCCAAGTGATTGAAGCCCAAGATAACTTCGTCGCTTATGGCATAGGAAAAATCGGGTTCAAATACATTCTCGGTGGCATATCTAAAACGCAATACACTGTCACGTAGGACCGTGAGTTCTAGTATAACCCCGTTCTCTGTAGTAAAATAAAGTTTATCGGTATCCTTTTTAAAGTCTGTTACTGTATTGGGATATAAATTTCCCTTAAATTCCAATTCCGTATTGGTGATCATCGTTGATTCATTTTATGGACCTGCAAAAGTAAGCACATTGGATTGTTTTATTAAAAAATATTACAACCAATTATGAACTATAACGTTGTAGTTTGGAGTTAATTATTTAATAATGACCGTACCGAGGGGCGGTAAGGTGATTTCTATGGATTTCTCGTACCCATGGGATGGGATTTTAGTGATTTTGATCGCTTTGTTGCAAATGCCACTTCCTCCATATTTTTTATCATCGCTATTTAAAATCTCTTTCAGCTTTCCAGATTTTGGGATTCCTATCCTATATTTTTCCCTGGTTGCAGGCGTAAAGTTAAGGGCTACAATAAGGTCGTTCTTGGAGTCGTGCCCCTTTCGGATAAAGGTAAGCACAGAATTTTCATGATCCCCATAGTCTATCCACTGAAATCCTTCAGGGCTAAATTGTTTTTCATAAAGGGCAGGATTCTCCTTGTATATCCTGTTGAGGTCTTTGACAAGTTGCTGAACCCCGGCATGAAAATCGTACTGCAAAAGATACCAGTCCAGGCCGCTTTGGAAGTTCCATTCCGAAGATTGGCCAAACTCACCCCCCATAAATATCAGGTTGGTACCCGGATGCGTGAACATATACCCAAAGAGCAGTCGCAGATTTGCAAAGCGTTGCCATTCGTCCCCCGGCATCCGATATAGAAGGGATTTTTTTCCATAAACTACCTCATCGTGGGAAAACGGAAGCATAAAGTTCTCGGTAAAGGCATATGTCGCACTAAATGTAAGGTCGTTTTGATGATACTTTCTATAGATCGGTTCTTTCTTAAAATACTCCAACGTATCGTGCATCCATCCCATCATCCATTTCATGCCAAAACCCAATCCGCCAAGATCAACAGGTCGGGAAACCCCGGAAAATGCAGTAGACTCCTCCGCAATGGTCTGTATGCCCGGATATTCACCATACACGGCCTGGTTAAGTTCCCTGATCAGGGACATCGCCTCTAGATTCTCATTGTTTCCGTACATATTGGGTTCCCAGTCCCCATCCTCACGGGAATAATCCAAATATAACATGGAGGCCACCGCGTCTACCCTAAGGGCATCGGCATGGAATTGATCTAGCCAGAACATGGCGTTGCTGATCAAAAATGCACGTACCTCGTTTCTACCGTAATTAAATATCAAACTCTTCCAATCGGGATGATATCCTTTTCTGCGATCCGGGTGTTCATACAGATGGGAACCGTCAAAAAAGCCCAATCCGAAGGCATCTTCCGGAAAATGGGAAGGTACCCAATCCAAGATTACCCCTATATCGTTTTGATGCAGCTTATCTACCAGGTATTTAAACCCTCCCGGCTCCCCAAATCTAGAAGTAGGGGCAAAATACCCTGTGACCTGGTACCCCCACGATGGATCGTATGGAAACTCCATTATGGGCATCAGTTCCACATGGGTAAAACCCATTTCTTTGACATAATCGACCAAATCGGTCGCCAGCTCGCTATAGGTTAAAAATTTGTTGTCCTTTGACTTTTTCCATGAACCCAAGTGCACCTCATAAACGGAAAATGGTCTATCCAAAGAATTCTTATCCTTCCGATAACCCATCCAATCCTTGTCCTTCCATTCATAGGTATCCTCCCATATGATAGATGCATTCTGGGGGGGATGCTCGCAATAACGAGAAAACGGATCCGCCTTTTCGGTGACCACGCCGTGATTATTGGAATGAATTTTATATTTATATATTTCCCCTTTGCAAATACCCGGCAAAAATCCCTCCCATATTCCACTTGCGTCCCAACGCACGTTCAAAGGATGTTCCCCGTCCCTCCAATCGTTAAAATTTCCGATTACGGAAACGGTCCGGGCCGTAGGCGCCCATACGGCGAAGTAGGTCCCCTTTTCCCCATTGAGTTCCATGGGGTGGGAGCCCATTTTTTCATAAAGTCGATAATGCTTGCCCGATTTGAACAGATTGATATCAAATTCGGAAAAAAGACTATAAGGAATAACGTTTGGCATAGGATACTGTTTATTACAATATTAAACAACTTTGGTTAAAGTTAGGATAAATTGCCCGTCTAACTTTTAATTATGCAATAACTTTACGGCGAAATACCCAATAAAATAAAAATTGGAACGTTTTTTGAAAAGAGCAAGGTGAAGTTGGATTCCCTAACTTTTCAAAAATTTAAATCTTAAAAATTATATCGTATGAAAAAACTAGCATTAGCAATAGGAATGTTTCTGGCCCTGTTTATAGTCTCCTGTGAAGGACCCAATGGGCCTCCAGGACCGGAAGGACCTCCAGGACCGGAAGGAATTCAAGGTCAAGTTTTCGAAGTGGAGAACGTAAATTTTGATTACGACGCCAGCAACAACGTCTTCAATACGATTATTCAATTTTCCGATTTCACAAATTTCGAGATATTGGATAGCGACGCAGTTTTAGTCTATAGGTGGGATGGCCAGATCGATTTTGAAGACGGAAGTAAAAAAGATTCTTGGGGACTTATCCCCCAGAATTTCTTTTTGTCCGGGGGAACCATACAATATGTAAGTACCCACACCTCCAATGACGTACAGATATTCATTGATGGCAATTTTAATATGGCTAATATTTCTACCGAATTCACGGATAATCAAATCTTTAGGATAGTAATACTACCTAGTAAATTTGCACCCAATGCAAAAGTGGATAAGGCCAATATTGATGCCGTTATGCGCACCTTGAACCTTGAAGAAAAGGATGTGAGACATTTTCAATAAAATTGACCCTTTAATGATTAAGAGCTTTCTAAGCCCGGATTCCTATAAAGAATCCGGGCTTTTTGTTCTAGAACTGTTTAAACTTGCTCCAAAAGTATCCGCATTTTGCAGAAATAACAATTGGAAACGGGTTTGCCTATGGTTTCGAACCCAAGATAATGTGGCAATTTAGTGATGCCTACACTATGGGCTTTCGGTTTGGTTTTGTAACTTTGCGCATTCGTTTAAAAATTCAAAAAATATATAGATGGGCAATTTCGATATTATTGTTTTGGGCAGTGGCCCGGGTGGTTATGTAACCGCCATAAGGGCTTCCCAACTAGGTTTTAAGACCGCCATAGTGGAAAAGGAAAACTTAGGCGGCGTATGCCTTAATTGGGGCTGTATCCCCACCAAGGCATTGTTAAAATCGGCCCAAGTTTTTGAATACCTAAAACATGCAGCCGATTATGGCCTTAAGGTTGACGGTGCGGACAAGGATTTTACGGCAGTGGTAAAACGTAGCCGAAATGTGGCCGACGGTATGAGCAAAGGGGTCCAATTTCTTATGAAAAAGAACAAGATCGAGGTTATCCTTGGAACAGGTAAACTGAAACCGGGCAAAAAAATTGCGGTCACCGATGCGGATGGAAAAGAGACCGAATATGGGGCCGACCATATAATTATTGCTACGGGAGCCCGGAGCAGGGAACTTCCAAGCCTCCCACAGGACGGAAAAAAAATTATTGGGTACCGTCAGGCAATGAGCTTGGAGAAACAACCAAAAAAAATGATCGTTGTCGGCAGTGGTGCAATCGGAATGGAATTCGCCTATTTCTATAACGCCTTGGGCACTGAGGTTACCGTAGTGGAATTTTTGCCCAACGTGGTCCCCGTTGAAGATGAGGACGTTTCAAAACAGTTGGAACGCAGCTTTAAGAAGGCTGGCATTAAAGTTATGACCTCTTCTGAAGTGACCAAAGTAGATACCTCTGGTGATGGTGTAAAAGCTACCGTAAAGACATCAAAGGGTGAAGAGATTTTAGAAGCCGACATTTTACTTTCCGCTGTTGGCATTAAGAGCAATATTGAAAATATAGGTCTGGAAGAGGTGGGCATAACCACCGATCGCGACAAAATTATGGTCAATGATTTCTATCAGACCAATATTCCCGGATATTATGCCATTGGTGATGTAACCCCAGGACAGGCATTGGCGCACGTAGCCTCCGCCGAGGGCATACTTTGCGTGGAAAAAATTAAGGGCTTGCACGTAGAGCCGTTGGATTATGGAAATATTCCCGGCTGTACCTATTGTTTACCAGAAGTAGCCTCGGTGGGACTTACGGAAAAGCAGGCCAAGGAAAAAGGATTTGAGCTTAAGATTGGGAAGTTTCCTTTCTCCGCCAATGGCAAGGCCCAGGCATCCGGTACACCAGACGGATTTGTTAAAGTTATTTTTGATGCCAAATACGGGGAATGGCTGGGTTGCCATATGATCGGGGTCGGCGTTACGGATATGATCGCCGAGGCGGTAGTGGCGCGTAAGCTGGAAACCACGGGACATGAGATTTTAAAGGCAGTTCACCCACACCCTACCATGAGCGAAGCTGTTATGGAAGCCGTTGCCGACGCTTATGGCGAAGGGATACACTTGTAAAATATTGCTATTCCGTTTGGGGTTTATTGTTCAGAAGCTTTTAACCATAAACCCCAAACAACAAACCTTTTAACCAAAAAGAATGTTGAACGCATTTAGAATTGTCGCTATCCTTGAAGGTATTTCCTATTTGTTGCTCTTTGGACTTGGAATGCCCTTAAAATATGCAGCAAAAATTCCTGAGCCCAATATCTATATCGGGTATGCCCACGGGTTTTTGTTTATCGCCTATGTCGTTATCGCCATTGTATTCTGTATGGAAGCAAAATGGGGATTAAAACGATTTTTAAAACTTTTTATCGCCTCACTGCTGCCGTTCGGCACCTTTTATGTAGAAGAAAAGTATTTAAAACCTTTAGCCTTGACAAGGGCCAAAGCCTCATAGTAGGCTCTGGATCGCCAAATCGTAGCTTTGTAATCCGAACCCAAGTATTACGCCCTTGGCACCTGCAGAAATATAGGATACGTGCCTAAATTCCTCCCGTTGAAAAGTGTTGGAAATATGGACCTCGACCACAGGGGTCTGAATGGCCTTTACCGCATCCCCTATCCCGACGGAAGTATGGGTGTAAGCTGCCGCATTAAGGACGACTCCATCATAAGAATACCCTACATCCTGTAATTTCCCTATAATTTCCCCTTCTATGTTGGACTGGAAATACTCCAATTGCACCTCCTTAAATTTGAATTGGAGTTGGGCAAAATAGTCCTCAAATGAACTATTGCCATAAATGTCGGGTTCCCGCTTGCCCAAAAGATTAAGGTTGGGTCCGTTTATGATGATTATTTTCAATGATCAAAATTTATTGTTTCCAAAAGTTAAATGTAGCAAATTTGAATCGCACAATCAAATGCGAAGCGTTAGTAATCATTTATAAACATATAAACCCCTAAACCTATTAAGCACTATCTTTAGATAATGAATTGGAAGAAAGCTATACAGGATTATCGGGATTACATCAAATTGGAACGTGGGCTGTCCACAAATTCCATAGTTAACTATACACTCGATATAGAGAAACTCCGACTTTTCCTTGATGAACATCAGGTTAAGGAATCCCCATTGGAAATAGGCAAGGAAACCGTGCAACAATTTATCCATGAGATAGCTGGCAAGTTAAACGCAAGGTCCCAATCCCGAATTATTTCGGGTCTTAAGAGCTTTTTCGATTATTTGGTCTTTGAGGATTACCGCAAGGATAATCCGATGGACCTGATAGAATCCCCAAAAATTGGTAGGAAGCTTCCAGATACCTTGTCCGAGGATGAAATTGACCAGCTGATACAGGCAATAGACCTGTCCAAACCGGAAGGAACGCGCAACAAGGCTATGCTCGAAACCTTATATGGCTGTGGACTTCGGGTATCCGAACTTATCGGAATGCAATTGTCCGACCTATATTTTGAGGAAGATTTTATCAACGTGACCGGGAAGGGGAACAAACAACGGTTCGTCCCAATAAGTCCTATCAACAAAAAATATATTGACATCTATAGAAACGAGGTCCGCAACCATCTAAAAATCCAAAAGGGTTTTGAAAACACACTATTCCTGAATAGAAGAGGGCGAAATCTTACCCGCGCCATGGTCTTTACCATCATTAAACAATTGGCGGAAAAAATAGGGTTGCAAAAAACGATAAGCCCACACACCTTTCGGCATTCCTTTGCAACCCATCTGTTGCAGAACGGGGCCGACCTAAGGGCCATTCAGCAGATGCTGGGCCATGAAAGCATTACCACCACCGAAGTGTATATGCACGTAGACCGATCCCATTTGGCGGAAGTGATGCAGGCCTTTCATCCGAGAAGCGGTAATTAATCGGCAATCAGGGAGCAGTTGCAGGTGGCAGTGTTCCCTTTGAGAAAGTTCAAGGTTCAAAGTTCAAGGTTCAATGATGAAGGTTGAAGGTCTAAAGGTTTATGGGCAGGATCACAGTAACACAGTAACTCCGCAACTCAGTAACAACCACTCAATCCTTAAATCGGGTATAATCCTTTTTAAAGGGACGGATGATCAACCGCGCTTCCCTGTCAAATCGCACGTAGTTATAGACCCAGTTGACAAAAACCACGGCCCTGTTCCTAAATCCGATAAGAAAAAACAAGTGTACGAACATCCAAACAAACCAAGCAAATACGCCTTGGAAGCGAATGTTCTTCATATCAACCACCGCCTTGTTCCTACCGATGGTAGCCATACTTCCTTTGTCCCTATAAGAAAAGGGAAGCTGGGACTTACCGGCAAACATCCGTAGCAGGTTATCGCCCAAATTCTCCCCTTGCTGTATGGCCGGTTGCGCCATCATTGGATGTCCATTGGGGCAATCCTTCGTCTCCATGTACGCTATATCGCCAATTGCAAAGATATCCTCGACGCCCATAACCTTATGGAATTCGTCTACCTTAAGCCTATTTCCAGGGGCCAATAAAGTTTTGGCAGACAAGCCTTTTATGGTGACCCCCTGTACCCCGGCCGCCCATACCAACGTAGCGGCCTCGAAGACCAAATCGGTCTTTGTAGTTACAGTTTTCCCGTCATAATTTATTACCCGTGTGTTTTTCCAAATCTGCACCCCCAGTTCTTCAAGAAATTGTTGTGCCTTCTCCGAAGCCCTTTCGCTCATTTCCTTTAAAATTCGATCACCGGACTGAATTAGATGGATTTGTGCGCGACGGGTATCCAGATCCGGATAATCCTTGGGAAGGATTCCTTTTTTTATTTCTGCAAGGGCGCCCGCCAACTCCACCCCCGTAGGGCCGCCACCCACGATCACAAAATTCATCAAGGCATCCCTTTTGTGAAGGTTGTCCGTCAACAAGGCCTGCTCAAAATTCTGAAGGATAAGACTCCTAAGATTTAAGGATTGGGGTATGGACTTCATGGCCATACTCTGCTTTTTAAGTTCCTTGTTCCCGAAAAAATTGGTCTCGGAACCCGTGGCCAATACCAAATAATCGTAACTTATCTTACCAATATTGGTTGTCAGGGTCTTTTCTGAAACACCGATCTGCCTTACCTTGGCCAGTCGAAAATAAAAATTGGGATAGTCCTTGAGTATTTTTCGGATGGGATAGGCAATGGAATCGGGCTCCAATCCCCCCGTGGATACCTGGTACAACAAAGGTTGAAAGGTATGGTAGTTGTGTTTATCCAACAATACTACCTGCACTTCCTTTTTGCCCAATTTTTTGGCAAGCGCAACGCCACCAAAGCCACCCCCAATAATAACCACCCTAGGCAAGCTGGTTTTGGGGATATTCATATCCGAATCAAGTTCCATGGCATAAATTTAAACATTCGGGAGAACCATGTGGCAAAGTGTCTTAAGTTTTTCTATATTTCAACGTACCAAGCAAGTGTAATGGCTATGGCCAGGGACAAGTGGATTCAAAAAAACATAAGGATCCCCCCTCCAAAGCGGTAACCAATCATCGAAAACATCGATTTAAATCCGTTTACTTGTAACAAACAAAATAGAACAGCTACTAATCCAACGGATAGCACTAACCCGCCGTGAACAAAGAACTAGAAAATAGTTTTGTAACAGAACTGGAAAACAATCAGAACATCGTACATAAAGTATGTCGTTTATACACAAACGACCAAGAATCGCACAATGATCTGTTTCAAGAAATCGCCATCCAACTGTGGAAAGCCTATCCCAAATTTAGGAGGGAGGCCAAATTCACAACATGGATGTATCGGGTAGCCTTGAATACGGCCATCACCCAATATCGCAAGACGAAAAGAACGATTCCTACCCAAGATTATGAATCCGTAATCCATAAAATAAAGGCAGACGAATACGACGGACAGGAGGAACAAAGAATACAATTGCTCTACAAGGCGGTAAAACAACTTGGCGACATAGATAAAGCCTTGGTTTTTTTGTATTTGGAGGAAAAAGACTATGGAGAAATAGCTGCGACCTTGGGTATATCCGAAGTAAATGCACGCGTAAAAATGAATCGGATCAAGACCAAACTAAAAACAATAATAAATCCTTAGTAAAAGATGGAGGAACTGGAACTTTTAAAAAGGGATTGGAAGAAAAAGGAAGACGAACTTCCTAGACTTTCCCGTACGGAGATCTATCCTATGATTTTGAGGCGGTCGACCTCCATAGTCAAGTGGATCTTTTATATCAGCATTATTGAATTCGTTTTTTGGACCACTTTGAACATTGTCACTTCCGATTCTGAATCTTGGAAGCAAATGAGGAACATCCATACCTATTATTTTATGGTGGGACTTACCGTCCTCAGCTATATAATATTGGTTTATTTTATTTATAAATTTCACTCCAATTACAAGAGGATATCCTTTACGGATTCTTCCAAGAAACTGATGAAAACCATATTGGACACTAAAAGAACGGTAACCCAATACGTGTGGTTTAACCTATCCATTTTTATGGTCTCACTTTTGGGAATGATGTACGGCACTTTACGCTATGGGCAAGATGGGGAAAAGATCCAGCAATTGGCACTTCAGACAGAGAATGAGACCCTGTTCTGGGTCCTGATCTGCTTCCTATGTTTAATAAGTACAGTGGTTTTCTTGGTGCTTTTGTGGCTCTTCTATAAATTATTGTACGGTATACTCTTAAAAAAATTGAGACAAAACTACAATGAATTGCGGCAGATGGAGGTATAAGGCCTAGCTAGGAAATCGTCTAACTACTGCCGGACAGGGCCAGGAAAACAATAGGAAGTACGAGGTTAGAAGTACGAAATACGAAGTTAGAAGATCGAAGTTAGAAGATCGAAGTTCGAAATACGAGGTTCGAAGTATAAAATTTAGGTATGGTGTGATGGTCAGCAGATCAAACCATGGTCTTTATCCATAGGCAAGTGCACCCTTCGACATAAAAATTAGGCCTTCCATTTGCGTTGCTTGTTCTCTTCCTCCAAGGCTGCAAGTTCCTTTGCCGGAATTACTTTGAGGAAAGATGGATGTTGCTCTATGGCGTACTCCAATTTTTCAATAATAGATTCAAAAGATTCATTTTTATAATCAATTTCCAAGGGCTCCTTGATTATTATGGATTGCAGAATGCCCTTTTTCTTTATACGAAGGCCCTTTTTATCAAAAGAACGCCGAAATCCGTCAATGACCACGGGCACCACGACCGGCTGGTATTTCTTGATGATATGGGCCGTGCCCTTGCGCAAAGGTTTCCAAGGGGTTGTGGTTCCCTGGGGGAAAGTAATGACCCAACCATCATTGAGGGCGATCCCAATTTTTGAGATATCGCTCATCTTTACTTGTCGATTTACGTCGTGTCCGTCCGCCCGCCAAGTACGATCAATACTTACCGAACCGGCATAGGCCATTATTTTGGTCAATAAGCTTTCCTTCATCGTCTCCGATGCTGCAACATAATAGACATTTAGTTTAGGACTCCATAAATACCCCAAATTCTTTATTGAATTTTCCCTACCTTTTAAACTGGCATTGAACACGTGGAACATGGCCACCACATCCGCAAAATAGGTCTGGTGATTGCTTACAAAAAGTACATTTCTTTCGGGCAGGCTTCTGATAATTTCCGATCCTTCGATTTCCAACGTATTGAAACCTTTGTAACGTTGGTGCGTGATAAGTCCCATGATGCGGATTAGCCATTTTTTTAAAAACAGGATATGTCCAAAGGGGTTTTCCTTGAAAAGACTCATAATTTTTTGGTTGTCTAGCTATCTTTGATCCAAGCCTTCAAAATTACAAAATATAGTCGTTAAAGTACTTGTTTTAGCAATTCTTTGATTTCTGACAATATCATTGCGGTTGCCCCCCACACTATATGTCCGTTAAAAAGAAATGCAGGAACGTCAATATTTTCGGCATACGAGGTGGTCAAATTTTGTACGACCACTTTTTTATCATCCAAAAAATCAATCACCGGAACTTCCACCAAAGCAGCCACCTCCGATTGTTGAAGCACAAAAGGCCCTAGCTTTTTATAAAGTCCGATAAAAGGCCAAACCTCGAAATTGCTCGGGGGAATATACAGATGCGATAATGATCGGAGTACCGTCAATCGTTCTGGGGGAACTCCTACTTCTTCATAGGTCTCCCGCAAGGCCGTGGCCAAAAGATCTGAATCCTTTCTTTCCTGTTTTCCACCCGGAAATCCGATCTGATTGGAATGTACCCCCCCATCGGTGGTCCTCAATATTAAAAGCATGTTTGCTAAATGGTCCGCACCTGGATAAAAAAGTGCCATTACCCCTGCTTTTTTAGGGGTACGATTAGATCCAAACACCGTCTTCAGCTCTTGAATTCTTTCTTTTGGGGCCATTTTATAGTGGGAATCCACCCCTGGAAGCGGTAGATTTTTTATTTTTGAGATCCTATGGGAAAAATCATTAAAATCCATGATGCTTAAGATATACTCGTACCCTACAATTATAGTACTATTTTTTTTAATAGCCTGCCAGGAAGCCCCCAATAAAAACAAAGGCGTTAAAACACAAAAGGTGATAGCCAAGGATACCATTTCTGTGGACAGTGTTTCCAATACCCAAGAAAAGGAGGAGGACAATTTTGTGCTCACCGATGACAATGCCATCGACTTTTTCTATAAGTACAACAAGACCTTGACCGAAGACAAAGTTAAACTGACTACCCGCTTTGGCACTATCACCATTCAATTATTCGACGATGTGCCCTATCACAAGGCCAATTTTATATACCTGACCAAAAAAGGCTATTTTGACAATACCATGTTTCACAGGGTGGTGAAGGGGTTTATCATCCAAGGTGGCAATGCGGACAATAAGGAGACCGGCATTAAAAGAAGTAAAATAGGCAGGTATTTGTTGCCCCCTGATGCCCATAAGGGACATAGGCACGACAGGGGAACCGTTTCCATGCCCAGCAGCGAGATAGACAATCCCCATATGCTGGCCTCGCCCTACGAGTTTTTTATTGTGGTGACCAAACCGGGATCGTACCATTTGGATGGCGACTATACTCCCTTTGGCAAGGTTATCGATGGAATGGATGTTGTGGACAAAATAAATTCCCAACCGATTGGACAAGGGGACTGGCCGTTGCAAAACATTTATATCCTTAAGGCAGAAGTGGTAAAATAGTTGATAGTTGATAGTTAGTTGTTGATGACTTTTCGTTTAACCTGAACCCTGAACTATCAACCAATTTAGGTAGATCTATAAATATTGGGCAAGGCCAATTTAAATTTGACCGCCAACAGTCTGATTGCGATAACGATCAAGATGCCCAGCGCATAGGAATACGTTTCCTCCAAGGGCAATTGCCTTAGCACAAAAAATCCGAGTCCGCCCAAAATACAGGCGGTCGCATAAATCTCCTTCCTAAAGATTACGGGAATCTCATTGCACAAAATATCCCTGGTTACCCCTCCAAAACAGGCAGTAATGGTACCCAAGGCGATACACATGATGGGGGAAAGTCCGACAGCAAGTCCTTTTTCTACCCCAACAAGAGTGTAGAGCCCGATTCCCAACGTATCAAATAACAGCAAGGATTTTTTAAAATAGCTCATACGGGACCTGAACAGTATGGCTACGATTACCGCTCCAAGGATCGTGATAAGATAAGTGAGATCCTTTAACCAAAACAGCGGGGTTTGCCCTATAAGGACATCCCGCAAGGTCCCGCCTCCGACAGCAGTGACAAAACCAATGATAAACACCCCGAAAACATCGAGCCGTTTATCCATCGCCACCATCACCCCCGAAATGGCGAAGGCGATAGTACCGAGAATATCCACGATATAGTAGAACATAGGATAGGTGATTTAACTGTAAAAATAACGAATCATAATCGTAACCGAGGGGCAATATTAACAAATTTTGACGCTTTGGACTGGGTATTTTACCCCTATTTTCAGTACTTTTGAAAACGGTTAAATGACTATGAGACTACCATCACTATTTAGGCTGCACAGAAACAAAACGTACAACTATACGCCTCGCTATTACGATGAACGTAAGGAGCGCTTGGATAATTTACGAAAGCAAAAAGAAGCCAAAAATGACAAGGATTACTTTAAGGGCTACCGCAAAAAGAGCTTTCGCGAAGACTGGAAGACCGTAAAAAGCATGGATCGGAACAGGAATAGTAGGCTTCGGTTTATTATCATTCTCATTTTACTTTTCATGTTTGCATACGCGGCTATAAAATATGGCAAAATAGACTTTATTTATTAATGGCAGATATAATAAAACTTCTGCCAGACCACGTTGCAAACCAGATTGCAGCTGGCGAGGTAGTTCAAAGACCGGCCTCGGTAGTCAAGGAACTATTGGAAAATGCAATTGATGCAGGGGCTTCGTCCATTAAGCTTATCGTTAAGGACGGGGGCAAAATATTGATTCAAGTAGTAGACGATGGGGTGGGCATGAGCGCCACGGATGCCCGTTTGAGCTTTGAACGCCATGCCACCTCCAAAATTCAATGTGCGGAAGATTTGTTTAACCTACATACCAAAGGATTCCGGGGGGAAGCCTTGGCCTCCATCGCGGCCATTGCCCATGTGGATTTATTGACCCGGCCTGAAAATGAAGAAGTGGGCACTTCCTTAAAAATAGAGGGGAGCAAGATAATTTCACAAGAAGTTGCGGTAGGCCCCAAAGGCACTTCCTTTGCCGTAAAGAATTTGTTCTTCAACATCCCGGCCCGAAGAAACTTTCTAAAATCGGATACCGTAGAACTTCGCCATATTACGGACGAGTTCCAAAGAGTAGCCTTGGCCCATCCGTCCATAGCTTTTCATTATTACAACAACGGCAGTGAGCTTTTTAGCCTGCCAAAAGCAAATTACAAACAAAGGATCGTACATATTTTTGGAAGTAGGACCAATGAAAAATTGATTCCCGTCCAAGAGGATACCCAAGTCGTTAAATTATCGGGATTTGTCGGCAAACCCGAATTCGCCAAAAAAAGCAGGGGCGAACAATTTTTCTTTGTCAATGACAGGTTCATCAAGAGCCCATACCTTCATCATGCCGTACTTTCCGCTTTTGAAGGATTGATAAAACAAGGGACCCACCCTGGTTATTTCCTTTATCTGGAAGTAGATCCCGGTTCCATCGACATCAATATACACCCTACGAAAACCGAGGTCAAGTTTGATGATGAACATACTTTATACGCCATATTAAGATCTACCGTAAAGCACAGTTTGGGGCAGTTCAACGTAGCACCAGTACTAGATTTTGAACAGGATCAAAATCTGGAAACACCCTACGAATATCGAAATAGGGAGGGAGTGCTGCCAAAGGTAACGATTGACCAAGCTTTCAACCCATTTTCAAATACGGAACAGAAATCGACTTTCCGCCCACATTATCAAAAGCAAAATGTACAAGGTTGGGAAAATCTCTATGTAGGCCTGGAATCCAAGGTTGGCAAGGAGGCCGATTTTAGTAGCGTAAGTTTTGAATCGGAAACGATTACCGGAAACCTATTTCCAAAATATGGGGAACAAACAGAGACCACGACCACCACTTTTCAGTTAAAGCGAAAATACATTGTCACTACAATAAAGTCCGGAATGGTGGTGATAGATCAACGCAGGGCGCACCAACGGGTACTTTATGAAAAATTTTTAAAAAATATTACGGTCAAAGGAGCTATAAGCCAACAATTGTTATTTCCTTTGACACTTTCTTTACCAAAAGCCGCTATGGCTATTTTTGAAGAAATCAAGGAAAGTTTGACGACCATCGGGTTTGCTTTTGGAGCGGTAGACTCTGAACATCTGGAAATAAAGGGGTTACCTCTATTGATTCCTGCAAGTGAAGCGGAAATTGTTTTGGATGAGCTTATCTCCGAACACCAACAACATCCGGATGACGATAATTTTTCGCATACGGACAGGTTGAGCAAGACCCTGTGCAAATGTTTAAGCGTAAAGACCGGGGACATATTGGACGTGAGTTCCCAATTGGCCCTGGTAAACGATTTGTTTGCATGTAAGGAACCCAAGCTGAGTCCCTTTAACAAACCAATATATATTACGATTACAGGAGAGGATATTGACAATAAATTTAAATAAATGGGTAGAATTACGGACGCAGTAAAACATTTGATCATACTTAATGTGTTGTTTTTTGTGGCAACTTATCTTTATGGAGACCAGATGTATGAATGGTTTTCCCTTTGGTTTCCTAAAAACGAACATTTTGAGTGGTGGCAGGTGGTTACCCATATGTTTATGCATGGGGGATTTATGCACATCCTTTTCAATATGTATGCCCTGTGGATCTTTGGGTCCCCTCTGGAACGTATGTGGGGCAGGAACAAGTTCTTCTTCTTTTATTTTTCGGCAGGGCTCGGGGCAGCGTTTCTGCACACCGCGGTAAATTATTTCTATTTTCAAGAAGGAATGCACGCCTTGGTCAATTCAGGGATTAGCAAGGCACAGGTAATGGAGGTCATCTCCAGTGGGAAGTACAGCCCGGATTGGTACAATATAGCCTCCAAAAGTACCATCGACAATTTTCTGAGCGCTTATAGCACTCCAGCCGTCGGGGCTTCGGGGGCGATCTACGGGGTTTTGGTCGCTTTTGGAATGGCCTTTCCCAATAGTGAACTGTTCCTTATCTTCCTTCCAATACCTATAAAGGCAAAATATTTTATTCCGGTTTTAATAGGGTTGGACCTCTTTTCGGGAATCACCGGTTTTTCAATTTTTGGCGGAAGCATTGCCCATTTTGCCCATGTGGGGGGGGCTATATTTGGATTTATCATGATGTGGTACTGGAAGAAAAATCAGTTCGACGATCATCGGTGGAATTAAGGATCGCCATTGGGTTACTTCGTTATTTGTATGGCCTCAATAAACCAATAACCCTGGGAACTAAAATGTTTATTAAAACTGGCGTCCAACATCAACATAAATAAAAATCGGCCAACAACCGTTATCTATGAACATCGGAAACCTCAAATACCAATATGCACGTTTAAGCATTGCCGAAAAGCTCATAGCCATCAATGTATTGGTCTTTTTGGTCAATAGCCTGCTGGTCTTTTTGTTGCGCTTGCCCGGCAATTTCATCGAGCACTGGTTTGAACTCCCAACCGATTTTTTCAATTTTCTTAAACAGCCTTGGTCCTTGGTCACCTATTCCTTTTTTCACGGTGGCCTGTGGCATATTTTCTGGAATATGATCATGCTCTATTTCTCGGGGCGGATATTCCTAAATCTTTTTGGGGCCAAGCGGTTTATGAACGTATATTTTCTCGGAGTGATTGCCGGAGGGTTGACCTTCCTACTGAGCTACAACATTTTTCCCGCTTTTTTAGACACCAACACGGCACTTATTGGGGCCTCTGCCGGGGTCACGTCCGTTCTTATATTTGTTTGCGCATATCTTCCCAATCAAGAGGTAAGACTTCTTTTTTTCAATGTTAAGCTATGGTATATTGGCGTTTTTCTTGTGCTGATCGATCTGGTCCAAATCCCGATAGGGAACAATGCAGGGGGCCATTTGGCCCATTTGGGAGGAGCTTTACTGGGCTATTCCTACGCCAAACAATTGATCGAGGGCAAGGACATAGGGGAATGGTTCTCCAACCTAATGGATGCCATTGCCAATCTCTTTAAACGAAAGGAAAAAAAGGCCCCTTTAAAGACGGTTTACCGGAAGAAAAGGGACGCCGGCCCGGTAAAGAATTACGATAAGGATGGACATCAACGAAAAATCGATGACATTCTGGATAAAATCAGTAAATCGGGCTACGAGAGCCTTTCCAAGGCAGAAAAGGACTTTTTGTTCAAGGCAGGAAAGAACGAATAACCTCGTGGCAGTCCTTTAGTATTTGGGATAGTGGGCCCATTTAATTTTTTTTATGATTGTCCGGCAAAACGGATTAGCACATAAATTTTTTTAATTGACCGAAAAGTTTAAACGGGTCCTGTTGGAATAAGATAACACTACGTGGGAAATATCACATTTTTTGATAAGATCATATTTTTGGTCAATTGGGTTTTTGCTTTGCTATTGCTCCTTTCTTGTGCAGTGCCCAGTATTTCGGTCGAAAGTTTTCCTTCCTTATCCGTACTTAGTTTGGCTGCCGCTTTGTTGGTACCGATAAATATCCTTTTTGCCGGCTATTGGATCCTAAAGCGCAAAGGCCAATTTCTACTTTCCCTATCCATTTTGATCTTGGCCTATGTCTTCCTGGGTTCCTTTTTTAAGTTTCGGTTTTCGGAGTCACCTATAAAGAAGGAAGATTTAAGCATAATGAGCTACAACGCCCGCATTTTTAATAAGTATGAATGGATCGACAATCCTTTGTTGGGCAATGAAATTGTGGACTTTGTATCTAAAGAGGATCCCGATATTCTTTGCTTTCAGGAATTTGACTATACGAAAGCAAAACAGTTTAAGCAATATCCCTACAGCTATATCAGCTACAAGAAGCGCACAAATAAGGTGATTCAAGCTATTTTTTCCAAATATCCCATCGTGTCCAAAGGGTCCTTGGACTTTCCAAATAGCTCTAACAATGCTATCTTTACCGATGTGCTATACGAAAAGGATACCCTCCGGATCTATAATCTACACCTGGAATCTTTGCGAATAAAGCCCGATGCAGAAACACTGTCCCAGGAACCCTCGGGAAAACTCTACAAAAGGCTCAGCAATTCCTTTGTGAAACAGCATCAACAAGCCGAAATCTTTGATGCCCACAGAAAAGCTACCTCCCATAAGGTTATCGTATGTGGAGACTTTAACAACACCCAATTCTCCAATGTTTATAAAATAATAAAGGGAGATCTGCAGGATACTTTTCAGGAAAAGGGAACCGGTTATGGCCGTACTTTCAATTTTAAATATTATCCGGTGCGCATCGATTTTATTTTAGCGGACAAGGCCTTTACGATTACCGCACATAAAAACTTCGACATCCATCTGTCCGACCATTTTCCTGTTATGGCCTCAATGCGTATCCAAAACCATTAACCAACAATCCACGCTATCCGCCAAAATATGGATCAGTAAGGCCAAGCCTATAATCCGGGTCCGCTTGTAAAAAAAGAGGGCGAAATACAAGGCTATGGCCCAATAACTGTGCAGCAAGTGGTATCCGATACTGCATCGTTCGGGATCGAAAATGGGATTCGCCCAGAGATGATCCACATCGATAAGGATTCCGCCCAACAGAATAAGAATGATTTTTAAGCGGTGCTTCCTGAAAAAGATCAGTCCAACAAGAATCGGCACAATAAAATGAATACCGTAATGGAGAATAAATCGGAGCATGTATTTAACTTGTGAAATTGAAATTATTGGTTACCCGAAACAAGAGCCAAGAGTCAAGAATCAAGAGACAAGACTTTGACTGGACGGCGTTGAGGATAATCTATCTGGATTAAATTTCGAATTTTTGATCTTGTATTGGACACCTTTCCGCTAGAAACTACCCTATACCCATTTGCGAATATCGTAGTGATAACCGTATCAAAGGCTCCTCCCTTCAGATGAAGGGAGGTGTCCTGGACAGCCCCGTCCGGGACGGAGGGTTTGAAAGCGCAAGCCTTGGATTCCAATATTGCCCATAATGGGATAAAAACCAAAAGTTCGGGCTTTCATACTCCCCTTTCCCAGCCAAAGGCCGATTCATTCCCCTCTTCGTCTGAAGAGGGGAGCTTAAAATTGAATTTTCAATAATTTTATGTACTGGGCGGTTGCCTCGCAAATCTTAATACTTATTTCTAAATCCTAACTTCCTCCGAAGTTCATTTCAATTCCAATTCCTCCGTCTTTATTTCGGTTTTCCCCACGATATGATCATAGCCCGATATCATTTCCTGCAACTTTTCCTTTTGATCGTTTGCGAGATTATTCAATTCCCCTTGATCCTTCTTAAGGTTGTACAATTGATATTCACTAGAATTTCCAAGCTCAATGTTCACCGATTTATTTATGGCCGGTCCGTCGTAGGGGGGTATCATTGCCCAATTGCCTTTTCGGTAGGCCGTTCGCGATGTAGCTTCCAGTACCAGATCGCTCCGTCCTTGTTGACTTTTTCCAACAAAGGCGTCCAACAAATCTTCGCTGTCCTTGGTTCGGATATCACTCTTTACCAAGTCGGCCAAGGAAGAAAGTAAATCTATCTGGCAGACCAACGCGTCCGAAACACCGGGCTGGATCTTTCCCTTCCAATACGTGAAGAAAGGAACATGGGTTCCCGCATCGAACAAGCTATACTTGCCGCCCCTAAATGGTCCCCAAGGGGTATGGTCCCCATTTTTCTCGACCGCCTCATCTTGATAGCCGTCGTTAAGAACGGGGCCATTGTCACTTGTAAATATGATGAGCGTATTATCCAACAGCCCCTGCTTGTCCAACACTTTTACAAATTCCCCCACGCACCAATCGGCCTCCGCAATGACATCCCCTCTAGCCCCAAGACTTGTCTTGCCCACAAATCGAGGATTCGGGGTTCGTGGCACATGGGGTTGCTGCATGGCATAGTACAGGAAGAAGGGTCCATCCTTATGGGCGGTAACGTAGTCTTCGGCTTCCTTCAGAAAGGTATCCGCCATCTCCTCATCCTTCCATAGGGCGGACTTGCCGCCTTTCATAAATCCGATACGGGGGATTCCATTTACGATGCTGTTGTTATGTCCGTGATCCCACTTCAGCTTTAGCATTTCTGGATGATCAAGGGCTGTGGGTTCCCCAGGAAAGTTCTTGTCGTAATCGACATAAATAGGATCTTGGGGGTCAAGGCCTACCACATGCCCGTTTTTTATATAAACCGTTGGTACCCTATCTTGCGTGGCCGCCATTATAAAGGAATAATCAAAGCCCACCTCATTGGGGCTCGGAGCAATTTTTTCGTTCCAATCCAAATTGCCATCCCCAAGACCCAGGTGCCACTTGCCAACCACCCCGGTGTGATAGCCTTTGGTTTTCAACATTTTGGGAATCGTCATTTGGTTGGTACCGATGATAAGCGGAGCTGTGCCCGGCAATATCTTGGCATCCTTTTCCCTCCAAGGGTAGATGCCCGTCAGCAGTGCGTACCTGCTCGGAGTACAGGTTGCAGAAGTGGCATAACCATTGGTAAACCGGAGTCCCGCGTTGGCCAAACGATCCATATTTGGGGTTTTCAATACCTTGGATCCATTAAAACCTACGTCCCCAAAACCCAGATCGTCCATATAGATTATAACGATATTAGGTAGTTTCGGATTCTCGTCAAGTTTATTTTTTTCCTGTTGCTTACACCCCGTAGCGGTTAGTAAAAGCAACCCGGATAAAGCACTGATCCATTTGATTCCCGTTCCCATTTTTTTCCGTTTCTTTGTTACTTTAAATTAGAGACCATAAGCATTTTCCGTTGCCCGATTAAAACTGCCCTTTCCAGTGCTTGGTCATCAAAACACACCAACTTACCGTCGACCAAAAAGTATTCGAGCGCTATTTTGTAAAGTTCCGCTATGGGTTGGGGCGCCGCCAAAAACACTTTCCCACCATCCTCTTTTAGGTAGGCAACCTCCTCCCCGATCAACAATCCGCTCAAAAAATAATAGTTATCCTTTTTATCGCAATTTTTTAAAATATGTCTCGCCCTAACGGTAAGCAGATTGGCTCCCAATCTCCCATTAAGGCCCTGCCCAATTCCGTCCAAAAAGGCCTCCCTAGCCGACTTCGCAAGCGGGCCGGCAACAACTGAATTGGCCAAGATACTATTTTTTGAAAGCACCTCAAATAGTTCGCCCGTCATAAAATTATTTAGGGAAATAAAATTGCCTGAATCATAGCCCAAATGTTTACTGTGCGTACCGGGCAAGATCAAAGTGCCTTTACCATGGGGCGCCAAAAACCCCCCAAGACCTATAGCCTGCACCTCTTCCCCACGCATCATGCCGGTTTCACATTTTACTCCCGAGACCAGAAGTACGTCCAATTTGCTGTCCAGGGAAATACATTTCCAATTTAGGTTTTCCCCGCTTACAGAAAAGGGAAACTGGGCGTATTCAAGTTCTTGCAGCCCTATATTGGAGGAGGCCATTCCGCTTGCAATGATCAAATGGCCTTGATGTTGGACCGGAAGATTACGGGCTTCTTGATATAGATAGTCCATAAAAAATTGGGTTTGCCCTTCCCTTTTCCCCTCCGAATACAATTGAAAAAGGGATTTGACACCCCTATCGGTACGGTGCTCGAAAATAACATCCAAAGAAGAGGTCTCTACCACTTTCAATCTAAAATTCGTGGTTCCCCAATCGCAACTGATAAAGTATTTTGGAATTTTCATTATGAGGCCTTTTAATTCCTTGTAACTAGTCTAATCCAAGTATATTTAAACCAATATATGGATTTCGACGAATTTTCCTTTGTCAAGAAACCTTTCTGTTATTATGTATAAAATTTGTCCTAATTGGCAATTGCGCTTAAAAAATCGTCCCTTCTCCGACTGGAAACCTCAATACAGGCATTATCGACCATGGTAATATATCCACCTTTTCCCTTGGTATATTTTTGAATATGATCCAGATTGATGAGATGGGAATTGTGTACGCGAAAAAAGTTGCATTCGGACAGCAGGCTCTCGAAGCTTTTTAAGGTTCTGGAAACCGTTATTTTTCCTCGGTTTTTAACGAAAATATGGGTGTAATTCACATCGGCCTGGCAGCGTACTATATCAGAAACTTCTACAAATTCCAATCCATCAAACGTAGGGATACTTATTTTCTTGTTAATATCCTTCTTGTGAATATTGTTTAATAGGTTGTCCATTTTTTTTTCAAAATCCTTCCCATCCAGTTTTTTGCCAACCTTTTCCAAGGCGGCTCGCAGGTCATCTTCATCTATGGGCTTTAAAAGATAATCCACCGCACTGAACCTAAAGGCCTGAACGGCGTAGGTATCGAAGGCCGTGGTGAAAACAACCTCAAAATCCACCTTTCCGATTTCTTTAAGGAGGTCAAAGCCCGTTTTTTGATGGATTTGCACGTCCAAAAAGACCAGATCAGGGCCCAACTCCCTTATTCCGTGAATTCCTGTCTCGACCGATGAGTACGAATCCAGAATTTCGATACTATTAAAATTGGCCAATAAATTTGTAAGCCTATTAATACAATGCTGCTCGTCATCAATTATGATCGCTGTAGTCATATGTTCCGTTTAAAAGTCTGATCAAAAGGCCAGTTCCAGTGGTAGTCTGACTTCTACCCTTACACCATTTCCATCCAACCTATTTACTATGGAGACAGTCCCGGTGGTTTGTTTTACCTTATTGATTATCCCAATTCTGTTTTCAGTGATTTTAATTCCCAACGAATTTTTATCAGAGCCGATCGATCCCTCGCCAACCGTTATGCCTACCCCATCATCTTCCACAATGTAATGTATCATATTCCCATCCTTTTTTATATCGATGCCTATATGTCCCTTTCCATTCCTTGGGGAAATCCCGTGCCATATACTGTTCTCTATAAAAGGTTGTAAGATCATTGGCGGCACCAAAACATTGTCCGAATCCAAGTGGGGATCGATCTTAATTTTAAAAGAGAACTTAGTGTCCAACCGCAGCGCTTCTATCTGGAGGTACAGTTCCATCAGGTTTACATCCTCGGCCAAAGTAACTTCTTTTTTTTCAGAATATTCCAGGGTAAGCCGCATCAACTTGGCAAATTTGGCCAAATAATCATTACCAGATCGCGCATCGTTTCTGGAAAAATAATCCCCAATGGAATTCAGGGAATTATAAATAAAATGAGGGTTCAGCTGTGCGCGAAGGGCCTTTAGTTCGTTTTCAGAAACGGAAGCCTTAAATTCGGCCTCAAGTTGACGGGATACGGCATCGCGCTTGCGCTTATACAGCAGTAGTCCCCCCAGAATTGCCATCAACAAGCCACCCCCGCCAAAAATTGAAATATTGCGGATCAATTTTTGCTGATCTATCTCGGCCTGAGCAACGGCCTGTTCCTTTTCGTGCTGTGCCACCAAACCAGCTTCCCTTTTATCGAATTGGTATTGAAGTTCCAGTTTGGTGATTTCCTCCCTTTTGGATTGGGAACCAATGCTATCCTTTAAGGTCAAATATTGGTTTTTGGCCTCGAATGCCCTTTTGTAATTTCCTGCCTTAAGATACATCATGGCGATGTTTTCCCAGGTTTCTGCCTGATGTTCCAAGGAATTCACCTGCTGGGAGTATTCCAAGGATTTTTTGAAGTGTTCTTCAGCGGACTTGAACCTATTGGAAACGGGAGATCGATCATCCACAAGGTTAAGATAACTTACTCCCAAATAATGATAAACAACCCCCAAGGCGTTTAGATCCCCTAATTCCTCATACATCATTTTTGATCGGTCCAGATAATCCAATGCTTCCCTGTATTGGAGCAAATTTGAATATACCACACCGATATTACTAAGATCACTTGCCATACCCCTTTTGTACCCTGCGCTTGAATTTATTTTGTACGCTTCCTTATATAGGTCCAGTGCCTTTTCGTGCTGATCGGTTTCATCATGGACAACACCCATATTGGCGAGCGTCGCGGCAACGTTCGTAGAATTTCCGCTTTTTTTGTAATATTCCAAGGCTTTCCCATAATAGGATAGGGACTGGTCCCATTTACCCATATTCTTGTACAGGATACCCAAGTTTCTATGGATATCTGCATAAATTCCTGTGTTTTCCGATCCCATGGACTCATACATCCGGGCTGCGGTCAAATAACTTCTCAAGGCGGCGGGATAGTCGGAAAGGTACATTTGATTTACCCCAATACTGTTTAGCATATACGCCATATGGAAACTGTCCTTTTCCCTTTCAAAAATGGAGTACGCCTTCTTATAATTTTCAGTGGATTTAGAATAATTGGCCCATCCAAAATAAATGATGCCCATATTAAAAATAGTACGTGCCTCGTCGTCGAGGTTACCCATATTCTTATGGATTTCAATGGCCCTTTTATACATCTGTAATGCCAAGGTGTCCTTTCCTAATGCACTGTAATTATTGGCCTTCCTAGAGAAGGCATTTGCCATTTTTCCAATCTCCCCCAAAAGTTTGGCCAAAGCAATTGCGTCATCAGCCATTTGTAGTCCCTTGTTTGGGTCCTCAAATTGGTATTCATAAGCAATGTCAGTGAGCAAGTTTAGCCTTTCGGTATCCTTTTCCGGGTGCCGTTGCAACAGAACATTTAAGGAATCGATTTTATTTTGTTGGGAAGGAACAACGAAGGGAAACAGAACTAGTATGCAAAGGGTCATAATTTTCCTCATAATTGCCCGTAATTTTTGGGGTCAGGAGGTAAAAAGTGGGGAGATAGGCGCATGAAAGTTAACAAAATATTCACATTGACAAACGAATCTGCAGCAAATAATAAATGAGTACCTGCAAATAATAATCCGTGGTAGTGTATCCACTTCATCAGTTCTACATTTAACATCCAATGCAGACCCATTATGAAAATAGTTATTTTGTTGGTTATCACATGTTTAGCATTTGCAATCTCAGGATGCTCAAACATTCAGGGTACTTATTTGGGACAAGAGGGCGCGTTGATGGATAAGATTATTATAAAAGAAGGTCATAGGGCGGACATCGTGTTTTTGGGGTCGGTCACCGAGGTGTCCTTTGAAAAGACCGGGGATAAAATAAAATTTATGATTCCCGATGGTGCCCAGATTCTAACCATAGATCAACAGGGTTGTTTGGACGGGGGAACGTTGGTTGGGAGGTATTGTAAAGATTAGAAAACAATAATTATTGAATCATGCATAAATCAAAAACCAATCACATCTTTCTTATAATAATAATTTTTTTGGGGCTGTGCACTTCCAATTGTTCAAAAAGCGAGGATTCTCCCAAAGCGGAGAGTTACTTTATGAAATTTAATATCGATGGGGAAACCTTTCAATTTACAGAGACCACCGCTTACACCTTTGATAGTCCAAGCCAAGATCCCCGATATCATTATACCATAAATGGTGGGGACGGAAAAGCTGGGTTTACCATAAATTTGAGCGAAAGGTCGCCCATCGAGGAAGATAGAATTTATACTGATACTATCATTAAAACGGTTCCGGTAGCCTATATGGGCTATTCCCCTCCCGATACCACAGTTTATACCCATTCCTCGTGGATCGCAACTAAAAATATACAGGTTGCCCTGTCGTGCATGGTTAGTATTTCCGAGATAACGAACACCAATATAAAAGGCACATTTTCCGGGGAGATGCTGGATATTAAAAATAATAAAACGGAGGAGGTCACCGAAGGCGAATTCAATGTAAAACGTACAATCCTTGGCACAACTCAATAATATAAGAGCAAGATTAAAGACTAACCCAAAAAACAAAAAAAAATGAAACTATTGCGATTTCTACCTAGAATATTAGGCCTTGCCCTAATTCTAACCCTAATGGGCTGTTCCAAGAGCAGCGCAGTGGACGACCAGCTCACCAGTGATCAATATTATATCAAATTTAAGGCTGATGGCCGATTGGTCATTTTCGCGAATGACAATGTGACAAGTGTTGTTATTGGAACTTTTAGTGATTACGCAAATAATTCACCCGACATGCGTTCATCCGGCATAATCGGTACAAAAGATGCAAAGGATGGGGATAATTATTTTGCCATCCAAATCGCCACAATTGATGAGGTCTCATTGAACACGTCGTATACAAACTACACCGCCAGCAGTGCAAAGGTCAAGGCAGATACCTTTATCTCAACATACATTATTGGAGAACAAGTGTTTGGCGTGGTCGATGAGGAAGTATATGAAGCAACCGAAACAACAGTCGCCAAATCTGAAATTATATTTACTGAAGTAACGGACAAGAGCATAAAAGGCACTTTCTCAGGCACATGGTATGACTTTGGAGCAGACATTAATAAGTCGATCAAAATCACTGCAGGAGAATTTTTTATACCAAGGATCAAGGGTAAGAACTGATAGACTTAAATTACAGATCGACCCAAAAACAAAATGGAGAAAATTCAAAATAATTATTACCTTGTGATGCCTTTAACAAATTAGTATTAAAAACAAAACACTATCATTATGAAAAAATCAATTTTTTATCTCGCATTTTTCCTTTTTACGGCCCCTATGGCCATGGCACAGGAATTTAACGTTGGCACCAATGTAATTACAGCGGGAATAGGCTTTGGTGGCAGTTATGACTATTACGGCTCTCCTTCCCAAAGTCCAGGGTTCAGCGTGGCCTACGAAAGAGGGATCTGGGATGTCGGAGGTCCTGGGGTAATTAGCTTGGGCGGTTATTTGGGGTTTAAAACATACAAATACGGTTCTTATTATAATAATGCCAAATGGAACTATACCATCATCGGCGCGCGGGGAGCGTATCACTTTAACGGCCTGGATGTGGATGGTCTGGACGTGTACGGAGGGTTAATGTTGAATTACACTTTTTTATCATATGATAACAATTACAACTATGGTTCTAGTTATGGGAGCACATTCGGAGCTACCCCTTTTGTCGGTGGCCGATATTTCTTTACGGATAATTTTGGGGCCTATGCCGAGCTAAGTTATGGGGTTGCCTATTTTACCGTTGGGGTCGCGTTTAAATTCTAAAAAGGAAGTACCCTGGTATAATTACTAAGCATATCAAATCCAATAAAAAAATGCCCATAGGGAAAATCCTCATGGGCATTTTTTTATTCTTCCTCCGCAATTGTATAAATAAGGGCGAATTGCGCAATGGGTATGGCGTTTAACGCTTCAAGGTAAAGTGGTTTTGTAAGGTGTGCGCTACTAAAATCCCCTCCTCCTGCCTGGAATATTCCATCCGGAACCAATAGTCGGACGATGGCATGGGTTGGCCATTAAAAGTACCGTCCCAACCCGTGGAGGATTTGTCCAATTGCTTCAATAACTTTCCGTACCGATCAAAGATATAGATGTTGGCGGTCTCCAATTCAGCGATCCCATAAACATTCCAATCATCGTGTACGCCATCCCCATTGGGGGTAAAGAATTTGGGATAGCCGATCACCAAGAACGGAAAGTAATCCGAAGTGCCACAACCTCTCAAATCACTGATGACGACCGTATTTTCTCCCGGCGGCACGTTCAAAAAAACTGGGGATTCCTGAAATACCCCTCCATTAATGGCATATTCATATTCCCCTTCCTGGGCGGGAACAATTTCTATATCGTTCCTGTCGGCCATATCGGCCAACACCTTAACCTCCCCCAGTTCCGGGGTACCGTGAACGGTTATCAGAATATCATCTTGTATAGCCCCAAAACTAGTTTGTATATCCACATAGTAACGGCCGGTCGTGCTCACTGTCATGGGTACCACGAGTTCGCCCCCAAAAGGTCCTGTTCCGGGAAGGGTACCATCCATACTACCATCATCGCCATAATCCACGCTCCATGTTACACTTTGTATGTCCGGTCCGGCAGGGGAACGCAGCGCACTCAAGGTTATGCTCGGATCCGCTTGACAGGCAATAATGTCCAACCCCAAAAATTCGTCACGAAGGGTGCAATCCAAAGCGCTGACCTGGTCGGCATCTACCGAACTCCCTGTAAAGGTGAGCAAGTAAGGTTCTGGATCTCCGTCAAAATTGGTATTGTAGTTGTTTATAAACAGGTAATACATTTCACCTGCCTTTACATCGAGCCAAGTGTCGTAGGTGTTTTGGTTCGCCGTTAAGGGTGGTTCCCCTTGTTGTCCGTTGCCCGGGTTAACCCCGATCCCCGTAAAATCCGTATTGTTAACCTCGTAATTACAGCGGATCGGCTGTGCGTTTCCATTGCCTATATCTACAGGATCGACATCGGGGCCGTATAGGGCAAAATCCCATTCGGCAGTTGGGGAAAGGGCTTCCAGGTCAAAGCCTATCTGCCCATCTGTTCCTGCCCTAAATACATACCAAGAAGTATTATGCTCTATGTTCGCAGAAATATTGCTCCCTTTTTCCAAACAACCGGTTTCCCTTATCACATCGGGATCAAAATCATCGATATCCCCGCTACCATCGGCCATACCACTAATTGGTGCATCGGCACAAACCGGAATGGCTGTCCTTAAATCGGGGGAATTTTGCGCAGTTGCCCCAAAGGCAATAAAAAGCAATACATAGATAGAACAAAAACTTGTTCGCATAGAATATGTGGCTAACATTAAAATTACTATAGTTATGCTATAACTCTCAGGATGTGAAAATAGTATAGTTCATCGGTATTTTATGCCTTTAATCGATAAACTGCATGCTGCTTTTTCAAAACCGAACTTATCCCTATCCGTTTTCGGGTTAAAAAATCATCCTAACAAAAGCCGATTTACCAGCCCCCGCTTATCGTCATATATTACTCAATCATAGGATTTGTAACATTAAATTGTATATATATGACTATCTTTGCTCCCTTAAAAAGTTTGTTTTTTCCTATTGGAAACGGAATTAATACTGTTTTTTAAATAGGTCTCTTATATTATTTGAATAACAGATTATACAGCGAATGAAAATCGACAATACCCTGGAAGAACAATTTGAGGAAATGGGTAACAGCCATGTTTCCACCTCGGAAGAAACTCCAATGCGTTCAGACGCGTTTGTGCTGACCGATATCGAAAAAATCGAAAAAATAAAGAGCAGTGTGCGGGACATCATGTTCACCTTGGGGCTTAATTTAGAAGATGATAGCCTAAAGGGAACTCCAAACCGTGTGGCCAAAATGTTCGTCCAGGAATTGTTCGGAGGATTAGATCCAAAGCGAAAACCAAAATCTTCCACCTTCGAGAACAAATACCAGTACGGGGAAATGCTGGTGGAAAAGAACATCACCCTTTATTCCACCTGTGAACACCATTTGCTTCCAATCATAGGCAAGGCCCATATAGCATATATCTCCAATGGAACCGTAGTTGGACTTTCCAAAATGAACCGAATAGTCGATTACTTTGCCAAAAGGCCACAAGTACAGGAACGGCTGAACATCCAAATCGTCAGGGAACTCCAGCAGGTTTTGGGAACGAAAGATGTTGCCTGCGTAATCGACGCCAAACATTTATGTGTCAATTCACGTGGCATTCGGGACATAGAGAGCAGTACCGTTACCGCAGAGTACGGTGGAAAATTTAAGGAAGAAGCCATTCGGCGCGAGTTTCTGGACTACATCAACCTGGAAACAAAATTTTAAAAGTGACACAGGGACGAAAGACAAAAAGAGGAAGGACCAATGGCAATCCCCCAGAAGGGGCTCTTGTCTGTTGAACCTTATGTCAATTTACAATCCAACTTAATTTATTTGCCAACGTATAAATATTATCACTTTTTCGAATGAAACTGTACCAAAATCAGGCATTAAAAGTTTATAATTCCCTATCAGGCACAAAAGAATTGTTCCAACCCCTGACAGAAGGCTATGTTGGCATGTATGTGTGCGGGCCAACGGTCTACAGCAATGTACATCTTGGAAATTGCAGGACGTTTATGTCCTTTGATATGATTTTCAGATATCTGTTGCATTTGGGATATAAGGTAAGATACGTACGGAACATAACAGATGCCGGACATTTGGAAAGCGATGGTGATGAGGGAGAGGACAAAATAGCCAAAAAGGCCCGCTTGGAACGGATTGAGCCCATGGAGGTTGTACAGCGCTACACGGTAGATTTTCATAATATTCTCCAAAAATTCAATTTTTTACCCCCTAGCATTGAACCTACCGCAACGGGCCATATCATTGAACAGATAGAAATTATCAAGGACATTCTGGAAAATGGATATGCCTATGAAATTAACGGTTCGGTCTATTTTGATGTACCTAAATTCAACGAGACCCACCATTACGGAAAACTTAGCGGCAGAAAGTTGGAGGATATGATAACCAATACCCGAGAGTTGACCGCCCAGGACGAAAAAAGAAGCCCCCAGGATTTTGCCCTATGGAAAAAAGCGGAAACCCAACATATTATGCGCTGGCCCTCGCCATGGGGGGAGGGGTTCCCCGGATGGCACTTGGAATGTACCGCCATGAGTTCCAAATACTTAGGTGAAACGTTCGATATCCATGGGGGAGGAATGGATTTGAAATTCCCGCATCACGAATGCGAAATTGCCCAAGCCGAGGCCAGTCATGGACATGCCCCTGTAAAATATTGGCTGCACGCCAATATGCTTACCCTAAACGGGAAAAAAATGGCCAAATCTACGGGCAACAACATCCTGCCATTGGAAATCTTTTCGGGGGAGAACCCATTCCTCAGTAAATCGTTTTCCCCAGCCGTCATCAGGTTTTTCATGATGCAGGCCCACTATACGAGCATATTGGACCTCAGCAACGAAGCCCTATTGGCCTCTGAAAAGGGGTACAACAAATTGATGGAAGCCATTGAGACCTTGGATAGCATACAAGCAAAGTCCCAAAGTGATTTTGATGTGGATTCATGGAAGCAGAAGTGCTACGATGCCATGAACGACGATTTTAACACCCCGGTCCTGATCGCCAATCTCTTTGAGGCGGTTAGACATATTAATCTGTTCAAGGAAGGGAAGGAACGGATAACACAATCTGACAAGACTACCCTAAAGGAAACCATGGCAGCCTTTGTCTTTGATATCTTGGGCGTTGAGAACAAAAGTTCCGATTCCGATTCCGAATTGCTGGCAGGGACCGTAGATCTGCTGATCCAATTGAGGAACGAAGCCCGTATCAATAAGGATTTTGCTACCTCTGATAAAATCAGGGACCAATTGGCGGCCCTTGGGATTCAGCTTAAGGACGGAAAAGAAGGCACCTCGTTTACCGTGAGTTGAGGATTTAACGGTTCATGGGTGAAAGTTTAAGGTTGAAGGTTTGTTAATGTGAACAATAAAGTCTATCAAATAGCGAAATGATAAAGAAGATCCTTATCGCACCTTTTGTTTTGTTGGTAAGACTGTACCAGCTACTTATTTCGCCCCTACTGCCGGCTTCCTGCCGCTATACGCCGACCTGCTCCCACTACACCTTGGAGGCCCTGAGGAAACACGGATTATTCAAAGGAGGTTGGCTGTCCGTAAAACGTATTTTTAGCTGTAATCCATGGGGTGGTAGTGGCTATGACCCCGTTCCATGAACGGTTTCAGGTTTAAAAGTTCAAGGGTTAAGGGTTAAGGAAAAATACGAAACTAGAAATACGAAACAGGGAAGAAGTTGGCAGTTCTCAGTTGCAGTTGGCAGGTTTTGTTCCTGGTTGTTAGCTGATGGTTGATGGTTGATGGTTGAAAAAACCAAATTCCTAACCTCATAAACCTATAAACCTATAAACTTTTTTTAGTCTAGTTTCTATACTCTATTTTCTCTAGTCTTGGTTCCTAGTTCTTCCCCAGCCTTTTGAATATTTGACGCTTGTACTGATTACTTAATACTATGTACGTTGTACTCCTTATTGTACAACCCCGTACTTATCAAACAGATACACTAAACTCGCCATGGTGGCCGCCCCCAATTCCAGTTCCCTTTTATTGACTTGATCAAAGGTGTCGTTGGCCGAATGGTGCACATCAAAATATCGTTGGGAATCGGGTCTAAGGCCGGCGAGTACAATTTGTCCATTTTTAAGTGGAAGGATATCGGCCCCACTATATCCCTTTTCAAAAAAATGGATCAAATAAGGCTCAAACATTTTTTTCCAACCTTGGGCCTGCGCCAGATTGGCATCGGAACAGTCAAAAGAAAATCCTCGAGGTGTATAGCCCCCGGAATCGCTTTCCAGGGCAAAAACATGATTTTCATTTTTAGCCTTCGCCTCCTCCGCATATTTGGTACCACCACGAAGACCGTTCTCCTCGTTCATAAACAACACTGCCCGGATGGTCCGTTTTGGTTTATAGCCCGTTTCCTTCAATAGCCGCAAGACCTCCATACTTTGAACGCATCCAGCCCCATCATCCTGCGCCCCTTGGGCCAGGTCCCATGAATCCAAATGTCCGCCGATAACCATAATTTCTTCAGGATGGACACTGCCCTTAATTTCTCCGATCACATTAAAAGAGGGGACATCTTCCAAGGTTTGACAACTTTGTCTGAAAAAAAGCTTTGTATCGGGCTTCAGTTTTAAGGTAGCGCTTAAGAGTTCAGCTGCATTGGTGCTAATGGCAGCGGCCGGTATCCTTTCTTTTATCGGGGTATCGCCATAGCTCATGGCCCCGGTATGGGGAAAATCGTCCAAACGAAGGTTCATGGACCGTACGATGACCCCTACTGCACCATATTTAGACGCTTCGGCCGCCCCGGAATAACGCTGATCCACACAATCGGAATACGCCTCAAAAGTTTCGATCTTTGTTGGATTCATAGGCCTGTTAAAGAAAACGATTCTTCCTGCCAATCTATTCCGACCAAGAGATTTCAATTCGTCCAGCCCGTGCACTTCTACCACATCGGCCTTTATACCACCCATAGGCGTTGCCACAGAGCCTCCAAGAGCGCAGATGGGTATGTTGGTAGTCACGCCAGGTGTTGTCTCAAAATAGGAGAATTCGGGAGTGCCCCTCACCCATTTGGGAACCATAACCGGCTGCAGCCACACCCTGTCCAAGCCCAGGGATTCCATCTGCTGTTTTGTGTATTCCACCGCTTGTTGTGCCTGAATTGAACCGGAGAGCCTCCCTCCTATCTGATTGGAAATATAATTGAGCCAGTCGTACGCCTTCCCTTGTGTCAGGGCGGTATCGTAGATAAGTTTTAGCTGTTTTTCATCTTGGGTTTGGGCAAAGACCTGAACTGTTATTAAAAAAAGTATGAGGGTTATATTTTTCATAGGGGATATATACTGAGGTGCTTTAAAATATCACAATTAATAGGGAACAGAACATAGAGAATAGAATCAGAAGTCAAGAACCAAGAGTCAAGACGGTTTTCATTTTGCAATTCTTTTGGTCTTTTTTCTTTGTTCTATATTCTTTTCTCTTTTTTATTCCCCTTCCAATTGCTTTTTATAGCTGTCCAAATTAGCCTTTATTTTATCATCGAGCTCCGGATTCTGTACATCTTTGTATTTTTTTAACGTTTCCCATAGTATCGTCGCCACGATAAGACGGGACGCGTTTTTGTCGTCCGCCGGAATTATAAACCAAGGAGCATGGGGCTTGGTGGTCCTTTGAATGGCATCTTGATAGCATTCTTTGTAATCGTCCCATTCCTCCCTTTCCTTTAAATCCCCAGGTGAGAATTTCCAGTTCTTATTGGGCTTGTCCAATCTTCGCAGCAGTCGATTTCTCTGTTCCTCTTTGGACAAATGGAGAAAAAATTTGAAGATTATGGTACCGTTTCGGGCCAGATGCTGCTCAAATTCATTTATATCTTGAAATCGCTGGTCCCAGAATTTTTCATTTACGTCCGCTACACTATCGATCCCCGGGATATTCTCGTTTAGAATATACTCGGGATGCACCCTAGTAACCAAAACATTCTCGTAATGGGTGCGATTAAATACCCCAAATTTGCCCCTGGGCGGCAATGCAATATAATGCCGCCAAAGAAAATCGTGTTTTAACTCCAATTCTGTAGGCACCTTAAAACTGTGCACCACAACACCACGTACATTAAAATCCTTGAAGACCTCACGGATAAGGCTGTCCTTACCAGCCGTGTCCATCCCTTGCAAACATATAAGCACATTGTATTTGGCATGGGCATAGAGGGTATCCTGAAAGTCACCAAGGTCCTTCCTTATCTTCTTTAAGGCATGTTTCAAATCCTTTTCCGAAGCATTTAAATCGTCCTTAGTAGCGTAATCCCCAATAACGGTGTTGGGATTTGCCTTATATGATTTGATGTTTATTTTATCCATAGGTTGAATATATAATTTTTAAGCTGGAGTAGAATGCTTCCTTCCAAAAAAAAAACAGTTATTGGTATAAAATTAGGCCATTGACCAAGAAAACAGCCTTTTGTCGAATTTTAATGGCGATCCAAGCGGCTCTTCCTACATTTAACCAATAAGATCCCAATCTTACATCATAAATATCCTACTATTATGAAGCTACTAACCCAATTTTTGGGCATTCTGATTTTGTTTGCCTCTTTTTCCTTTAACAAAAACAAAGCTTGTGCCTATGCCGATTCCAATATAGGTTATGTTAAGGCCCAAACGGAGAAAGCATTGGAAAGTATGGACCTAAACGCTGCCCGGTACTATACCTACAAAGCCCTGAATGCCATTGAAAAGTCTAGAAAACAATTGGAATCCTGTGGGTGCGAATACGCGACCAAAAGTATCTACGACGGATTGGAAAACTTAAAAGATGCCACCCGTACCACCTCGCTGAGCGGTACCAAAATATTGCTTGCCAAAGCATTGGAAAACACCTTGTCCAGTTTGGAATCACTTGAAAAACACGAGCTGCACAACAGCAAATATGGCAGCGATGTGCTTGAGATAAATATCAAAAATGCCGAATCTCAGAAAGCAAAAGTAGTATTTCCCGAAGGAAAGGAGCTACAGGTCAAAATCGATCAAAGTTTGACCAAGTTCCAAAACTCCCTTCAAAACGTGGTCACCTCCGTACCCTGTGAGGAAGCCCATGATTTTGCAGATCGTATCTACAAGAACTGTGAAAATGAACTCCTAAAACCCAATCTGACCGAAGGTAAAAGATATTACAATTTTAGGGTAAAACAAATTGTGGCCAAGGCCTTGGAGGAACTGGGGAATTGTAAATAATCGAACTTACCGCGTTATTGGGTTTAAAAAATTTCCAACTTTTTTTCTACCTTAGGGCCGACTTAAACCACAAAAAAATGAAAAACATTTTTGACAAGTCGGTTTCCGAGGAAGTTATTGGGAGAATTGAAAAATTGACCCCTTCTTCCCAGCCCTTATGGGGCAAAATGAACGTGGGTCAGATGCTCGCCCATTGCAACGTGGCCTATGATCTTGTTTATGACAATAATAGACCGAAACCTGGTGGACTTAAAAAGTTTTTTCTAAAATTATTTGTAAAGAACATAGTGGTAAGTGAAAAACCGTATAAAAAAAACAGTCCTACCGCATCCGAGTTCATTATAGCGGATGAACGTGATTTTGAATCGGAAAAAAACAGGTTGACGGAACACATCAAAAAAACCCAGAAACTCGGAAAGCCATTTTTTGATCAGCGGGAATCCCATTCCTTCGGAAAATTGAACATGACAGAGTGGAACAATATGTTCTATAAGCATTTAGACCATCATCTGAACCAATTTGGAGTTTAAATATGTCCTTCCAAAAAGTTCAATAACCACCCACGCTTGTTCTTGAACTGTAGAAAGTTACCCACGCATAGGTGTCTTTACTAACAAAAAACCTAAACATGGGCCAAGGTATGGCAAAAATGAAGTACATATTGGCTTTGATTGCTTCTGGGTCATTGGTTTGCTGTACACAAAAAAGTATATCCACAAATCCACTAAAAACTGTCCTCGCCTCGCAAAACCCAAAAATAAAACGGGTTATGGACAGTGTGGCGCAATTCGACGTTCAGATCCGATATACCCAAATAGACCGGAGAAACGACAGCATCCATTTTACAGATTATGATTTTCAGGTAGATAGCAGTCATTACTTTTATCCGGCCAGTACGGTAAAACTCCCAACGGTTGTACTCACTTTAGAGCAACTAAATGCGTCGGATTTCCTGGATATGAACAGTAAGTTCTACGTGGAAGGGGATTCGGTCGAAACAACTTTTGCCAGTGATATATCCAAAATATTTCTCTTCAGCGATAACGAGGCCAACAACCGATTGTTCGAATTTTTGGGTCAGGACCGGATCAACAATGGATTGAGGGACATAGGCATACACCCTGTTCGGATATCCCATCGTCTTTCCACGCCAGATGCCGACAATATCACCACCAAACCATTAATTGTTTATTTAAACGACAGTACTACCACCATTTTGCCATATACCATCAATTCCCCCATAAAGCCTTTAAGTTTGACGGGGATTGAAAAAGGAAGGGGCTATTATGAAGATGACTCCTTGATTGAAGAGCCCTTCGATTTCAGTCTAAAAAATTATTACCCAATCGAAGCCCAGCATGCTGTACTGAAAAGGATAATATTTCCCGAAAACTTTCCAGAAAAAGAGCGTTTCCGACTCACCGAGAAACAAAGGGAGTATTTACTTTCGGCCATGTCCGCCTTGCCCAGAACAAGTGGTTACGATCCAGAAAAATATCCGGACGGCTTTGGCAAGTTATTTATGTACGGGGATTCCAAGGAGTTGATCCCAGAGAACATTAAAATCTATAACAAGTTGGGAGGCGCCTATGGCACGCTTACGGACTGTGCCTATATTACGGATACCAAAAATAGGGTCGAATTTATGCTTACCGCTACCATTTCCGTAAACAAGAACGGAATATTCAACGACGACGATTACGAATATGAGGAAATAGGAATTCCCTTTTTGGCAGAACTGGGAAGGCAATTTTATACGTTAGAGATGGAACGAAAAAGGGAGTAACTCGAAGAGACAACAAATCTCAAATTTTAAAAAGCGAATCCCAAATACTTCGCACAGCGAGGAGAATAGCTATTACTGCTCAAAAAGAAACATAAAAAACAATTAACATTTTTTGAAGATGGTCGCTTCGTATTTTTGCGGGGAATTTATAGGGACTTCTCCTTTCCACCCCATTATATGACTATTAAAAAAACTGTTTCTATTTTTTTACTCTTTTACTCGGTCCTAATTGTATATGCCCAGAAATCCAAAAAAGGAGAAACTTTTTTTCAGGATAGTAAAACCATGTCCGAACTATGGGAATTGGATTCTGAAGATGAGAATAACACTTTCGTTATAACCTCCTATAAGCCTATTTATTTGATTCCCGTAAAATGGTCTAGCAGCCCCAATGGTAATCCACAGAGTGAGAATTCCGATAACGCTTTGCCTGAAGGGCTAAATATTAAACCTTATGAGGCCAAATTTCAATTGAGCATAAAAACAAAGATATTTCACGATATGCTTTGGGGAACTGCCGATCTATGGGGTGCCTATTCCCAAGATGCCTATTGGCAAATTTACAATAAGGATCTTTCAAGGCCATTTCGGGAACTCAATTATGAACCCGAAATTATTTTGAACTTCCCTACCAACTTTCCAATTTTTGGATTCAAGGCAAGGATGTTCGGGGTAGCCCTAAATCATCAATCCAATGGCAGGGCTGAACCTATTTCCCGAAGTTGGAACCGGATTATTTTTCACGGGGGCTTTGAACGGAATAACTGGCAAGTATATTTAAGAGCGTGGATCCAGTTACATGACAGCGATGACGACAATCCCGAAATCAAAAACTATATAGGCCGGGCAGAGGCCAACGTCATCTACGATTGGGGCGCACAGCGTTTTACAGCTATTGCCACCAATTCATTAAAATTTGGCGGACAGAACAGGGGTAGTATTCAACTTAACTGGACTTTTCCGATTGAAGGCAATTTTAGCGCCCTTGTTCAAGTTTTTAATGGCTACGGCGAAACCTTGATCGATTACAACCATCGACAGACCACCATTGGGATAGGGGTATCACTGATGAACTGAGTCATTACTCCATTCCATCCACGTACGCTTGCAGATAAGTATACCGTTCGGTGAGTTTTCCATTTTGTGTCATACGGGCCCTTTGCAATACACCATCGGCATCTCGGTTAAAGAAAGCGGGAATAACATGTTTTAGGAACATTTCCCCGAAACCTTCACTGGCATCTTTAGGCAGTTCACAAGGCAGATTGTCCACGGCCATCACTGCAATGGCATCCCGATTTCTATAGTCGGTTTCCGTTTCCGAAGCTGGATCATAGCCGTAGATCGGATCGGCAATAGTAGAAGCCCTTAGGGTAGTGGCCACCGGTCCGTCGATATCGCAACTGATATCTGCCACCACTTTTATCTTAAATCCCGGACGCTTTACATCTTCCCTAGTATAGAGATATGGGGCCCCATCCCCATAAAAATGTCCGGCCATAAAAAGATCGGTCACCTTGGCAAAACGGAAGAAATCCGATCTGTATTCCTGGGGGTTGTGGAAAAAATCTGCCTTATTTCCCCGTACCCCATCCTTTCGTTTGTTGTATTCGGAAGCATCAATCTCGCAGTATACCGGTGTGTCAAAGGTTTCCTTTAAAAACTCCGCCACATGGACTTGGCGCAATCCCATCCCATCCAACATCTCCTTGGCCCCATGACCTACCCTACCCTTGCCCGTCAATAAAATTTTGATTGGAGGGAGCTTTATTTTTAGTAATTCGGAAATCAAGGCCTGTTGATCTGGCAAAATCTCTGCCTTTGGCAGTTGATAAAGATCGAATTTTAACCCATACGCCCGTAGGCCGTTGTAAGCCCCTACAATTCCTGCATAGCGTCCAAAAGCAACCAAGCGTTGTCCTTTGGATCCGGTTAGGACCTCGTGATCATAAAGCTCGATGTTCCTTTCCAGAATGGCCCGTAACAATTCCCGGTTATAGGGTTGCTTTTTTATGGTATGGGAAAAGAAAAAATATTTTTTATCAGGAATCAGACTCCCTATGGGCACTTCCTTTACCCCCAGCAAAACGTCGCATTGGCTTAAATCCGAAGTGACTTTAATTCCTGCTTCCCGGTATTCCTCATCCGTAAAAACGCGGTTCGATGAAGGTTCTACCAAAATAGTTGCATTTGGAAAGCGGGAAATGACTTTCTGGCAGGCTTGGGGAGAAAGGACTACACGCCTATCCGGAGGGGTTTTGCGTTCTTTTATAATTCCAAAGTTCATGAAAAGTTTAGGTATTTATGGGTTTATGGGTTTAACTTGGCAGTGAAATAGTGAGTTAGTGGTTAGTGGTTAGTGGTTAGTGAATCAAAGATAAAAATTGAACTTGAATTTGAACTTGAGTTTGGGTTTGGGCTTGAACTTGAACATTATAATTGGTATGCTTTTTGACTTATAAGTTAAAAGTAAAGTGTTTTCAGGGGGCAAGCAAACTACTTCTCCAATAAATTTAGGTAGGAGGCAGTTTTTGCCTAACTTTGCAGTCCGTTTGCGTTAGGGATTGAGGCATTGTTGGAGCTCCTTGAAAAGAGCGACTGCCGAAAGCCCGGCTTTGGGTACCGTAGCCATAGCGAAGGCATACAAAGAACGCCCAACTGGAAATTACGATTGTAACCTAAGAATTGTTCTAGGAATTTATTTTAAAGGACACAACAAGGTTTAAAAGATTCCCGCCTTCGCGGGAATAAAAGTTCATTGAATTCTGGGGCCGACTGGTTTTGACAGCGAGGCCAATTGGAATGTAAGCATGCCGAGCGCTGGGATACAGCTCGTTAATCTCATTTTCCACACTTTTTAAATGGCGAAAATAATTACGCTCTTGCCGCTTAATCCGAATTACAGTAGGATTTAGCCTCGTCCCTACCAGGTAGGGAAGCGAGATGTTTCTGGGAAGCCCTTGTTGACGGCGTCCCATCCAGAAGCACCATCAAAGTCAACATAAGGCGGGTATTGCTTTGTTATCCGTTCTAAAATCCAAAGAAGCTAAGTGTACGATAGGTGGTCCTTGGTCGGTCGTGCATCGAAAAACAATCTAGGAATAAGCATGTAGAAAGCATTGTAATTGCTTGTTTGGACGAGGGTTCGAATCCCTCCGGCTCCACGATTAAGCACAGCTATGCCGTGGATTGAAA
>SWCD01023995.1_pt1 | contig 52493 bp, 54 predicted proteins | sample 4693011 | NCBI WGS metagenome assembly SWCD01 (sample SAMN10267278, study PRJNA491770) | bioreactor metagenome | isolation source: DHS bioreactor inoculated with marine | place: Japan: Omine Ridge, Nankai Trough
TTTTTTTAGTTCTATTTTTCGGATACTTTCATCTGCTTCGATTAAATACATCATAGTTGTGGCCACTTCTACGGACTGCCTTAGAGAATAGTAAGAGCAATCAAAGTACCCTTTCTCAAATAATATAATACTGTTAACGATTAGGTGGCTAGCTTCTGTAATGAAAGTGTTTGCTATCCATGCATCAAGCCTACCGGTTAAGCTATGCTCAATATTGTAAAGGTCAAAAAGATATTTATCCTTAGAGGGGATTTCTAAGGGCTTAAGGTGGTAGGTTTCTTTATATTTATAAAACTCCATATTTATTTTATTTCACATAGACATAATGACTTTCCACTGTAGGCGCCGACCTCCGTCCTACGTTAAGGTGCCGGAGGGATTAAAAAATAACCCCTCCGGCACCTTTTTCTCGGTAGCAATCAACTATCCATAATGAAACATCGTTTCTTCTCTGTTTTCAGCATAACGCTCGAGTTAACCAGTCGGTGTTAAACGATTTGTTAGGCTAGGTATTATTGTCTGCTTATGCTCTTTCTTGTATTTCCATAAATGCCTTTCTGAACTTAATAGGGTCATCTATGCCAGGAACTGGTGCTTGCGGATTGCCTGCGCCCGACGCTACGACAGAACCGTAATTTAACATTCTTCCTAAAATTGACTGATTTACTTGAATGCTTTCAACTTTTGGAAGTAATAGTTCGATAGTGTTTCGCCTAATGAATCCGAATTTTGCAATAATTTTTTTGTTTGTAATTGCTAGCTCTGTTGATTTATATTGAATAAAAGCCGCAACCCAGAATAGTAGGCCAAGCCCATACACCGGCAATAGTATCAAGCCAAGTAATAATAATGGTATAAGTGACAAAATACTTACTTTGGCCTCGTATTCTACTTTTTCATCTTTACCGATTACTGTTTGTACATATGATGACATTTTTCTTCTCCTTTTTTCATTTATGTAAATTTTGCCTTTAAATATTAAAGGACTTGTATTTGCTAAGAGCAAATTTTTTTAAGCCTAACTACAATTCGACCCCCTACAAAGTCACCTTTGTATAGTGGCTTTGTAGGGGGTATAAAAAACCCGTTGTTAATTAAATCAAGCATTTGATTTTTTGTGAGGTGGCTGGATGAAGTGGCAAGCGCGAGTTTTGCATTGAGTTAATCCATCAACAGGGGAAGTTCTTTTTTTACTCTGATTCCTTAAGTAATGCAAGGTTACTTATTTATCGGTGATAACGCACCGGGTCAGGTGAATCATAATGTTGATCTAATCTTGTTTTTCATTTTTAAATGACAAGGGTGTTAGCGCGTAAAGGTTCGTATCGTACCTAAAATCAGCGTTATACCCAGCAGAGAGCCTGCACTTATTGTGCCTGCGATAAACAGACTGGATATGATAAATACCAGCCTGCCGCCGAGTCCCAGGAAAAAAACAATGATTAATGTGTAATGGTTCAGACGTGATCATACAGACACTGTCAGTATTGCTAAAACCTCTTTTAGTCTAAGGAGCACTTCCGGCCAGAAGCGGACATACTGGTAGAAACTGATTTTTCTCGCAGAGGCGCAGAGCTCGCAGAGAAAAGACAAAAAATCCGTTCTACCTGTCATCCTGAGCGAAGTCGAAGGATCTTAACAACCTGAATAGCCTGGTGGCAGCAAGATCCTTCGACTTCGCTCAGGATGACAGAAACTTAAAAGTGTTTTTCTCTGCGAGCTCTGCGCCTTTGCGAGAAATAATACTTCACTTCCGTTATGTGTCGATAACCGACTTTTTACAATGTACATTCATTATCAGTTCAAGCTTGAGCTAATACAATTAATGTGAGTGGTAACCAGTGCAGTTTGAGGTCTCTTGCCAGGCTTCTGATCGATCCGGTATTCACCTCTTGCACAATTTTATTAAGCTGCGCCATCTCACGCAGTTTTTATTCTGATTGCGTCATATCACGCAGTTTCTATTTTTCTTTCGTTTGTAAGCCACTGTTTTTATTTGTTATCAGATCTGGCCTGTTCTTTGCATCTATATAAATTTTGTATGCGCGCTAAAAGTGCATATTTGTATTTTTATGCAAGCGAACAGTTTTTTGAAAACACACAAAACTGTGATTTAACGAATAATGATCTGGAGTATTGATCGATGAGAAAAGCGGTATTTGCGGTAAGCATAGTAACTATGGCGGTCAGTTCTGCACTGGCGGCTGAAGAATTAGGAACTATCGAAGTAGAGAGCACAAAACTGAGTGATGTTAGTGGTGAAGAAGTCAAATCAGCCGATCTGGCGGAAGCATTGATGAGGAAAGTTCCCGGAATCTCGATGGTGCGCCGTAGTGGTATAGCCAATGACATCATCCTGCGTGGCCAGAAAAAAGATAATATTAATATCCTTATCGATAATACAAAAGTCTACGGTGCCTGTGTCAATCGGATGGACCCGCCGACATCGCATGTTCTGACCAATACCATCGACAGCATCGAGGTCATCGAGGGGCCTTATGATTCCGAAAACTTTGGTACCCTGAGTGGTGCTGTCAAGGTGACCACGATAAAACCTTCTAAAGAGTTGAAAGGTGAAGTCAGTCTCAACCTGGGCAGTTTTGATTACCGTAAGGGCGCGGCTACAGTGAGCGGTGGTAACGATATCGTACGTTTTCTGCTGAGCGCATCGAAAGAAAAAAGTTCCCAGTATAAAGATGGTGATGGCAATACGTTCGCCGATCAGATAGATAATCTTAATCCGACAACGAACCCGATGCTCGACCCGCGCTATAAAGATGAGTACAGGGATATCGATGCGTATGAGAAAAGTGCGGTCCTGGGCAAGCTCTATATCGATCTCGCTGAAAATCAGGAGATGCGTTTAAGTTATACCGCCAATCGAAGTGATGATGTGCTTTATCCTTCGAGCAAGATGGATGCATTGTATGATGATTCGAACATTTTTAACCTCGAGTACACGGCCAAAGATTTAGGCAGATACTCCAAATCACTCGACGTGCAATATTATAGTTCGGATGTCGAGCATCCTATGTCAACTTTCTACCGGAACTCTTCGGGTCCGGACTCGGCCAATGAAAAGATAAGTTTTTTAACGACAGATATGCGAGGAGTAAAGATAAAGGACAGTTTTGATCTCAGTAAGTCACTGGAACTGACCATAGGGGTCGATGCGAGTTTGAGGAACTGGGATGGCACCTATGAAGGCAAGGGAACGAGTGCAGGTATAACCGGAAGAAAAAGTATCGACGATGTCGATACCGAGAACAACGCGTTATTTGCCGAGATCGAAAAAAAGTTTTCGGGCGTAAGTATAAAAGCCGGTATGCGTTATGATGATACAAGTATTACACCTGCGGGCAGCCTGAATCAGCAGTCAAACAACTACAGCGGATTGACAGCTAATATATTTACCAGCATTCAGGCGAATACCAGCACCCGGTATTTCGTTGGTCTGGGTAGAGCTAGCCGTGTGCCTGATGCAAGGGAACTGTATTTCTATGACGCCATGATGCACGAGATAGGAACACCAACACTGGATGAGGTCACCAATACCGAAATAGATTTTGGTATGGAGAACACTTACGACAGCTTCAATATAAAAACAAAACTGTTCCATAGCTGGTTGAAAAACTATATTTATTTCAATGCGGATAAAGGTTCAGCGCCGATTCAAAAGAATGCATTTGAAAATATTGACGCGACTATCTATGGCCTCGAGATAAGCGGTGCTTATTTTGCTTCTGATGAGGTCTATGTCGATTTTGGCCTGGCATATCAGCGCGGCAAAAAAGATCATGCACTAGCCGGACAGACAGATACTGACCTGGCAGAAATACCGCCACTGAAAGCCAACATCGCGCTGAATTATGATTACAGTTATCGCAACACGGCCAGTATTTCACTGCTGGCTGCAGATGCCTGGAAGAATTTTGATAGTGATAATGGTGAACAGGCACTCAGCGGTTATGGTGTGATCAACGCGAAGATAAAGCATGACGTCACGAAACAGTTCGAGCTGACCGCCGGTGTCGACAACATAACGAATAAAACTTATGCAGTAAGTAATACATATAAAGATCTGACCCTGTTGTTTGATGGTGCTGGTGATGTCATGTTGATGAATGAGCCGGGCCGTTATCTGTATGTTAATGGAACCTACAGATTTTGATGCGTCATTTTTTGAGCGAAGCAACAGACGTTAGTGAATCGTAATGGTAATAGCTGAAATATTTGAAAAAGGTGGGCCCATTGTCTGGGTGTTGCTGGTTTATTCATTCATCGCATTAGCTCTGGTGCTGGAGCGGGTGTCATATCATGTGCTGTTGAAAAGACTGCCCCGTGATTTTGAGCAGGCACTGGCGGCGGCTTTTGCTGAAAACAGGGTGGATGCTTATCTGGGTTCCCTGAAAGGTCCCGAGGCGCGGGTCATGCAGCAGATCATCCGCGCCAGCAGTGAGGGGATCCGTGATCTCGACAGCGTCGCTTCGCGTTGTGGCTCTGAAGAGTTGCTGAAAATGGAGCGAGGTTTCAGGACGCTTTCCATCCTGGGGAACACCGCGCCTCTGTTGGGTTTGCTGGGAACCATTATCGGTATGATCAAAGCCTTCATGGTGATCGAGATGGCTGGTGGGCAGGTGAATCCGCAGGCACTGGCCGGCGGCATCTGGGAAGCCATGTTGACCACGGGTGTCGGGCTGTCTGTGGCTATCCCGATTTTGCTGTTACTGCACATGCTGGAAAGTACGGCTGATAAACGGGCCCATAGCATGCGTCGCAGTGCCATGTTGCTGCTGGAACGATTGCCGCATGAGCATAAGCCAGAGGCGGCCGAAGTGACGCATCACCGCAAAGGTGTGATACATGCAGTTTGAAGGTGGCCGGCGCAGCAGTCATGTGCCGAATCTGACGCCGCTGATCGATATCGTTTTTCTGCTGCTGGTCTTCTTTATGCTGACCTCGCATTTCGTACAGGATGACGCATTGAACATCCAGCTACCGGAAACGGAAAGTGGCGAAGCACTGGACAGGAAAAAGAGTATCGAAATCGTTATCGATGCCAGCGGGCAGTGGTTATACAGGGAGCAGGTAGTCGACGCTGAGGCGTTGCGTCTGGTATTACAGGCAGATTTATCCGGACTGGAGAACAAACGGGTACGTATCCGTGGCGACAAATCCTCCGATCTGGGTAGTGCTGTCAAGGTGCTGGATATAGCGCGTCGGGCCGGAGCCACAGGTGTGGACATCGTCACCGAGCGTAAATGATGCAATCCGATGTTATTAACTGGAGCGGGGCTATCCTGTTGTCATTGCTTGCCCACGGCCTGATGTTTACCGGCAGCGGTGTTCAGGTGGGTGCCGAAAAGGCCACGTTATTGCAGGCGCCGTTGATTACCCGTTTGAGTTTTAGTCAGCCTCTGCAAAAGTCGGTAGCGGAAAAGCCGGTACTGGACGAGCCGCGACCGGTCAAAAAGCAACGGATACGGCGGCCAAAAAAAATTGAGCCCGAGATTAAAGCCAAACCGGTCCCGGCAAAAGTGGTTAAGAAAAAACAGCCCGTCAAGCACGCGGAACCGGTAGAGAAAGTCGAACCGGTTAAACGGGTCGCTGCGCGGGAGCAAGTTCACGGTAAACCGGTCAGCCATTCTTCGGCAGGGCTTTTGCAGCGTGAGCGCCAGCAATATCTGCACAAGCTGTTGAGCCATATAGAGTCCCATAAATTTTATCCGCGGGCGGCGCGCAGACGCTCGATCGAGGGCGATGTAAAAGTTTCGTTCATGTTATGTGGTGATGGTCACTACGAAAAGCTAACGATTGATGGCGGACATAGGGCGCTTGTAAAAGCTGCTCGACAGGCACTGGAAGACTCCAGGCCTCTACCGGCCCCTCCCGAAGATATCAGGGTGCCTGAAAAAATTGAGTTTGCGATGGTGTATTCGTTAGCGCATTAGATCAGGGCTTAATTTTTCTGTCTGATTCACTTTGGCTGGTAAGGAATTACCTGCTGCGGTAGCTCGAGTATCAGGCGAGTTCAAATCGCAAAAAAATATTATTGAGGAGATATAAACTTGTTATACAAAAATATAAAACAAAAGACTGGTTCCGGTCGGGTTCTGGCTTTATCGGCTGCTTCTGCCTGCCTGCTGCTGGCGTCGTGCAGTAATGATAATTCGGCGTACAGCATTAATGATGCTGAACTGCTGTTACTGACCACAGCGGCAGGTTTAACGGGTGATCCGGCGACTGGTCGAACCCTGCCTGTTGTTACAGATGCAAAAGCGATGCTGGGCAAGAAACTGTTTTTTAGTAAAGGCCTGGGTGGTGATGATGATTCGGCGTGTGTCACATGTCATCACCCGTCATTAGGTGGTGGTGATGATCTGTCATTATCCATCGGTGTCGGTGCGGAAACGCCAGACCTGTTAGGTCCCGGACGTTTTCATTCGGCCATTGCGGCGGGTTATGAAGGTGATCCACCGGTGCCAAGAAATGCGCCGACCACGTTCAATATTGCGATGTGGGATCAGGCGCTGTTTCATGACGGCAGGGTTGAGAGCCTGGGAAAAACGGCCGGTGCCAATGGTGATGACGGATCGGGTATACGCACACCTGATTCAGCTTTTGGTGTAGCAGACCCGGATGCCGGTGCTACCCTGGTCGCAGCGCAGTCCCGTTTCCCGATCACCTCGCCTGAAGAGATGCGCGGTTTTGTGTTTCAGGCGGGGAATACAAATGCACAGTTACGCACGGCACTGGAGGACAAGTTAACGGCATCTGGCTGGGGTGCCCACTTTGCCATAGCTTATGGTGATGCCACCGTTACCCATCAGCGTATTGCCGAGGCCATCGGCGAGTATGAGCGCTCGCAGGTGTTTGTGAACTCCCCGTGGAAAGCGTATGTCGCAGGCAATAATGCCGCAATAAGCGAGTCAGCAAAACGTGGCGCTATCATGTTCTTCAGTAGTATCGAAGATGGCGGCGCGAACTGTGCTTCGTGCCACAGTGGCGACTTCTTTACTGATGAGCAATATCACGTGCTGGCAACACCGCAGATCGGTAGAGGTAAAGGTAATGATAACGGCACATTGACCAATGATGATTTCGGCCGCTTCAGAGAAAGTAATGTGGCTGCCGATATGTATCGTTTTAGAACAGCAACCCTGCTCAATGTAGAAGTCACCGGCCCGTGGGGGCATGCGGGTGCTTACACAACATTAGAGAACATGGTTCGCCATATGCTGGATCCCGAACAGGCGATTGCGAACTATGACTTTTCTCAGCTGGATGCCGCGCAAAACCTGAAGGTTTCAAACATGTTGACCAATACGCAGTTTGCGCTGAATCAGCTGGTAGCAAACCGTACTAATAATGTTAGCGGTGTGCATCAGAATGTTGTGTTTACGGAAGACGATGTAAATGATCTGGTCGCGTTTCTGAAAACGCTGACCGACCCGTGTGTGAAAGATCGAACCTGTCTGTCACCGTGGATACCGGCGGGTATGGGTAGTGGTCCCGATGGCTTGAAACTAAATGCTATCGATAACACCGGTGCTTCTCTCTAAATATAAAAGAGAGGGATTAGCCGGGGATAGAGCGGCAACCGGCATGTTCCGGTTGCTGTTTTTATTTTTTTAAATACAGAAAGAGTGATGAAAAATATTAAAAGCATTTTAATCTACACCGTTATCGCACTGTTTTCATCTGCCCTGTACGCGGAACAGAAACCTTATGCACCCGAGAGTATTGAAGGCGTGATGACCGTTTCTGCTGAAGAAGCAATCGATCTGATTTTTACTAACCATGATCTTATCGTGATCGACGCGCGTAAAAAGACCGAGTATCGCAAGGGACATATCGAAGGCGCTCTAAATATCCTGAATACCCGGTTAAAACGTGAAGATCTTGAGTCTATTTCACCGGATAAATCCAGAGCGATCCTTTTCTACTGTAATGGAGTTCGCTGTCTGAGAAGTGCGGACTCGATAATAAAAGCCAAAAGCTGGGGTTATAACAGGTTGATCTGGTTTCGCGGTGGCTGGAAAGAATGGACTGAAAAACGACTGCCTGTTATCACCGATTAAGGTATCGATCTGGTAGAGCATCCGGAAGTAACGTGACTAAAAACACCGATGAAGATCGAATCACTTTCAATTAAATTATCCACGATAGCTATTTTTAGTATGATTGGTATTTCTGCCATCGTACTGTCGTTGTTTGCGGGCACCTACTTTAAACAGGCTGCACTGGATGCGCAGATGAACAGCCTGTCCCGTGTTATCGAAGTTGCCTCGCAGGAGATGCTGAAGAAAGTCAGAGGTCGTACATTTGATCTTGGTATGAAACTTGGTCATAGCCGGGAACTGATTTCAGCCATCAATGCTTTCAGCCGTACTGGTAATCGTGTCGACGATAAAAAACAGCTGGTCAAATTACTCGATGACCCGTTCGTTAACGGTTTCGTCGGCGTTTATGAGATCGACCTGAACAAGATCAGGGTCTATAACATGGATCTTGAACTCGTTGCAGAAAGCAGCGCCGGCCGTAAAAATCTTGATGGCAAACTTGCCGATTATATATCGACAGTGGCGGCAGATAGAAAAGCACCTGATAGCCTGAAAGCTATCGATGCACTATGGGTGTCCGCTCAGGGACCGCTGTTCTCCACGCTGGTTCCGCTCGGTGGTCTGCGGCCTGTAGGTTATCTGGAGATCGTGGTTAACCCGGTGTTCAACCTTCCGGATATCGGGAAGATCACAAAAACACCGGTACATTTTTACTCCATGTCCGGTCGACAGCTCGATAGAGATGATCAGAAAATTACGGACGGCCATCTGCCTGTAGCATTTACTTTACTCGCTTCCAATGGCGCACCTGCCTTCAGAATCGTCTGCTATGAAAACATAAAGGAGCTGAGTCGTGAGATGAATCAAACACAGACGGTGACCATCAGTGGTTTTTTACTGCTGTCACTCTGTGTGCTGTTATTTGCCTTATGGTTGTTTAACCGGTTTCTGTTCTCTCCTGTCAGTCGCATGATTGCTGATATGGAGCGTATAACCCACGGCAACCTGGAACTGACAGTCAATAACAAGGGTTTGCGGGAGTTCCATATTTTTGCTGATGCTTTCAACTCCATGACGGAACAGGTAAGGATGCGCACCAATGATCTGCAGCGTTTGCTCGATCTGGATGACAGTGCACTGATGTGTTTTGATCATGATAATGATGCTGTGTATTTCAACGAAGGTGCAACCAGCCTGTTCGGCTACAGCAGTGATGAAATTGTTGATCTGGATATCGATGACCTGTTTACTGACGATGTAACCGCGCTCTTAAATGATGTGGGTAATGATGCTTCACAACAGGGCAACTTTCATACCCGGCTTAATTGCAAACATAAAGACGGGCATGTGTTTCAAAGCAATGCCAGTATCAACACCGTTGATGTGAAAGGGAAGAGCGGTTTTGCCGTCATCTTAAACAGCATGACCGATAGTGAGCATAACCCCTCAGCCCAGAATGAGCAGCGCCTGAATGCCGTGGAGCAAACACTCAGCGGCCTGCTGACGTTTGCCCGTGATAATCCCGGTGTTATGCCGGGACTTGGCAAGCTGGGGTCGGCTGATGTTAGCGATTCGGAATCTGATATACAGAAATCCCGGTTAAGGGAACATGTTGTTAAGGTAATGAATCTGGCATTGGCCTGTTGGGAACATGATCTTGGTAAAACCAAGCTTGAGCTGGCCGAAGAGAGCAAAGTCTGGCCGGTATACATGGATAAATCGACCCCTACAACACGGACACTGGATAAATATCTGAACATCGACAGTTGCCCCAAAAATCCGCGTAGCCAGAGAGCGATTGACACTGCGGAATTTGTTCTGCGAATTGCGAGCAGATCAAAAACGAACAAGTGCAGAGAGCTGCGGGCTGCACTGGATACCTTTCGCCAGCTATTGTCCGGTTTTTAGCTTCATCGTAAGCAGAGTCTTCCTGATGTGGCATTCTGCATTTTTATGATCGTTCGGCCTGAGCGTAAATAATTCAAAATCATCTCGTGCATTTTCGTACGAACTTAATTTAACTGCCCTTTATCTTGCTGAAATTAAAGGATATTTTTTATATCTAATACGCACGAATACAAACGAACAATTTTCTGGAAATCCAGTGTCTGTGTGATTAGTTTGTTCCTGAAACATTGAAAAATGTTGAGCTTTGAACGTAGTTAATCCGTTTTAAGTGATCTGAATATTAAAAAAATTGAGGAACATATGAAAATTGATAAAGAAAATTGCAGTACCCCTGTGGGTAACTGGGTAAGAAAAGCGCTTTATGGCAGTGCCGTACTCGGCCTGGCGATGAGCATTGGCATGTCATCCGCTATGGCGGGTCATGAGCATGATAAAGAGCATCACAAGAATCATCATAAAAGCCATGGTAACGATTTTGAGCCGTTTACACCTGTCAGCCGTATAGCAAAAATGAATGTTGTCCGGGTCCAGGGAAAAATCGATTATAAAGCGAGTTATGCCAAAGCGCGTGCCGCCTCTGTTGCGGTGGCGACTTATGTCGCAAGACTAAAAGAAGCTGATCAGCTTGGCAGCGATGTGATCGTTGGTATCGACTGGAAACTGGGGGGTACCAGTAAAACCTGTATAGATACCCGCAGCTGTACTGATCATGAAATCGATGAAGCTGTATTGATGATCCCGTCACCTGAGCCGATCGATCCGACAGATGCTGCTTATTTGGCAGACGGTACAGTCACCAAAGCGAATACCAAAAAAGCGAATGTGCTGGATTTCTGTAATGGAAAATATGCCAGCCAGGCGATGGGTGTCACCCCTATTACTGGAAGTGCCGATGATGGTAGCGGTAAGTATATCGTCAATGGTTATTCACATGCACCGGCGTTGCCCTGTGAAGTTTCCATCTGGTTCGACGACAACAAGATCTATGTCGATATGCTGGATCCAACTGCAATCTTTACCCTGTTCTTCAGTGACGTACTCATCAGTGAAGAGATGAAAGATGAAGATTTTGCCGAAGCGCTTAATGCTATGCCGCCCCAGGTAAAAAGTGAGATCAAGGCCATCATCTATGCTGCATTGTCTGAGTTTGACCCGGATATGGAAATAATGGATAAAAAGATTGGTCCGATGTACAGAAATCTTGATGAGATTTTCAGTGTGGTGGACTCAAGTACCTATGATTCTCCATACCTGCACATGAGTTACACCAAGGTTGATGGTGGCGTGTTTACTGAGACAGAATCAAAAGCCGTGGCTCAGACCATTATCGATACCCTGAGTACTGATGAAGATGCGCCGGGTGTGCACCCGACGGTTATTAATGAAGCAGGCGATACGCTGGATAGCATCCTGAGCCCAAAATCGAGCTGGCGATCAGCGCGTATAGCGCCTATTTCTATCCCGGGCAAAAACCACATCATCGAAGCCTGTTCACCGAAATACGCCAAGATGGCAATGGGCACTGGTCTTTCACATGTCAATGCATTGCCATGTGAGATCACGGTGAAGATTATCGATGGCGGTAACAAGCTGGTGGTCAGTTATCTGGATCCTGACTTCATGCTGAAATCGATGTTTGCCGATATATCAGATGAAGATAAGGCTGCGTTTGGCGAAATCCCCGGAATCATCATGACTGATCTGCAGATTATCGTAAAAGCTGCACTTGAAATTAATTCAGGTATAGCAATGAACGAAGGTGTTCGTATCAGCTACGACATGATGCCTTAATAAAAAACTAAAGAGTTCATAGTTCCTCTGACAGGTTTGCAATGTAGTGTTGCAGACTTGTCAGGGGTTTTTAAAAACGCTGTAGAGAGAAAATTGTTGTCATGAGTAAAAAGGTTTTTAGTGCTTTCTTCTTCATCTTCATGATGCTGGTTCTGGTCACAGAAGCCAGAGCTGTTGACTATGAGTTGCCAGATACAGATGGCCAGTTACAGTCACTGGATCAGTATAAAGGCAAGTGGTTAATCGTTAACTACTGGGCAACCTGGTGTGGCCTTTGTATGGAAGAACTGCCTGAGTTGATCGACTTTCATACAAACAATGATGTTGATGCCGTTGTGGTTGGTGTTAACTTTGAAGCCATTGAAACAAAAGATTTAAAAGAATTTGTTAATACAAAAACAATTCCTTACACGGTGCTTAGTGCAGTGCCAGTTAAAAAGACGCCGCTAGGCCCTGTTTTGGCATTACCAACAACATATATTATTGATCCAGAAGGTAATGTCGTCGCGGGTGAAATTGGTATCGTGACACGTAAAGATCTGGAAGCCTATATCGCACAGAAAAAAGGTTAGCCGCTTCCGATCTTTGGCTCTTATGTAGTGTGCTCATGGTGTGTTGAGTAGGAGCCTCATAAGCCATTACCCTGTCTGGCCTGCGCGCCAGTTTTACAGGTCATTGAACCAGTCAATTTGTCAGTTTTAGTCACTAATCAGTTGATACTTGATTTAAGTAAAGTATTTTTCACGAATTTAAAAGGTAAAATCTACTATGTCGATGAAAAGCAGTTCTATTGGTATTAGGGTAGTTGCTGTTATTGCGGTATTGTTTGGCCTGCTTACGATCAAGTCGGGCGGTGCGGTGATATTTATTGGTGGTACAGACCGGCAGGCGGCGGGCAATTATGTGCCGTTTGTGGTGTGGTTTAATTTTCTGGCGGGTTTTGTTTATATCATCGCTGGCGTGGGTTTGTGGTTACAGAAACAATGGGCTGTCAAGTTGTCAGTTCATATTCTTGCTGCAACGCTTATAGTATATGGAACCTTAGGGCTATATATACTTGGCGGCGGCCTGTATGAGATGCGCACGATTATAGCGATGGCTTTACGTTCGACGGTATGGTTTTTTATCGCGCTGTTTGCTTACCGCAAGATAACTGTTTAGCGGTTGCGAGCCACGGCCAGAAGTAATAATTATTTGTTCCTTTATGCGGGTGAAAGAAGATGACTGAAAAGATGTGGAAAATAAAAGAAGGTGTAAAGCTTGAAGATGATGTCGCTGAAGAAGTGGCGAAGATAGCCTGTGCATTAAAGTCGCTGGCTATTTATACAGCTATGGCCTGTGAGAGTGAAGATGATCCGCAAGAGCTGCGTGATGTTGTCGACGAAGGCATGGCAGCCATGAATAAACTTTTCGATCACTAAAAAGCATTGCTGGTAAACCTGGTCGGTTTTATTTTTGACTGATCATCATCTTCAGCGCTTCTGCGCCTTTTATTCCGGAGCTTCTGGCCTTGCCGACCAGCATGTCTACCTGCGTCGGAAAAACCTGCGGGAATAACCTGTTCCAGTTACCCAGTGCTTTTTCTGTATTGCCATCCTGTTCTAACGTGATGGCCTCGTCAGCAAGTGCGTAAGATTTTTGCAGCAATTTCATCGCGGTTATCAGGTCGTCGATATCGTTCAGGCCTTCTGTCTGAAACTCCATATTGGCCGGGTCGTGTTTCTGAAATACGACTTCTGCGACCGCAAATTTGAAAACATGGCGTAGCGTTTCTGAATAGCTGGTGATCTCATACGACGATAAAACTTCGGTGACCAGAAGCTCCAGGTAGTAACCGTTAAATAGGTTACCTGATACCCGGTTCCAGGTTTTTATCATGCGGATGATTTCTATCAGCCTGCCCTTGTGCCGAACATTTTCTTTGGTGAGAATTTCATTGTATGAATTGATGTCATACTTTGCCCATTCATTAAATTTTTCATCCGGCATCATGTAGGTATGCGTTGATACCGGATATGCCGGATGAATTTTGTATTGAAAACCTTTCATGGGAAGCATCAAAAAGCTCTGGTTTTTTTCTGCATATGCTTCCGGGTATTGTTCGATTAAAATATCGCGTAGTTTCGAGAAGACACGGGAGGGATAGGTGTTTCTGACGTCGACATCCCGGTATAGCACGAGCATGTCTACGATGCTTCCGGGCAAAGGCGAAACGATGGTCTTGCGCGAGAAGGCGCCATACAGCACGGTGCTGAATGTGCTGATGTGCTGTGTTAAATAATGTTCGATATCAGCCTGGCTCTGCGTGATGGAAGTGTATTCCTTCAGAGACAACTCCGTGTTTTTGGCCAGCAGATCAAAGGCACCACTAATAACTGAATAATCAGACTTTGTCATTAAGCTTCCGTAGTGCTATTTTAATGTCGCAAAACTGTGTATCTTCGTGTCTCACAATATCAATAAAACCGGCCAGTGACAAACTGCAATTATCACGCTGGCAAATGTCATTATTTAAAAAGGATAAGGCCATGTCACAAATAACAGTTAAAGGCAGTTGCCTGTGCGGCGATGTGCAGTATGAAGTAACCGGGGAAACGAAACGTTTTTACCATTGCCACTGCAAGCGTTGCCGTAAGGCGACGGGCACAGGTCATGCCAGTAACCTGTTGATAACACCGCATACCAGTATCAGCTGGCTTCAGGGTGAAGCGTTGTTGTCGCGATATAAAGTGCCGGAGGCGGAACGTTTCTACAATTGTTTCTGTCAGAGATGTGGTGGGCCGATGCCTCGCGTTGTACCAGAGCTGGACGCAGTATTGATTCCTGCCGGTTCACTCGACACACCACCACCGGTTTTACCACAGGGGCGAATCTTCTGGGATTCGCGTGCCGAGTGGTCATGCCATGATGAATTACCGGTGTATGCTGAATATCCGCCGGAAAAATAGAATGTTCGGGCACGGCGGGTAAGCTGGCCAGGTTTTTTGACTAGATAATTGAATAATATATTGCGACAGATCTTATTACTTTCTTTTTTACTGCTGTCAGTGCTGTCGAATCTGCAGGCATCGCAGGTGCACCGCAGTTTGCCCGAATACAGCCGTGTCTATGATGAAAAACGTGACCCGAACGTCGATGGTAATGCGGCTCTGAAGCTGGCAAAAGAAACGCAACGTAAAGTACTGATTGAAGTTGGTGGTGACTGGTGCACCTGGTGTCACGTGCTGAACCGCTTTATCAAGGATCATCCGGAAGTAGAGAAAGGGCTCCACGAAATCTTTGTCGTGTTAAAAGTAAATATCAGTGATGCCAATGACAATGCTGAATTTATGCGCGCTTTTCCTCCGGCGCAAGGTTACCCGCATATGTATATTACTGACAGCGCCGGCACTATTCTGCACTCGCAGGATACGGCGGAGTTTCGAGAAAATAAACAATATTCTGTAAAACGTTTTAAGATTTTTTTTGAACGCTGGAAAAACCATGATGAATAAACAGCAAGGTATCAGTCGGCGCGAGTTTATGACACGTATGGGTGCGCTGGGTTCTCTGGCGTTAAGCTATCCGGCGTCGGCGCTCGCCGAACTTCGCCAGTCAAAAAAACCGGCGATGGCAGACTGGCAAAAACAATCTGAGTGGCAGACGCTGGCACAGGTACAGGAAATCCTGTTCCCGGCAGCGGAAGATATTCCCGGTGCGACGGACATCGGTGCCACCATTTATCTGCACCGTGCTATCGAAAACCCGGATGCTGATGGCGAGGACAAGGATTTTATTTTTCGAGGTGTTGGCTGGCTAAACGGGCTGACACAGGAGCGCCATAAAAAAACATTCCTGCAATTAAACGAAGTGCAGCAGCAGAAAATTATCGAAGTCATTGTTAAAAGTCGCGCCGGGCGCAACTGGGTGTCTACCTTGTTGAATTATACCCTCGAAGCGTTATTGATGGATCCTGTTTATGGTGGCAATAAAAACGGCATCGGCTGGAAATGGCTGGCGCACCAACCGGGTTACCCGAGACCGCCAGTCGACAGGACATGGGACAGGCTTTTGCAGAGGCGGTATAACGTGATAGAGGGCAAGGCATGACTGATTACGATGTCTGCATCATTGGCAGCGGTGCAGGTGGTGGGCCGGTCGCGCTGACGCTGGCCAAAGCGGGCTACTCTGTGGTGGTGCTGGAAAAAGGCCCCTGGTTTAGTGAGAAAGATTTTTATAAAGACGAACTCGCCTGTTGTCGACGCAGTGTTTACACGCCAAAACTTTCCGAAGAACAGCATGTCATCGAAGATGCTGACGATGATGGCAACTGGCTGAGTGAAGCGACTTCAGAATCCGGTTGGGATTTCTGGAACGGTAACTGTGTCGGTGGTTCATCGAATTTCATGAGCGGTTTTTTCTATCGTCTGAAACCTCAAGACTTTCGTTTGCGCTCCGAGTTCGGTGAGATAAAAGGTGCCAATGTGGTTGACTGGCCGATCAGTTATGAAGACCTGGAGCCGTATTACGCACTGGTCGAAAAAGAGGTCGGTGTTTCTGGCCGTTTTACCGACCACCCGTTTGCCGAGCCGCGTTCGACGAAAGATTTTCCCTATCCGCCAACGCGTGAGCATCCGATATCGCAACAGATCGATAAGGCATGCCGTGACATGGGATTGCACTCGCTGCCGACACCACGGGCGATACTGTCTCGCAATAAAGATGATCGACGCGGTTGCGAATACTCGGGTTTCTGTGGCAGTTATGGCTGTTCCTCCGGTGCCAAAGGCAGCGCAAGAGCGGCCTTGTTGAACCGGGCCGTAGCGACAAAAAACTGCGAGATAAAACCACTGTGCAAAGTTTATAAGCTGAGCAGCGATGCCAGCGGCAAAGTGGTTTCAGCGGATTATTACGACGCTGAAGGTGATAGCCAGAGCATTCGAGCAAAGCTGTTCGTGGTCGCCTGCCAGGCGATAGAAACCAGCCGCCTTCTGTTAGCCTCGCCTGGCGAAAAACATCCGCAGGGTTTAGCCAATAATAACGCCCAGGTTGGAAAAAATTTATTGTTCTCTGCCGGTGGTTCAGGCAACGGTGATTTTGATTATGCGGCCATGGATAAGCTGGTCGCCGAAAAAATGAAAACAAGAGGCCCGTTCGTAAATCGCGGTTTGCAGGACTGGTATTTTATAGACGATAAGTCCGTAACCGGCAAAGCAGGGGGTGGCCGCATAAAAGGCGGCACCGTGGATTTTCTATTACGCCATCCAAACACGATGAGCCGCGCCATGAGCACTAAGTGGGATGGCGATGATCTGGTGTGGGGCAAAGCTTTGCAGGAAAATCTGAAAGCAATCTTTACTGAAAGCCAGACGCTGCGTTATGAAATTTTTTGTGACTGGTTGCCGACCGATGACTGTTTTGTCAGTCTTGATGATTCGGTGAAAGATAAATGGGGTTCACCGGTAGCGAAAGTGCGCATCGGTTATCATCCGCATGATTTAAAAGTCGGTGAGTATATCAATGCGCACTGTGAAAATGTTTTTAAAAAAATGGGTGCCACCAATATCCGCTCCAATGTCAGTGGTTCGCCGCCGGCAAATCTGGTTGCCGGCGGTTGCCGGTTTGGCGATGATGCAAAAACCACGGTGCTCAATGCCGACTGCCGCGCACACGATGTCGAAAACCTCTATGTCACCGATGGCAGCTTCATGCCCACCGGCGGTAGCGTGCCATATACCTGGACGATCTACGCTAATGCGTTTCGTGTCGCAGAAAAAATAAAAGATGCGCTGGCATAAATCTGCGTTGAAATCGCATGCCTGAAGGGCCGGAGATAAGACGACTTGCAGATGCGTTGCAAGAGCAGGTCGCTGGCCGCGTAATCGACAGAATCTATTTTGGTTTGCCACCGCTAAAAAAATGGCAGAGCCGTTTAACCGGTGCAACGATTAAAAAAATCGAAAGCCGTGGCAAAGCAATGCTCACCCGGCTTGATAACGGCCTGACCATCTACAGTCACAACCAGTTATATGGACGCTGGGTTTTTTGTGACAGCAACGACTACCCGGAAACAAAACGCCAGCTGCGTCTGGCGATCAGTTGTCAGGGAAAGTCTGCGCTTTTATATAGTGCCTCGGAAATTGCTGTGCTTGATGAGGTGGCATTATCGTCGCACCCGTTTTTGAGCAAGCTTGGCCCGGACGTACTCAATCGTTCGACAACAGTTGAACGCATCATCGAGCGCCTGCGCTCAAAAAAATATAATAATCGTCAGCTGGGTAGTGTACTCACCGACCAGTCTTTTATTGCCGGGCTAGGCAACTATCTTCGTTGTGAAATTCTGTTTGTTTGCGGATTGAATGCGAGAGTGCGAGCGAAAGAACTGGCTGATAAAAAAATGCATCAGCTGGCAGAAAGCATACTGACCTTGTCACAGCAGTCGTATCAAACCGCCGGCCTCACCAATCGTTTGAGTGATGCAAAAAAGTTAATAAAGCAGGGCGCTACTTTCGAAGAAGCCAGGTTTTATGTTTTTCGGCGTGAGGGTTTGGCCTGCTATCGTTGTGGCACGCGTATCGAAAAAAACTCACAGGCAGGGCAGGCTTGTTTTTATTGCCCGAAGTGTCAGTTGCTTTAAGCGGGGCAGAAGTGTAAAGCAAAGTTATTGTGGCAAAGACGTGAAGTGAGCGCGTTGTGTATATCAAGTTTATTTGTATTATCTCAAACTTGAACTGACAACAAATGTACGAAATTAAAAGTCTTCTTCCGATACAAAGCGGAAGTAAAAAACTATCTCTCGCCGAGCCGCAGAGCTCGCAAAGAAAAAACCTTCACGGGCACGTAAGTTAAATTTTGTCATCCTGAGCGAAGTCGAAGGATCTTGCTACCACCATACTGTCAGGATGATTAAGATCCTTCGACTTCGCTCAGGATGACAGTAATAACAGGCATATTTTGTTTCTCTGCGAGCTCTGCGGCTCGGTAACTGCTCCTGCGTTACTCTACTTATGGGCGTCCTGCCCTAATCTGCGAGAGAAACAGGTTTTTCCTTAACCTTCGCTACTGACCATAAGCGTTCTTTGGGTTAAAAGAGGTTTTCAACAATGCTGACAATGCCTGTATGATTGCATCTGAATTAATACAGTTTATTTGTGTGAAAAGGAAAACATGCTGAAACAAGCCAAAATTGATGTCGAAGACGCCCTGGTGTTTCTGCCGGGGGTGAAGCTTTTTATCAAGCTGGATAACCGGATTATCAGCGATCTCGCAAAACGCATGAGTTTGCACCATTACGAAGTCGGTGAACGCCTGATCAAAAAAGGCGAAGCGGGCGAGTACATGCTGATCATCAAGCAGGGTCAGGTCAAAGTCAGCCTGGAAGATAAAGATATCGAACTTGGTAAGGGCGATGTGCTGGGAGAGATAGCGCTGTTGTCTGGTACGCCGAGCAAGGCAGACGTAGTCGCGCAGGCCGACACCAGGGCGCTGGCGCTATACCGCGACGATTTTCAGGCGTTGATGGAGCAGCACACCGAACTGGCAACGGTGATGACCAGCCTGATGAAGAGCCGGATGTTCGGTTCCGATGGCATCAACCGGCTCGGCAAATACAAACTGCTCAGCAAGTTGGGTGAAGGTGGTATGTCCATCGTCTACAACGCGCTCGACACCGTGTTAGGGCGTGAGGTGGCCATCAAGATGCTGAAGTATGAAATCGCTTCCAGAAAAGATTTCAAAAAACGCTTCCGTCAGGAAGCGATCACCATCGCCAAACTCACCCATCCGAACATCCTGCATGTGATCGAGACCATCGATGATTATTCGACATCGTTCATCGTCATGGAAAAACTCGATGGTTACGATCTGAAATATTATCTTAAAGAGCAGGGCGTGTTCAGTGGCAAGCAGACCTGCGACATCCTCAGTCAGCTGGCATTAGCGCTGGAATACGCCGGCAACAAACACAACGGCGGCATCATCCACCGTGACATCAAACCCGCCAACATCGTGCTCGATTATCAGGGCAACGTAAAACTGATGGATTTTGGCATCGCCACCACCATCGACGAAGCGAACAAAAATTTCGAGGGCACCATCCTGTACACCGCCCCCGAAGTGCTGCAGAAAAAACCGTTTGATTACCGAATCGACATCTACGCGCTGGCGATCACCGCCTACGCCATGCTCACCGGTAAGACACCGTTCCGCGCCTCGACCATGCTGGGCATCGCACAGAAAACCATCAACGAAGAACCCGCCGATATAAAAGCCCTGGTGCCAGATGTGCCTGATGGTCTGGCAGAATTTATAAAACGTGCATTGATCAAAGATCCGGAACAACGCATTTCGAACTGGAGTGAAATACAAAAACTGTTGGCTCCCGGCAAAGGCAACGAAGTAGAGCTGCTGGAAAACAGCGGCATGGATATGGCAGTAGTCGTCAAACTAAAAACAGCGGGTATCGATATCGAGTTATTGCTAAAAGAACTACATCAGGTTTTGCAGATGCACCATGCGGGCTATGACCTTGAAGTAGTTGAAAAAGAGAAGCTTGATCTTGATTTTACCTTGTAGCGAAAGGATCAACCGAAAGGGGTGTCCCTGTGGCTCAGTTTGATCTTGTGGTGTAGCGTAAAAGCATAATCTCCTGTATGCCTTCTTTATTAAGTGTCAATAAAATTTACAATATAGAAAGCAACATCGAATAAAAAAAAGGTTGAATTTTAGCCCTCTGTATTTATGTAACTGATTGATTTTTATAGTATTAAAGTCCGATTAACTATAGATGTCGCGTTTTAATGCAGTGTAAAGAGGTGTCACTGTATTTTACAAAAACTGATTGAATGTTTTGTTCGACAAATTTTAACTCATTGTTTTTTAAGGTGAAGTTCGCTTTGGCATAAATGATGCAAAGATATTAGCGAATGTTTTTAAATATAACCAAAACAAGGGACTTAAAATGATGAAAAAGCTCAGCATATTATTTTTATTAGCATTGGTAGCTGGAAACGCCAATGCGGTACCGATAGTCATCACGTTTGATGATGCTGTCGCAGATTACACTCCTACACCTGGCGTTAGGCAGAATGTTAAATATGAATTTGCACCGTTGGGCATCGTGTTTGAGGATGCTGTAGATCCGTCTTTAGGTGCAACTCTTGGAAAATGTGGGCCTGGTGATGGCGCCGTTGCTTTATTTGGTAGCGGTGCAGATTTTGGTGGCTGTGGTAACACCACACCAAATCTGAATATCCTGTTCGTCGATCCTGCTGATTCAAGTAACAGTGCGTTTACGACAGACTTTTCAATCTTTAATTTCGATGGCCTGATAAAAATGACAGCTTTCGATGTAAATGATATTGAGTTGGGTTCAACGCAGCTTTTCAATGGTCTGCTATCTCTGTCTGGTATCGGTCAAATCTCAAGAATTAATCTTCTTTCGTTAGATAATGACCCTACTACGATGGATACGATGACTTTTGCATCGGTTACGTCATTAGGAAATGGCCCTGATGGTGATGTGCCCGAGCCATCTATATTGGCGTTGCTTGGTCTAGGTCTGGCAGGAATTGGCTTTTCTCGCAGGAAGAAGCTAGTCGCTTAGTCTTTATCCCGTCACATAAAAAAGCCTCGATAATATGTCGAGGCTTTTTTTATGTCTCATAAATATAGCGAGCTTGAAACGGGTGCTCATGCATTGTGGTATCTACGTGACGGCTGAAGGTTTTGATGAAATTGTTATTTAAAAATATTGTTGAACATTAGGTCTGTGTCAAATATAGAAAAAGAGTTTGTAAACTATATTGTTGATCTTATGCAGTTGATTGGGCCGGTGTATGCAAAAGGCATGTTTGGTGGACATGGCATATTCCTTGGCGATCTGATGTTTGCCTTAGTCGCAGATAGCATTCTTTATCTGAAGGTGGATAAAGAGGTTATCAATGAATTCGAGGAAAAAGGACTTGGGGCTTTTACATACAACAGAAAAGACAGGAAGTTTAAAATGTCTTACTACCAGGCGCCCGAAGAGGCATTAGAAGATGTGGAAGAAATGAAGGTCTGGGCGAACAAAGCTTATGGTGTTGCATTGAGAGCAGCATCGAAGAAGCGGAAAAAATAAAAAAGTACTTGTTAATCAGGTTATTCTCGAACGGTGCATAAAAGTGTTGGCTGACGGTGAAAATTTTTAACGACTGGCGAGCTGCGCCTGGCCTCTGACCTGTTTGGTATTTTTCTGTCCGGATTTGCTTTCTGGCCAGCCATACTCGCCCGACCACTCGTCATTATTGAAGTTGATATTCAGCCAGCTCGGCACATAGGGTTTCTGGTTTTTAATGGTGAAGTCGGTGACCGGTGGCGGGCCGATGTAATCGGAAACCGGGCAGGCTTTTGTCATCACGGTATTGAAGCGAACATAGATGTTGCCTGTCAGCTGCTGCGCGTCGTCGACCATCGTGGCGAACTGTTCTTTGTCTACCTGCCATGCGCTATTTAACGGTGTGTCGGTATAAAAGGCGAGCCTTTTGCCTAACATGCAACTGAAGTAAATCTGTATTTCAATTAACAGGATAGATTCAAGTCTGCCACTTTGTTCAACGGCTGACGGTGAGAGTTTGACCGTTACCGGTTTTTCATGAAAGGTTAATTGTTTTTGCATAGTTTTTTTCCAAAGTCTGCAGTTATGATACTGGTTAATTGTAGTAGTTCAAATAAACATCGTACACCCCTGAAAACGACGATATACTATTCAGATATGAATAGTATAAACAGTATGAACTGGGATGGTTTTCGATACTTTGTAGCAGCGGCCGAGGCTGGCAGCCTGTCTGCGGCAGCTAGTACACTAAGCTCCAACCAGTCGACCGTGGGTCGGCATATCGATGCGCTCGAATCAGCGCTGGGTACCAGATTGTTTCAACGTTCGGTCAAGGGTCTGAGCCTGACCGAAGAAGGGCAGGCGGTTTTTGAACAGGCGCAAACCATGTTGGGCACGGTTGTTAAAATTCAGCGTGTGGTGCAGGGTGGTGAAGCGACCGCGCGCGGTACGGTAAGATTATCACTGCCGGAGGGGCTGGGACTGGAAGTGTTGATCCCGGCGCTGGATGATTTTTATCAGCAATCCCCTGAGGTAAAACTCATCTTCAATGTTTCTACGACCACGGCAAATCTGATGCAGGGTGAGGCCGATGTGGCAGTGCGGCTCTTTCGTCCGGAAGAGTCTGATCTGGTCGTCAAATATCTGGGCGAGATGAGGCTGGGGTTGTACGCTTCACAAGACTATGAAAAAAATTATGGCCTGCCAAAGATGTTAAGAGATATACGCAAGCACAAGGTGATTACATATGGCGATCATCTATCGATTCTGTCGGAAAACCAGTGGCTGCTCGACCATTCTGAGGACGCAAAAAGAATCCTGTGCAGCGATAGCACTGCGACAAGATTTAGAGCGGCACTCTCCGGTGTCGGTATCTCCATTCAGCCGGAAGTGCTGGCGCAGACCAGCCCGAATTTGATCCGTTTATTTCGCTCGGTAAAATTACCTGCGCATAAAGTCTGGCTGGTTTATCATCAGGACGTGCGGCACATGTCTCGCATCCGCGCGGTGGTCGATTTTATATCGGGTCATCTGGGTGATGTGCTTAACGCTTGATATGTTTTTATAAAAGGAAGCCGTGTAGGACTTTCTGTGTGCCAGTTCTTTTCTCATTGATAATCACTAGTGTCCGGGATATAAAAACAATATTAAATAGAATGTTACAAACAAATAGTTATTTATTAACTTGAAAACGTCACAGATTATTTCTCTCGCAGGGACGCAGAGCTCGCTAAGAAAAATGACTTCTGTGCGGGCTCTGCGTCCCTGCGAGAAAATAATGAGTTATGTCATTTATCATGGACAGTGTGATCGACAATATATTTTTACCCCGTTATAGACGACATTTCTTTTGGATATAAAATTACTTAATAAACGATTGAACGAGTGCATGTTAAGTGACGTGCATCGATTTCACCGGCGTCTGCACAAACTTAAAAAAGCGAAAAAGTTTGATAAGGATAGCTGTGCAAAAATAACGCAGGAGATCGGACGTTCTGTTGCATTGGCTCAGACACGCAAACAGGATGTTCCAAAAATCAGTTATCCGGATGATCTGCCGATTGCACAGAAAAGCGAACTGATCAAAAAAACCATCAGGGATAATCAGGTAACGATTTTATGTGGTGAGACCGGCTCCGGAAAAACCACGCAGTTGCCAAAGATCTGTCTTGATATCGGTCTCGGTGTGCGCGGGAAAATAGGCCACACACAGCCGCGCCGTCTGGCAGCCAGGGCGGTTTCGCAGCGTATCGCCGAGGAGCTGAATACCGAACTGGGAAATGAAGTCGGTTTTAAAGTTCGCTTCTCTGATCGTTCGAATGATAAAAGTTATATCAAGCTGATGACGGATGGCATCCTGCTGGCTGAATGTCATCATGATGCTTTTCTGAATCAGTACGACACTATCATTATCGATGAGGCGCATGAGCGCAGTTTGAATATCGATTTCCTGCTGGGTTATCTAAAACGACTGATCCAGAAGCGCAAGGATCTGAAAATTATTATCACATCGGCCACGATTGATCCTGATCGCTTCGCCAGACATTTTAATGGCGCGCCGGTAATCAATGTTTCCGGCCGCACTTATCCGGTCGAAGTACGTTACCGACCGTATCAGCTGGCAGAGAACGAAGAGAACAAAAGTTTGCAGCAGGGCATCATCGATGCCGTCATCGAGCTATCAAAAATTGATCGCGGTGACATTCTGGTTTTTCTGAGTGGCGAAAGGGATATCCGTGAAACGGCGGATGCGCTGGCTAAAGAGTCGCAGAAGATGGCAGGAAATGCGGCGTGGCATAACACCGAAGTGTTGCCGCTGCTGGCGCGTTTATCCAGTACCGAACAGAATCGTATCTTTCATCCGTCGAGCAAACGCCGTATCGTGCTGGCTACGAATGTAGCTGAAACATCGTTGACCGTACCTGGCATCAAATATGTCATCGATTCAGGTGTCGCCCGTATCTCACGCTATTCATGGCGTAGCAAGATTCAACGCCTGCCTGTCGAAAAAATTTCACAGGCATCAGCAAATCAGCGAAAGGGTCGCTGTGGACGAACGTCTGCCGGTATCTGTATTCGTTTGTATGATGAAGAGGATTTTTCACAGCGTAAGGAGTTTACCGAGCCCGAAATTCAGCGCACCAATCTCGCGGCTGTCATCTTGCAGATGGAAAACCAGAGACTGGGACATATCGATGATTTTCCTTTTGTCGAACCGCCGGAGGATCGGCTGGTAAATGATGGATATCGATTACTGTTTGAACTGGGCGCAACTGACGATTGCAACAAGATAACGAAGATAGGTAAACATCTGGCGCATTTTCCGATTGACCCGAAGCTTGCGCGTGTATTGTTGCAGGCGAAGAATGAAAATGCATTAAGAGAAGTGTTGATCATCGTCTCGGCACTCGCCACCCAGGACCCGCGCGAACGCCCGATAGACAAACAGCAGGCGGCGGATGAAAAACACGTGGCGTTCAAAGACAAGCTTTCTGATTTTATTTTTTATATCAATCTGTGGGATGCCTATCATGCGGAGAAAAAAGCATTGTCCGGCAACCAGTTGCGCAAGTGGTGTAAAAAGAATTTTATCTCGTGGATGCGAATGCGTGAATGGGTCGATACCTCCAACCAGATAAAGCGCATGTTATCTGATCTGAAAATGTCACTGAATACCACGGCAGCGACTTATGATGCGATCCATCGTTCTCTGTTGATCGGCTTGCTGGCCAATATCGGTTATAAAAATGAAGGCAAGGAATTTCTTGGCGCGCGCAATAAAAAATTTCTGGTTTTCCCCGGTTCGAGTTTGTTCAAAGCGCCGCCAAAATGGATGGTGTCCGCCGAGATTGTCGAGACCTCTCAGGTCTATGCGCGAACCAACGCAAGAATTGATCCGGCGTGGATCGAAGAGAAAGCAAAGCACCTGTTAAAATATCATTACAGCAACCCGCACTGGGAGAAAAAACGCTCGCAGGTGGTCGCGCTGGAGCAGGCAAGTCTGTACGGCCTGATCCTGCACGCAGACAAAAAAACAAGTTACGGTAGAATTAATTCTGCCGAGGCAAAAGAAATTTTTATCCGTTGCGGGCTGATTGCTGGAGATTTCGACAGCCGGGCGAAGTTTTACCTGCACAATCGAAAACTTGTTGAAGAGCTGGAATCGCTGGAAGCAAAATCACGCCGCCGTGACATCATCGTCGACGAAGATATTCTGTATTGTTTTTATGAAAAGCATCTGCCGGATGGTATCTTCAGTGGTGTGACGCTCGACAAATGGTTGCGCAAGAATCCAGCAGCGGAGAAGGCGCTGTTTTTGCACGTTGAAGATCTGATGCGTGATGAAGCAACGCTGGTTTCTGAAAAGTTGTTTCCAGACACGTTGGCGATGAATGGTTCGGTGTTCCCTGTGGCCTATCATTTCGACCCGGGTAACCACTGTGACGGGGTGACACTGACAACGCCGGTCGCGGCCATCAATGTGATCAATCCGCAACGATGTGAATGGCTGATACCGGGCCTGCTTCAGGAAAAGATCGTCGCTCTGATAAAGTCCTTGCCAAAACAGCTGAGAAAGAATTTTGTGCCGGCACCAAATTTTGCAGAGGCCTGTGTGCAGGCTCTGGAACCTTCTGATACGGCTTTATGCACGGCGCTGGCCAGTCACCTTAAAAAAATGACCGGTGTGCTGATACCGTATGATGCCTGGAATGTACAGGGCATCAGTTTGCATTTGTTGATGAATTTCAGAGTGATTGATGCCGATGGCAAAGTCATCGATGAAGGTCGCGACCTGCAATCGATAAAAACCGGCCTGTCGGGTATTGTCGACAAGCTGCCAGCTGCCGGGCAGGTAGCAGAGCAGGAGATGAGATACGGGCAAGACGATGTCGGGCCGGGCATACTGGATGATATGGCTGAGACGGTCGAGCTCGGTTTGCACGGTGTTACCATCAAAGCGTATCCGGCGCTGATCAGGGATGGGCGACAGGTAAATCTTCGTGCCCTGGAAAGTCGCAAAGCTGCGATCATTGAAACCCGACAGGCACTAAGGCTGTTCTGTTTTATTGCGCTGAAAGAGCAGATTAAATTTCTGCGGCGTTCGATCCCTGATATTCAGAACCTGTGTTTGAAGTACAGTGACTTCGGAAGCTGCGAAACACTTAAATCGGATATCATCGATAAGATAATTGATGCGGTGTTTTTGTCTGAAAGCCTCACATCGAAAAAAGAATTTTATGAGCGTATCGATGCTGGAAAAGCCGAGCTGATAAAACACGTGAAGCAATGGAGTGATCTGTTGGCAAAGATTCTGGATGAATACCGCGCCATTAAAAAATTAATGAAGTCGCCGGTTTTGTCGCAGCTGGATATGGCGGCTGATATACAACAGCAGCTGAACAGTCTTTTCCCGGAAAACTTTATCGTGACAACAGAAAGTGAATGGTTGCGGGAATATCCAAGATATCTGACAGCTGTCAGAAAACGTTTTGAAAAATCGAAGACGAACGTGACACGTGACCGCCAGTTGAGACTCCAGTATTCACAGCTGTGGCAAGAATACCTCAAGCGGCAGGCATCTCTGGAGAAGCAGCATATTGATTCACAGCAATTGCACTTTTATCGCTGGATGCTGGAGGAGTACCGTGTTTCACTATTTGCACAGGAACTTAAAACAAAATTTCCTGTTTCAGAAAAAAGGCTAAAAACATATTGGAATGATTTGTCTGATGCGTAGATTTATTGGCTAAGGAAGCCCCGATTAATGTCATTTTTCGACTGCGCTCAAAATGATAAATCAGGAATTAATCAGAGATTCCCTAAATAGAAAGAATAATAATGATGTAAGCATGTACAATATTTGTATTATAAATATTACGTGAAGTTGTAGAGAAAAAATGATTAGTATCGGACATATTGTTGAGCTGGAAGTGGTGAAGGCTGTCGAGTTTGGTTTTTATCTTGACGCAAAAAATCTCGGCGAAGTTTTGCTGCCGAATAAAACGGCGCCGGGTGATCTGGCGGTGGGCGATACTGTCGAAGTATTTCTTTATCTCGATTCAGAAGGTAGAGTGATAGCAACCAACCGGGCGCCCAAAGCCGAGGTTGGTGAGTTCGCTTATCTGAAAGTGGTCGACACGTCTGCGGTCGGCGCGTTTCTGGACTGGGGGCTGGATAAAGATGTGCTGGTACCTTTCGCAGAACAGCACCGGCCGATGGAAGTCGGGCATTCTTATCTGGTGTATATCTTCATCGGACTCGATGGCCGCATTATCGCTTCATCTAAAATCGATAAATTTCTCGATGATGAAAAACCGCATAACTTTAAATCGCAACAGAAAGTCGACTTGATCATCGCCAACAGCACAGACCTGGGTTACAAGGCAATCATCAACCACAGCCACTGGGGTGTGCTCTATAAAAACGACGTGTTTCAACGTCTGAGTTTTGGCCAGTATAAAAAAGGTTTTATCAAACATGTTCGCCCCGATGGAAAGATTGATCTCAGTCTTCAGGGCGGTCAGGATACTCGCGACAAATACGCAAAAATCATTTTGAACTACCTGGAGAAGCAGAATGGTTTTGCGCCGGTACATGATAAGTCTGATCCGAAATTAATCTCTGAGCTGTTCGGTATGAGCAAGGGTGCGTTTAAAAAAGCTATCGGCGGTTTATATAAACAACGGATTATTAGCATCGAGAAAGACGGCATCCGCTTGCTTGAAAAATAGTCCGCGCAGATCATGATATAAAACAAAAAAGTTCGACTTTCTTTATTTTTTTTTGTCGTTTCTGATTGACTCAAATCAACATCATTATCTTCACTATCTGCAAACTTACGGGGTGTGGTTTTATAGTGGAAGATAGAGAGATGATTGCGATAGACGAGTTTATGACGGCAGAGCCTTATACATTACGTGAGACCAATTCATTAAGTGATGCAAGGAAGATCATGACCGAAAGACATATACGCCATATCCCCATCACAGATGACGAGAAACATCTGCTAGGCCTGGTTACACAACGAGATATTCTTGCGGCGACAGCTCCGACATCAAAACAGCAGACAAGAAGCGCACCGCATGAAGGTGATGCAGATATTAAACTGTCGGATATTATGATTCGTGACGTAAGTGTTATTCACCGAACCGATTCTTTACGCCAGGCGGCGCTGTATATACAGTCACATAAATACGGGTGTCTGCCGGTGCTTTCAGCCGATCGTCTGGTGGGAATTATTACGGACAGTGATTTTATAGATATCGCCATCAATCTGCTGGAGCAGGCCGAGATAATCGAAGATGAGGTCAGAGACGAGTTTGAAGCGGAGGCAGGGGACGTTGTCGTCTGAGGAGGAAGACGGCTGATTCGACCGGGTCGTTCTCAGTTGAGACTAGCCATGATATAGCGAATCAGCTACGTTGTCGCAGTATCGAGTTTTTTCTGAAAGTTTTCTGCCCAGTTCAGGGCTCGGTATCCTTGCGGTGTCATCTGGCTCTGATGGACGATACCGTCGATGACAACGGTATGCAGTAGTGCGGCAGCCGCTTTGGATTTGTCCCAGTCATGGCCATTCATGTTCATGTCATGCCAGGTTTTTTCTATTCTTTCAAAATAACGCTGCGGAATCTCATTGATGCTGTGTTCCAGCGCATAGCTGGCGATTGCATCGTGTAGTTCTCTTAGCTCTTTGCTCATGGGATGGTGCCTGTTGTGTTTGGATATCCCTATTGATAATAGAAACTAAAGTATACTCCCGCACCCCCTCATACTGCAAGTTTATGATTTTAAAGGCCCTCCTGGAAGATGTTGAATTCTCAGAGAATTTTACTGGCGTGAGATAGCTGTTTGTATGATTTAGCGGGCTAAATGATGAAAAAAGATGGTTTATCGATAAATGCCGGGTATATATAAAGGGTTTGTAATAAGTAAAGTTTGATTCAGTGAGGCAATCTATTTAGTATGGGTGTACTAAAAATTACACGTCATTTGACCTTTGCTAAATCGTTATGAAACAAAAATTAATCAACATGCTCGAGTTGCAGGATTCGATGAACTCCAAAGTTAATGCCAACTGGCGTAGCGCAGGTAACGAATGGTATCGTGCGATCTGGATGGAAGCCTCTGAGATGCTGGAGCACTATGGCTGGAAATGGTGGAAGAAACAGGAACCGGATGCCATGCAGGTGAAGCTTGAAATCGTTGATATCGTACATTTTGCCCTGAGCATCCGCCTGGAGCAAAACCAGTCATTAGATGATACCGCAGAATTGATCGCGAAAGATTTTGAAAATATGATGCAGGCCGAAGACATTCGAAAAACCATCGAATGTCTCGCATTGTTAACACTGACAGATCAGGGCGCACACTTTACTTTCATCGCCGGCATCATGAAGTATATGGACATGCCTTTCGAGGAATTATACGAAATTTATGTCGGCAAAAATGTATTGAATATGTTTCGTCAGGATAACGGTTACAAGGAAGGCACTTATAACAAGGTCTGGAATGGCCGTGAAGATAACGAACATCTTGCAGATATCATGAAACAACTGAACGGCGACAGCCAAACTTTTCAGGATGACGTTTATGCCGCCCTTTCACAAAATTACGCGGCATAAGCAAAAGAAATAAATACTATGAAACTATTTTTTGAATTCCTGTTCAGGCAATGATGTTGCGGCATTTTCACTGATCCTGCGTCATTGCCTTAAAGCGTTAGCGTTTTTACTAGACGTACTTCGCCAGTTTTTTCGGATACAGGGAGTCAACTGTGCCGACGATTTTTTCATCGGGCTTGAATGCGATCGTCGGGTCTTTGGCCGGGTAATCCAGGCTGTATAAAAAATGTCGCATGCAGTTAATTCGTGCGCGTTTTTTATCATCCGACTTCACCACCACCCACGGCGCGTCTGCAGTGTCGGTGTGGAAGAACATGGTGCGGCGGGCTTCGGTGTAGTCATCCCACTTGTCCAGTGACTCAAGATCGATCGGGCTGAGCTTCCAGTGTTTTAACGGGTCGTGTGAACGCGAATGAAAACGGCGTAGCTGTTCGTGACGGCTGACAGAGAACCAGTATTTTCGAATGATCAGGCCTGAATGAACCAGCATGCGTTCCAGTTCGGGTGCGGTGCGTAAAAATTCCAGATGTTCCTCTGGCGAGCAAAAATGCATTACACGTTCGACGCCTGCACGGTTATACCATGAGCGGTCAAACAGCACTATCTCGCCATTGGTTGGCAGCTGTCGAATATAGCGTTGAAAGTACCACTGCCCTAATTCCACATCGTTTGGTTTTTCCAGGGCGACCACGTGTGCCGAGCGTGGGTTTAAATGTTCCATAAAACGTTTGATGGTGCCGCCTTTACCGGCTGCATCGCGGCCTTCGAAAAATCCGGCGATGCGTTTATGTTGCTCTTTCACCCACACCTGAACTTTCAACAATTCTGCCTGTAGCAACTGTTTTTCGTGTTCGTATTCTTTTTTGCCGATTTTTGCCGGGTAAGGGTACTCGCCCAACTCGTAACTGACTTCTAATAGATCATCAGCAGATATTATATCCGGTGACGCCAGCACTTTTTCAGGGTCTGACATATCGCTAAGAATTTCTTTCAGGTCTTTTTTTGTGCGTTTTTCAGTGGTCATAGGTTTTTACGTCGGATTAGGTGTGCAATGATCGAGTGTAACAAATTTCATTAAATATAAATTTGATGAAAGTCAGTTATTTGTTTGCTTATAACTTGAATGTTATAAAGATAGTGGTCAATATCAGCTGATGCAATATAAAAGGAGATTTTCATGACCGATATTTTTGATTTAATTTTTAATTTCTGGGTAGGTTTTGCGGTACTGTCGATTGTACTGGTGAAGGTTTCCATTAAATTTGTTCCGCAAAACCGCGCTTACGTGGTCGAGCGTTTTGGTAAATACAATAAAACTATGGAAGCGGGTTTGAATTTTCTGATGCCTTTTATCGATAAAGTGGCTTATGAGCGCTCATTAAAAGAGCAGGCCGTCGATGTGCCCAGCCAGGGAGCCATTACCCGGGATAATATTACGCTGGTGGTCGATGGTGTGTTATATCTGAAAGTGCTGGATCCTTTTAAGGCCTCTTATGGTGTTGATAATTATATATACGCGGTGATGCAGCTGGCGCAGACCACTATGCGCAGCGAGATCGGCAAGATGGAGCTGGATAAAACCTTTGAAGAGCGTGAGTCGTTGAATGTGAATATCGTGGCACAGATCAATGAAGCGGCTGGCCCCTGGGGTGTGCAGGTTCTGCGTTACGAGATCAAGGATATCGAGCCGCCGCGCACCGTGTTGGAAGCCATGGAGCGGCAGATGAAAGCCGAACGTGAAAAGCGTGCAGCCATTCTGGAGTCGGAAGGTGAGCGTCAGTCGGCGATTAATGTGGCGGAAGGCCAGAAGCAATCGATCGTGCTGGCGGCGGAAGCCGATAAGGCCGAGCAGATCTTACGCGCCGAGGGCGAGGCGCAGGCCATCGTCGCGGTGGCAGATGCCCGGGCCCGGGCGCTGGAGGTGGTGGGTGCGGTCGCCATGGAAGAAAAAGGCCAGAAAGCGATTCAGCTGGATCTGGCCGAGAGTGCGATTAAAGCAAAAGAAGCGATCGCCAGAGAGTCATCCGTTGTTTTGTTAAACGATGAAAAAACCAGTGCTGCCAATGTGGTGGCAGAAGCCATGACCATTATTAATTCGATCAATAAAAATAAAGACAATAACGTCGGGGCGAGTTGATGATGGTGGAATACATTAATGATAATTTATCCGGCTTCTGGATCGCGCTGGGCTTTGCTCTGCTTGCCGCCGAAGTTCTGTTGTTTGGTTTTACCACCATCATCTTTTTATTTGCCGGCCTGGGCGCGCTCATCTCGGGTTTATTGATGAGCGCGGGTATCATCCCGGAAACATGGATTGCCGGCACTGCCTGTTTTGGCATTGCCACCGGTATCTGCAGCGCGATCTTATGGAAGCCGCTGATGTCGATGCAGAATCGTGCAGCGCCAAAGCAAAAACCTGCCAGCGATTTTGTTGGCGTGGAGTTTGTTTTGACACAGGATATCAGTACTACGGCACCGGGCAGTTATCGTTATTCAGGCATAGACTGGAAAGTCGAGATCGATAGCGGCAGCGATGTGGATTCCATCGACAAAGGTGAAAGCGTGGTGGTGGTGGCGGTGGAAGTCGGTCTGCTGAGTGTGGTTAAAAAATAAAAAAAGCTGAACGTTTAGAGCAGACAATAAAAAACCCGGCTCTGCTAAGTGCGAGGCCGGGTTTTTTAATGCTGCAAAAAAGCAGGATTATTTAATCTTTGATTCTTTGTACATAACGTATTTACGAACCACTGGATCGAACTTTTTCATCTCCAGTTTTTCAGGCATGGTACGTTTGTTTTTGGTCGTAGTGTAGAAGTGACCGGTTTTTGCAGATGATACCATTTTGATCTTTTCGCGCATAATGTTCTCCCCTTATACCTTTTCGCCACGAGAGCGCATTTCAGATAAAACAACATCGATACCTTTCTTGTCGATGACGCGCATACCGTTAGCTGTGACGCGCAGTTTTACGTGACGGTTTTCACTTTCAACCCAAAAACGGTGGGTGTGTAAATTAGGCAAGAAACGACGTCTTGTCTTGTTGTGAGCATGGGAAACGTTATTACCAGAAACTGGACGTTTTCCTGTGACCTGACATACTCTAGACATTGTAAATACTCCAAACCAGCTGATATGTTATGGAGGCCTCGATGTATTGGGAGACCTCTAAATTGTGAGCCGGTAATTCTAACGAAGAATAATGGCTGTGACAAGTAAAATAGTGGCTAAATTTACCAGACTCAGCGGTTTATGCCGTTATCGCCAGCCATGTATAATGTGCCCCGGAATCGCCCGCTATCACGGGAACGAAGATATATTGGCCGTGAACCGGCGAGAGAATGTTAAAAATGGCCTTAGATATAGTATTTATTGAAGATTTACGCATCGACACCATCATCGGTATTTATGACTGGGAGCGTGAAGTGAAGCAGACCATCGCGCTGGATATCGAGATGGCGGCGGACAACACCCGGCCGGCCGCCAGCGAAAGTATCGATGATGCCGTCAACTACAAGGCCGTCGCCAAATCACTGATCGCGTTCACCGAAGCCAGCCAGTTTCAGCTGGTGGAGACGCTGGCCGAACGGCTGGCAGCGATCATCCTGAGTGAATTCAATGTGCCCTGGTGTCGCCTGAAACTCAGCAAGCTGGGCGCGGTCACCGGTTCTCGCTCGGTGGGCGTTATCATCGAACGTGGCCAACGCTGAAAGATAATGGCGACGATCTATATCAGCCTGGGCAGCAACATCAACCGCGAGCAAAATACCCGTACGGGTATTGCTGCGCTAAAGCAGGCGTTTGGCGATCTGAACCTGTCCTCGGTTTATGAGAGTGAGGCGGTGGGGTTTGACGGTGATGCATTTTATAATATGGTGATCGCCTGTGATGTTGATACGTCGGTGCACCAGACTAATCAGATCTTGCGCGACATAGAAGACGCCAATGGTCGTGACCGTAGCGGCCCCAAATTTTCATCCAGAACCCTTGATCTCGATCTGCTGTTATACGATGACCTGATACTGGATGAAAAAGGTTTGAAGTTGCCACGCGGTGAAATCCTGAAAAATGCTTTTGTGTTGTGGCCGTTAGCCGAGATTGCGCCGCAGCTAAAGCATCCTGAAACGGCGACCAGTTACGCTGAGCTGTGGGCGGCTTTTGATAAAAACAAGGAAAGTCTCAAACCCATCGAATTTTCTTTTTAGACCCGGAAAGATTAAATATTTATGAGCCTTGATTCCATCCCCTGCGACCTTTTTGTCGATATATCCGGCACCGACTGTGCGCTGCCGTTTTCCAGATTGAACGATGCGCTGGAAGTCTTGCAGCCGGGACAGATATTGATGGCGGTGTCAAAGAAGCAGGCATTGCAAAGTGATATTCCGGCGTTCTGCCGACAGCGTAACCTGCAACTGGTGGATCAGGGTGAGGCTGATGAGATGTTTTATTTTTTGATTCAGCTAAATGTATCGGAAAATGGGTTGCAACAGGGCTGAATAGTTGATCCTTGATGGTCTGCGAGAAAAGTCTGGAAGTTGTATTAACCGCCGATGAGTGTGCTCGAGCTAAGAGATAAATAGCCATGCGCGGCAAATACATGCAAAGAAAATGGTTTGTTATTCTTTGCGCGCGCATTTTTTTGGTTTTTGATAATACTTAATCTCGGATCCTGTCGGTTCCACCTCGTCAAAGCCGGTAATCACTGGTTTAATTTATGTCGCCATTACCGCTTCCTCCTGACTGACAAAATAATATTGTAATGATTGCCCGCCCATCATGGTTCTGGCCAACATGGCAGATTACCATGTTTGATATTGTCACTACCGCAGTTATAAAAATGGCAGGTGCCGTAATTACTGCGTGAAGACAGGTCAACGTTCTTCGCTGCACCGATCCAGTTAATGGGCTGTTTGCCCTCGAATAATACTGCACATGCCTTTGCCGCTAACTTTGTATCCATCTATTCCCGGTTTTATTTTATAAGCAGCAAAGACATCGGTTGCTGCGCTGAATTATTGTTTTTCACAGTTCATTCCATTTGTGGTGATACGTGTTCGAACCACATGAAGGCGTAAACCAACCAGACCCGGTGACAGTGTACCTAAAATGTTATGCGAGTTTGTAATATGCATCAATGTGTTCCATGAATTTCCTGACGGGATACTTGCTTATGTGGTAGTTAAAATTAATTGACATATGTCAATATTTTGTATCCCTGTTGGACGTATGTTTATTGTGAGCGTAGTTATTTGTGGTTAATGAGGAATGGTTATCGGGTTATTTGTATTTAAAAATTAGAAAGAAGAAAGATAAATGATAAAAAAATTCTGGCAATTTTTGATAAAGCCTTCAAAACGATACGCAACTGGTTTTTTAGTACTGATAGGTGTGGTGATCGGTATTTTAATCTGGGGTGGTTTTAACTGGGGGCTGGAATTAACGAATACAGAGCAATTCTGTATTTCCTGTCACGAAATGGAATCCACCGTTTATCAGGATCTCAAGAAAACCGTCCATTACTCCAATCGTACAGGTGTTCGGGCGACCTGCCCCGACTGCCACGTCCCCAGACCCTGGATTTATAAGATAGTCCGCAAAATACAGGCAAGCAACGAACTCTATCACCATTTTATGGGTACGTTGGATACGCCGGAAAAATTTGAGGCGCATCGCAGAGAGCTGGCACAGCATGTCTGGAAAGTGATGAAAGAAACCGACTCCAGAGAATGCCGCAATTGTCATAGTATGAAGTCCATGAAAGCAGCGTCACAATCACAACGAGCCAGAACCCGGCATCAGGAAGCCAGGGAAAATCATCAGACCTGTATTGATTGCCATAAAGGCATCGCGCATAAAGATGTGCATAAAGAAATGGAAAAGGAAAAAGAACAGGAAACGGAGCCCGATTTTAATTTGCAGTTGTGATCAATCCATAGGGTGAGGAATATGAGAAAGATTTTTCAGTTATTCAATAATGCAGCGGCGAGTTCATATCTTGGAACTCTTGTGCTGTTGTGCACTTCGTTTACGGCTTCTGCTGTGGACTGGGATTCAGTAAGTGGTGAAACGATTGAGCTGTTTTCACCGGGTCAGGCGGGCTGGGAGTGGGTGTTAACAGGTAGCAGCCACAGCGCCGCCAAGAGCGTTAAAAAAGGCACCAACTGTAAAGAGTGCCATGATGGTGAACAGAAAAAAATGGGCGCACTGATTGGTTCTGGAAAAAAAGTTGAGCCTGACCCGGTGACCGGGAATTCTGGATATATTCCGCTTGAGGTTAAGTTTGCACATGATAACCAGCGTCTTTATGTGCAGCTTAAATGGAAAGAAACCGCACAAAAAAGTAACGAAGATCCGGACTACCGGGCCAAGGTGGCGTTGATGATCAGTGATGGCACGGTTAAAGCTACCAGGATTGCCGGTTGCTGGAGTGCCTGTCACCTGGACATGAAGACAATGCCTAATGCGGTGAGTGGTCAGGATATGAGTAAGTACCTGTTTGCCTCACGCAGCAAAATAACCCGCACCGGTGGCAGCGATAACCTTAAAGCGGAAAGTAAGATTGCTGAATTACATGATAGTGGTTATTTCCTTGAACTCTGGCGAGCAAAAATGAATCCGGGTAAACCGGCGATGGCTGTTGATGGTTATGTGCTTGATGCCATGTATGAAAATGAAAAAACATCTGATATTAAAGCACGTTCAAATTTTTCCAATGGTCAGTGGACCGTCGAGTTAAGTCGTAATCTCAAACCGTCAGGCAAGGGCCACATTGAATTTGATATCGGCAAAGTTTATCAGATCGGTTTTTCTGTGCATGACTCGCATACCAGTGAGCGTCATCACCATGTGTCGTTTGGATACACCTTTGCGCTGGATTCCGGTGATGCCGATTTTATTGTGAAAAAACTTTAGTGAAGAGTGTGAGTTAAAACATTCGCAGGAACTAGTGATAAAAGGAGTGATAAAAGAAGGTCGTTGTAACGACAAATTGTTTAATTGTAAATGAGGGTGGAAAATATGAAAAGCATGAAATTTAAATATTGGATATCTGGAGGAAAGCTGGCAGCGATGTTAGCCGTGCTTTCTACTATGTTGCTAATCACACCGGAAGCGCAAGCGACACCAGCGTTTGCCAGGCAAACGGGCGCGGCTTGTCAGAAATGTCATAGCGCCTCTTTTCCAAGGTTGAACTGGACTGGTGAGCGTTTTATGCGCAATGGTTTTGCTCTGGCCAAGTCTGTTGAAGCACTGGACGTAGGCTTTCCGGATGAAACAGCGAAAAAAGTCGAGAAACACGATGATATGTTGTTGATACAGGACGTTGGTGAAATTATTAGTGTTCGCGGTAAGATCAATGTCTACAACCACGAAAATCTTGATGACGCGAACAAATCAGTAGGTAGTCCGGATTTCTTCGCTATCTTTGCCTCTGCGCAACTGGCACCGGACGTTCCTTTATGGGCAGAAGCCGAGATCAACACCGCCACCGGTGAAACAGAGGTGCACAACTACTTTGTCGGCCTGACGAATGTAAAAGGTACCACGGCTATTAACTTCCGTACCGGTGGTTTCACACCAACCGAATGGACATCGGTGAGTGACCAGAAACGTTCACTGGATACGGTTAGCAGCCACCCGGGTGCTTATCGCGGTAAACACGGTTTTACTCAGGTAGGTAATGGTTTAGGTACCAAAACGGGCGTTGAGTATTATGGTTACAGCGATCAGTTCCTTTGGGCAGCCGGTATCGGTAATGATACAGGTGGCAACTTCCATGATGCGAAAGCATCTGCAGGTATGGAGTACTGGCTAGTCGGTCGTCTTGATGTTTTAAAAGGCAGCTCGCTTTCGCTACTCTATATGGACTTCAATGAAAATAGTGCGGGAGATAACATCTCATCTTATACCCTGAGCGGAAACTGGCGTATTAATCGTGATGCTGAACTGCGCGCGCAATACTCTGCCGATAATTCGGGCAAAGGCGCTATCGATGATAGAACTGGCTATAGCCTGCAGGGCGACTGGACGTTTGCCAAAGCGTTGACTGGTATTGCGCGTTACGACACGACCGATAATGGTCAGGCTAGCGATGCAACTGAAACGCAGGCTCAGTTAGCGCTGGCGTGGACACATTGGCAGAACGTCAAGATGACGGCTTCTTATGTTAAAGAAGTTGATCGTGCAGCGCTTGATAATAAAGGTAATCCGCAGGGAACTGATACTGCCGATTCTGTTAGTGTGCAATTGCAGTTTGCCATGTAAATACAAATAATAATTTTTCATAGCTTTGGGCCGGTGCCAGCCGGCCTTTTTTTATTGCTGGGTAGAAACTATAGAGGCCAGGTGGTTGTCGATTGCGCTCTGGGTGCATGGCGGTAGCTGGCATGAAAGTGATAAAACGACGTTGGCTGCCATTTTTGTCTGTCTTCGGTGTTCTTGATTCGGGTTCTATGTTTTTATTTTCTCGGCAAGAAATTCGATCATGCGCTTTACTTTCTGCGGCACAAATTTGCGTTCGGGGTAAACTGCGTTGATGTCGTAAGCGGTAGGGTGGTAATCCTGAAGAATGATTTTCAGGTGACCGTTTTTAATATATTTTTGTACATACCATTCGCATAAAACCGCAATCCCCAGACCTTCAATAGCGGCGTCGCAAATCGCATCCGGGCTGCTTGCCTTCAGGCGGCCGTTCACGCGCACTGATTCATCACCTTCCTGCGCGCTGTTGAAATACCATAGATCCGGCGCTTTCTGCAGCGTGTAGAGCAGGCAGTTATGTTTGATCAGGTCGACCGGCTTTTTAGGGCGTCCGTGTTTCACCAGATAATCTGTGCTGGCGACGACTACCCGCGGGCTGGTGCCAATCTTTCTGGCAATCAATGTGGAGTCGGACAGCGGGCCAAGACGAATCGCCAGATCAATACCCTGTTTTACCAGGTCGACATAATCATCATCAAATAACAGGTCGAGATTGATGTCGGGGTAGGCGCGGAAAAACTCACCAAGATAGGGCAGCATGCAGGTGCGGCCAAATGCCGCACTGGTCGAAATACGCAAAGTGCCGGTGGGTTTTATTTTACCTTTACCGATGCTGGCTTCAGCTTCCTGAAAATCGTTGAGAATGCGTATGCAATGATGATAATACTCTTTGCCCGCTTCGGTCAGTTTGAGTGAACGTGTGCTGCGGTTTAGTAGTTTTGTGCCCAGACGTTCTTCCAGCGCAGCGATGTGTTTGCTCACAGTCGACTGTGACATGTTGGTTTCGCGCGCCACTGCAGAAAAGTTTTTCGCTTCGACGACGCGACGAAATACTGCCATGCTGCTCATTACATCCATAATAATCCCCATAGAATAGGCACTTCAGGAGCTTTAAGTATAACTTATTCCATATTGGAATGAGTTATATTCCAGATTGCGCACTAATTTATTGAATAAGACTAGTCTAATGTGCTTATAGAGGCAGTAAAAAACAGGTCGATATTTTTAGACTTTTTAACCCGAGGAGAAAGCGCATGACTAAATTAGCAACAGTGAATGAACTTCAAACGAATGAGAATTTAAATGCAACATTAGTCGCAAATCCGGATGTCTGGTTTGAGAAAAAATTCGATGAACAGATGGCGAAATACAAAGCCAGTAAAACGCCATCGATGGCCATCGTGGTTACCAAGGGCAGTTTAGACTGGGCGTACCCGCCTTTTATCCTGGCATCGTCAGCGGCAGCGCTTGGCTGGGAGGTGAATCTGTTTTTTACCTTCTACGGGTTAAACTTACTGAAGAAAGACCTGGATCTGGCGATAAGTCCGCTGGGTAATCCAGCCATGCCGATGAAGATGCCTTTTGGCCCGCAGTGGTTCAAAAACATTAACTGGAATGTGCCGAATGCCGTTAGCAGTAACATTCCCGGTTTCGAAAAAGTGGCCACCGGTTTGATGAAACAGACCATGGCTAATAAAGGTGTGGCTTCTATAGAAGAGCTGCGCGAACTGAGTTTAGAGGCGGGTGTGAAGATGATTGCCTGCCAGATGACGGTAGATCTTTTTGGTTATGATCTGGATGATTTTGTACCGGAAGTGGCTGACTGGGTCGGCGCGGCATCTTTCCTGCCGACGGCGCAGGAAGCTGATGTGACATTGTTTATATGAGAGAACAAATGTGAGGGTATATCATTAATCTCGCAAAGCCGCAAAGCTGGAAATTTTTTTCTTCGCGTGCTCTGCGGCTTTGCGAGAAATGATATACCTGTATTTTTAACGGCTATAAGTTCATAACCGCAATTGATGGTATATCGAAAACAGGAAAATCAATGAGCAATTTAAGTCCGGACCAAATACCTGAGAAATGGAATAATATAGCTTCAGCTTATAGCGAGGCATTTGAAACATTGACCTCACAGTTTGCAGATGAGGTCATCTCGCAGCTTTCACCCAAGACCGGTGAGTCCGTGCTGGACGTAGCAGCCGGCACGGGCGCATTCAGTCTGGCGGCAGCAAAGCTGGGTGCCGATGTTTTAGCGACCGATTTTGCCGAAGGCATGGTCGATCATATACAGGGGCGTATCGATGATGCGCTGATACATAATATTAAAACCAGGGTGATGGATGGTCAGGCGCTTGAGATAGATGACGCCAGTTATGATATGAGTGTCTCTATCGTCGGTCTGATCTTTTTTCCTGATATCGATAAAGGTTTTGCCGAGTTAAAACGGGTTTTAAAACCGGGCGGTCGTTGTGCTGTGGTGTGCTGGGATCACCCGGAAAACTTCGATATGATGAAGTTGCTCAAGCAATCGATCGAAACAGCTGTTCCCGATTTTGCGATGCCGACACAGACACCGGTGTGGGCAAGGCTGGTTGGAGAGCAGGCGTTGGCTGAAAAATTTCAACAGGCCGGGTTTAGTGAGATAGGTGTCTCCACCATCGATGGCCTGCTAACGCTGGATTCCGTCGAAGACTTCTGGTCTGTTTTTATCGCCTCGTCACCACCGATGATCTCTTTGTTTTCTGCCTTGGGTGAAGAAAACACGAAACGCGCCGGTGAAGTTTTTGTGAAGCTGGCAACGGATAATTATCAGAAAGAAATTGTGACTCTGGCTTCTAAAGCCTGCGTGGGTATCGCCAGCGTATAAGTATTTAGCTAAAAGTTTTCAGTGATGTATTGTAAGCCGAAATGATTAAAACTCTTCATCTGTTTTCGGTACACTACTGCTTATGTACCGATGCGTCCTTCCTGCATTATTGTGTTTCGCGCCCGCATTCGCTGGCGAATATGGTAATGAATCATATAACTCCGGCTGGCAGATAAATATTGATAATGATTTATTAACCGGGCAGAGCAGCGACAGAGACTACACCGGTGGCACCGCTGTCACATTATCCGGTAAACGTGTGCAGCAATATCCACTGTCGATCGATGGCTGGCGGGCAGGAATCGAGGGCCTGATAAATTTCCCTCAGCTGTATCAGCTATCTGATTTTATGGCATTTCACAGCCAGCAATATGGCATAGCATTATTCACACCCGATGACATCGATAGCGTAAACCCGGTTTATGATGATCGGCCTTACGCCAGCCTGTTGTTTATGTCGAACACAGAATTCACTGTCGTACCGGAAAATAACCGGGCCTATGTTTCGATTCTGACCATCGGCGTGTTGGGCCTGGGTTTAGCGGAAGGTGTTCAGCGACGTCTGCACAGCGTCACCGATTCAACCGTGCCCAGCGGCTGGCAGAATCAGGTATCGGATGGTGGCGAACCTACAGCGATGTTCACTTATGGCGTGCAGAATAAACTTTATGCATCAGACAGTCAGCAGTTAAAACTGGAATATGAAGGCAACCTGGGTTACATCACCGATGCGAATATTGGCTTCAGCTGGCGTTGGGGAAGGATTAATTCGCCGTGGTGGACGTTTAATCCTTATCAGGCAAAATATATGCAACAGTCAATGCCGCTATTTTCAGGCGACAGCGCTAAACCTGAGTTCTATCTATGGGCAGGAGGTCGGCTTAATCTACGGATATATAACGCCCTGCTACAGGGGCAGTTCAGGCATAGTGAGGTAACGGTCAGCAGTGCGGACATGCAGCGTCTGATTGCAGAGTACTGGTTCGGCTTGACCAGCAAGTTTGTCGAAAAATTTACTGCCAGTATCTTTTTGCGTGGCCATACGGATGAATTCAACGGTCAGAATGCGCGCAGTGCCGCCTGGGTCGGTCTGGTGTTTTCCCGGGCGTACTGAGATATATAAGGTATCGATCGTTGTTGTATAATCGCTCAGTGAAAGATGGGCTAATTATGTTGTGAGACTTGTGATAAAAAAAATTCTTCTGTTAACTTTTCTGTTGTTTGCTTTTTCTCTGCCGATGCATGCGGTCGCTGATAATGCGGGAGATATGGCAGCGATGGAGAAGATGTCTGCCCAGTTAAAAAAAGTCAGTAAAAACCTTAGACGGGGGCGGTTTGAGGGTGAAGACCTTACCGCCTGGACAAAACTTTCGATCAAGTTAAAAAGTGCGGCTTCTTTATGTGTGTCAAATAGCGAAAGCGCTTTGCTCGATTTGAAAACCGTCATGGACGGACTGGGTGAAAAAGTTAAGGGCGAAGATGTAGAGGTCACGAAAAAAAGAACGGCTTATCAGAAACAGAAGGCCGACCTGGATAAAACGCTGGCCAAATGTAATCTGTACATCGTCAGTAGTGGCGAGGTTACCAAACATATCAGCGAAGCTGAAAAATCTTATTTCAAACAAAAGTATCTCGCCCGAAGTCCGCACATGTTCGATTTGATCATGGCGTATCTTAATAATCCGGTTGCTATCTTCCATGACTCCGGCGACTTCATCTTTAAAAATTCCGGCCTCAATGAGATCGATAGCCTCGACGTGGGCCTGAGTCTGCTCGCCATCGTGATCTCGATATTGATCGGCATCTGGCTGCGTCGAAAATTATTAAAGCTGGAGGGTAAAAGACAGTGGCAGGATGATTTTTCTGAGAACCTGATAAGAGCCATGTTGACGACGCTGTCCCGCTCGGCGCCTTATCTGATCGGTTCTGCGGCGGCGGCGACCGCCTCGGTCGTCATCACCATGGAAGTGGCGGAGGTTCCATTCGTCACCGAATTTTTTGTCGGTCTGCTGATCTTCTTTTTATCGACTACGGTTATCCGTTTACTGTTAGCGCCGGACCCGCCAGCAAAACTATTTCTGTCTTTCTCGCCAAAAATCGCAGAAGCGCTGGCAAGACGACTCAAGGTGCTGGCCATATTAAGTCTGATTGGTTACCTGGCTTTTTATACCGTGTTTTCAGAGAGCATGGTCGAATCGAATCTGATGTTGATGCGTAACATTTTCTCGCTGTTTTTTGTGGTGAATCTGGTGTGGACTTTGCAGGTGATCATCTCCTCACCCAGGTTGCCCAAGCTGCGATACATATCGATGCTGGTCATCGTCGCGGTGATCGCGTCACTGGTCGCAGAATGGATGGGATACCGAAATCTCGCTTTCAGCGGCCGACGCATCATCATGATATCGTTTATTGTGTTTGTGGCTTTTATCGGTATTGCAAAAGTTTTCAGGGATCTGTTCGATGCCATCGATGATGGCACGTATCCGTGGTGTCGTCGTGTTCATAGAGCCCTCGGTGTCGATAACGGTGAAAAAGTCCCCGGCCTGATCTGGATACGTTTGCTGGCGACCATCATTATCTGGGGTTCGTTCGCGGTGCTGTTCATCAACGCCTGGGATTACAGTGGCGGCATTATCGAGCAGGTCAAGAGTTACATCGTACACGGATTTGATATCGGTGAGTTTCGTATCGTACCAAGCCGGATCCTGTGGGCACTGTTAATTTTCGGCACCATCATTATTTTATCCAGCTGGGTGCGTTCGCAGCTGGAAAATAACTGGCTGAAGATGACGACCATGGGACAGGGCGCGCGCGATGCGATGGTCACTATCATCGGTTACATCATGTTCATGGTGGCGATATTGGCGGGGCTGTCGGCGGCGGGGTTTGATTTCAGTAATATCACGATCATCGCCGGTGCGCTGTCGGTCGGCATCGGTTTTGGTCTACAGAACATCGTCAATAACTTTGTTTCGGGTTTGATTTTATTGTTTGAGCGGCCGATACGAAAAGGCGACTGGATCGTAGTCGGTGGCACCGAAGGCGTGGTAAAGGATATACAGATACGTTCGACACGCATCCAGACCTTTGATCGCTCTGATGTTATCGTGCCAAACTCGGAGCTGATTTCAAATCAGGTGACAAACTGGGTACTCTCCAGCAAAAGTGGTCGCGCTATCATTCCGATCGGTGTCGCCTATGGTACCGATACCGAAAAAGTACGTGATATATTGATGGCGATAGCTGAAGACAATAGTAACGTCGCCAAGACCGGTGTCGTGCCTAAACCGTTGGTGTTGTTTAGAGAGTTTGGCGATAGCTCGTTAAATTTTGAATTGCGAGTATTTCTGCATAATGTTGATAGCCGCCTGAGTATTATCAGTGAGATAAACTTTGCTATCGACAAGGCTTTCAGAGAAGAAGGCATCGAGATACCGTTCCCGCAACGCGATCTGCATGTTAAGAGCTTGCCTGTTGCGAGTATGCCTGATAACTTAAAACCAGATAACGATAATTAATCAGGGATGCCTGAAGAGAAAACGAAATGTTTCGTAACGTAAAGCCGTTGTATAAATTTGCCTGTATCCTGTTTGCCTCGCTGGCCGCTGTTTCCTGTGTGACCGAAACGGTTAATTCACCTGACTCCATGAGGTTCTCCGAATCAGCCATCATCGCCGTGCAGGATCCGAATATTTTTGTTACCAGGGGTTCGACGATCGCCTGGCTGCCTGAAGCGGTACGTTTTTATAAAGACAAGCGATTAGATAGCGCGCCGATAAAAAAGTTGATCGAAAAAGAAATCGTCAAAAATTTATTAGATAAAGAAATGATTATGGTCGAGTCAGTAAACGGTGCAAAGTTTGCTGTTGCATATACCGCCGCACTGGAATCTTCTCTTGATGACAGTGCCATTATCCGACGGTTTGGTTTGTTGCCCGGGGCTTCTCAGGTGCCGCAAGGTGATTCAGCGATAGAAAAAGGCACGCTGATTATTTATATCTTCGAGAATAAAACAGGCGATATCGTCTGGCGGTCAGCCGCACAGGTCGGTGTAGAATTCGACATGCCTGTTGCTGAAAGAAAGGCGCGTATAGAGTCTGTGCTGGCGGAGATGTTTCAGACGTTTAGAGTTACTGAGTAGTTTGGTTTTACGTTTGATGTTTTGGCCGGGTGATGTTCGGATGTCAACACTAAGGCGACGTTAAGCGACTTTTTTAACAGAAAAAAACGCCCCATAACGGACATTCACATTAACGCTTTGCTCAGTGGCGTTTTATGCGACTTTTGTATTGTGGAAAAATGGTCGAGTAGGCCGAGGGAGCCACCCCCTCAGCCTCTCACAGAACCGTACGTGAAACTCTCGCTTCATACGGCTCTTCATGCCCCTCACAAAGTGCCAAGTTTGCATAAGTCACTAGTTCATCCCATTACTGCTTGACCAGCAACCTATTTCGAACATGTCAGCCCCTTTGCTCCGTTTCCATTACAGAAACTTCATCACTACTACGAGCTGATCCGCCCCTGTGCCCTGCATCGATACTCTAGCCTTATGGGGTTTCCACTTCGGCATCTCCCACTTATCGCTAAACAAATTAACATTCAGATAAAATCTCACCGTAGTTTATTTCTAGCAATACCGACAAAACATTGCATTCCAAACACACATTCTTATAATCGATTGTTCATCACTGTACACGATTGATACCTGTGGGAATAATATAATCAATCGCGATACCAGCGAGTGGAGAGCAGAGAGTGTCCCATTTGTACGGTTGGTCGAACAATTTTAGTGCTTTTCTCACGATAATCATTCACCCCATGTTTATCTTCCTCGCGCTGTTGTCTGTGCATTCTCATGCTATCGCTGATATTGAAACCATAAATATTAGCGAAAACGCCGGTATCTACCACATTTCGATTACCGCAAATATTGATGCGCCCGCCAAACAGGTTCGGCAGGTCATCAGCGATCACGCGCATGCCTATCGTATAAACAATGCCATCATCGAAAATGAAGTACTGAAAACCTACAGCACTGGCGACATAAAAGTTCGCACCCGTTTACTCTGTTGCACCGCCTTATTTTGCCGTGAAGCCGAGCGCGTGGATATCGTCCGCACACTTAAATCAGGCGATATTTCAGCCGTATTAATTCCTGAGCAAAGTGATTTTCATTCTGGTGAGGCTTTATTTAAAATTACCCCTGATGGTTCTAGCAGCACTCACCTTACTTATACCGCAAGCATTGAACCAAACTTTTTTATACCACCGATCATTGGCCCTAAGCTCGTTATTGATAGCTTAAAAGAACAATTCAGCAACACATTTTTTCGTATTGAAAAAGTGGCACGTATTGAACAGGAACGTGAATGGAATGAAAACTACGACGTCACTACCCATGTCGACGGTCACTCTGCTCTGCCGTGTAAGACATGCTGATATACATCACTACGCTGATGAAATACCTGTTCACCTTCGCTCTCTGGCCAACATTAATTTTCTCCTGTGCCTTGCAGCAGGTCAGTTATCGCAACGACATCACGCCTATCATTCACGACAAATGTATCGAATGTCATACACCGCCAAATGGCAGTGGCTATCGTTCAACCGGTTTGCTGATGGAGTCATATGAAGACCTCATACAGGGCTCTGTTTACGGGCCGATTATTGTTTCCGGAGATAGCCAACGTAGCGTACTCAATATGCTGGTAGAAGGACGTGCCGGTAAGGTGCGAAAAATTTTACATAATAGCAATAACGCTTTAACCGAAAATGAAATCAATTTATTCAAAGACTGGGTTGAGCAAGGCGCTCTGAACAATTAATCTAACGGAGAAAACATTAGGGTCGGACCAACGCAACCCATTAAAAATAAACTATTTTTTTATATTTTAACTGTCTTTTTATTGCTTAAACTGTGCTTTTTATACCCAAAATGCACTTTCTAATCATGCTCCAGCATACAGCTTTTTTCTTAAAACACTGTTTTCACCCTTAAAAAATAGCCTTTAAGCTGATATACGCCCTAAATACTAAGGATTTCTTGTTTCTATTCAATCAGTTGAGTAGGTTCGACCCCACGGTTTTCTCTGGCCTTAACAATTAACGATACAATGTCGCGGCTTTTATTGCGTAGTTCGCTACCCAGCGTGTATTTATGGTAACGACTAAACCCAGCAACCACCTTCTCAAAATGCACGGCAACATCCAGTGCCTGTTTGTATATTGGTAAATGCTCGTATCGTGCCATCGTAAAAAATCGTCGCCGCCCTAACGGGTAGACTCTTTCGGGAATTTTTCTTTTAGATCATAAATGTGGTGGATTGGTCTATTGAGGTGGCAATTTTGAGTGTCGCCTTTGTGAAAAAGCTGTATTTTACGTAGCAGACATTAACATCACTCAGGACTTCTTCCCTGTCCAACACGAAGCAGTCATTAGACTGATTGTGCTAACAGTGAAAAACAACCATATAGCGGACACCCAATTGCTGTCTTGATACCGCAGTCGCTTATTATATTGCTACCCACCTTTTTTCTTAGGTCGTTGCAGTGGTGAAACGACAGTATTTATTTTTCTTTTAGGTACACTAAAATTCAGCATTGGCTAAAGGTACGAGACGGAAGCGCTGAAAATGAAGAATCTCACTCTTAGAGGTGTGTCCACGCAAAACCAATTTGACAGGAGCAAGTATATGGCATGATACTTAGTTAATAGCTGTTAAGCTTTAACAATGGAGGGGCAGAGATAGCCTTCAAACCGCTAAGAGAACTGTGACCTTTGGCTGTTTGCGTCGTCTAAAAATCCCTATGCCTTGGCATTAAAATCAATGTATCCGTATTAACCCGTACTGGAGAAGTTGTTATGGATGTTTCAGACCTTTATCGAGCCCTTGAATTTTCCCATTATGCAGAACGCTATCGTGAGAACATTATCGCGATAGGACTGTCACTCAACACGCCCTTTCACGATCTGGTGCTTGATTTCAAAGTGCTCGCCGCATATGGCATAAAATTAGTGATTATGGCGCCCGATCCAAACTTTGAGCTTGAACGCGAGATCGCATTGTCAAACACGCATGGTACAAAATTTAGCCTTATCCAGGCCCAGGAGCCGTCTAAAGCAGGCTCATATGACCTTAAAGTCAATCTAAGCCAGGTGGAAGCGGCAATTGAACTCGGCGAAACACCTGTTGTTGTTTATCATTGCCTCACACCACAAACTGCTCAAATTGAGGCTGCCCAGAAACTGGGGGAGTATGTCGCCACACACCTTAAGGCAAAAAAAATTATTTTCCTTAGCCAGCAGGCACAACAGTTGGAGGGCGCGCTTTCAAGGACCCGAGTGACTTATGATCAATTTGATAATTTTTTCGAGCAACTTCATGAAACCGGTATGGAAAGGTTTGATGATAACATGCGCTATGTAAAATCGCTGCTGAAGAACGATGTATCAGAAGTTGCATTTCTGGTTGGTAAATCGGGCGTACTGTGTCAGGAAGTTTTTACCCACGAAGGCGCGGGTATTCTGTTTAGCAAGATAGCTCATAGCGAAATCAGACAGGCAGAGCTTCGCGACATCAGTGACATCGCATTTCAGATCCGCCCGGAAGTTGAGTCTGGCCGTATTCTGCCCGTTGAAGAAAATACCATCGCGCAGAATCTTCATAACTTCTGGGTGTATGAAATTGATGGCCAGATCGTTTCTGTTATGTGTCTGAAAGAGTACGGTGACTGGGTTGAGATCGCCACTGGCTCAACCATATTCCGGGATCGAAAATACGGGCGCGCCTCAGAACTTTTTATGCACCTGTTTGAAGAGGCCAAGAAGCGTGGTGTTAAAGGCATCTTCGGGGTTAGTATCGATCCTAAAATGGAGAAAAAACTGGCGCCGCTTGGCTTTGTCGAAGTGCAACACAGCGAACTCCCCCAGGCCTGGCAAGATCAATACGACGAAAGTCGCTCTTCCAGGACCTTTGCACTTACTTTTTAAGAAAACATAAAAAAGGGTACAGTCTGCTTAAGTGAATTAACAGTTACAGCGGCTCCACCAGCAAAACAATGCCGGAATGGGAGCTTGTCTATACACCGCTGCAAGTGCAGTATTTCGATTTCGACGCCGTTGCACTGATTGATGAAAAAGCGGTGACGCTGAGCGAATATATGCGCACCCAGCATGCCACACTCGATGAGGAGCTGTGATAGCGAATATGCCTCAACATCTGGACGATTTCAATTCTCTCTGCAACTACTGCGAAGCGACACAGCGGGCGGTGCTAGCAGACATTATCTCTTACGCTTGCGAAACCGAAATCGGCAAAGATTACAATTTCGGTTCCATCGGCGACGTCGCGACGTTTCGTGAACGCATCGGCACGACACCGGAAATCGTTTTCGAGCAGAAAGCCGGCGACATGCTCAACCTCTGCGGAGAAAAGGTGGCGGCCGCTTCGCTGATGCCACTGGTCGCACGCGCCGTCACGGAAAACACCGGCATACCGCCGCATCACTGGTGCGTCGTTCCGGATGAAACGTCGAAGCGGTACCACTTCCGCATCGAACTCGCCGTAGAACCTGCCCATCCCAACAAAACGGCACAGGCAATCGCCGAACGGCTTGAAACCCTGCTGTGGGAAGAGGCGCTCATCTATCCAATTTTCCGCAAACAGAAACTGCTGCAACCGCTAAAAGTGACGCTGATGGCAAAGGGGTGGCAGGAGGCGCTCTACGCCGAACGCACCCGCATCGGTCAGTCACGCGCACAGGTCAAACTGCCGCTTGTCTATTCCGCCGTGCTGGCTGAGAAGTTCGTGCTGTAATACGAATGTGTCTTTAGAGAATGATTTATTTTTGTATCTGTTTGTTTATATTAACCATTCTCTACAATTACCTTAACCTGTTCACTTAATCTATCTGTAGCGTCAATCAATTGTTTTGCTTTTTTGTCTCTCGAAAAAATATGGGGGTGTTCAGTTATCTCTCTAAGTCACTCACACAGTAGTTATTCAACAGTATCGATCGAATATGCTCTGTCAGGACTCTTTTCTTAAGGTCTGCTTTGCAATGAATTTCCATATGTAAGGCATCTTTCATCAATGTCGCCTGTGTGGTGAGAAGTGAATATAGCGGTTAACGTATCCCGGTTGGCTAGTTGTGAGGCTGGGAATAAACTTTCTAAGTGTTTACTGCCTGATGGTAAGCGTATTGCCTTTCTGAATGATCTCGAAATGTTTGAGAAAGTTCATGCCCAGCAAAACTTCCTGGCCTGTTATATTATCGAGAATCGTAGCGTTTAAATCGTAAAGCCTGATGTCACCGATAGCGACATGCTCAAGACGGGTGCGGTAGGCCCTGGCATTGCCATTGGCGGTTTTGATGATGACGTTCTGGCCTTTTTTCAGGCCGATTTCACTGGCGACCGACTCCGGGATGGCGACATCACTGGCGCCGGTATCCAGCAGAAAAGTTACATCGTGGTCGTTGATGGTGCCGCTGGTTACATAATGTCCGTAAGCATTACGTTGTAGTACGATCTCTTTCTGGTAGCCGTTGACGGTGGTTACGATGTTTTGATTCGGGTTATTGCGCTGCAGTAACTGGTCGTCAAAAATAACATACAGCATGACCAGAAATATGACCCAGGCGATAACGATCATGCCGGTGCCGGCGCGTGAGATAAAATCGCGTTGTGTACTTTTTTTCTTCATCACTCGAAGGTGGTGCGAGGTTTAGTCTTCAAGTTCGATTTTTATGATGGTGCCGTTTTCCGTTATTTTTATTTCGTATTCTTTGCCATCGAGTAATTTGCCTTCCAGTTCATAAATAACGGTGTCATCTTTAATCTCTTTTTCAGCTTTGCGGAGTGAGATGCCGGGCAGAGTATTCTGAATGGTAGTGACGATGCTCGCGGGAACATCTGGTACGGGTATTTCGATTTCATCACTTTTATCCGAGCAGGCGATAAGTGCTATTGCTGAAAGTATGGTGATGGTCGATGTTTTCAGGTAATTATTCATTTTTGTCTCATTAAATATTCAGGTTTCGACCACCATCGATAGCGATGATCTGGCCGGTGATGTAATCGGCATCTCTGGCTAAAAACAGGATGGTCCTGGCTATATCTATGGGCTGCCCCGGCCTTTTTAAAGCGGTGCGATCCAGAATAAGGTCTTTTGTGTGTTCGGGCATATCGTTCTCCGGCCATAATATGGCGCCGGGTGCAATGCCGTTGACCCGGATCTCGGGGCCGAGTTCTTTTGCCAGCGACAGCGTAATCATGGCAAGTCCGGCCTTGGCGGCACAGTATACGGTGTGTTCTTTCATCGGTCGCTGTGCGTGGATATCGACCATGTTGATGATGCAGCCACCGACCTGTTTGAGATAGGGTGTTGCCGCCTGTGACAGGAACAGCGGTGCTTTCATGTTGCTGTTGATAAGGTTGTTCCAGTCATCGAGCGTGATGCTACCGACCGGCGTCGGAAAAAAACTGGAGGCATTGTTGACCAGCACATCCAGCCGGTTCCAGCATAGATAGGCCTGTTCGATCAGGCTGTTGTAGATGGTCTCGTTGTTCAGGTCGCCCTGAATGACTTTTGCTGAATCAGCCCGTTTCGAATTAAGTTCTGCCGCCAGTTCGTCGGCTGCCTGCCGCGATAGGCGGCAATGTATAATGACGTTGTAACCCGCCCGGTGCAGTGTTTGCACGGCCGCTGCGCCGACACGTTTTGCGCTGCCGGTGACTAGCGCTGCTTTAGTTTCAGCCGCCGTTGCGGTGCTATTTGCGTTAGAATTGTCCATTGGTCGGCACGAGTGATAATTATCGGTGCCGCTATACTCTCATATATTACGGTGTGGTTGAACCTTTGATAAAAAGTGATAATCCGGCTTTGCCTGAACCGGATGACGAAGCAAAAAAA
>SWCD01020044.1_pt1 | contig 52410 bp, 40 predicted proteins | sample 4693011 | NCBI WGS metagenome assembly SWCD01 (sample SAMN10267278, study PRJNA491770) | bioreactor metagenome | isolation source: DHS bioreactor inoculated with marine | place: Japan: Omine Ridge, Nankai Trough
AAAAAAAAGGGGGGCAGCCAACCTGGCAGATATGAACACGCCTTCATGCAGTGCAGGGGGTGAATGCTTTATAATACGGAGCGATCGAAAGATACGCTTCCCGTATTGCCGGCTGTCGAAAGAACCATATTTAAAAACAGGTTGAAAAAATGCAAATATCCATTATCAATACCCGCTTATTTACCGCTGGCCTGATTCTTTCGGGTGCTTTAGGCGGTTGCGCAACCACCTCCACTCCGGGTGAAACCAACGCGAACGATCCGCTGGAAGACTGGAACCGGGGCGCGCAGTCATTCAACGATGACGTCGATGACGTTATTTTAAAACCGATGGCGAAAGGATATCTGTGGGCGACCTCGGATGCGGTCGATGAAGGCGTGACCAACTTCTTCAGCAACCTGAACGACATCGGCGTCACCGTCAACGATTTGCTGCAGTTTAAACTGCTGCAGGCCGGCATGGACATGAGCCGTTTCCTGGTCAATACCACGGCCGGCGTGGTGGGGATTTTCGATGTCGCCAAGCATATCGACCTGCCCAAACACGATGAGGATTTCGGCCAGACCCTGGGCTATTGGGGTATTCCGTCCGGCCCCTATCTGGTGCTGCCATTCGCCGGCGCCAGTTCGCCGCGCGATGCGGTCGGCCTGCTCGGCGATGCCATATTGAGCCCTCTGACCTATACCTTTTTATTTTCCGGCGGCATTGTCAATGCCGTGTCACTGGCTTCCGGCGCGGTCGATGTCGCCGATACCCGGGCCGGCCTGATGTCGACCGAAAAAATGATCGACGAGGCGTCCGTGGATCGCTACGAGTTCATCAAAAATTCCTACCAGCAGCATCGCGATTATCTGGTCAATGACGGTAATGTCCCGGAACTGGATAATAATGGCTTTGACATAGATAAAGAACTCTCCGACATGGAAGACTTCGATGACGCGGCGACAGGAGCGGCCGAAGCGGAGGCTGTCGAGGTGAACGCCGCCGAGACAGCCCCCGATAATGCTGTTCAGACCACACCGATAACCGATACGGTCCCCGTTGTGACTCATACGCTGGAATTATCGGCGCCTGACCCAACCGATACGCCCGACTCGGTTCCCGTGACCAAACATTACCTGAATCTATCGACCCCTCAAGAGGAATAGCGTTATGCCCAAAATACCTTATCCCGATAACTGGAGTGATATCGATACCGCACTCTACAACAGGTCGATAAAGGTATTTAATTCCGTCAGAAAAATGCTGAGCGTCAAGTTCAAGCTCCATGCCGATACTCAGGTTCAGCAAGGCGATATCTTTTTATTCAATCATTTTTCGCGCTTTGAAACGTTCATTCCGCAATTTCTGATCTATGAGGAAACCGGCGCCTACAGCTGCGCCATCGCCTCCGGCGAATTCTTTGAAGGCGATACCGTGCTGGCCCGCTACCTGAGAAACGTCGGCGTTTTCCCGCACGATCACCAACGCCTGTTTCCGTTGCTGGCCGAACAGATACTTCGCGGCCGCAAAGTCATCATTTTCCCCGAAGGCGGCATGGTCAAGGACCGCCGCGTCATGGACAAAAAAGGCCATTACAGCGTCTATTCCCGACTGACCGGTGAAAGGCGCAAGCACCACACCGGTCCCGCCGTGCTGGCGCAAGGTCTCGAAGCCTTCAAAGCCACGATCCGCAATGCCTATTCCGATAAAAGATACGATCAGCTGTTGCGCTGGAAGGAAGAACTGCACCTCGACAATCTCGACCAATTGCTGACCGCCGCGCTCAAGCCGACCCTGATCATACCCGCCAATATCACGTTTTATCCGATCCGGTCCGATGAAAACCTGCTGCTGACCGGCGTCGAACTGTTCGCCGACGGCCTGAGCCTGCGCCAGACCGAGGAATTGCTGATCGAGGGCAACATCCTGCTCAAGAATACCGACATGGATATCCGCATGGGCGCGCCGGTCGACCCATATAAAGTCTGGCACTGGTGGAACCGCTATCTGCTGGACCTGGTCGCCGCCGAATTCACCACCCTCGATGATGTGTTCGCGCTGCATGCCAGGCCCAGGAACTGGAAGCAGAAGCTGCTGGGCTCGTATTTTAAAAAAAGCGCCGCCGCCACGCGCAACCAGTACATGGAAGAAATCTATGCCAATGTCACGATCAACCTGAGCCATCTGGCCTCGACGCTGATCATGCATTGCATCGAGCGGGGCCGGCAGCAGATCGAGCGCCAGCGTTTTTTCACGACCTTGTATATCGCCGTCAAGCATCTGCAGAACAACACCAAAATCAATCTGCACCGGAGCCTGCTGAACCCGATCGATTACAGCGATCTGATCACCGGCACCAGCAAGCGCTTCGAGCAGTTCATCACGGTGGCGATCAGCAACGGCCTGATTCTCGAATACGAAGATTACTATCAGTTTTTGCCCAAACTGCTGGAAGAGCATGATTTTGACAACATCCGCCTGGAAAACCTGATCGCGGTTTACGATAACGAGGCCGAACCGATCACCGCCGTGCGCAAGACCATGGTCAAGGCAATGGCCGAATACGATCATATCGACCCGCAAAAGCTGGCCGCCTGGCACTTCGACGACGAATGCCGCGATTTAAGCTGGGAACAGCATCTGTACAGCAAATCCCATTTTGACGACATCAACGAGCATGAAACGGCCACCGCCGATCCTTCGCCGTTTTTCCTGCAGCCCGAGCACGCTAACGGCTCCGGCGTATTGCTGATACACGGCCTGCTCGCCAGCCCCGCCGAGACCCGCAGTTATGGCGAACATCTGGTCAAACAGGGCTACACGGTCCTGGGCGTCAGGCTGAAAGGCCACGGCTCGTCGCCGTATGCCCTGCGCGACCAGAGCTGGCAGGATTGGTACGCGTCCGTGCAGCGCGGCTTCAACATACTCAAGGCCCACTGCAAGCGGATTTTCGTCACCGGTTTCTCCACCGGCGGCGCGCTGGCGCTTAAGCTGGGATCGGAAGGACATCCGGAAATCATCGGCGTCAGCGCCATTGCCGTGCCGCTGAAGTTCCTCAACCCGACCTTTATGCTGGTGCCGTTACTGCACGGCACCAATAAACTGGTCGGCTGGGTTTCAGCCTATGAGGGCGTCAAACGGTTTATTGAAAACATACCGGAAAATCCGTCCATCAATTACCGGCATACCCCGATCAGAAGTTTATATGAGTTGAGGCTGCTGATCGAAGACATGGATAGCTATCTGCCGCTCATCAATATCCCCGTCCTGGTCATTTATGCCGATCAGGACCCCATCGTCTCGTTCAAGAGCGCGCAGGAAATCTTCAACAAACTCGGCACCCCCCACAAGCAGCTCATGGTCGTTAATGCCAAACAGCACGGCATCCTGTTAAATAATATTGGAAAAACCTGGGAAATGATTCATGATTTCATGACCGGCTGCGTCGATGAAACCAATAAACCGGAGGCGGGTCAAAGAAGAGCTAGCGGAATTTTACTTAACCTGAAAACTTAACTTGCCGGAGTCGAGTCATTAGAAATTAAGGAACGGGAATTATAAAATTCACGTTCCTAAGTCTATTTACAGGAGATAAGGACCATGAAAAATGTTGTTATTGCTGGATATTGCCGGTCGCCGTTTACGCCTGCCCACAAAGGCCGCCTAGTAAAAGTCAGACCGGACGATCTTGCAGCTCGGGTTGTCAAGGGACTCATAGAAAAAACCGGCGTCGACCCGAACGATATCGAAGACCTTATCCTGGGCTGTGCCTTTCCGGAGGGCGAACAGGGGCTTAACGTCGCCCGTCTGGTCGTCAATCTGGCCGGGCTGCCGATTTCCGTCGCCGGCATGACCGTTAACCGCTTCTGCGGCTCATCCATGCAAGCCATACACATCGCCGCCGGCGCCATTCAACTGAATGCCGGCTCCGCATTCATCTGCGCCGGGGTCGAATCCATGACCCGGATTCCGATGGGCGGCTACAACTATATGCCCAATCCCGCCCTTTTCGAGACTTTTCCCCAGGCCTATATCAGCATGGGCGACACCGCCGAAAACCTGGCCCGGCAATACGACATCCCCCGCCTCGACCAGGAGGCTTTCGCCCTGTTAAGCCAGCAAAAGGCTTACGCGGCCCAGCAACAGGGCCGGCTGGCCGATGAAATCATCGCGATCGACACGCCGGACTTCGGGCGCGTGGACCAGGATGGCTGCATCCGGCCGGATACCAATGCCGAGGCACTGGCAAAACTGCCGCCCGCTTTTCAGGCGAACGGCAGCGTCACGGCCGGCACCTCTTCGCCGCTGACCGACGGCGCCGCCGCGGTGCTGGTTTGCAGCGAGGAATATGCCGACGCGCACGGACTCGATAAACTGGCGCGCATCAAGTCGACCGCCGTGTCGGGCTGCGCCCCGGAAATCATGGGCATCGGTCCGGTAGGCGCGACCGGCAAAGCTTTGCAGCGCGCCGGACTCGAACTGGACGATATCGACATCGTTGAATTAAACGAGGCATTTGCCGCACAGTCCATCGCCGTCCTGGCCGCCATGCCGATCGCATTGCATAAACTGAACCTGGACGGAGGCGCCATCGCTCTGGGCCATCCGCTGGGCGCATCCGGCGCCCGCATTACCGGCAAAGCGGCCAGCCTGCTCAAGCGCGAGAACAAACGCTATGCATTAGCCACCCAATGTATCGGCGGCGGTCAAGGTATAGCGACCATTCTGGAGGCAATCTGATGGAAATAAAAAAAGTCGCCGTCATCGGCGCTGGTGTCATGGGCGCCAGCATCGCCGCTCATATCAGTAACGCCGGCGTACCTGTGTATTTGCTCGACATCGTTCCCGAAGACGCCAAAAACCGCAATATCATCGCTGAAACGGCCGTCAAGAAACTGCTGGCGGCCGAGCCGGCGCCGCTGATGCATAAAAACAACGCGCGGCTGATCACGCCGGGCAATATCGAAGACCACCTCGACAGTCTGGCGGATGCGGACTGGGTTATAGAAGCCGTCATCGAAGACCCTCGGATAAAAAAGTCGCTTTACCAGAAGCTGGTATCGGCTTGCCGCGATGACTGCCTGATCTCCTCCAACACCTCGACGCTGCCTTTGGCGCTATTGACGCAAGACCTGCCGGAAAGCTTCAGGCAGCGCTTCATGATCACGCATTTTTTCAACCCGCCCCGCTACATGCGGCTGCTGGAGCTGGTGGCCGGCCCTGACACCCGGCCCGAACTGGTCGAAACGGTCCGCCGCTTCGCCGATATCAAACTGGGCAAGGACTGCGTCGTCTGCAAGGACACGCCCGGCTTTATCGGCAACCGCATCGGCGTGTACTGGCTGCAATGCGGTTTGCTGGAAGCGATGGACCGGCATCTGACCGTCGAGCATGCCGATGCCGTCATGGCGCCTTTCGGCATACCGAAGACCGGCGTCTTCGGCCTGCTGGACCTGGTCGGCCTGGATCTGATTCCGCATATCCTGACCAGCATGGCGCATTCTCTGCCGCCGGTCGACGCGTTTCATCAGGTCAACCGGCTGCCTGACCTGGTCAACAACCTGATCAGGGACGGCTATACCGGTCGCAAGGGCAAAGGCGGCTTTTACCGGCTGAACGAAACCGGCGGCCGGCGCGTCAAGGAAGCGATCGACCTCGAAACCGGCGCTTATCGCCCGGCCGAAAAGCCCAGGACCGACGATCTGCATGAATCCGTGGGCGCGATCGCCCGTACTCCCCTGCAAGCCTTGTTATCCGGCTCAAGCCCGGCCTCCCTTTACGCCTGGCAGGTCTGGTCGAAGACCCTGGCCTATGCCGCCGGGCTGGTGCCCGAAATAGCCGACGACATCGTTGCCGTCGATACCGCCATGCGCGAAGGCTTTAACTGGCAATACGGGCCGTTCGAACTGCTGGACCAGATCGGCGTCGACTGGTTCGTTGACAAACTGCGCGCGGAGAACCGCGAGGTGCCGCCGATATTGGCCGCCGGGCAGCCCTTGTATCGGGCCGATGCCGGACAACTGAGCTTTACCGATCTGTCGGGCCATTACCGGCCGGTGCGCAGAGCGGAAGGCGTGCTGCTGCTATCCGATGTAAAACTGCGGCGGCCGGCCGTGCTGGTCAATCCCTCGGCCAGTCTGTGGGATATCGGCGACGGCGTGGCCTGCCTGGAATTTCACAGCAAGATGAACACGCTGGACATGGACACCATGACGTTGATCAGGCAAAGCATCGACAAAGTCAGCAATGAATTTTCTGCCCTGGTCATTCATAACGACGGCGAAAACTTCTCCGCCGGCGCCAATCTCACCTTGCTGATGGAGGCCATTCACAACAGCGACTGGCCGGCCGTCGAGCAATTGATCCTGCATGGACAGCAGACCTATCAGGCCCTGAAATTCGCCCCCTTCCCGGTTGTCGGCGCGCCATCGGGGCTGGCGTTGGGCGGCGGCTGCGAGATTCTGCTGCATTGCGACGCCATACAGGCGCATGCCGAATTGTATGTCGGCCTCGTGGAAGTCGGCGTCGGCCTGATTCCGGGCTGGGGCGGCTGCAAGGAATACCTGCGCCGCTGGCTGAAGCACCCCAAGCGTCCCGGCGGCCCTATACCGCCGGTTGTCAAGGCCTTCGAAACCATCGGCATGGCCAAGGTATCGAAATCGGCCTTCGAGGCGAAAGAACTGTTGTTCCTGGCGCACAGCGACGGCATCAGCATGAACAAAAACCGTCTGCTGGCCGATGCCAAGGCCAGGGCGCTGGCACTCAGCCAGGATTATGCGCCACCGGAACCTTGTGTTTACCCGATGCCCGGCAAGACCGCCAGGATATTGCTCGGCATGGGCGTCAAGGCCCTGCATCTGCTGGGCAAGGCCACCGATTACGATGTCGAGGTCGGCGCCAGGCTGGCCTATGTGTTGAGCGGCGGCGATAGCGATATCACCTCGCCCTTGGCCGAAGGCGACATCCTGGCGCTGGAAAGAGAAGCCTTCGTGCAATTGGTACAGCAGCCCGGCACCCTGGCGAGACTGGACCACATGCTGAAGACCGGCAAACCGTTAAGGAATTAATGAAAACGGTATGAATTTTCTTAATTCACCACGAAGATCACAAAGAAAAGATAAAGCCAATCAATGCATTAAAACTTCGTGCTCTCGATGGCTGTTCCAGACGCAATGCTGCCGCCTCCGTTCTGGGGGGCTCATGTTCTTTATGGCTAAACTTTAATATCGAAAACGTTAACAGTTTCAGGCGGCCCGTACGTATCAACCGTTAGGGAATTGAAAAAAGCCGGCAATAAAAATTGTGTATTCAGCGCGAAGTTTCATGTTGAATGCACATTCATCACAAACCAAGGAGAATAATAATGCTCTGGTTACTTGCCCTAATCATCCTGTTGGGGGTGCTTGCCTATTACAGAACGTCGCTGCTGAGATCGACAATCGTCGCCACTCTGTTCCTGAGTGTTTATACCCTGTTAAGTAACCTGCCGCTGCTGAATGCCTTGTTGTGGCTCGGCTTTTTGTTTTTAGCCATACTGTTTAATGTCCGCCGCCTGCGCCGACAGTTTATCAGCAGCCGGATCTTCAAACTGATGCAGGCGGCGCTGCCCACCATGTCGCAAACCGAACGCGAAGCGCTGGAAGCGGGCAATACCTGGTGGGACGCGGAACTGTTCTCGGGCAGCCCGAACTGGAAAGTGCTGCGGAACGTGCCGGCCATCTCGTTGACCGAGGAAGAACAAGCCTTCCTGGACGGTCCCGTCGAAACCCTCTGCGACATGCTCGATGACTGGGACATCACGCACAACCGCCAGGACCTGCCCGAAACGGTCTGGGACTATATTAAAAAGCACAAATTCTGCGGCATGATCATTCCGAAGCAATACGGCGGCCTGGATTTTTCCCACACGGCGCATTCCGCCTGCGTCATGAAGATTGCCAGCCGCAGCACCACGGCGGCCGTCACGGTCATGGTGCCCAATTCCCTCGGGCCCGCCAAATTGCTGCTGGAATACGGCACCGAGCAGCAAAAGGACTATTATCTGCCGCGCCTGGCCGCGGGCGAGGAAATCCCGGCTTTCGCGCTGACCGGCCCGCATGCCGGCAGCGATGCCGGCGCCATGCCCGATACCGGCATCGTCTGCCGGGGCCAGTTTGAAGGCCGGGAAGTGCTGGGCATCCGCCTTAACTGGGAAAAACGCTATATCACGCTGGGTCCCGTCGCCACGGTGCTGGGCATGTCGTTCAAGCTTTACGATCCGGACCGGCTGATCGGTGACCAGGAAAGCAGGGGCATCACCGTGGCCCTGATACCGACCAACACGCCCGGCGTATCGATCGGCAGGCGCCATTTTCCGCTCGATTCGGCGTTTCAGAACGGACCCAATTGGGGCAAGGATGTGTTTATTCCGATGGACTGGGTCATCGGCGGCGTCGAACAAGTCGGCAACGGCTGGAAAATGCTCATGCAGTGCCTGGCCACGGGCCGGGCCATTTCGCTGCCGGCGCTGAGCGTGGGCGCGGCCAAAGTCACCTGCCGCAATACCGGCGCTTATGCCCGCATCCGCAAACAGTTCAATCTGCCGCTCGGCGAATTCGAGGGCGTGCAGGAACCGCTCGCGCGCATGGCCGGCGAAACCTATATTCTCGATGCCGCGCGCCAGGTCACGACCGCGGCCCTGGACTATGGTAAAAAGCCCTCGGTGATTTCGGCCATCGTCAAGTACGAACTGACCGAGCGCATGCGCCGCGTCATCAACGACGGCATGGATATCCAGGCCGGCTCGGGCATCTGCATGGGACCGCGCAACTACCTGGGCCGGCTGTATCAGGTGATACCGATCAGCATTACCGTCGAGGGCGCCAATATCCTGACCCGCACGATGATGATTTTCGGCCAGGGCGCCATCCGCTGCCACCCGTTTATCCAAAAGGAAATGGCCGCCTTGCAGCAGGAGCCTTCCACGCAGGCGCTGCGGCAATTCGACGAGATCCTGTTCCAGCATATCGGCTTTTTCCTCCATAACCTGGCCGCGAGCTTATGGCTGGGACTGACCGGCGCCGGTTTCCTGCGCCGATTGCCCGGCGACCGCACGACCAAGCGCTATTACCGGCGGATCGCGCGTCTGAGCGTTGATTTCGCGCTCATCGCCGACTTCGCTTTATTGACCTTGGGCGGCTCGCTGAAGCGCCGGGAAAGAATCTCGGGGCTGTTTGCCGATGCCTTGAGCAATCTGTATTTGTGTTCCTGCGTGCTTAAGCATTTCCATGATCAGGACTGCCCCGCTGACGATGCGCCCCTGCTGCATTGGGCCTGCCAGCAAACCCTGCACCGGACACAACAATCATTGCTGGCTATTTTATGGAAACTGCCGTTGCGGCCCGTCGCACTGCTGTTGAGATTGCTCACCTTTCCGATCGGCAAGCCTTATGCCCCGCCCAATGACCGATTGATCCACAAAACCGCCTCCCTGCTGCTGGCGGATACCCCGACGCGCGACCGCTTGACCCATGGCATTTATATCAACAATAAACCCGACGATGCGACCGGCCGCATTGAAGTCGCTTTTAAAGCCGTACTGGCCGCAGCGCCCGTGGAAGCCAAACTCCGTGCCGCCCAGCAGCGCAAGCAATTGCCTAAAGGCGCCCAAACCGACATTATTGCCGAAGCGGTAACTTTGGGCATCATCACGCAGCATGAAGCGGACTTGATCGCCGCCGCCGAGCAGGCCAGAATCGCCGCCATCAGCGTCGATGATTTCAGTCCGGAAGAATTGACCCGCCACCGCGCCGAGCAGAGCTGACAGGCCCCGGTGCCGCCTGTTTCCCGACAATAGTGCAATACCTGGCGTGCAAGCCCGACTATTTAACAAGCACGGTCAGGTGTTGTACCATATCGCTCCAATCACTTTAAATGCCTGAGCCCTGCCTCAAGCTGGAATAATCGGAGAAATGAATGCCTGTCAGTGTTGATGATTTTAAAAAAGCGCTACAACTTTGGGCCAGCGGCGTCACCGTGGTTACCACACAATCCGGGAAATTTGGGGTGCAAGGCATGACCGTCACCGCATTTTCCAGCGTTTCAGTCGACCCTCCTCAAATACTGGTATGCATCAATGACTCGGCCGATACCGGCGCGGGCATTGAAGAAAGCCAGTGCTTTGCCGTCAATGTACTGACTTCGGACCAGCAGGACGTTTCCAATCAATTCGCCGGCGGCCGCAGCCAGAAAGAGCGCTTCGAGAATGCCGCCTGGGAACCCGGCACGACCGGTGCCCCCATCCTGACCGACAGCCTCATGTCGCTGGATTGCAAAGTGGTTGAGAAAGTGCGCGCCGGCACGCACTGGATCATGATCGGCGAAGTGCAGGACACGATTTGCCGTTCGGGCGATCCGCTGCTGTATTATTGCGGCAATTACCGGCAGCTTGCCTGACGCCCCCCATCCGGCAGCAGATCCTTAGGGTCGAATTGATTCAACCCGAAATGCGCCCCATTCTTGATAGCATGCCGCCTTTGATAAACCCGGCCTCCTGACAATCGCCAAGGCCGGGCTTTGGCCAAACGCCAGCCCGGCCTACTGAGGCTGTACATTCTCTGAGCTGATGACCTTCGCTTCTCGCACAATGGAACGGACATGAATATCCCTTTGCGGAAAAGGGATCTCTATATTGTTGTCGCGGAAGGCCTGATCGAGCCGAACGAGCAAGTCGTGCGTGACAGGCACCCGGTTCGCCAGCTCACTGACATAAACCCGAATGGAAAAATCCAAGGAACTCTCGCCGAAACCCACAAACACGACGCCGGGTTCAGGGTCCGCCAGTACTTGCGGAATGGAACGTACCGTATCGATCATGACTTTATGCGCCAATCCCACATCGGAGCCGTAAGCAATGCCTACAGGAATCACGACCCGGGTAGTCGCATCGCTTAAGGTCCAGTTCACGAGCTGGCTGGTGATAAAGGTTTTATTCGGCACGATCAGTTCTTTTTGATCCCAGTCTATCAGCGTCGTGGCACGCATTTGGATACGGCTGACCTTGCCGCTGATATCGCCGATAGTCACGGTATCGCCCACGCGCACCGGCCGCTCGAACAGCAAAATGATGCCGGACACCAGATTGGCGAAGATTTCCTGCAAGCCGAAGCCCAGGCCGACACTGAGCGCCGCCACCAGCCACTGCACCTGCGACCAGCTGCCGCCGAGTTCATTGGCGACGCTGATAAAACCGATGGAGATCAGCACATACTTGGCCAGCTGATTGACCGCATAGCGACTGCCCGCCGCCACCGATATGCGCCTGAATATCAAGACTTCCACGACACCGGAAAAATTGTGCACGGAGACGATGACAATAAACACATACAGTCCGGCCAGCAGCAAATTAGTCAGCGTTATCGGTTGATAGCTTTCCTCTCCATCGGCGATCACCTGATGCTGCCAGAGCACGATGTTGTCCAGAAACGAAAACGCCGGCAGGATGTTTTCCCAGATCATCCAGAATCCGATAACGAGGCCGAAACCGATAAAGACATTCAGCAGTTTCGTGGTTTGAGCATTGATCTTAGGAATATCGATCAGCTCTTCGTCACTGGGCAGCACGGGGTCTTCCGCGCCTGCCGCCGCTTGCTTCGTGCTACTGCTGGCCGCGCTTTTGCGTTTTTGCCGGACATTTTTCAAGGCCAACTGCCGATTGACCAGTGTTAACCAGCGTACGACCATTTGATGCACGATAGCGGACACAAACAGCAGCCGCAGCGTGACTGTCAGTTTTTGCTGCAATTCCACCGCGCTCTGATAATAGCCGGCGGCGGCGAAGCCAATCACAATGACAGGCACCAGGATGCTGGCCGGATACCAGATGTAGCGCAGCCGGGCCACCCAGCCGTCGGAGTTGTCTTTAATGTAATCCCGCAACAGGCCCGAGGACGGTTTTAACGCCTTGGCCACAAAGACCGCCATGACCATCATGACGATAATTAGAGCCAAGCGGCCGAGGTTATCGCTATGGCTTGAAATGCTGGACGCTTCGGCGGCATGTATAGTGAATAGGGCCGGCAGGACAATAAAACGGATCCAGGCGATCTGGCTGCGCAGAAACCCGGTTGTGCTTTCCTGCCATTGAAAGTGTTTACGCGCAATGCCTTTGGCGGCAAACAGCCGATAAAAAAACTCGAGGAAAAACCAGGGAGCCGCAATGCCCTGCAAACCTGCCCCGACCGACCGGCTAAAATCGTCAATATGGGCATGAGTGGCTAAAAACCAGCCCAGATAATAAAGAAACAGCGGCAGCGGCAACACCAGCACCAGCGTGTATGCCAGCGCCTCCAAGGTATAGTTGAATTTATCCGTATAAATTTTCTCGACTTTTTGGGAAATGGCCGTCAACTGCCGTTTTGCCCAGTTCCTGGCTAATATGGAAACCGTCATGACGAACAAGGCAATTATGCTCAGAAACAGGTTTTGCAACGCCACCCGGAACGTATCCTTAGCCACGGCCAGCCAGTTGTGCGGCGACAGCAGCCATTGAATCGAATGGTACAAGTCGACGATAAAATCCGAATCGATCGGGGCGGAACTGGGCACCCACAATAAGCGTTCGTCCAGATAGACGGCAAAACTCTCAGCCTGCTTGATCATCTGCTGCCTGGCAAAATCCAGATCGCCCAGCGTGCGCAGATAGGTGGTGTAATCAGCCGACAGCTTATTCAACAAGTCTTTCTGGCTGTCCAGCAGCATGCGCAATTCGGCCTGTATCATCATGCGCCGGTCGGCCGGCATTGCCGCATCGACTTGGTCCATGAACATGCGCAGTTCGTCATCGATATTGGTGAGCTTTTTCAACTTGTCCTCAACCTTGAATTGCTCAAGACTGGTTAAAGCCGTTTCGTTCTGGATCGTTTGCGATTGCTGCGCAAATTGATCCTCAGTCGGCAGATTGCGGCGCTGCTCGCGCAATATCTTGCCCAGCGCGGGACTCAGTCCGGCCAGGCTGATTTTCTTTTCGGCGCTTTTAAAATCGTTGCTGATTTCCGTGGATTGTTCATCGACACGGTTTTTTTGTTCGGCGTATTTATCAATCTTGGTCGTGATAATTTGCAAATCCCGGCTCAATTGAATGTTTTCGCGTGTAACGACCTGAATTACCGCATGCTTGCCGGCAATTTCTTTTTCCGCCTGGCTGAGTGCTTCCTGCACCTCCCGGGCTTCCTCCAGGTGCCTCTCGGCCAGCAGATTTTCAATGGCGCTTACCACGGGTGTCAGCGCGGCTTTCTCCACATTCAGCAACTGTAGCTCTGCTTTGATCTGCTCCACCCTGGCCGGGTTGCTGATCGCCTCTATTTCCAGCATCTTCAGCTCGGCCGCGCGTGATTCGATCAGGGTTTTCAACTGCATCTGCCAGGCTTCGAGCTCGGGTTTTGCATCGGCATTGCCGGCAGGCAAGTCCAATTGTTTTCGTGCCGAATCCAGCGCCTGTTCGGCCGCCACGATTTCCTCGCGTATGAGCTGCGGGCGGCTGTTTTGCCTCATCAGCTCGTCTTCCAGCCTTCTAATCCGCTCATCCAGGCTGCTGACCTTGCCTCTTTCAAGAATAAGCCGCTGCTCCAGCTCCGCGATGGGGATATTGCTGAAATCCTCTATTTTTTGTTTGGCCAGTTTTTTCTGGAGCTGGTCAATCTGCTTTTGCAGACGTCTGGTTTTATCCGGCGCCTTGGCAACGGCTTCCTTAAAGCCGGCCGCCTGATTGTTGAATTTTTCCGCATTGGCCAGATTGTCCTGCGCGGACTGATAGAACTTGAGCATCTTGGTCTTCAAGGCTTCATCCAGGCCTTGCCGCGCGTTCAATGCTTCGATCCTGGCCTGCAACGCATCCCGGGTAATGCCGGCATTGCCTCTTTCCTGCGCCGTATTGGACGATGTTTGTTCTGCCCAGACCGGAAATGAGCCGAAACAGAGAATAAGCACCAGGCACAGTAAATGATGAGTCATTGAATTAACAGCAGAGCGGGAATTCATACTTTTCATGAAGAATTAAGGACAACAGGGAGAAAAACAGAAGGTATTACACCGTTACAGAACGGGACGCCATGCCCGATTGTTCGGCTATTCTATCAGAAACCCGGCCATTATCAGCCTGCTTCCGGGTCGTTATTAACTGATGTTACGCACGGACGATTTTATCCCGTTTGCCGCGCCGAGCACCGCAGCTTTCGGCGAGAACAGCCCAAAGGGGCGCTGCATGGATGCAGCGCGTTGCCAAAGGGACAGGAAGTCCCTTTTGGCAACCCTCGTCGAAAGCGAGGAGCGCAAGGAAAAAGCGGCAACGGGCGGCCTTTTCTTTGGTTACTTTCTTTTGGCCGCGCAAAAGAAAGTAACTCGCCTTCGGGTGCGATAAACCCGATTCAAACAATCGTCGCGCTAGCGACACTTTGCTAAACCGATCTGAATTCAACTTACTGCGTAACATCAGTTATTAAACCAATAATAGTGGAGCGCCTGAAAAAACAGCCCGACATAATCCGAACAGTACATCCGTTTTATAAACTACCAAAGTAATCTTAAATTTCAATGAGCTCATGTAAATAACTGTCAAGCTTCGGCTCTATGATAGAATGCGCGGCGTGATAGCGGTACGTCGGCGTCGTCGGGTTTTAGAACTGGATTATAAGTAGGTGTTACATTGCATGCGGCTGATTATATTGGCAAATGGTTATAGTTATGGGATTCATTATGTTTCCGGCATCTCGAAATTATCGCAAACAGACCTAAAACGGCGGAGCAGGCGCTATGCCGGCCGGTTGTTGATGCTGTTCTCCCTGATGGTATCCTCGCCGTGGGGGCACGCGGAGGAGACGGACGGCCAGCCATCCGGCGTGGAGCAGGAAATCATCGCCATTATCGCGGCAAAACAGCATCCATACCTGAAACTGTCCAGCTTCCTCAATCGCGCGGAGGACCTCGAGAATCTCTATAGGCTCAGCGGCCATCAGCTGTTATGGCTGGGCCATGATCATTCGGAAAAAAATATCGCCACAGCCCTGACGTTGCTGGAAGAAGCTTCGGTACACGGCTTGAATCCGGCGAATTATGACGCCGAGGCGCTACAGCGGAAACTGCCGGCAGCCTTGCAGCCCGATCCTGAAAACCATCACTCGCTCGCCTTGTATGATACGGCGCTGAGCCTGTCCCTGCTGCGTTTCCTGCACGACCTGCATTACGGCCGGGTTAATCCGCAAGGCATCAATTTCAACCTGAAGCTAAGGGCAAAAAAACTGACCGATTTGCCGGCGCTGATTAAAGACAGTCTGGCGCAAGATACGATTGCCAAACTGCCCCTGTTGGTCGAGCCGAAATTAAAGCAGTATCAAAAGCTAAAGCTGGCTTTAGCCGCTTATCGCCGACTGGCCGCCGAAGCCCGGCCTTATGAACTGGCCTACACTAAAGCCATACGATCCGGCGATAAGCTGCCGAAAATGGCGGAGCTGCGCCGGTTCCTGATCGCGGTCGGCGACCTGCCTGGAGATAAAGCCGACGAAGGCGGCAACGACGAAGCCGCGCCGATTTATACGGGCGAAATCGTTGAGGCCGTTAAAAAATTCCAGTATCGGCACGGCCTGGATGCCGACGGCGTGATCGGCAAAAATACCGCCGCGGCACTCAACGTGCCGCTAAAACAGCGTGTCACGCAAATCGAACTAGCCATGGAAAGGCTGCGCTGGCTGCCTGAACTCCCGGCCGGACCGTCGATTATCGTTAATATTCCCGCCTTCCAGTTATGGGCGTTCAACGCCCAAGGGGAAATCGATGCCGAGGCGCTGAACATGAAAGTGGTGGTCGGCAAGGCTTTGGAAAACCAGACACCGGTGTTGATGGCGGAAATGCGGTTTATTGATTTCATGCCGTATTGGAATATTCCCTACAGCATTCTGAAAACCGAAGTACTGCCTAAAATAATCAAAGACCGAAATTACCTCGCCAAGGAGAATATCGAACTGGTCCCCAGTTTCGGCAATGAAATCAAGGCCGTGCCATTGACCGACCAATCAATTTCCCGGTTGAGAAAAGGCACATTAAAAGCCCGGCAGCGCCCCGGCAACAAAAACGCCCTGGGCAAGGTAAAATTCATTTTCCCCAATCAGAGCGACGTCTATCTGCATGACACGCCGGCCAATGCCTTGTTTGGCAGGTCGCGCCGGGATTTCAGCCACGGCTGCGTGCGGGTTGAACATCCTCAGCGGCTGGCGGAGTTCGTCCTTAAAGACCAGGCGGGATGGAGCCCGGAAACCATACAGCAAGCCATGCAGACGCCGAAAACGCAACGCGTGCTCCTGAAAAAGCCGATCCCGGTTCTGTTCTTTTACACGACGTCGTTTCTCGATCAGCATGATAATTTGGTGTTTTACCAGGATATTTACGATCATGATCCGGTTTTGCAGAGCGCCCTGGAAAAACCGGCCGACCTGTCCGATCAGTCGCTTTTCATCAGCAAAAGTCCGGCGCCGGTCCAATTAGTCAGGTAAGCGCAATCCGGTCATTTTATTGGCTGATTACGTACGGGCGCTTTCATTCTGTTTAATGCGCTGAGCACCCCAGCTCTTTTGTGCCCCGTGAATATTCGGCGAGATACAGGAGAGCGGCTCCCCGGCAGTTGACACTCCAACCAGCGAGCACGCTGGTCTTGCCCACTGGCAACCGGCTTTCAGGTTATAGAGGATGGCATCGAGCACCCGCCGAGGAGTTTCAGTTAACGCCACACTCCATCGATCAGACGACTCGGGTAACGCTTCTTCCGCTTTTTGATTCATGAGTGCCACTACCGGCAGCAAAATCTCACCGGCCTGAAATCCGCAAAAACGCAATCGCCCCGGCTCCCCAGGGACTGATCCATTTATTGTTTCACCGCAATGAGTCCGACAAAGTTATGCCACTTAAAAAACACTTCGCAATGTGCGAAACCCGTGTCGTGCAACAAGGTGATATTTTCACTGAGTTTATAAGGGATAAGAATATTTTCCAAAGCTTCACGTTTCTGTGAAATTTCCATCTCGCTATAATGGTTGCGTCGCTTGTAGTTATAATAATACTTGATGAAGTCCCGATTAAAGATGCTGTCTTCAGCTAATATTTTTTCCACCAGAATCAATACACCGCCGCCGTTTAAACCATCAAAAATGGATTTCAACAATTTTTCCCGATTAATGGGACGGACAAATTGGAGTGTCAGACATAAGATCGCGACTGATGCGTTGGAAATTTCGACATTTTGATTTAAGTCCGCAATACGTAATTCAAAAGGGCGTTTAAAACCGGCTTCTTCCAGTTTGTTTTGGCATTTGCTCAACATTTCAGGGGAATCATCAATTCCAATAAAACGAATATCCTCGGCTATCGAGGTGTTCATACCGATTAGAGTAGTCCCAGTAGCGCAGCCTAAGTCATAGACATCTGTACCTGCAGTGGCATAGTCGGCAGCCAGTTCCGCCATCATGCGCTGAATTTCTCCGTAAAAAGGCACCGAACGGTTCACCATATCATCAAATACATTGGCAACCGCGGTACCGAATTTAAAATCTGCAGCCTTTTGAGTTTGTTCCTTAAAAACTTGATCTTTGCACATGGAAATCCAAAAAATTAATCGCTTCGGAAAAGCTTGTTTGTTGACTGGACAGGTCTATTACCGATCCCAAAAAAATTTTAAACCTTAGCAGAGGGTTATAATTCCGCTTTACAGTAAGCTCTGGAGGAGACAGTAATTGCAGGGCCCAGACGATTACTCGAAGCACTGTGGCATATGATTTCCACTCACTTGCGAAAAATAAACTGCGTCCACGCTTTCGCATTCAAATCATAGGCATGGCACACTCTCCAAGCGTGTTAATAAAGTGTGTAAAATTTACCCGTTTTTCCAGCATCGCTCATTGCACGGTCACTGCGACAATACGAAATAATCCCGTTTGCCGGCAAAATCTTTCTGTTGTTCTCGTAACTCATGCGGCGGTTTTGAATGTGACGATACTAAAAAGCAAGATGCAATAAATCCGGCACTAACAGTCTTTTAGGGACCATAGTGGACCTCAAACGAGTTGACTAAAATGCGGAGCCTTAGTCAGAAATTTCAATCCCCCGCCACCAACCGGAAACCTTGATTTTACTGGAGATTTCCGCAGACGCCAAGTGAGGGGTACAATATCTCACTCAATTTTTTAAGGGAGTTTATTATCATGCAGTCAGCTAGTATCACCCCACTCAGCCGTTTCTTGGTCTCCACGGGTAACGTCTTATATCACGCGCGCAAGATGTTGTTGCCAGGCATCGCGATCGCACTAATCATCATGATTAAACCGTCCTTGTTCCTAGGAAGCCACTCACTCGACCAGTTAATGGTGATTCTTGGGATTATGATTGCCTTGGCTGGTGAGGTATTGCGCCTGGCGACCATCGGCTTTGCCTACATTCATCGTGGTGGAAAAAATCGGCAAGTATATGCCACCAAGCTGGTCGTGAAAGGATTATATTCACACACACGGAATCCGATGTATGTAGGGAATTTTCTGATAACGATGGGGTTGAGCCTACTCTACGGTTCGCCTTTGCTTTCCTCGTTGATCTTCTTGTCCTTCGGGTTTGTCTATCTTGCTGTCATCTCGGCGGAAGAGGATTTTCTCAGGAAAAAGTTTGGTCAGGAGTTTGAGACTTATACGAAAACCGTCAATCGCTTCTGGCCCAATCTGCGTGGCCTGAGTCGAACTTTACGGGAATTCGACCATTATAATTGGCGCAAGGCTCTCGATAAGGAAACCGGAACGATAGTCGAGGCACTGCTCATCGGCGTCACACTGGTCGCATGGAAGACCTATGCCCTCTATGGGTTCGAAAATAGTCACTCGGTCTTCGCTGTCCTGGCTGTGGTATTTTTGTTGGCAGTGGCTTTGTCTGTTTTAGTCAATTACTTGAGAAAAACGGGACGCTTGGTATCGGACCTTCACAATGAGCACAGTGACTTGGGGTAGTCTGGTTCCGCGAGCGGGTACTGGTAGCACGAAAACGGATGAAACAATAAATGGATCAATCCCTGAAGTGCCGGGGCGATTGCGTTTTTCGGATTTCAGGCCGGTGAGATTTTGCTCGGTAGCGGCACTCATGAATCAAAAAGCGGAACTGCTTCGAGGCTAAAGCGTATCGTCATGAGAATTTGATCTACCAGTACCTAAAATCGCCTGTGTCCAGGTGCACAAAGTTAGCTCGCGGATAGTATCCGACTCCACCGCGGCGCATGGCAAGCGCGGCTTTCCTGATCTTACGCGTATCAAATCCGTCCAGATGAATGTCGATGGCCTTGCCTTTCATATGCAGACTGTGCTTGGCGACGCCTCGATACATTTTACGCAATCTGGCATTGGTGCGCGGAGAACGGTAGCCCGAATGGATATGGAAAGGTTTCCTGAGTCCGAGTACCATTGTCAGATCATATAACTGATCCAGCAGTTCCGGGTCTATGGGGTGAACGTCATCGGTATGATAGTCGCGCATCAGGTAACTGATTTCGTGCAGGGCGTCCTGAAGATAATCGCCTTGCTCGAAATAGGTCAGCTTCAGCTTATCGCCGGTATGAACGTGTAGCAGGGAAAGCGTCTTGTGCGTAGGGAAAGGTCTGAGTGCCGCGTTTGCGATTCCGGTCCCGCCGAGTGTTAACAAAGAACCACATGCCATCGTCTTCAGAAACCTGCGCCTTGATGCTACAAACCCGCCCACATCAATTTCTAGGTCTTTCGATATAGTGTTCATGGTTTTTCTTTATGTAACGCTATCGACGGCATTCTCCTACACCCGCCTTAAATGAATCTTAAATAGGTATTCGTACTGACGCTGCGCAAGCATTTACAGGCGGCATCACGTTAAGCGATAAAATGCTTCGTAAACTCATCATTACAAACTGGCAGGCCACCAAAACCCATGAATCTATCCTTAATCGTGCTTATCGCGGTGTTTATCCTGATCGCCCTGCGCAAAATCGGCCGCTTTACCATTAAAATCTGGCAAGCGGTGGCCGGCGGCGCCGTGGTTGTGCTGGCCGCCGGCGAGATTAGCTGGCGCGATGCCTTAACGGCGATAGACCTTGATGTCATGCTGTTTTTGCTGGGCATGTTCGCTGTAGGTCAAACACTGGTTCTCAGCGGCTATCTGTATTACCTGGCCTATCGTTTGTTCAACCGGTTCAAATCAGCGCAGCAACTGCTCATGGGCATCCTGTTCGGCGCCGCTTTCAGCTCGGCCCTCTTAATGAACGACACACTTGCCATCATAGGCACGCCGCTGGTGTTGCGACTGGCGCGGGAGCATGGCCTCAGCGGCAAACTGTTCTTGTTGACACTGGCTTATGCCATCACGCTCGGCAGCGTCATGAGCCCTATCGGCAATCCGCAGAATCTGCTCATTGCCACTCATGCCGGTTTGGCGGCGCCCTTCCAGACGTTTTTCGAGGCCCTGGCCGTGCCGACGCTGATCAATCTGGCCGTCACGTACCTGATACTGCGATGGCTTTATCGGGTGCAGTTCCGCACCGCCCTGCCGCTGGTCCATAACCCCGTCGAACTGCTGGACCCGAAACTGGCGCGGCTCGCCCGGTTGTCGCTGTGCTTATTGATCGGCCTTATCATCGTCAAAATCATCCTGGTCAGCCTGCGCAGCCCGATCCAGATCAACTTGAGCCATATCGCACTGATCGCCGCCTTGCCGCCGATACTATTGAGCCCCGCCCGGCTGTCGCTGCTAAAAAGCCTGGATTGGGCGACCCTGGTCTTTTTTGCCGCTCTCTTTGTACTGACCGCCAGCGTCTGGCAGACCGGCATCATGCAGCGGCAGGTCGATGCGTTAGCCCTGGACCTGACATCAGTGCCGGCGATCATGCTGCTCAGCACCTCGCTCAGCCAATTGATTTCCAATGTGCCGCTGGTCGCACTGTATCTGCCCATGCTGACCCATGGCGATAGCGCCTCGCTGATGGCCCTGGCGGCCGGCAGCACGATAGCCGGCAACTTCCTGATCCTGGGCGCCGCCAGCAACGTCATCATTATCCAGCATGCCGAGAAACACGGGGCGACGTTGGGTTTTTTCGAGTTTGCCCGCGTTGGAATTCCATTGGGCTTTATCAATCTGTTGATATACTGGGTCTGGCTGCGCTACTGGTATGGCCCGGCCTGAAAGATTTCCCGACCCGTTGCAGCGCTGGCAGACACTTAATGAGCAAAAAGACAACCAAACCCTCCACTTACCTGACTGAAGTCAAAATGCTTTCGGACCGTATCGTCAAGGCCCAACAGCCGATACGCATTCTGGATGCGATCAAATGGGACGACAACGTCAAGCAGGCTTTTTTCGAGGCCAAATGCAGGAAGCCGCCGGCCGTGTCGCCTGATTATTATTCGCAGCGGCCGTTAGGCTTTGATCCGATAGAGAAAAAACGCGAGTTCTACCAGATCGAACGCGATCTGGCGCGCACACTGGGCCAGCTCAATCCGCTCAGCGTGATCATGCGCAAGATTTGCCGCGAGTATCAATCCGTCGTGCGCATGCTGGAGTCCCGGGGCACGCCGATCTTTTCCGATATTTCCCAGGAACTGTACGGTTCCTCGCACGATGTGTTTCATGTCGGCGACCCGACTATCGCCGGCCTCGGCAGCATGATGGAAGAAACGCTGACGCAACTGCTGAAGCTGGACTTCCTGGTTGAAGAACCCAAAACCATCACGGCCAAGGAAGCGGTAGCCATTCTCAACGACAGGATTGAAAACCTGTTTCCCGGCGACGGCCTGCGCGCGATGATCAGTGACGGCATCGTCGCCGATGCCGCCGCCGGCACCGACTACGTCAAACTGCGCGCGGACGCCCTGTTCAACATGCGCGACCTGCGCGTGCTCGAAGTGCACGAAATCTGGGTGCATCTGGGCACGACCTTGAATGGCCTGGCCCAGCCTTACTGCACGTTTCTGGGCAAGGGGCCGCCTTCATCCGCGGTCACGCAGGAAGGGCTGGCGGTCTTGATGGAGATTCTGACTCTCAGTTCCACGCCTAACCGGCTGATGCGCCTGATCAACCGGGTGCGCGCGATCACGCTGGCCGAAGACGGCGCGGACTTCATGGATATCTTCCATTTCTTCAGGGACAAGGGCCTGGACCCGGAAGAAAGCTACACGCTCAGCAGCCGGGTGTTCAGGGGCAGCAGCGCGGACGGCATGCCTTTCACCAAGGACCTGACTTATATCAAAGGTTTCGTGCTGACTTATAACTTTATGCGACTGGCGGTCAGCACCGGCAAGCCTGATCGCATCCCGCTGCTGTTTTGCGGCAAAACCATGATCGAGGACATGAAAGTGCTGGCCGACCTGGTTGAGGAAGGCACGGTCATCGCACCGCGTTTCCTGCCGCCCCAGTTCACCGACCTGATGGGCTTGTCGGCCTGGCTGAGTTTTAGCCGCTTCATGTCCTCGATGAACTTCCGGCAACTGGAGCAGGACTACGCGAATGTTCTATAATCGGCGCATTATCCGCAAGGCGGGCGTGCTGGTCGTCATGCTTCCGGGATTGTGAAAAATTTAGTATCGAACCCTTTCACACTCTCATCCGCGGCCGCCCGGAACGCGACAACATACGATCCGGGCTATAAAACACAGCATCGCTTCGAATGCTGAATATAATAATTAGAGAGGAAACCATGAGAACATCAAAACTGCTCGTCATTTTATTGAGTCTTTCTTTTTTTTCTATAACCGATGCGATGGCCGGTGCCAGCGGTCATGCCGGCCATAGCGTTGGCGGCGGCAATAGCGGCGGATCCTGTGTAAAAGCCCGGGTCAGCAACTTCCAACCGGCCCATTTGGCGACGGTTGCGCCCGAATCGGAATTTTCCTTCAGGGCCACCGGGGTTCAAAGCCCCGATCAGGTTGTGGTCACGGTAAAAACGATCCCGGTGGCAATCACGGCCGAAGATAAAGACAGCTTCTATCTGGTAAAAGGCAAACTGCCGGCCGAACTGAAAAATGTCACCGCCCGAATTAACGTCAAGGTCAATGCCAAATCGCCGCGCTGCGATGGCGAAAACGGATGGTTAGTCAAAATAACCGAATAAATCAACCCTGTTCAAGGGCAAGTCGTGCCAGGCTGGAAGCCAGCCGCACACCGCCCCCGAATGAGCTTTTAAGAATGCCGCATGCCTGAGAATCCGTCCATTAAAAAATGCGTTGCCTATTGCCTGGCGCAACGTTTTGATATTGCCGAACTGTCAAAAGTCATTTCGGAATCAAAACAGGTCAGGATCATTAAAGGCGCCTTGCTGATTGAGGATCATCAGACCTTGTCGGTTATTTTCGCGTATGGAGCCGCCGTGCACTGGAACATCGGCCCGGAGCAACAGTCCCGGCTCCATCATTTACTGCTGGAGCATGCGGATAACCCGCTTGAGATCGTCGAGGAAGACAATTTCACCTACGCGCTCAATTGCTCGACGACCCGTATTGTTGAAGACCATATAGAAGTCGAATCTTCCGACCCCATCCTGTTGTTCGCACTGTCCCAGGGCATGGCGCAATCGATCAAGCTGGCCTATTTCGAGACCCACGCCCTCAGGACGATCACCAATACCAATTACATTCCGAAGTCACTGGCCCAGGATGGGCGCATCAACCTGAACCGCCAGGAAATAGCCCAAATCCGCGGCCAGCTGTTCCTGACCAAAAGCGATATCATTCTGAATTACGACCTGCTCGATATTCCCGATTTTTTCTGGGAATACCCGGAATACGAACCTTTTTACAGCGTCGCCGCCAAATACCTGGAAATAACACAACGCATCGAGGTTCTGTCCAAAAAACTCGAAACTATCCATGAATTGTTCGAAATGCTGGCCGATGAACAAAAGCACCGGCACTCCTCGGCACTGGAATGGATTATCATCTGGCTGATTGCGTTCGAAATCGCCATGACTATTTTTGAAAAAGTAATCTGAACAACCCGGCAACCGCCCTTACCCTTCTTACAAAAACCCTTTTTATGCTCAGTTACCGCCACGCCTTCCATGCCGGCAATTTCGCCGATGTGCTGAAACACCTGATTCTGATCCGGATTCTTGAATACCTGAAGAAAAAAGACAAACCGTTCTGCTGCGTCGATACCCATGCCGGCCCCGGCGCTTATGCGCTGGACAGCGAATACGCCCTGAAAAACAGGGAATTCGACAATGGTATCGGCAAGCTATGGCAACGGCATGACCTGCCGGACGGCGTTGCCGCCTATGTCGAACTGATCAGGCAATTCAACGGCCAGGAGCCGCTCAGGCGTTATCCCGGCTCGCCCCTGATCGCGCAACGGTTACTGCGCGACGCCGACCGGCTGTTCTTATATGAGCTGCATTCGACGGAAATCGCCTTGCTGACGGAAGCCGTCAACAGGGACAGGCGCATCAAAGTCTTCCATGACGACGGCTTGAAAAACGCCATCGGCCTGTTGCCGCCGGCCGAGCGCCGCGGCCTGGTCCTGATCGACCCGTCCTATGAAATGAAAAGCGATTACCAGGAAGTCGTGAATACCTTGGTAAAAATGCACAAGCGCTTTGCCACCGGCATTTTCGCGCTCTGGTATCCGGTCGTCGAACGCCGGCGCAATGACGCACTGGAACAGGCCCTGCAAAACAGCGGCATAAAGAATATCCAGTTATTCGAACTGGGCATTCAGGCCGATACCAGCGAGCACGGCATGACCGCCAGCGGCATGATTGTGATCAATCCGCCTTGGACCTTAAAGCCGGACATGGAGCGCGTCCTGCCCTGGCTGGCGGACGTTTTGGGCGAGAGCGGCGCGGGCTTTTTCCGGGTCCGAAAATTAGCCGGGGAATAGCCTGTATCCTGCTTCTTTCAAGCAACCGTGGCTGATTTATTGGCGCTGATATTAGTAATTTCCGATATAATGGCGAGTCAATACAGCTTTTTCTCCACCCATCCATCCATTTAACACCTTCCAAAACAGTAATGAATCTTGACGTCTTTTTATCCGTTTTTACTTTAATGTTGATCGCATTAGGCGTAAATGTGTTGGCGATTAAAATCCGTATACCCTATACCGTCTTGCTGGTAGTGGTCGGCTCACTGTTAGTCCCTGTATCCCGCATCGAATCACTGTCTTTTATCACCCGCTTCCAGTTAACGCCCGAATCGCTGTTCTTTGTGTTTTTGCCTATTCTGATTTTTGAATCGGCTTACAACATGAATTTCCGCAACGTCAAGGAAAACAAGTACTCGATGGGCATACTGGCCGTCCTGGGCTTACTGATATCGGCGGTATTCATCGGTTTTGTCGGACAATGGGCTTTCGGATTGCTGGGCCTGGAAGTTCCGCTGCTGGTCACGCTGCTGTTCGGCACCATCATTTCCTCAACCGACCCGGTAGCGGTGCTGTCGCTGTTTAAGGAGTACGGCGCGCCGCATCGCCTGACCCTGATCTTCGAAGGCGAAAGCTTGTTTAACGATGCCACTTCCTTCGCTCTGTTCCTGGTGTTTCTGGACTTGTTCATTCATGGCTACACCGGTTTTCCGACCCTGCTGTCGGGGCTTTTCTCGTTCACGACCATGCTGGTCGGCGGCGTCATTTTCGGTCTGCTGATGGGCTTCATGTTCTCGAAGCTGATCCAATTGGTGAAAGGCAATGAACATCTGGAAATCACGCTGACCTTACTGGTTGCGCATTTCACCTTCCTGCTGACCGAGCTGATTTCAGAGCATGTGGTTGTGTTCGGTCAGCAAATCCGTCTGTCTTCGATCATCTCCACATTGATCGCCTCGATGGTCATGGGCAATTACGGGCGTTACAAGATGTCCCACGGCGTCGAGGAATACATGGAAAAATTCTGGAGCTATTTTGCCTTCGTGGCCAACTCACTGGTCTTTATCCTGATGGGCTTGATGTTCGCCAACCTTTCCATCGATTTAAAAATTGCCATCCTGCCGATCATAACCATTATCATCGTGGTTGCCGTGGCGCGTATCGCGTCCGTTTATACATCGATATCGATTATTCACGCCCTCAAGCTGGAAGAAAGAATTCCGCAAAGCTGGCAGCAGTTATTATCCTGGGGCAGTCTGCGCGGCGCCTTGGCGATCGTCATGGTGCTGCTGATTCCGGACAATCTGAGCCTGCCCGGCTGGACTTATTCCTTTTCCATTAAAGAGTTCATTACCGCCATCACTATCGGCTGTATTTATTTCACCCTGCTGATCAAAGCCACGACGATCGGCAAAATCATTCGCCGGTTGAATATCGATGCCTTCTCCCCGCAAGAGGAATTGAGCTACCTCAAAAGCAAGGCGCTGATTTACAAGGACCTGCTCGATAAACTCGATGATTTATACAGCAACAAACAAATCAGTGAGCACCAGCATCAGGCTTTATCCTCTTACTATCGCGCGCTGCATCAGCAACAGCGCAAACTGTCCAGGCAAAATTTCGATGATTCCGACCGTTTAATCGAAAACATGCTGCGCCTGTATGCGCTAGGCCTGGAAAAAGCCATGCTGAAAGAGATTTTCCGGCGCGAGGAAATCAATGAAGCCGGCTATAAGAAAATTCTCGATATTCTGGAAATTCAAATTGAGCGGGTTGAACGCGGCAGACAGCAGTTGAAGGCGACGAACGAGCATTTCAGCGACTGGATATACACTCGCTTTATCAACACCATCCGCCGGGCGCTTTTCCTGTCGCCCAAAGCGCCGGCTCCGGAAGAAGTTTATCTGTATTACCGCACGCAATATAAACTGATATCGAAAGCGATCCGCGAACTGTCCACGCTGGAACAGTCGCACCTGAGCGAAATTTTCGATGATAAGCAGGCGATAGAAAATGTGCTCTCGGTTTATCGGGCTTTACAAGCGCAAACCGAAGTACATATGAACGAGCAAATCGAATCCAACCAGGCCTTGCTGGAGCAGTTGAACCGGCAGTCGGCTGACAGGGTATTGCATACTTTACAAGGCGATATTCTGAAACAATTGCATGAGGACGAAATCATCACGCCCAAACTGTACATCTCGCTCAATAAAGAACTGCATGAGTAAGTGACTATTTTTCAAGGCCTGCCGGCTTCTTCCTGAAGCCGGTCACTGCAGTCCATGCCTTGCAAAGGTTTTCCTTAAAATATCACAGGGTTATTATTTCCTGCTCCGACAGGCGCGCATCCCGATAAAGCTCGGGTTTTCCCTGCAGGTACGAGGCGCAGGGATCGATGATAAAGCGCGTATTCATCGCGGTGCGCCCGAGCAGCATGCGAAAACGCATGCTGTCGCGATTGGTCAGCGTCATTTCGGCTCTGACCATCGTACGGCCCAGGACGATCTCGGTCTCTATCACGTAGCGCCGCTGCTTGTGCCCGCCCGAATCCGACACCAGGCGGCGATCCTTGACCGGCGCATGGCACTCGACCAGCACATCGGTACTGATCTGGCTGGGATGAATGGCAAACATGATCCAGCGCTGGCCGCTTTTTCGATAAGGATCGATTGCGCAAGCATGCAGAGCCGACGAACGCGCGCCGGTGTCGATTTTAGCCTTGATCTGTCCGATATTCAGTTCGGGCAGCGCGACCCACTCGCGCCAGCCTAGCATCGGTAACTGTATGGATACGTCTGTCATGAATTATCTTTGCCTGCAAGTCTGTTATCGGTTTAGAGTTATGCCTGTAGCCAGCCGAATCCTGTGATCCACTTCGCTTGCCGGAAAATATTATGCTCGAATATACGGATTATATAAAAATATTTATCGCCTTGTTCGCCGTGGTCGATCCGATAGGCATCATTCCCATTATTGCCGCGCTGACCGCTCATACGAAAGCGTCCGAACTCAAAAACATCGAGAATACCGTCGTGATAACGGTCACGACGATTCTGCTGCTGGCGCTGTTTCTGGGGGAAAACCTGCTGGTTTTTTTCGGCATCAGTATCAATTCGTTCCTGGTCAGCGGCGGCATTCTGCTGATGCTGATGGCGCTCTCCATGCTGCAAGCCAAAATCAGCAAAACCGTACATACGAAAAAAGAAGCCGAGGAAGGCGAAGCCAGGCAGTCCATCGCCGTGGTGCCGTTATCGATGCCGCTGCTGGCGGGGCCTGGCGCTATCAGTACGGTTATCATGTACTCGCACCGGGGCACCGACATCAATCATTACCTGATCATGAGCCTCGATATCATTGCCGTCATGGCGATTTTATGGATCGTACTGAGAACGACCCCCTGGCTGATCCGGCACATCAGCCAGACCGGCATCAATATTTTCACCCGGCTGATGGGACTGATCCTGTCGGCGCTTGCCGTCGAATTCATCGCAAGCGGCCTGAAAGGCCTGTTTCCGGTGCTGGCGGAGTAATTGTCTTTCCTACCTGACCCTAATTATTTTTTATCATGGCTGAATCATTAAGTTACGCTTCGGAAAAATCAGGTCTGCCCTCCGGCTCGCTCGTGCACGTCGGCGAGGTGCACGGCATTGAAAACCGCATCACCGTGATTGATTACAATCCGTCCATGCTGGAAAAACGCATCATTAAATCGATTGAAGACGTGTTGCCGTATAAGCAGACCGATACAGTAACCTGGGTCAATATCGAAGGCTTGTCGGACATTTCGATCATTGATGCCATCGGCAAGCATTTTGGCATTCACGCCCTGGTGCTTGAGGACATTCTCAATACCCATCAACGGCCCAAATTCGAGGACTTTAACGACTACCTGTACATTGTCCTTAAGGCGCTGTCTCTCAGCGATGACATATTTGACGTGGACTATGAACAGGTCAGTTTACTGGTACTCGACAAATTCGTCTTTTCGTTCAAGGAAAAACCCGACGCTATATTTGATCCCATTCTGGCCCAACTCGGCAACGAGAAAGGGCGCCTGCGCAACTTCGGCACGGATTATCTGGCGTATGTGATCATGGATACCGTCGTCGATGAATATTTCGCCTTGCAGGACGCGCTCGATGAACTGATTGAAAACGTCGAGGATGAATTACTGTCCACGCCCACGGCAAAAACGCTGAAGACCATCCAGACCATCAAGCGCGAACTGATCTTTTTACGCAGAAGCGTCTCGCCGCTGCGGGAATTGCTGGTCGCCATACAGCGCAGCGACTCGCATTTGCTGCATGAGCGCACCAAACGCTATTTCGGCGATGTCTACGATCATGCCATCCGTGTGATTGAAGCGATGGAATCCTACCGCGATTTGATCGCCGGCATGCTGGACATTTATCTGTCCAGCGTCAGCAACAAAATGAACGAGACCATGAAAGTCCTGACCGTGTTCGCCACCATCTTCATTCCGCTGACCTTTATCGCCGGCGTCTACGGCATGAACTTCGAGTATATGCCGGAACTGAAATGGAAGTGGGCCTATCCGGCCTTGTGGATGCTGTTTATCGCGATATCGGTTTTTTTACTCGGCTATTTCAAGAAAAAAGACTGGCTTTAGCTTGGAGGGACCGGTTCCGCCAAAGCCGGAACCGGTGTGTGGCTAACACTTAATGATTGCAGCCGGCGCCGTGAACATGACCATGAGCCAACTCGTCCTGAGTCGCGTCCCTGACCGCCACTACTTCGACATCGAAATTCAGCGCTTCGCCGGCCAGCGGGTGATTGCCGTCGATGGTAATATCATCGCCATCGACATCGACTACCGTGACCACGCCCGGACCTGAACTGACATCGGCATGAAACTGCATGCCGACTTCGACGGTATCTATACCTTCGAACATGGCCCGAGGAATCACCTGAACCATACCGTCCTGATGCTCGCCATAAGCGTCGGCCGCCTCAATGTGGACATTAAATTTGTCGCCTACCGTTTTGCCCTCCAGGGCTTTTTCCAGGCCGGAAATAATATTCCCCATGCCTTGCAGGTAAACCAACGGCTCATCCCCAACCGAACTGTCCAGCACTTCGCCGGCGTCATTAGTCAGAGTGTAATGAATGGAAACAGCCATATTGTCTGCTATTTGCATGATGAAACCTTTTTCGTGATTAAAAGGCGACTATCATATAGATTTATCTCGCATTTGTCTGAAAAAAAAGCGGCCGGGCTTAAGCCTGTGCGACAAACCAGGACCCCGGAATACCGTAAGGTAAGCGCCATTTCATCATCCCGCGGCACTCGATTTTCTCGCCTTCCTTTGGCGTGTTCCAACCCGCTATTTGTTCACATTCGGCTTTGATTTTCGCCAGTAGCGCCTCGGCGGTTTTCGCCGCTGATCTGGCCGGGGTTTTGCGCGCGCCAAGTCAGCGGTCAGTTCGCCGCGTAAGGCTTTGACGAGGTCACCTTAGCCAACCCTCTCAATCAAAAGGCTCATACCGGATCTCGTTGATAATCCATTCCTTGACGCCCTCGGGCGTGTGCACAAAAATCTCGTCGTCGACGGATTTGCCGATCAGCGCTTTTGCCATCGGCGAGTTGATGCTGATCGCATTTTTATGCGGATCGAACTCGTCGGAACCGACAATCCGGTAATGAGCGATCCGCCCTGCCTCATTTTCAAGCTCCACCCAGGCGCCGAAGAAAACCTTGCCTTCCTGTTGCGGCGAGTAATCCACGACCTTTAACACCTGCAAGCGCTTGGTCAGAAAACGAATCCGCCTGTCTATTTCCCTTAACCGACGCTTTCCCTCCTTGTACTCGGCATTTTCCGAACGATCGCCATGGGCGGCGGCTTCCGTAACGGCTTGCGTGACGGCTTTGCGTTCGACGCTCCAGAGGTAATCGAGCTCTTGTTCCAATTTTGTACGGCCTTCACGGGTAATTAAATGACTTCTTGCATGCATCTTGATTCACTACGGGCAAAAGCACTGCTTAAAAAAGATTGAGAAGCGGCCGCTAAAAACGCAGTCCAGGCAAGCCATTAAAGCGTTGAAGGCATCAGCGGCAAAAAAAGCTGCTGCTCAATGGATGAAGTGAAGGCGACCGCCTAGTACTACAGTTGTAGATTATTTTTCTCCCTGCGTCGTCGGTAATGGCAGGCACGGGCAACGGCTTGATGGCGTCTTCGCCATAGCGACCAGTTGACGATATGCATGATTCTCGGCGGATGCCGCCACAGCCATTGCCACAACAGCTTGCGCACTTCCGGTACCGTCAACGGGATCAGAGCTGCCGCTGCTTCCAGGCTTGCTTGCTCAGCAGTTTCCGGTTTTTTTTGCCGATGACGCGTCTTTTTCATGGCGGCACAACACCGCCAAATACGCCAACGCGGCCATTGCCAGGGTCATGTGTCGGTACCAGCCGTGCCAACTGCGCACTTCATAGTGATCCAGCCCGATTTCGCCCTTGGCCGCCGCAAAGCACTCTTCCACCGTCCAGCGCGTGCCTGCTACCCGCACCATTGTCTGCAGGTCCGTGCCAGGCGGTACATAGCATACGTAATAAGCCAGCTCCCCATCAGTCAACCGGCGCCGTAGCAGCAGCCAGCGTTCCCCCGGCATCTGCCAGGACAGCAAAGGTAGCCTCAGCCAGTCATACCAACGCGGCCCCTTGGCGCCATCGCCCGCCGACAGCCTGGTCCAGTCTTGCGGCTGGACCGTGGCCGCCAGCTGGGCCACGGTCTTTTGGCCGGTCGAGTCCGGCCACACGTATTGGTTGCTCGCCACCGCCAGCACGAAGTGCAGGTCCTGCTGTTCCAGCCATGCGCGCAGGCTGCGGTTGTCACCATACACGGCATCGCCAGTGACCCAGGCAAACGGTACCTGCGCGGCAACGGCTCGCTCGATCATGCGCTGCGCCAACTGCGGCTTGGTGGCAAAGTCGACTGCTTCAGGCACTTTCGCGGCAGCCCGTCGGACCATGTCGTCAGCCCACTCCTTGGGCAAATACAGTTCGCGGTCCATCAACGCACGCCCCCGCGTACTGGCATAGGCCAGAAACACGCCAATCTGGCAGTTCTCAATGCGCCCGGCCGTGCCACTGTACTGGCGCTGCACGCCGACCGAATGTCGGCCTTTCTTGATAAAGCCGGTTTCGTCGACCGCCAGCACGGCATCGGGCTCGCCCAGATGCTCAATCATATACGTCCGCACGTCATCACGCACCGCATCGACATCCCAGCGTGCCCGGTCCAGCAAATGCTGCAGGCTATAGGGCGTCTGTCGTTTGACCGCTTCCGACAATTGCCAGCTGGTTTTGCGCTCAACCGGGCTGAGCAAGCCCGTCACGTAATCCAGTGCCCGTTGCCGCATGGCCTGCCGGCCAAAGTGCCGGCCTATTCTGACAAACCAGGTCTGCAGCTCCGATTGCCAGTTCGCCGCCTGGGTCACGAACTGCTTTGCCATCGCATTCATCATTCACCTCGCCAATGCTTACGATCAAAAACACATTAGACTGTGCGGGCAACATCAATATCCCTGAAATTACAACTGTAGTACTAGTCGCCATACGGATTATTTATTTTGTTTTTGATGTATCTTGCCGATACATAACCCGTCACGGAACCCCACAACAGCATATAACTGCTATGCAGCATGGCCTCCGGTTTAAAGCTGTTGATGTTTCTGAAGTAATCCCAGATGTCATCGGCCAACACCAGAGCCAGGACAAAATAGAACAGGTGGAGGAACTTGATTCTATGTTGAGAAAACACCCAGACACCGATGGCGATGAAGCCGGCAAAAAACCGGATGCCGCTGTGAATCAGAAGTTCCGTCTCCCAGATATCAACCTTAAAGGCCGCATTTACAAAATAAAGCAGGGTAAACCCCAGCACCATTACAAAACCAATCGCTTTCATTTTTATCTTAATTCTAATTATTACTGATTAATTTTAACCCCGGCGGAAGAGCCTCGCCAAAAATTTGTTTTTCCTCTTTTTCATCAAGTTCCCGGATTTGTTCCACAATGTCCACCCAGGAAGAAGGCGCTTTACTCACTTTCAGTTTTTCGACGATTTGCCTGCGCAGGGCTTCGTCGATATCGCGGGCGCGGTCACCGCTCATACGCGCGATCAGGGTCGCGGCAAAACCGGCCTGGGGGATTTTCCTCCAATCCTCGGCCATTAACTGCTTGAGCCATTGGCAGACCGTATCGGCGGGGATCACGTTATGACTGCTGCCGTGGAACGGCATGCGCGCACCGATGCGCCCGACGGCCCACCAGGTCTGACTGGATTCGCTGGCTTTTTGCAGGCGTTTCAGCAGCCATTCGCCCAGCTGTGTTTTCTTGTCGACGGGCAATCGTTCCAGCACCGCCGACAGACGCACGATGTCGTCATAGCTGCGGGTCTTCAGTTGCTTGGCGACTCCGGGCTGCCGGGCGGCGGCCGGATCAATATACTTGGCGATATCGTTGAAGATCTGCTCCTGCGCCTTGACGCTGAGCCCGCCGGCAATCCGGCGCCATAACGTCCACCATTCGCTCCAGTTCTGGGTTTCGTTGACGAACTGGATACCCTGCGGGTAGGTTTTCCAGAGCTGTTCCACGCGCCAGTCGTCGAGCGGATAGCCGAATCCCGGACGCAGGCAGAAACCGGTCAGGCTGAGCCAGACCCGTTCATGGTTGTCGGAGCGACGGCGGTACTTCAGGCCCTCCAGCAGCGCCGCAAACATGGCGCGCAGCAGCGGCGTTTCCCATTCATTGCGCGAACTGCCCAGCAGTTTTTCCAGGTCGGCGCGCAGATTCTTGACCGCTTTGGGATCGACCTGCTTGGACTTTGATCCAAAGACCGTCTGTATCTTTTCGACGGCGGCATTGAACTGAGCCGGCAAGGCCGCATCGGTTTGCAGTCCGGCCAGGCCTTTCTTTCTGATCTGGAATTCCACATCCCAGCGCTGCGTGCTGTCGGCCACGGACACGCACTGGATTTTCAGCGTGCCGATTTCGGTCTGGGTCACGGCCAGCTGCACGATGACTTCGCGGTTGCCCTGCTCTTCGCCATGCTCAAAGGCCACGGCCAAAGGCGGCAGCGAGTGAAATTGGTCGGTAATGTCGGTCAGATCGCCGGGCTTGAACGGCGTATCGCCGGTCATAGAGGCCAGATGGAAGCGCACGGGCTGCCCCAGACGCAGGGCAAATTGCCGGTCTTTCAGAATGACCTCGTCGCCTTCCTCGCTGCCGCGCGGCAGGATGCAGACACCCTGCTGCACGGCCTTGCCGGTATCGACCAGCAGAAAATAACTGCGCGCCGCGCCGCCGCCGATTTTCAGTTTCTTTTCACGGCGCGCGATGGCGTAACTGACCGCACCCAAGGCCACCGACAGTTCGGGATGCTTGTTTTCCAGCAACACCGGCGGCTTGTCGGCCCATGAATTGATCAGTTCGATGGTGCGCTGCGTGATCGGCCGGCTGCGGAACACGCCGCCGTTGAGCAGCAAGGCATCGGGCACGACTCCCTCGCCTTGCAATGCCTCACGGCAGGCCTCGCGGTGCAGTTTCAGGAACGCGGCGATATGCTTGCTAACCGCCGGCTCGGCGGCATAAGGCAGACCGAATTCCACCACGCCGCTGCGCTTCCGGTCCGGCAGTTCATCCAGCCCCGACAGCGGAAAAAATCCGTCCAGCGCAATCGCCCTGACTTCGTCCCGGCTCAGGGAAACGGAACGCGTGCTGCCGATCAGCCTGGAGCCGCCGCCCAGCAGGGTGACGTTGACCTGCTCCGGCGCGTCTTCGGCCAGCAGTCGCTCCTTGGCCAGCCGGCATTGTTCGATCAACTGCGACAGATCGGCCGGCGACAGGCGTTTGCCGTCACTGACCAGCCGGCTTTCGGCCAGGTGCGCCAGGGCCAGGTCGATATTGTCGCCGCCCAGCATCAGATGCTCGCCGACACCGATGCGTGTCAGTTTAGGCTCCTGCTCGCCCTGCTCGACCTTGATCAGCGTCAGGTCGGTCGTACCGCCGCCCACATCGCAGACCAGCAGCAGATGGACATCGGCCAGCGCCTGACCGATGGAGCCGGTATGTCGCCTCAACCAGTCGTAGCAGACCGCCTGCGGCTCTTCCAGCAGACGGACATTGGAAAAGCCCGCGATTCGGGCCGCTTCCAGCGTCAGCGAGCGAGCCGCTTCATCAAAAGAAGCCGGCACGGTAATGACGATATCCTGCTTTTCCAAGGGCGCGTCGGGAAACCGGTGACTCCAGACCGTACGGATATGCGCCAGATAACTGGCGCTGGCATCGATCGGCGACACCTTGTCGACATCGTCGCCGCTGCCCCAGGGCAGGATTTCCGCGCCATGGTCGACCGACGGGTGCGACAGCCAGCTCTTGGCGCTGGTCACGAACCGGCCTTTGGTCTTGGCGCCCAACAGGCGCGCGGCCTCGCCGATCACGGCGGTTTCGCCGGCCGGCGAAAAAACGACATCAGCCTCGGACAGCTCGCCGGCGGCCGGATGATAACGCACGGAAGGCAGCAAAGGCCGCGCCGCTACCTGACCGGGGGCGACCAATTGCTCAACCTGAAAAATCTCGATTTCGGGGTTGGGTTTATCGGCTCTCGCATAGGCGACAACGGTATGCGTTGTGCCCAGGTCGATACCGACTGAATAACTGGCGGATTGATTTTGCACGGTAATTTTGTGATTTTAAGAGTTCAATCGATTCAGGCGCTTGAATGCATTTGTTTGCATGAATCATTGAGGTGGCTATTTATCAGGAATATATGCCTGTACCTGGAGAATTTATGCCTTGGCGTCGGGCGGCCAAGCGGCCGCCCTGTCAGTCCTATGCTTCTGCTTCTGCTTTTGCTTCTTCGCCCGCCCGGACATCAAACTCGATCTTCCAGCGGCCGTCGTCTTTTTGCGAGACGGCCTGCAGTTCCAGCGTGCCGACTTCCGTCACGGCCGCGAGCAGATGAACGGGGATGACTTCACCGGGCCGGCGACCTTCCTCCGGCAACGTGACTTCAATTTCGTCCAGTTCTTCAAGCTCGCCCTCGGCCCAGTAATCGAGGCGCGTGCCCACGACATCGTCACGGCGGGTGTTGGAGGCGAAGAAACGGAAACGCACCGGCTCGCCGATCACCAGGCCGAATTCGTCGTCGGGCAACTCCTCTTGAGTACCCTCTTCCATGCCGAACGGCGCGATGCACAGTGCCTCGATTTCAGGAGGCATGCCGGGTACGGCCGGCATGGCGCTCTCCACGCCGACATAGTAGGACGCAGCCGTGCCGCCTTTAATGCGCACGCCTTTGCCTTTGCGCACATAGCCGTAATAAGCGGCGCCGCGCGCGACGGCCAAGTCGAGGTCGGCGCCCTGCAACAGTCTGGCTTCGGGCGCCTGTTCGGCCGCCAGCCAGGAATTCAGGACTTCCATCAGCCGGTCGGCCAGCACCTGGGCTTTCAGCACGCCGCCGTTAAACAATACAGCCGTCGGATGCAGAAACGAGGCATTTTCGGGCAGATTGATGTCTTTTAAATCCTCGGTCGCGCCTTGCTGTTTGGCCAGAAACGCCGCCAGATGCCGGGTAATGCCCGCATCCTGCGCATAAGGCAGGCCCGTGGTTCTCAGGCCGCCGCGCGTACGGCTGATCGGCCGGTCGCTGGCCGCCACCCTGGGCAGAAAGCCCTCGACCAGGACGCGATTGACTTCATCGCGCGTCAACTCGCTGCGCAGTGTGCCGCCGATCAATGACGAGCCGCGGCTGGCGACGACCAGCGGAATCGTATCGATCTCGGGATTGTTGAAGATTTTTTCCTTGGCATCGCGGCAGCTGTGCGTCAACGCCTGTATCTGCCACGGTTCCAGACGCCTACCGTCCTGTTCCAGCTTGGCTTTGACCGTATAGGCCAGCGCCAGGTCCATGTTGTCGCCGCCCAGCAGGATATGATCGCCGACCGCGACACGCGTCAATTCCAGATTGCCGTCCTGTTCGGTGACGGCGATCAATGACAGGTCAGTGGTGCCGCCGCCGATATCGACGACCAGGATGATGTCGCCGCACTTGGCATAGTTGCGCCAATCGCCATGGCTTTTCTCGATCCAGCTGTACAGGGCCGCCTGCGGCTCTTCCAGCAGAATCGCCTGCTCCAGACCAACGGAGCGCGCCGCTTCGACGGTCAGCTCCCGTGCCGCCGGATCAAACGAGGCCGGCACGGTAATCACCAGGTCCTGCTTATCCAGAGACGCGCCAGGGTGCTGGTTTTCCCAGGCATCGCGCAGATGCCGCAGGTAAGCGGTGGTCGCCTGGAAAGGCGAGACGCGCTCGATTTCGTCCGGCGCTTCGGCCGGCAGAATGGCCGATTTGCAGTCGACGCCGGCATGGCACAACCAGCTCTTGGCGCTGGCGATCAGGCGGATCGGCGTTTTGCTGCCCAGGTTGCGCGCGATCTCGCCGACCAGATAGTCGGGCTTGGGATTCCAGGGCAGCGAGGTAGAGCCTTCGGCAAGCTCGGACTCATGCGCCTGATACATAAATGACGGCAACTGCTCCTTATCTTCGACTTCACCGGGCGAGGTTAATTGCGGTATGGGCATGACCTGCTGGGAAAATTCATCCTCTATTTTGCTGAGATCGGCATAGGACAGCACGCAGTGAGTGGTGCCCAAATCGATGCCGACCGAGAACCGCGGCCCATCATGAACGGCGGTTTCAGTGCTCTCAAGTCTGGCTTCCGTTTCAGTGCTTGTTTGTTGCTCTTCGCCCGCTGGTTGATTCTCGTTTTCAGGATTTTCAGATTCCGGCATTTCGCTCTCTGTAGGTTCTAAATCAGTAGCGGCGTTTTCCGGCTCAGCGGCGGCAGCCTCCTCCTTTTTTTTCAATACATCCGACTTTATATGGCCAAACAGCTTTTTCATAATTCAACCTCCGCTGGTGCAACGATCTGGGCATTATGGCCCTGCGTCAATTTAGGCAGGCGGATGTCCGTCACCTTCCAGCCTTTGTGGACCAATGTGCCGGTAAACGGCGCCGCGCCGACAATATTGCCTGTCAAGCGTACGCTGGCGGCATCAAAACCTTTCTGCAAGGTCACTTTCGTGCCTTCCTGTTCGCCGCGTACCGGCGCCAGGCTGAAATGCTCGTTGATGGCCTTGTTGCAGCCTTCGTGCACGACACGCGCGGCGATACCGATATCGGCATCGCCATAGGCGGAAATATCTTCCTTGATGAAATCGATAAAGCGCGCTTCTTTTTGCAGTAAACCCAGTAATTGCAAGGCCGCGTCGGGCGTCGCTTCTTTCAATACCACAGGTTCCGGTGCCGGCGCGGGGACGAGTTTTTCGACCTCGACGATTTTTTCGACGATCTTGACTTCCGGTTTTGGCGCGGGTGCGGGTGCGGGCGCGACCGGTGCGACAATCGGCGCTACCGCTTTTTTGCGGCCGCGGGCCAGACTGATCACCATGGCCAGCAGCAAAATGATCAGAATCAGCGACAACAGCGCCACGGCGCCTGCCAGATACACATGCCACAAGTCGAGCGTGGTCGGTACCCGCGTCAAATCAATTGCGTAGTTAGTATTCATTCAATTAGGAGCTCATTGGGTTATTATTGTTGACCCGCTTTGCGGGCGGCTTCGGCAAACATCAACTCCTGAAGCACGGCACGAGTGGTTTGGATGCGCGTCTGTTTCAGGTGGCGGTCGGCGACTACGCCGGGCACTTTTTCTTCCGTGTACACTTCGCGCATTTTCGCCAGGACCGGCTCGCATTGTTTGATGAGACTTTCCGTTGCCCTGCGGCTTTCCAGTTGCTGGTACGCCGGTTTTTTCATTTCTTCCACGGCGCATTTTTTATAATTGTATTTGGCTTCCTGAATTTTTTTCATCGTCGCTTCAGTCAGTACGGTGTTATGCCATTCGTTTTTCGCATCATCAGCGAAAGCCGTTACTGCCGACAGCAACATAGTCAGGAAAAAAAGCTTTTTCATGATAGTCCTCAATATTAAACGTTTAATTTTACGCGAACTGGTTAAAAAATATGTAATGAACATCGAAATCGGGGCGGATGTCATTTTTTCAATACTTCCATGATAAATAACATAGTATGATGGAATGACTGTTTATTCAAAATAGAAGCCAAATGCTCTTCAAATGCCCGCGCCTCCGACCCGCTGGACATTATTCACCTGTATAATGATCAGCCCATTAAACACTAGCAATCTTTTATGTACAAATATGATGGCCGACTGATCCACCAAAGCCACGATGATGACGGCATTATAGAGGTGGTCGAGCTCAACGGCGTCAGATCCTTGCATTTCGGTTCCTATCCCAGACAAAGCAGCATGCGTGTCGCCGCTCCCGACAAGTTGCAATTGGCTTATGTGCGCGCCATGACCTGTTGGCTGTTGTTCAAGCAAACGTTGGCTGACGAAGCTCTGATTGTCGGTTTAGGCGGAGGTTCACTTACCAAGCATTTGTTGCATCATTTTCCCGACTGTCGACTCAGGGTGGTGGAATACCGAAAAAGCGTGGTCAGAATCGCGCGCAGCCATTTCGGCCTGCCGCTGGATCCGCGCCTGAAAATCATAGTCGACGACGGCGGACGCTATATTCTTCAGCGGACCGAAACCGAACGGGAACAATACAGCCTGCTGTTTGTCGATGCCTTCGATCATGAAGGCATGGCCGAATCCATCTGCAACGAAACGTTTTTTCAGGCCTGCAAGCCGCTGTTAAAAAAAGACGGCATATTGGTCATGAATCTTTGGGGCACCGACAAAGCCCTGTTTACTAAAGTCGCCCGATGGCTGGGCCGTGCCTTTCAATGGAGAATTTTATTTCTGCCGGTTCGCTGCAAAGGCAATATAATCGCTTTTGCTTTTAATGACGATTCAACCCTTTATTCCATGCGGGCTTTAAGAACGAGAGCATCGGCTCTTGAAGAGCACTATCAAATTGAATTTCCGGTCTTCCTGAGAGATCTCAATACCCATAACACCAGCACGCTTAACAACCTGATAAAACCATGACGTCTTCCGCTTTACCCTCCGTACCCAACCTTTTCAGCTATCGCAAATACTGGGCGCAGCGATTCGGCGTAGCGCCGGCATTGCCGATGAGCCGGGAGGAAATGGATGATCTGGGCTGGGATTCGTGCGATATCATCCTCGTGACCGGCGACGCTTATATCGACCATCCCAGCTTCGGCATGGCGCTGATCGGCCGTCTGCTGGAAGCGCAGGGCTTTCGGGTCGGCATCATCTCGCAGCCCGACTGGACCAGCGCCGGCGATTTCCGCAAACTCGGGCGCCCGAACCTGTTCTTCGGCGTGACCGGCGGCAACATGGATTCGATGGTCAACCGTTATACATCGGACAAGAAGATCCGCTCGAACGACGCCTATACGCCGGACGGCACCGCCGGCAAACGGCCCGACCGCGCCGTCAACGTCTACTCGCACCGCTGCCGCGAAGCCTACAAGGATGTCCCGGTTATCATCGGCGGCATCGAGGCGAGCCTGCGCCGCATCGCGCATTACGACTACTGGTCCGACAAGGTCCGCAAATCGGTGCTGCTCGACTCCAAAGCCGACCTGCTCGTGTACGGCAACGCCGAACGGCAGATCGTCGAGATCGCGCACCGGCTGGCCAGCGGCGAAACCATTTCCGACCTGAAGGGCATCCGCGGCACCGTACATTTTGTCAAGCAGATTCCCGAAGGCTGGATCGTCAAGGATTCCACGCATATCGACATGCCCGGCCCCGTGGCGCCGCCGCAGAATCCCTATCAGGAACAGCCCGCCTGCGAGATCAAGAATTCGGCCGGATCAGACGGCGAGAAGGTCATCCAGTTCGACAAGCACCTGATCAGAAGCCGGCGCGCGCAGACCGTGATCCGCCTGCCCGACTACGAGGACGTCAAGGACGATCCGATCCTGTACGCCCACGCCTCGCGCGTCATGCACGGCGAGACCAACCCCGGCAACGCCCGGCCTTTGGTGCAGAAGCACGGCTCGCGGTTACTCTGGGTCAATCCGCCGCCGATCCCGCTGACCACGAAGGAAATGGACGGCGTCTTCGACCTGCCTTATTCGCGCCTGCCGCACAAGGCCTACGGCAACGCCAACGTGCCCGCCTTCGAGATGATCCAGCATTCGGTCAACATCATGCGCGGCTGTTTCGGCGGCTGCTCCTTCTGCTCCATCACCGAGCATGAAGGCCGCATCATCCAGAGCCGTTCGGAGGATTCGATCATCCGCGAAATCGAGGCAATACGCGATATTTCGCCCAATTTTACCGGCCATATCTCCGACCTGGGCGGACCGACCGCCAACATGTACCGACTGGCCTGCAAGGACGAGAAAATTGAAGCGGCCTGCCGCAAGCCGTCCTGCGTCTATCCGGGCATCTGCCCCAACCTGAATACGGACCACACGCCGCTGATCAAGCTGTACCGGCGTGCGCGCGCCCTGCCCGGCATCAAGAAAATCTTCATCGCCTCCGGCCTGCGCTACGATCTGGCCGTGGAATCGCCCGAATATGTCAAGGAACTGGTCACGCACCATGTCGGCGGCTATCTGAAAATCGCCCCGGAACATACCGAGAAAGGCCCGCTGTCGAAAATGATGAAGCCGGGCATGGGCACCTACGACCGCTTCAAGACCCTATTCGATAAATTCTCGAAGGAAGCCGGCAAGGAACAGTACCTGATCCCCTACTTCATCGCCGCGCACCCCGGCACCACAGACCAGGACATGCTGAACCTGGCCTTATGGCTGAAGCGCAACGGTTTCAGAGCCGATCAGGTGCAGGCCTTCCTGCCCTCGCCGATGTCCATCGCCACGGCCATGTATCACTCCGGCAAGGACACCCTGCACAAAGTCAGCCGTACCGTCGCCGACATTCCGATCCCCAAAAGCGTCAAGCAACGCCGCCTGCACAAAGCCTTCCTGCGCTATCACGACCCGAAAAACTGGCCGCTGCTGCGCGATGCGCTGAAAGCCATGGGCCGCAGCGATCTGATCGGCAACGGCAAACATCACCTGGTGCCGTCATTCCAGCCCAAGGGCACCGTCGAGCCCGCTGAACAGAAAATCCAACGTTTTAAAACCAAATACACCGGACTGGACAGTAAACGCAGCGAAAAAAGCCAAAGGCCGGCCGGCAACAAAAATAAAACACAGCGTAAGCAAAAAAATTTAAAAAAAGTACTAGGCAAGAAAAAATAATTATGTATAATACTCCTCATTCGCTGGTGTAGCTCAGTCGGTAGAGCAGCTGATTTGTAATCAGCCGGTCGCGGGTTCGATTCCCATCGCCAGCTCCAATACAATCAAAGGCTTGCAGAAATGCAAGCCTTTTTTGTTTGTGCCGGGGTTAGGTATGGGTTAGGATTTCGAGGGAAAGCTGTAGCTCTCTAGAGAATGCTAATTGCCCCACATCACAAAAACCTCTTTCAAATATCTCCCTCTTCCGATTCAGTAGCTATGCCAATGCGGCTAGCGCATCATCGTTTTTACAAATCCTGTTTGCTCATCGCTCGTTGGACATAGTCGATCAGCATGTGTGCTTGATCACACCTTGCTGTATTGCAACTGCGATAATCAATGACCAGTTGACGCTCCACCGATCCGATACCTGAAATTCCACCACAAGCATTTGATCATGCTTAATGATGCTTTCTATCAGCCTAAACAGAAACATCAACAATCGCTGTCAGCTTGCGCCGACCCGATTGTTCGGTAACCATAGGACGGCTCTGCCTGAGTGCCAATCTGTAGCCGCTTCTGATCCCAGCGCTTTTCATAGAATGTGCCCACATAGCCTCCGAGGTAATGTTGCCCTAGACCGCTACAGTTTTCACATTTGACATAAGACAGATATTCGGCCATAGCGACTAACTCATAAACATAATCACCCTGATGGATACCGTGGATATTGATGGTTAACAATCAGTAAGCGGCGGTGCAAACTGGCCAAGTGTCAGGCATAATAAAATCCGAGTGGTCCAGCAGGATAAAAGCTATTGCGGACAACAGGTCTACATCAATATCGGATGTTTCATGGAGAAGTAATGTGAAGCGTTTTTATGACGGACTTGATGATGAGATCAAAGTCATCTTATTAAACCAGATTCGGAATTTGTGGACACACGCTTCCACGGCGATCGAAGGCAATACCCTATCGCTAGAAGATACTGCTTTCGTACTCGAGGAAGGCTTAACAGTCTCCGGAAAACCCCTTAAAGACCATGAAGAAGTCGTTGGACATGCCAAGGCCATCGAGCTGATCTATCAATTGCTGGATATCGACAAGTTTACGGAAACGGAGTTATTCACCCTACACAAGGCGATACTGACCGAGCGCGTCATGGACATCTACAAGCCGGTAGGCGGCTGGAAGAAAGCGCCTAATTACACCTCGTATATCGATCAGGATGGAAAGCAATCAGTACGTGAATATCCCTCACCGCAACACACTCCAAAATTGATGGCGCAGTGGCTGGATAACTTTAATGCTTTTTTCAAACAAGAACTTTCTCGGGATGCGGCCTCGCAGGCCTATGCGGATCTGCATCTTGATTTTGTGACTATTCACCCGTTTTATGACGGCAATGGCCGGCTGGCCCGATTGCTGTCTAACCTGCCAGTGTTGAAGGCGGGGTTTCCGCCTATTGTGGTACCGAGTACGGATCGGCAAGCCTACAAGGAAGCGATTTCCTGCTACCAAGCCACTATCCCTGATCTGGCCGAGGTTAATGATATGGCCCCCTTTCCAGATAATGCCGAAAGAACTCGTTTTCTTGAATTATGCGCGCACTATTGGACAGAAACGATGACGCTTTTGGAAAACGCCCAGATGCTGCAGCGTAAGCGGAATGACAGAAAGCTATGATCAAAACTAGCCAACAATAATAACGGACCATGATAAGCCAAGCATAGACGCCATAAATAAAATTAAACTTATAACGCTACAAGTGCCATAACCCCAAAGCGCTAACCATTACCAGACCGCCGCCAACCCAGCGTTTAAACAGCAAGTCATTGCGCATTATGGCGTTATGCGCTTTCAAGCCCAGCATATGTCCAACAGCGGCGACCGGTATCAGCGTCAGCGCCGCTGGAAAATGCAGGTCAACCGACAGGACAATAAACGTCGTCATTTTGATGCTGACCAGGATAAACCATAAGACAAACAAGGTGTCGCGCAATTGATCCTTGCTGACATTACGCATATAGACGGCTACCATCAAGGGAGCGCCGGTCAGGGAAGTACCGGCGACATAGCCGCCTAATACCAGCAGCAGCTTGTCTGCCCAGTTTCGGCGGCTTTCTATGGCGCGGTTGAATAACCAGGTCAAACCATAAAACAAGGTGATTGAATAAATGAATACGTTCAACCACAGGATTGGCAGACTCACCAGTCCGAATACGCCGATGATAGCCGGGGGAATAATGTAAACCGAAGACCGCCGTAAATACTGCCAGTCGACATTATGCATGCGGGTGCGCAATGTCAAACCGGAAAAGAACAGCAAATGCGTCCCGATAATGGGTAGCCACAAGCGGGGATCATTGTGTACGAACAACATCAGCGGCAAGCCTAATGCGGCGCCGCCAAAACCGAGCCCCGTCCGGACAAAACCGGCCCAAACGAACAATAGTGCGATGATCAGCGTTTGATCAAGCGAGAAATCGAGCAACATAGTCAAAAATTCTTAAACCGCGTCCAATATTTTTCAGTTTTCAAAGTCCGCTTTATCAGTTTTGCCATGTCTCGGATAACTCACGGCCATCAAATCGGGTTAGTTTAACAAAGAAGCCGGTCAGATACAGGTGCCAAGGCCTTCAGTTTGATGTTTTCCGCTCTCTTTTCACCTGTTTCATCAGTGATTTCGGATATCGAGTTAAAACCTTAACCTGTGCCCTCCCCTTTAATCAGGCAATTTTTGCATGAGTTCTCATCTTCCGAACATCATGTCTTTTTATGGATAAATCCTATCACCGCCTAGCACATCAAAAGCCGCCATATTCAAATCTTCTGCGATCGCTTTCACATCTATGGCGTATCCTCCATCAATACGGATACAACATGGCTTTTCATAAAGCCACACCTCGACAGCAAACCGATGTTCAATTTCAATTAATTTTTCACATGGCACGAACCCGAAATAGGTTCCGTTTCCTTCATCCGACCATCGCAATTCCGGATATCGTTTTTCGATCGTTTTTTTTCGTCTCTTATTGGATTCCCGAGATCTCCTAAATGTTATTGAAACGATTTGCGTATTGCGCTGACCGAATAAAGTGTCTTGCCCCAGTGCCGTTCAGAAGCCATGATCAAGCAGGGCAAGGATAATGCCCAGCCTGAACGACAGCGCTATGGCTGCAAATCCTGTCAGCGCAAATTCGGCGATTTAACCGGTACGATTTTCGCGGGCCACCATCAGCCTCAACAAGACACTCAAAACTCATCCAATAGCCTACATTTAATTGCGGAGGAAGCTATGGCGACTAAACAAATTGCTATTATCCAGGGACATCCGGACCCGGCAGGTAATCGCTTTTGCCATGCTTTGGCAAACGCGTATAGCAAAGGTGCGGAATCTTCAGGATACGAGGTCAAGGCAATTGACATTGCTAAAATCGAGTTCCCTATGCTGCGCACCCAGGCTGATTTTGATCATGGCCAGGCGCCCGAGGCGATTAAACAGTCGCAGCAGATCATCCAATCAGCAAATCATCTTGTCATCATTTACCCGTTATGGCTCGGAACCATGCCGGCCTATTTGAAAGCCTTTTTTGAACAGGTATTCAGACCGGGCTTTGCCGCCACAAAAAACGCCGGCGACAGACCTTGGAAAAAATTGTTCACAGGCAAAACCGCGCACATTGTCATTACAATGGGTATGCCCGCGTTTGCTTATCGGTGGTATTTTATGGCCCATAGCTTGAAAAGCCTGGAAAGAAATATCCTGGGCTTCTGCGGCATCAAAACTACCCAAGAAACCCTGATTGGCATGGTGGAAGCGGTCAATAATGAAAAACGACAGCGATGGCTCGATAAGATGGAACTGTCGGGCCGTGTCGGCAAATAGGCGCTCTTGAAGCAAGACGGAGCGATATCAGCAAAAACCAAGCAGCGCGTTTCGCGAATAAAAGAGAAGATGCAGGGCTGTTATCGCCAATAAAACAGTAGCCTTAACTCCAATTATCCACAAAACCTGTGGATAACCTTGTCACTAAATTGTAACAATGCATTATATCTATTTGTAAATAAAGCAGTTTAGTTAAATTGATCAAAATCTGACCGGAGCTCATCCAGCAAAACAGCGCTCTTCATGAGCGACCGAGGAAGCGGTCGCCCGGCTCATGATCATCCGAGCCGGATCAGTGAAGCAATGTACGCTTCCGATCGAAGGCGGCAATACGCAAATCGATCGTGCCATCGTCTCCCGGTGGCAGGTTCGTCGACGACAGCAATTTCACAACGCCCACGCCGGACAATGTGGTTTATGCGAGCAGCTATATCCGCCCATCAAAAGCAACTGATTTTTAGCACTAGTGACGTTCTGGCTATCTGTGCTAAGATCGAGTTCGGCCGGTTTGAAGCCATTGATCGGATCACACAGGGATCATGTAAGCCATGTTAAAACGATATCGAAAACAAGCTGCCCCGATCGATGAGAACTCATGCCCGCAATGTGGCAGGCCTATGGTCTTGAGAATTGCCAAGTGTGGCGATAATCAAGGGAATCAGTTCTTGGTATGCTCAGGGTATCTCGATGCAGGATGACTAAGCAAATAATTTGAATACTACCGGCTCCAGTCGATTGACACCTGTCATTCAAAATTGCCGCCGGGCCGTCTTTCATTACCAACCGATTGCTGAATAACTGACAAATTTTGGAGTTATCCAAATTAGAAAAAATTGTCTTGAAAGATATTCTTCTCAATTTAAGTGTAAAAAGATCATGGAATATTGAGACGCGAATAATATCTTTTCGGCCAATGCTATAAGGAAATTTAAATGAAAAAACTAATCGTATTTTTATCTTTAATGTTGCCTTCTTTAACCTGGGCCAGTTTCTTTGCCGTTAATGATAATATTTTTGTGGACATTGACTCGGGAACAAGCACATTCACACTGGAATTTAATAAAACGCCGGATTTTTTCACGGTTGACGAATTTGGCAGGCAGGCGAATGCATTTCAATACTATATTTACGGCGACCAATCCCTGAGTTATCCGAATAATTATGATGCTATTATCAGGGGCGGAGAAATGCACCTGTCGGCCGATACTTTGAGAATCAGAAAACCGACGCCATCAAGCGGTGATGCAGGATCTGGCGGATGGGGCGCTATTATTGCCGAAGTACCCTGGTCACTCGATGGTTCAACGCTCTCATTTACAGTCAATACTTTTCTGCTTACTTCATTTGTTACAGATAAAGGTGTTTTTAAATACGACTTGATGACAACTGAATGGGGCCGCATGACTTCCCATATATCCGGAAAATTTTCTACATCGGCTTTATCTCCGCATTCATCCCCCTCGCCTGTCCCTTTGCCTTCTTCATTTCCGCTTCTTCTAACCGGGTTAATTTTATTCTCATGGCTAGGCTTGGCAAACAAATCAGGCAAACATAAAAAATTCGCCGCTTAGCTGGCGCTATGCAATAGATAAGGAATAGGTAATGGCTCAAGTGAAAATTTACGGCATTCGGGAAAAGCTCGCTCCAATACGAGAGCGTTTATCAGAAACCATCCATCAATGCGTCATGGAAGCCTTGCGGTTCCCTGCCGACAAGCGAGCGCATCGCTTTTTCATGATGGAGAAGGAAGATATGCTTTACCCGTCGGAGCGCACCGATGCCTATACCATTATCGAGATCACAATTATCGAAGGCCGCAGCATTGAAGCGAAGAAAAAGCTGATCCGCCTGCTTTTCGATAAAATCAGGGATGAGGTCGGGATTGCACATCAGGACATTGAAGTGTGCATTCAGGAAAGCCCCGCGCACAATTGGGGCTTTAGAGGGATGCGCGGGGATGAAGTCAAACTCGACTATAGAATCAATGTGTAAAGCGCATACCATGGCACTTCAGCCGACATTGGGCAGTAGCGTTGTTTTCCTGATGTCGGCTGAATTATTCATGGCACGCTTCGGCTGATTTCGGGCGCTAGGTCATTCTATGAACCGTGAAGCATATAACAAGATCTCAGACCGATGGGACAGTGCGCGCAGGAAGTTCTATGGACGTGAACGCGAATACCTGGATGTGTTGTTGTCCGCTCTTCCAGGCGGCGCCTCGGTGATAGATCTCGGTTGCGGCACGGGCCGCCCAATAGCTGAAGATGTAATTTCCAGGGGCTACCGGGTAATCGGCATTGACCAGTCCAGCGAACAGATCAAAAAAGCGGCGGAGAGATTCCCGGAACAGCGGTGGGTGCTTTCATCCATGGAAGCATATGGGTTCAATGACGGCTTTGATGCTGCCATTATATGGGATTCGCTATTTCACATCGAGCGTTCGTATCACGAGCCTATTCTGCGCAAGATTGTAGAAAGGCTTCCATCTGGCGGAAGGGTGATGCTTACGGTCGGCGGTTCCGAGCATCCAGCTTTTACCGACTTCATGTTCGGCCAGGAATTCTTCTACGACTCCAACAGTCCGGAGAAATCGCTGCACATCATTAAAAACCTTGGCTGTCACCCGCTTATTGGCGAATTCATGAATCTGCCGACCGAGGGCCGTGATAAGGGGCGATATGCAATTGTCGCGGAAAAGGCCTGATCCGTGACTCGTCCGATTGGCTTAAAAAATACATCCCCACTTTCTTACCTCTAGTTACGCTTACCGAAGCATAGCGAATCCTTGCAAGAGCAATCCCAAGCCTTCCGACAAAACTCTCTGCCAGTGGCTTTCGAAGGACTAACAGTAATCAAGCGCCCTACCCCGGCCCAGCATTGCCCACACCGGGCGTTTCACGAAAGGCATGCTTATAACAGACGCAGACATTGACAAAAGTTGGGCATCCGAACATGAAAAGATATTCAAATTACAATACAAACGAAGGGAATGGGGCGGGAAAGGAAAAAAAAGGTCAAAACACCGGCCTGTTTGCGACCTGATGCGGGATGTCTGAGCGAAATCTAATCCTAACCATTCTACTCAGTTTTTACAGCGAGTAAATACTTTCAATGTCTCCAAAAATGAAACAATAAATCTATAAATAGTACTATTGTCAACATTATTACTCTCTCCTATAGTTGAGTTGTAGTCTAAATTTTTTCCACCGCAATGAGGATCTAACCATGAGCGACTTCTACAAAGACATCTTAACCGGAGCAGTGTTTTTAACCGGCCTGCTGGGCTTTATCTCCGGTGAATTCATTATTTCATCCACCTTGTTCGCGGCTGCGGCCATTGCCAGTAACGTCAACACGAACCGTAAACGTGGCAATGGCGGTCGCTTAACATGCGAGTAACCGTCCTGTCTGAACAGCTTAAACAAGCGACTTAAAAACTCCCAGCGCTTCACGGCTCTGGGAGTTTTTTGTTTTAACCTCTTTAAACTTCGCAATCCGCTTAACAGTCCGGCACAGCATCAGTCTTTATTAAGCCGGAAATCGCAACGCCGCCGTCCTGAATCGCAACCAAACTGCACTCCACTCCGCCCCGGATTGCCGTCAAATTCAGGCATTCGCAAAAATTTCCGCCTCGGTAAGACCGATTCAGCTACGATTATCGATATTGAAAAAGGTATGGCAAGTCGGCGCGTATTTCAATTCACTCAATGGATTTACTCGGTTATTTTGACCAGCCAACCATCGCTGCCTTTACATTTACCTTGGGCGCTAATAGCGATGCGGGCATAATCGCCTTTCAACGCTTCAGGCAGATTGCCGGTTACCGCATAGCGTTTGGAGGACAGTTCCTTTACCGCGACCTCGACCGGCTGCCCCTTGACCGTGACGCTAATACTGGAGGGATCCAGAACACCGGAAGCCAGAAAAGAAAACGACGCTCCAGGCGCTACTTCCGCTTTGTCGGCCGGGTTAAAATCACTAAATCCCGGTTTCTGGCAGGCTTTTTGGCTGCTACTGCTGCCGTAAGCCCAGGTTTGACTGGTCACCATCGTTAACATCAATAATGGCAAAACATTGAATAATTTCATGAATTGACCTCGTGAGTTAATCAGGGAAAGGTTAATTGCCGTTACCGAACAAGCAATGTCGTCTATATTACCCCAGGCGTATCAGATTGGCGCCACTATTGTTCGCCAGGATAAAGCCAAAGTGTTTTATGGTTGCAAAAAAGTGCGAATAAATTCGCACCTACGATTTGCCCGTCATAATTAAATTGACTGACTACTTTGGCTTGCATGGACAAAACAGTCAATGGCGGTTGTCAATTCTCCCGAATATTTTCCATTTCGATGCATTCTAAGTTATGAGAGAATCGATCATATCCCATCCAACACGAGCAGGACGATTTATCTCGAAATCAACGCAACCTGATACCACTCGGCACTTGTCGTCTCTTAGGAATCTATGGCCTTTTCTCCGCCCTTATCGGGGGAGAATGGCTCTGGCCTTTGTCCTGCTGTGTCTTGGCTCGGCCACCATCCTGGCGGTTCCATTGGCGTTCCGAGACCTGATTGACTTCGGTTTTGGCCAACGGCAGAGTGCCAGCACGGGGCTGCTGGGCTCGCTGAGCCTGAACGGACGCTTCGCGGTCCTGTTCGGGCTGGCGAGCGTGTGGGCATTGGCCGTCGCGGCGCGCTATTACACCGTGACCTGGCTGGGTGAGCGGGTGACGGCGGATTTACGCAGTGCCGTGTATGCGCGTGTGCTGACGCAGAATCCACAATTTTTCGAAACGCTGCAGACCGGCGAAGTGCTGTCGCGGCTGACCGGCGACACCGCCCTGATCCAGACCGTCATCGGCAGTTCCATTTCCATGGGCTTGCGCAGTTTGTTTCAACTGGCCGGCGGCATGATCATGCTGGCGGTAACCCATTTATACCTGTTCTCCCTGAATCTGGGTCTTATGGCCCTGCTGATGCTGCCCATCCTTGCTATCGGCCGTCGCGTGAAAAAACTCTCTCGTGAAGCGCAGGACAAAATCGCCGATGCCTCGGCGCTGGCCGGTGAGATCCTCAATGCGGTGCCGACGGTTCAGGCCTATACCCAGGAACAACAGGAAGCCCGGCGCTTCGCCGACCGTGCAGAAGTCAGCTTCATGACCGCCATCCGGCGGAGCCGCGTGCGGGCAGTGCTGACCGCGCTAATTATCATGGCGGTGATGGGTGTCATTGTTTTTGTGCTGTGGGTCGGTGCGCACCAGGTACAGACTGGCATCATGACGGGCGGGCAACTGACTTCCTTTATCCTTTATGCAGCCCTGGTAGCGGGCGGAGCAGGCACCCTGGCGGAGGTATGGGGCGATGTCATGCGGGCGGCGGGCGCGGCCGAGCGCTTGCTGGAACTGCTCCATGCCAGGCCCGCCATTATCGACGCCAACCCGCCCCAACCGCTGCCGTCCCCCGAAAAATCGGAAATTCAGTTCGAGCATGTCACCTTCCGTTACCCGTCGCGTCCGCAGACGAAGGCGCTTGATGACATCTCGCTCGACATCGCCGCCGGCGAAAGTGTCGCGCTGGTCGGCCCTTCCGGTGCGGGCAAGACGACCCTGTTCCAACTGTTATTGCGTTTTTACGAGGTAACGGACGGCGTCGTCCGGTTCAACGAACAGGATATCCGTCAGCTTTCTTTGCACGACTTGCGGAACAGGATTGCCATCGTGTCGCAAGATCCGGTGATCTTCTCGGCCAATGCGCTGGAAAATATTCGTTACGGCCGACCTACGGCCAGCGATGATGAGGTCATGGCAGCCGCCCGATCGGCGCAGGTAGAAGAATTCATCCAGCGCCTGCCAGAAGGTTATCAGACATTCCTCGGCGAACGCGGCACCCGCTTGTCCGGCGGCCAGCGCCAGCGCATCGCCATCGCCCGTGCCATTTTGAAAAATGCGCCACTTCTGCTGCTCGATGAAGCCACCAGCGCACTGGATGCCGAATCCGAAATTCTCGTGCAAGAGGGATTAAATGTCGCCATGCAAGGTCGCACTACCCTGATCATTGCTCACCGGCTGGCTACAGTGAAAAAAGTCAGCCGCATCATTGTAATGGACCAGGGACGCATCGTCGAAATTGGCGCGCCGGATGATTTGCGCCAACGGAGCGGGCTTTACGCCAGGCTCGCAAGCCTGCAATTCGACGTTTAAACAAAGCTAGTACTTAGTCAGCCTTGTTCTGACGAGTAAAATTCCTCGTTGGGAACACATACCGGGCCATATGATATGCCGCTCTCAAAGCCCGGTATCGGTTCCCACGGAGTATCGTGGCCATCAGAAAAAATACCGCCGACAAAAAGCGATGAATGCAACGAGCATGATTAATGGCCCTGGCATCATCTCCCAGAACCAGCCCGTCTCTCACCTGAGTACCGGTCAAAGGGGCCGCCTTGATGAAAAAA
>SWCD01004427.1_pt1 | contig 52397 bp, 48 predicted proteins | sample 4693011 | NCBI WGS metagenome assembly SWCD01 (sample SAMN10267278, study PRJNA491770) | bioreactor metagenome | isolation source: DHS bioreactor inoculated with marine | place: Japan: Omine Ridge, Nankai Trough
GGGGGGGCTGCCATCTGATAATTTTCCTGGCACCGATATCTTCCTCACTTTCAAGGGTATCGACTCACGCAAAAGCGCCTGTCAGTATTATCTGAAGATAGGCGCTGTAAAAAGCTGTGGCGCAGATGGAACGCTCGGCAGTCCAGTTACATTTGATGACTGGAAAAGCAAAGTCAGGATGGACCCATATGCTGATGCAGGTCATGAAGACATCGTTGCCACTTACGTAAATGCAGTAGACCTCAATCTCACACGCAACCATCACTCTAATTCTTATGGTGCTGACCAGACAGCAGCTTATGTCTGTAATCACCTGGGGCCATCGGATGATACCCAGGAAACCCTGGATACCGTTATTGATAATGCCATCAATGGCAGAAATCTAGTCGCCTGTGTGGCCATGGATCACCTGGTACATCCGGGCGTCAATGGCGACCAGGCCTTTACCCGGTTTATGATTTTTGGCCCATCTGGTGAGTTGCTGCCATCGGTCAACCTAGATGGCCGCGGAGAAAAATTTGCACCGGGCGTCTGTGTTGCCTGTCATGGTGGTGATAAATATGCGGGGCGATTCCCTGAGGACGGCTCTGGCCATGCAAATATCGGTGCACACTTCTTGCCTTATGATGTTGCGAACTTCAGGTATTCGAGCAAGCCTGGATTGACCAGGGCGGAACAGGAAGAAGCGATTTACGAGCTGAATCAAAACGTAAAGCTGGCAGGTCCGACCGTTGCCACCACAGAACTGATCGATGGCTGGTACGCTGCAGGTAACAAGATACTCGATGAAGACTATCTGCCTGCTAGCTGGCAAGGTAAACCTGCGGCTCAGATCGACTACTATAAAAAAGTCTATGCGAAAAGCTGTCGTACCTGTCATGTCGCGTTTACCGAGGAACTGAACTTTGATCATTATTCAAATCTCAACCTGGTTTCGCCACATAGCGGACTAGACGGTCTGGAACGGATCGGGGTTTCCAGCTGTGAGGGCGGTTCAGCCTCGTTTGTTCGGGAGTATTCAATGCCTAATTCCCTGACAACGATGAACTTGTACTGGAATTCGGCAGGTACGGCTACTGATCAACCCGCAATAACAGCGGCATTTTTCAATTCGATATTAGGCGTTAACTCTGTATGTGATCTAACTAATTTACCACCACCATAACGGTGTGATGAGAATCAAGATGGAAGGGGATGGAGGAATTAAATTCAGACCACAATATCCCTCTCTAAGCAGTGCCTTCTGCAACGATTCTGGCTCCAGTTATTACCACGATTATTCATTTATATCGCATAGCAATCAAATGGTTACCCGGGCCTGGACCCAGGTATTCTATTGTTCTCTGATCCGGTTTTTATGGCGGGGTCAATCTAAGTATTGCGCTTTTAAAAAAGCGGGACTACACTTCGCGCGATCTCAATCAGGCATGTGAAAATAATGAAGCGCACGTATTTATTTTTAATGGTGTTCCTTGTATCAGCTTTGTCTTCTGAGTTGATGGTGGCTGGTGATGATTTTATAAATCAGCATGTTGATTATGTGCCGGACAAGAACAGGTTGATTGCACATGCTGGTGGTGAAATCGACGGGCACAGGTACACAAATTCTCTGGAGGCACTGGATTACAATTACAATAATGGCTTTAGATTATTTGAGCTGGATATATCGAAAACATCAGATAATTATTATGTTGCCGCTCATGACTGGAAGTCATGGACAAAGTTCACAGGTCATAAGGGTCCTCTGGTACCGGATAAAGAAACATTCAATAAATATAAGATACGTGGACTTTATACCCCGATGGATATGGACCGTATCAATGCCTGGTTCAAGGCACACCCCGATGCCATTCTTGTCACAGATAAAATAAATGAGCCGTTAGAATTTTCCCGCGGCTTTATTGATAAAGATCGCTTAATGATGGAGCTGTTTACGTGGCATGCGGTACGTGAGGCCATTCATGCTGGAATAAGATCGGCCATCCCTACACATTCGCTACTGGATAGTATAGAAGGGGATAAGGTGAGTTTTCTAAAAAGCCTGAACATCAAGGATGTGGCAGTCGATCGCCTGCACATAGGTGAACAGAAAGACTTGATGTCCATGATTGCTGAATCTGGTATCAATGCGTACGCTTTCAATCTGCATAACGGCGTAGAAGTAGAAGAGAAATATGTCATGTGCAATGAACTAAAGTACTTCTATGGTATCTATGCGGATAAATGGGATTTTTCTTCACCACTCGCCTGTAACCAGAGTTATCCTGTGCAGGATAAAACGAGAGTAACTCTCATCAGCAGAATACTAAGGCGCACTAATAAGGGATAGGCTGAAGCACTCCTTGTTTATAGCTAACAGGGGACAGGTGAAACTCTATACCTGGTCGTAAAGCGGTTAAAAGAGTCTTGCCCTTTTACCGGGTAAGCGTCCCCTTTAACTGTATGGTTATGTTCTTTTTACCCTGTATTACACTGTAAATTCAGAGATTGTGAGGAGGAGGTATGTCAGTATCCGTAACATTCAATATTCTGAAACACGCTTTATTACCTGTGGCGGTATTGCTCCTGCCACTGTTATCCTTCCCTGGCTGGGCGCTGCAGTATGGCCAGATTGCCAACCCCGAATATGCTCCTGCTGACTGGGGACTGCCTGATACTGCGATCAATAGTGACCAGGTCCCCAGCATTAAAATCGATCCGAAAAGCCCTGCTCACAGACCTCTGCCGGTTTACAGAATCGCCAGCGATACTTATCTGCTGCTGGGTAATATCTCCACCCTGGACAAGGATAATCGTGGCTGGAACGGTAACGCAGGTTTCATTGTGACCAGCGAAGGCGTGGTGGTGATCGATACTCTCGGTACACCGAAACTTGGACGCCGTTTTATTGCCACCATACGTTCCATCACTGACAAGCCGATCCGCTACCTGATCGTTACGCATAATCATCCTGATCATTCTTATGGCGCTGAAGCCTTTGCCAGCATCGATGGTGTGACAGTGATCGCGCACAAGGGCAGTATTCAGTACAACCTGTCAGAGACGCTGGATAGTTCGGTGCAGTACCGCCGCGAGGTGTTGCCGGATGATATGAAGGGCTTCAAACCCGTGGCGGCAGATAAATACATCGATGCTGAAACCTTTAGTCGTTATCGCATAGAACTGGGTGATGCCGCGTTTGATATTTACAATACCGGCAAGCATCATTCCCATGGCGACCTGGTCGTGCACCAGCTAAAGCAGGACGTGGTCTGGGTATCGGACCTGGCATTCAATCAGCGCACGACTTTCCTGGGTGATGGCCATAGTAAACAGATCATCCTTGGTCTGGACTGGCTGCTGAAAGATTTTTCTACGTCGAAGCTGATGGTACCGGGGCACGGCAGTGCACAGACTGCGCCTTTCCCTATGGTGAGCAAAACGCGCGATTATGTACAGCGCCTGCGTGATGCCATGGCAAAGGCCGTCGATGATGGTGTGGGAATGTATGATGCTGTAAGGGGTGTTGAGTTTAGTGACTGGAAAGGCGCACACCTGTATGAAGAAAACCACCCGGCCAATGCAAACTTTATTTATCTTGAGATGGAACAGGCGTTGTTTGAATAGGCCTGTGTTCAGGAGCTAAGGTGGTGGCTGGATTACAATAAAGGGGGGGCAGACACATATATCATGGCCTGTATCCTTTTCTTGCTGGCCGCATTATCATTATCTGTGTTTCATGTATCGACTGTTGGTTATCTTTTCTATCATTAGAATCGATAAGTAATTCACGCGTTTGTTCTTCATAATCGTAACCTCGATATAGATATAGCAATATATCTGTAAACATTTCTATTGAGTGTTTAGTGAGAGTTAACGATGTTGATATTTAATGAGATAAATATCAAGAATATACACGGTGATGTGTTTGGTGGTGTTACTGCAGCGGTGATCGCATTGCCGATGGCGTTAGCTTTTGGTGTCGCTTCTGGTGCTGGCGCAGAAGCCGGATTATATGGCGCTATCATGGTGGGCCTGTTTGCCGCACTGTTTGGTGGTTCGCCGACATTGATCTCAGAACCGACAGGTCCAATGACGGTCGTGTTTACCGCGGTTATTGCAAAACTGATCGCTTCAGACCCGGTCGACGGTATGGCCATGGCATTTACCGTGGTTATCATGGCTGGTGTGTTTCAGATTATTTTTGGTTTTCTGCGTCTTGGAAAATATGTCACGCTGATGCCATATACGGTCGTCTCTGGTTTTATGTCTGGTATCGGGCTGGTGCTGATAATTTTGCAGATAGGCCCGCTTTTAGGCCAGGCTTCACCGTCTGGTGGTGTTATTCCGATATTGCAGAATATCCCCTCTTTAATATCATCTATTAGACCAGAAGAAACAGCGCTTGCAGTTTTTACTATCGCGATACTCTACTTTTTTCCGGGTAAGCTGCGTAAGATTCTTCCCCCACAGCTGGTCGCCCTGGTTCTTTGCAGCATTGCATCAATAATGTTTCTGAACATGGACGACATACGTCGTATCGGTGAAATACCAACAGGATTGCCAGCTATTCAAATGCCGGTATTTAGTGCTGATCAGTGGCAGGTGATGTTGATTGATGCCATCGTCCTTGGTCTGCTCGGATGTATCGACGCACTGCTGACATCTGTTATCGCAGATAGTATTACAGGCAAGCAGCACAATTCGAACAAAGAGTTAGTCGGCCAGGGTATCGGTAATGTCATGTCGGGATTGTTCGGCGGCTTGCCAGGCGCCGGAGCGACGATGGGCACCGTCGTCAATATTCAGGCGGGGGCGCGCAGCGCACTCTCGGGCCTGGTGAGAGCAGGTATCCTCGTTATCGTTGTATTGTGGGCGACCGATTTAACCTCTGTTATACCTCTTGCTGTGCTTGCAGGAATTGCCCTGAAAGTTGGTATAGATATCGTTGACTGGCGCTTTTTGAAACGTGCGCACCTGGTCTCGCTCAAAGGTGCGATCATCACTTACGGTGTTATCACATTGACAGTCTTTGTCGATCTGATCGCAGCAGTGGGTATAGGTCTGTTCGTTGCAAACGTCATTACGGTTATGCGTATGTCGGAGTTACAGGCAGATGATGTTCAGGCAATCTCCGGAACAGAGCCTGATGAAACTGGGTTGTCAGAAAAAGAATCAAACTTGCTGAAAATGGCCAAGGGTAAGATCTTGTTGCTGAAGCTTAAAGGCACAATGATCTTTGGTGCGTCGAAAGAAATTACCAGGAAACACTCGCTTAAAGAAGACTGTAAAACACTGGTTGTCGATGTAAATGATGTTACACATCTCGGTGTGTCAGCTGCTCTGGCACTGGAGACGGCTATTACAGATATGCTTGATACAGGCCACAGTGTTTTTGTGACAGGCAAGGATGACCAGCCGATCCAGCGACTAAAAAAACTGGGGGTATTGAAACATGTGGCTGAAGAAAACATTGTCGATGATCGCGAGAAGGCGATCGAGCTGGCATATAACAGTTTCTCATCTGCTGCATATGGGGGCTAACTATTTTCAATCAGCCACACAGATCCTGCCGTTCTCAACCGCTTTAAGCGTCTTGATAAAAAGTAAAACGACGACTGCGCTAAGCAGGAATAAAAGGCCGATACCGATATAACTGTAGAAAGCCCGACCACTGAGTTGCCCCATGACCATGCTGGCAGTGCTCATCGCTGCCAACGGGAATGAATAGGCCCACCAGGACAGGAAAAAAGGCAACCTGATAAAACGGGGTAACTGGCTCAGCAATAACAGAGTCAGGAATAATGCGAAATTGAACAGTACCTGGGCAAACGCATCAAGCTCACCGCTAAGCTTGATATAAGCCAGGAAGCCAACGGATGGTGGCGCAATTAATATGAACTGTCGGCAACAGTTTTTCCGGCAGGGGCATATGAAATATGATCCGGTTAAATACGATAACCATCAGGATCAGCCAGAAAGTGATGCCAATGCTGAAGAAAAACCATGATAGCTCTGGATAGCCCAGGGGCACGCCTGCCAGTGGAACGATGACATTACCCACCGCAGGAATAAACCATGCGGGATTGATATGATGGATCTCATATTTTTCATGGTTTAGCCAGGAATTGATCACCATCATCGAGATGATCATATGCAGGATGGTTCCGATACTCCATAGAACTCTGCTCGCATCCATCGAAAAAGGCAGGAAGGCTATTGCGAAAAGCAGCAGGCTGATAGAGACTGCCGGCACAAAATTCATTTTCACCGGGTTACTCCATTCCTGCAGTGTCGCCTGTTTGAAATTTATGGCTTTGTACAGGTAAAGTCCCGATAGGATGATAAATATCAGTACTGACTGAATTAATAGAGTGCTGTGAATAGCTGTGTTGAACTGAAAGATCTCGCTGGCTTTTTTCCATGCTATGGTTAATCCGACCAGGCCCATAACCATGGCAAAGAATGAGACGGGCATGTTTTGTAAGCGGTTTGAATTTTGCATGATGCTCTCTAAGTTAACTGATGTCACAATAGTAGAGAAATCATGTCTTTCAGGCATTGAAATATTTCAAAGAAAACAGTTTTATCTTCTTTTTCGCAAGGACGACATCACTGTGCCGATAACATCTCGGCGACTTTCTGGCGGATGCGTTTGGAAGGCTCGCGGCGCATCATCTCGCGTAGAACTGCCTCATTCTGCGGGAATTTATCGAGGTTCCTGCCCAGTAACATAGCGATGTTGTAACGCGTACTCTCGTCTTTTTCTGTCTGCACTGTCTGTCTGAACATGTCCATCGCTTCCGCCGTAGGCTGTGTCCATGAGTCCAGCGACCTGGCGATCTCACTGCGTACCCGGTAGTCACTTTCCTGCTGGTAATGTGTAACCAGTGTATCGGCGACCTGGTCGACGCCCAGGTTGCCCAGTGACGAAGCGGTTGCACGGCGTATCGCCGGTTCTGAATTGTCCATCAGCACGGTAATCTCATGCGCCAGTGTCGGGTCCTGTGTGTTGCCCAATGCGGTGATGAAATTGGCGCGCTGATTTACATCTGCTGTGCTCATTGCATTATTGAGCAGGTTTGAGCGTAACGAGTCGTATTGCGGATCATCAGACTTGTTCATCGTGCTGCCGATACGGCCCAGCGCAAAAGTTGCTGAACTGGAGACCATCTGGCGCTCATCAGCAGCAGTGGAATATTCCTGTGACGTATTCCACAGTGCCGAGATGCTTTCACTGGTTGGCGTGCTGACTCCACCTAGGGCAACGATGGCACGCATCCCGTCCTTGACTGACCAGCTGTCATCGATGATCACTTCTACCAGTGCTGATTGCGCACTGTCTGTATCAGCTAGCTTAAGAGCAAGGTAAATATCTGCGCGGGTTCGGTCATTAAGTTTCTGTGACTTCAATACATCTAGTATCGTCGCGGGTAACGAGGTATCGACGCGCAACAGGTCACGCAGGCGATGTACCAGTGCCAGGCGCCCGCTGGTGGCCGCATCCAGTTCCGGGATGGTCGACAGGATCTGCTTGCGCGCTTCTTCCGTCGATACATCAGGTATCGGCCGCGATTTTCCTGTCATATCATCGACTGCAGCTGTTTCTGCTTTAAAATTCCATTTGTCCGCGGTAACGGCTAGCTGAACATCTGGCTGTAACTCCAGTGTTGCATGGTTCTTAAGTATCATCGTCGGTGCGCCCTGGTTTTCGGCGCGCATGCTCTCATCAACGTTCATCGAGGCGATCCAGTCACTACCGGCGCTGAGTCGAACCGTTTCTGTCGAACTGATATGGGTCCACCTGACCATGTCATTTGGTATGGTAATTAATCTGACTTTGGACTTTACGAATTCTGTTGCGCTGGCACGCCGGTAGGTAGCTTCATAAGTACCGGAAGCTTTGCTCTCCTGTGCAAGCCAGCTATCTGTATCCTCCAGGCTGAGCTGGAACATGCGTACAAGGTTCTCGAGGATGCTGCGATTACGCACGCTGGCCTGGGCGGGAAACTCGAATGATGCCGGCATGCCGTTTGTGGCAAAGCGCACACGAAAGGGTGTCGCCAGCGCAAGATTGGTTTCGGAATCCGACTGATGGTTGATCTGCAGGTCGACTTCAGACAGCAGCATACCGACCAGTGTGTCATCCGCGTTTGCTTCGAGCGTCAGGATATCGAGCAGGCCATACAGCTTCACATCGATAGGCGGATTACTGCTGCCTGCCGCTTCTACAGCTACGGACGACTCAGACAGTACGCGGTAGCGCTGGGCGACACCAGGATGCCACTGTAAGTCCAGCGGAATCTCGGCTGCTGGTTGCTTTTCCGCGACCATATCTTCCGGCCCGGTTAACCACACTGCAACCGCTATGACCACTCCCGATGCCAGCGCTGCCAGCAGTAACCATTTTCTAAACATTCAGATCAGGGTTCGATGAAATAAGCCGTTGCTTTGCCATTGGGTATCACCACGTCGAGCGGGTCGACAAACGCGTCTTCCCAGATTATGTATTCGAGTGCAAACAATGCGGGAGATGTATAGAGGTTCAGGGTCCTCTTGACATCGCCCACCTTGAAGCACTTGTACCTGATGATGCCGATCTTGCAGGAGGCCTTTTTGATCGTCGTATACTTGACGAACAGGTTGATCGCCCCCTGTGGACCGGTGAAATTCAGACTCAGCTTCTGCCCTGGCGTGGTGATGAATTCAATCGCGATGGCATCATCATTGAGTAACTCGATATCGGTGCCGACGAAATAGATGAGCCTGATATCGGCGAGCGTGAGCACACCTTCCACACCGGCTGAAAACACCTTGGTGCCAAGGCCGACACCTATGCCGGCCTCGAGATTGGCAAAAGGTCCGGTGGACGCACCCAGCGAGACTACCTGGTTACCGGGACCGAGTATCGGTGGCGCATCGTCAGCATAACCGAAGTTATAATCGAGCCCGTAATTGACGCCGATGAAGACGAAGGCGATCATCGGTACCGGGCCGACGAACATCTGCTGTTCCTTTTCCACCTCTTCCGAGTATGAAAACTTTTCTACATCACCCGACAGCAGGTCAGGCGTTAACAGGTCATGCGATAACGAGATCCTGGTCGGCGGCAAGGAGCTTATCACCTGGTTGAGGAACCTTACCTCGTAGCTGAACCCGGATACGTCGGAAGCCGGTTTTGTGGAGTAGTCCGGAACCAGCTGTGCGCGTGCATCGATGCGCAACAGGTCGAAGTCAGTGCCGACTATCTTGACCGGAACGCCTGCCGTGACGTCTCCGATAAAGCCCCTGTCGTCTGAAGACATACCGGCAGAGAAGTCGATATTGAAGCTGAAGTAATAGTTGTTGTTGCGGGTTGCGAAGCCGTCGCTGATGGCCCAGGGCAGGGCTGTGCTGGTGAAGCCTGACTTCGGTGTGTAGCCACCGGTGTCGTAGAGCGCCGGTGGCTGCCCGGGGAGAGCCGGCAGATAAATATCGATCGGATTGCAGACCTCGTTATCGTCTGCTGAACTGTCATTGAGCATCGGGTCTGTCGAGCGGATATAAACACAGATTTCAAAATCCAGTACCGCCATGCCAGCGCTCTCGTCACCCTGTGTGCCGCTGAACGGCAGGCCGGCAAGGAATGACCTCAGTTCATTGATGTCGTGAATGGTAAGGTCAGGTGGGGGTACGGTTGGTACGGGATCCTCAAGCACGCACGGCGGGGTAGTGCACGGCTCTGGCGGATAACGTAATGCATCTTCCAGTTCACTACCGAGCTTACCCGGAAAATAGAATTCCATGTGTTCCGAATCTCGTCTGACATCGTCCAGTGCTGCCTCGCTGTCGCTGACCTCCGCCAGCAGCGGCGTGAAGTTCCCCATGGGTAACCATTCGATCTCGGTGCTCGCCCCCGTCCTGGGGTCGATACCAAAAGCGTTGGTATAACGTGCCTCGGCCGTGTTCCACAGGTACAGTGGTATATCGTGAGATGTGCCACTATCACTGCGCTTGATCTTGAGGATGGCGTATGCCTCGATATCGACCGTTTCACCCAGTGCCAGTCCATTGGCGCCGACCGTGATCGTACCGCCGGCATCCGCAGCGTATACATCGTCGGTCGCATCGGGGTCGGGTACCTGTTCATCATAGTCGTCCGTATTGATGATCAGCGCGCTGCGATCCAGCGCGACATCTGACAGCAGTATGTTCGGTGATGCGGGCTCGGCAAGGGTGACTTCTGTCGAAGTCGCATTATCATCCTCGTTAGTCTCGGCCAGGATATCCGCGGGGTCGACATATGCATTGATGAAATAGGGTCCGGCGAATTTGACACTGGCCGGGATGATCACTTCCAGCTCGTAGTCATGGGTACCGGTGTCTACCTGTTCGAGAACAACCGTGCCCATGGGGATCTGTCTCGATTCCGCGTCCGGATCGTCGCTCTTGTCGAAAGCGAACAGCGATACGGGAACATCGGTCTTCGGCAGATTTGCCGTAAGTGAGATGGTGGCTTCCAGTGGGTAAGCGATGCGGGGGTCCGGGGTGGTGACTGTCACCGATTCGGCAGTGATATTCCAGGAATCGCCAGAACCATTGAAACATGCTGACAGCAGCGAGGCAGCAACTGCGGGAATCAGCAAGGATTTATGAACAGATATCATAACCGCTGCCTCCTTGGTTTTTATATTTTCACCCGATACCAATCGCATTGACAGGTAAAGGTGCTACTAACACTAACGCCAAACCTAAATCTGTGTCAACAGCATAATAAGCCAGCTCAGAGAGCAATGGTTTCTAATATAACCGCTTGCTAATACACGAAAACTAATAATATGCAGGTATTAAAGGGGGGGCGAATCTGTTTATTGATAACAGCATCCCGCCAAAGGTGCACGACAAAGAAAAGGCCCGCGTAAAGGCACGGGCCTTGTTGATTAAAGTGGTATTACGCTCCCCTGCAATGACAGTCTGGCAAGCCAGCTATCTTGCAGGCAAGTTTGCAACCACCTTCTCCAAACAGGTTTTCCAGGTTTTCCCTGGTGCACGGCATAGTGGGGCTGATTTGCTTGCTAAGTTTTTTAATGATCTCTCTTGGATCAGGTGCGATACCAAATTCAGCCTGGTAGTCTCTCAGAAAATCAATAACATGCCAGTGACAATCCGTTAATTCCAGGTCGTGTTCTCTTGCCAGCTCGATTGCGAAATCCTTGCTCCATGCATCAAAATTAACAAGGTAACCCTTCGCATTGAATTCTAAATTTGCATTTTGTAACATTTTTCCATCCTCCAGGTTGATTAAATAGACTGCTGTAGTCTTTATCGTAATTAATGAATATTTATCTTCCTTGATTACTGTCAAATAAGGGTTGGAAACATTATAAAATCTTTAAATCAATTCATGTGATATATAAGTAAAATTAATGGCTTACTAAGCATCTTTGGAAAAAATATTTAGCAAATAAAAAACTACAGTGTGAGGCTTTGTTTTTTAAACATAAACATATCCATACGGCCATCTGATAAAGATTAAAGGAAAGATTAAGGGGGCCGCTGACAAATGAGTGTTATTCTCAAGTGTCAGCGACCCCCTTGTTACTTCCTTTTTACTTATCCTTCCTTGTCTTTAGTCGTTAGACGTTGGATACGTGTAACTGGAAAATAGCTTTGTGTATATCACCCAGGCTCATTACTCCAACCAGTTTTCCTTCTTTATCTGCAACCGGGATACGGCGAAAACGATGGTTTGTCATTTTGGCTGCTGCTTTCAGTATGTGGTTGTCGGGCGATACGGATACCGGGTTTTTTGTCATCATGTCGCTGACAATTACATTCATAGAATTTGAGTAGTTAGTCGTCATGCGTCCTATTTCAAGAACAGCATTACCGCTCATTATATCTTCCATAGTTGGGAACAGGTTTTTCAGAATATCCATCTCCGATATATTGCCGACAAGCATTCCATCGCTATCGACTACGGGGAGCGCGGGTATTCGATACAGGCACATAATCGAGGCGACTTCCTGCAGCTTTGTGTCAGGGGCTACTGTTTTCGGGTTTCTGGTCATGATATCGCTAACTATCACTGCTGGCTCCATTGTTTTGTATGAGAAAAAGGGTGGCGGGCATAATGACATATTTCAATCGTGATTGAGAGAGTTGGCCATTAAAACTGGCATTAAAATACAATATTCATAACTTAAGTCAAACTATTGTTCTTTGCACCGGTTTTTCGGACCCGCTTTTTCCATGCACCAAAATTGATTTCCTTCGATTGAAAAATTTCAATGTCTGGGCGGCATGCTTTGCCTACTATAGCGCTATTCGTAAAAAAAGGAGAACAACATGAAACCGTATTTATTTGCTATCACTTTATTTGGCGCGGCCAGCCTTGGTGCTGTGCACGCTGCCGAACGTCCGGCTGACCCTGCCAGGCAAACCCCCTGGGAACTCTACCTCGATGCAGGTGAAGCCTACGAGATGAAAACTGACCAGGGTGAGCAGGTATTGTTCGTCGATGTGCGTGATCCGATTGAGATCATGTTCACCGGCTACACTGATGTCGTTGACGTCAATATTCCGTTCCTGCTTGCAAACAGAAATCGGTGGAATGACAAAAAACCCAAATTCGCGATGGAGCCCAATCAACACTTCGAGAGCGAAATTGCTGCGGCACTTGCTGCACGTGGACTGGACAAGAATGCACCGATTATACTGATGTGCCGTTCGGGTGGTACCCGCGGTGCTCCCAGCGCCAAAGCACTTGATGGTAAAGGCTATAAGTCAGTTTATGTCGTCGTCGACGGCTTCGAAGGCGGTTCGATCAAAACAGGTGAGCGCAAGAACTGGCGACTTGTGAACGGCTGGAAAAATTCTGGCTTGCCATGGAGCTACTCGCTGAATAAAGACAAGTTGTATATGCCGAATTAAAGGGCACAGAGGGATTGCTTTTTGACCAGTCTCTGATGTGGTTAAACAATTCTCGATATTAAATATTGATAGCGATGGAGTTGCTATGCCGCGAATGACAGGGGAAAGGACCAGGAGAGCGGTCCCGATTTTTGCTGGTTCTTGAAAGACTTGCGTAGAACTACCGCAGAGAGCACGCTGCTACTAATAGCAGCGTGCTTCTGTTATGACTTTTCTTACTTGCCTGGTTCAGGCAGATCAGACCTTGGCAACCCAGGACTTACACCAGCCAGCTGCAGCTACATCTTTGCCCGGGAATATGGGGCATGGACCTGAAGCGGCGGTACCACCCTGGTATAGGTTACAGTTGGCGCATGTCTGTCCTTCTGTTGCGCTTTTAGCGGTATAGCCCAGAGCTTTGGCAGTAGGGTCGTCAGCAGAAACCATGGCGGCATGAGCGCTGGTGTGGTAACCGGTCATAGCCAGAACGGGAATGCTGGCAAGTCCTTTCAGGATTGCACGGCGTTTTTTATCATGAGTATTATCTTTCATAAGATTCTCCAAAAAAGTATTGAATGAATAGTAACGATTCGATCAATAGTCGATATAAAAAAAGAACAGTTAAAATCAGTGCCGCAACAATAATTTATCAAAACCTGTATCTGGCACGGTGTTGAATAATCTAACGCAAAACAATTCGTTATTATTTGATCTGGGTCACGCAAATCCCGTTCGTCGTTAATAGTGGCTGGATAGTGCCCCCTGGCCGATGCATCAGCACATGTCGATTAGATTTAATTGCTCTCTGACCCGGATTTATAGACCTGGATTTTTCTGGCATGCATCTCTATTGATTTGGTTTTTTACCTGAGTACACTTGTGATGAGTGCATGTTTCTTTATGCACTGTAAATGGAGGCTGTTATGCGCGAAGACTATTCACCGAGAGTTCATGTTGCACTAGCCAGTGGCACACGCGTCGAGCATCCGCCGGATCTGCCCGAGCTGGTACACATACATGATCCGGCGAAAACCGTTTTGATCGATTTCGCCAGTTGCCGGCCAGCCACGATAGCACCGGATGCATCAATCGATTCGGCGCTGAACAAGATAAAAGTTTCAGGTTCTCGCCTGTTGCTGGTGACAGATGAAAACGCCGCGGTTATCGGTATGATATCGTCTTGTGACATCATGGGTGATGCGCCTTTACGTGTGTCAGAATCCAGTGGTATCAGTCACAGTGATATCACAGTCGAAATGATCATGATGCCTTTAAAAGAGATAAAGGCGATTGAGTGGTCATCCGCTAAGAATTCAAAAGTGGGTCACATCATCGCCACGATGCATCAACTGGAATGCTGTTCTCTTCCAGTAGTGGCAGATGGCAAACTACGAGGACTGTTCTGTTCTAACGTGATATCGGACTGCCTGGGGTACGATATTTCACAAAGGACGATGCACACGTGTGCAAATTCACTGGCGGAAATCGTGCATATGCACAACATTTAAAGAAAGCTATCTTAGCTTGCCTTAATGAAAGGCGCTACTATCAAATACGCATAGTATTGCACAGGGCTGACTCGCAACATAAAGCTGACCAGGTATGACATTCACGATCCGAAACAGACTGACACTGTTGTCACTGCTGCCAGTAATACTGCCAATTCTGCTGGCAGTCTCACCTTGCTGTTACGCAACAGACAGGCCGATCATCGATGCGATTGACGATTATGCGGAACCGTTCGAGTCGATAGCAGGCGCTGATCTCGACAGGTTTCTCGAACGAGTCGGTGATGCCCGGATTGTCGTGCTCGGTGAGTCGACGCACGGCACCCGCGAGTTCTACCAGATGCGAGCACGTATCAGCCAGGCACTCATCGAGCAGAAAGGTTTCGACATCATCGCGCTGGAAGCAGACTGGCCGGATGTTACCCGGGTCGATCATTATATCCACTCGGATCCCCGACCGCCCCTGTACCTACGGCAGCCGTTTTCTTCCTTCCCGCTCTGGATGTGGCGCAACCGGGCGTTCATCGAATTTACCGGCTGGCTGAAAGCCGCCAATGAACAGCGTGACGTTGATGACAGGATCTCTATCAATGGCCTCGACCTGTACAACCTGGCCGGTTCCATGCGCCTGGTGCTGGATTACCTGGGAACCATCGATCGCCAGTCCGCTGAGTACGCATGGCAACAGTACCGCTGTCTGCTGCCGATCGCTGATGATCCGGGAAGATATGGTAGCTATGCAAATGCGGGCAGATATCCCGTATGCAAGAAACCGGTCGAGGCCGTCTATGAAATGTTTCTTCATAAGGCAGAAGCGTGGTCGCTGACAGACCCGGAGCGATACTTCCACGCCCTGCAGAATGCCTCGCTGGTGGTCAAGGGTGAGTACTTCTTCCGACTCAACTTCAGCGACGACCCTGGCTCCGCTCGCGCTGCGTGGAACTACCGTGAACAGAACATGATGGAGTCGTTACAGCGACTTATGGAACATCACGGCGACGACAGCAAGGTCATCATCTGGGCGCACAACACGCATGTCGGCGATTCCCGGGCAACAGATATGGCTGAAGACGACCGGCACAGCCTGGGTGAGCGTATCAGGACGGCTTTCCCGGAACAGAGCTACCTGGTCGGATTCGGCACCCACACGGGCACCGTCACTGCAGCACCCGGCTGGAACATGAGCGCACAGGTCATGCAGGTTCCGGCTTCGCATGCAGACAGCTTCGAACACCTGCTGCACATGGCAGAGGCAGATAACTTCCTGCTTCCACTGAGGGAAATTGAGCACCAGGCACTCAGGGAGACGTTCACTGAAGAACACGGCCAGCGTGCGATCGGCGTTTCCTACGACCCGGATAACGAGCTGGAAAAACACTACACCGGAGCGAGGCTGGCAGAGCAGTTTGACGAGTTGATCTGGTTTGACAGGACGACGGCGCTGAGCGGAAAACTGCAATAACAGGGGTACAGAGCAATTGTTTCTGAGGCAGTCGCCAGCTACTATACGAGAAACTTCCAGAGAAGCATCTCAAAGTGACAGCGTGATTGAATTTCACTCAATCCCTGTCAGCATATCCATGATAATTATTCAGGGTGAGTAACACAGCTTATGACCGCAAGGGTTGAAATCTACGCTACCAGTTTTTGCAGGCACTGCATGGATGCCAGGGAGTTCCTGCAGGCGAAGGATATTGACTATGAAGAATACCTGCTGGATCTGATGCCGCTGGAAAAAGATGTGATGCTTGAACGCTGCGGGCAGAAGTCGGTGCCACAGATATTCATCAATGATCAGCACATTGGCGGCCTGAGCGATCTAAGAGAACTCGATAACACCGGTCAGCTGAAAAAGCTACTCCAAAATGAGTATTCAGTTTGACCTATATCAATAAATATTGAATTTCTAATATTCATGCCCATCTAATGTAGTAACTAACCAATGTATAGGAGGTTGCTATGTACAATCCGATCAATATCCCTTTCGGTGGCGTTATGTTGTTTAACGTCGTAAAACTGAAGGAAGGTGTCACGCTCGAAGACGTCGAGTTGGAACTCGGTGAGATGTGCAACGTGGTCAAGGAAAGCTACGGTGATGACCATGGTGGATTCATCGCCGGTCAGGTGTTCAAGTTCAGCGGTTTCATCTCTGATGAAGGTTCGGTGTCAGACAAGGCACGTTCGCAGGATGATCACATCGCTATCCTGACCTACTGGAAATCCTTCGAGCAGCACGAGAAGTCGCACGCCGACAAGGTATTCAAGGCGAAATTCGGTGCCTTGCTCGACAAGTGCGAGGAGACTTACGAGGTAGGTTACGAGATGCTGTGGCAGGGTGTGCCCGAGCACGACATCGATGAAGCTGCCTGAGTAAATAAACCGGCTCAGAGCGCAACTGCTCTCTGGCCCGGTTTTTATTTGATCCGGTTTTATTACCTGTTTCAGCATATGACACAATGGGTACACTACCATCTGCCGGGTAAAATGGGACGGTATAAGTACAGGTAATGAATTTAGGTAAGGAGCCTGTATTTTTCCTTTGGTATTAGTAATCGTCCCATGCCGGCTGCTCCGATAATTGCTCGGCTATGAACTCGGTGAAGGCCCTTACCTTGGGTGAGAGATAGCGGCGTTGCGGGTACACGGCGTAGATAGATATCTCCAGTAGCTGATATCGGCTCAACAGGGCTTTCAGTTTTCCCGCCTTGATATCTGGTCCGGCGATGAAGCTCGGGCAGAGCATCACACCGGCACCTTGCAGTGCTGCCTGCTTCAACGCAATGCTATTGTTCATGTGGATACAACTGTTCATCGGTATCGACATGTACTGGCCCTTCGAACTGATCATCTTCCATTCTCTTGGTGAATCGTGGTAGCCATAGGTCAGCGCCCGGTGATATCTGAGGTCATCCGGTGAGCGAGGCGTACCATGTACTTTGAGGTAGTCGGGTGAAGCACATAGCACGTGCCGGCAAGGTCCCAGCCGCCTGGCGACAAGGCTTGAATCCGGCAGCTCGGCGATGCGTATCGCAAGATCGAACCCTTCCTCGATAAGATCAACCTGGCGGTCATCGAGGTTCATATCGATGGTGATATCCGGATAACGCTCCTGGAAAGATTTCAGTGCCGGTGCAATGTGCAGGATGCCGAATGACATCGGTGTGTTCAGGCGCAGCTGGCCTTTCGGTGCCTGCTGCAGTTCACTGACCTCCAGTTCTGCCGCATCGATCTCGTCCAGCCCTCTCTGGCACCGATCATAGAATAGTTTGCCTGCTTCCGTAAGATGAAGGCGCCGGGTTGTGCGGTTCAGTAATCTCACACCTAGCCGCTCTTCCAGCCGGGTGACATATTTGCTGACGACCGACTTCGACAGTTCGAGCCTGTCTGCAGCGGCGGTGAAACTGCCGGCGTTAATCACCTGGATAAACACGGCAATGTCCGACAATTTGTCCATCAAACACCCCTATTGGTAAATATATGTGAACAGTATTGTTCATAAATCGCCGATTATCAATCATTAATGTTTCATTAACCTTGTATTAAGCCCGATATGCATGCGGGCCGAACAAGACAACACTGTTAATGAATACGGGAGATGAATGATGAAAAACACGCTTACACGACGTTTGAGCTACCTGGTACTTGCTTATGCATTCGTACATGGTGGTACAAGCATGGCGGCCGATATCCAGGCTGGGCGCACGGTTGGCAAGAGTCCATGGGGTGCTGATGACGAGATTGGTCGTCTCAACATGATGACGCCGACCACGCAGCAGGCCGTGCTGTCACAGCTAAAGGGTGGTGCGGTTTATGACCTCTCGGTGGATTATTTCATCGGTATGCCCAGCTGGCAGGCGGCGGGAGATCCGCATTATCGTATCTGGATGACGCATACACCGCACGGTACCGGTGTCGATGACCCGATGCATCTCGGTGAAGAGATGAACCGACACGTCAGCTATACCGGTGCGGCGATATCGATGTACACGCACATGGGTACGCACATCGACGCACTCAACCACTTCGGGTTGAACGGCAAGATATGGAATGGTTTCAAGGCAGAAGAGTATCTCGGTGACCGTGGATGGACAGTCTCCGGAGCCGAGAACATCCCGCCGATCATCGCACGCGGCGTGCTGATCGATGTTGCAGCAGCGAAAGGTGTCGACATGCTGCCCGATGGATACCGCGTGACACGACAGGATCTCATCGATGCATTACGGCGACAGCAGGTCTCACTGCAGCCAGGCGATGTTGTACTGATCCGTACCGGTCGCATGAAACATTATGAAGATGCCGATGCTTACATGGCGAATCCTCCGGGTATGGGTATCGCTGCGGCACGATTCCTGGTCGAAGAAAGCGGCGCTATGATCGTCGGTGCGGATAACCTGAGTTTCGAGGCCTTCCCATCCGAGGTTAAGACCAACTATGTACCGCTACATACCTATCTGCTCGCCGAGCAGGGTGCACCGATCATGGAACTGGTGTTTCTCGAGGAGCTTTCCCGGGACAAGGTCTATGAATTCGGTTTCATCGGCGGTTCACTGAAACTTCGAGGCTCCGATGCTGCACCCATGAGACCGATCGCTATTCCCTTGAATAGTGACAGGGATGGAGGTGCGTCATGATAGATATCACAGGATTGGCACATGTCGGGGTACGTGTCGCAGACTTCGGTCGTTCGATCCGTTTCTACGAAGACATGGGGTTTGCCCTGGTACGCGATGATCAACAGGAGCGCGTCGTCGTGCTAAGGCATCACTCGGGGCTCGAAGTTAACCTGCTGGACTCGGTCAGTGATGATAACGAAAGGCGCAATATCCTTATGGATGAAACGGTCAGGTATCCTGGCTACACGCACCTTGCCTTGTGTGTCATGGATATCAAAAAGACCGAGGCGGAACTGCGTTATCGAGGAATAACTATTACCGAAGGCCCGGTCACTTTCGGTGATGGCAGCACCTCGGTATTCTTTCGTGATCCGGACCGCAATGTCATCGAACTGACCGAAGTGGCCAGTGACAGGAGGGTGTCGTGATGAAGGCGCTGATATTACTAATCGTGTCGGGTATCCTCGCGGCAGGCGTATTCATCACCGGCAAGCAGGCAGGCAGTAATCAGCTGTCGCCTTTGCTGGTCCTGTTCTGGCAGATGAGTGGCGGTGCACTGGTGGTATGGCTGGTGTCGTGGCCTTCGCGCCAGTTCCCGACATGGGACGCTGCACATTTCCGCTATTACCTGTTCGGTGGTCTGCTCGGAATCAGTATCCCCTATGCACTGGCTTTTATCGTAATGCAGGAGTTGCAGGTGGGAATCGTCGGGCTGCTGACCGCATTGTCACCTGTCGTCACCTATGCCATCGCGCGCAGCCTACGCATCGAAGAAGGACACCCGCTCAGGCTTGCCGGCCTGGTCATCGGTCTGGCAGGTGTCACTTTACTGGCCCTTCCTCAGGCAGACGTGTCATCACCAGGCAACGGGATTTATATGGTGATCGCCTTTGGTATCCCGCTATCACTTGCGGCCAGCAATATCTACCGCAGCCGATACTGGCCACCGGGCAGCAAGGCGATGCCGCTGGTGATCGGGATGTTGACGGTGCAGGGTGCCTGGCTGCTGGTTGTCAACCTGTTGTTCGGCAACTTCCAGGACGGCCTGTTCGTTTCCGGTGACAGCATGTGGACGCTGGCATTTCTCGGTCTGCTTGCCGGGGCATCTTATATGAGTTCGTTCAGACTGCTGAAAGTCGGCGGTCCCGTATACCTGAGCCAGATGGGTTATGTCATCACGGCAGTGACCCTGGTCGCGGGTATCCTGATCTGGAACGAGCATTATGACGGGCAGGACATCCTCAGCATGGGGCTGATACTGCTGGGCGTACTGGTGACGAGCTTGACGCAGCGCGTACAGCACAGGCAGGCGAAGGTGCAGGCACTGACGAAATAGAGATTGAGCTTTTAATGAAGAGGTAAGAAAGATGAATGTTATTGAAGCATTGAAATGGCGCTATGCAGTGCGCAGATTCTCAGCAGAAAAACTGGAAGAGCGTACGGTGCAGGAGCTGCTTGAGGCGACACGATTGAGCGCAACTTCCTATGGCTTGCAGCCGTATCGCATGGTCGTTATCGACGATATCGAGACAAGGAAGCGGTTACTGCCTTATGCCATGGGGCAGGATAAGGTGGCGCAGTGTTCGCACCTTGTCATACTTGCAGTGCAGGCCGATGTCGGCGATGAGATGGTTGACCGCTATATAGAGTCGGTGACTGAATCCAGACGCGTGCCACCGGAAAAGCTGAATGGTCTGGCGGCTCACATGAAGGAAGTCTTCGCAGGTATGGATGCAGCACAGAAAAGGGAGTGGGCGCACCAGCAGGCTTACATCGCACTCGGTACCCTGTTGACCTCGGCCGCCCTGATGAAGATCGACAGTTGCCCGATGACTGGATTTGAACACGGTGGATTCGATCATGTACTGGGACTCGCGGAGATAGGGCTCGAGTCTTCCGTGATCTGTGCACTCGGTGTCAGGCACCCTGAAGATGAGAATGCGAGTCTGCCCAAGGTGAGATATGAACAGTCCGATATGGTTATCGCGCTATAGCAGGAGCAGGCAGGAGGATCGTTGTCATGTCGACCTTTAGTGAGGATGATGCGTCGCGAAATGTGACAGCAAGATTGGCAGGCGCACTATACTCGCTCATCATAGTGTCAGGTATTTTCAGTGAAGTGTTCGTGCGAGCGAAACTCGTGGTTGTCGACGATGCAGAGACGACCGTCGGAAATATCATCGCGTCGGATGTTCTTTTCAGGGCAGGATTTGTCGCAGATACCATCATGCTTATAGGTGATGTGGCAATTGCTATCCTGTTCTATGTGCTGCTTGAACCGGTAAGCCGGAACCTGGCGATGAGTGCATCTGTCTTCCGTCTCATCCAGGCCGCCGTACTGGCAGCCAATATGATGAATTACCAGGCAGTGATGATGCTGATAGACAGCAATAGTTACGGTCTTGGGATAGATGGTGCAATCATGCAGTTCCGGGTCATGATGTACCTGGATATGCATGCTAACGGCTATGACTTGGGCTTGATCTTCTTCGCTATATCCAGCTTCATGCTGGGTTACCTGCTGATCAGGTCTAAAATAGTACCGCTGGTCATAGGCTATGGCCTTGTGGTGGCTGCGCTAGTGTATCTGCTGGGAAGTTATACACGGTTCATGATGCCTGACCTGGTAACGGTCATCGGACCGATGTATATCATTCCCTTCATCGCTGAAACAACCCTGGCTATCTGGCTGTTAGTTAAAGGCATTGAGACTGGAACCGGAGACAAAAATCAAAAGTAAATTAATTTTACCGGGACAGCAACGCGGTAGCACCCTTTAACTTTTGTTGCTAAGGCAGGCTGAAAAAGGAAACCGGAGCCAGAACCTGAAGCACTAAATTAGCCTCTCTATTTCTCCCGTCTGCCTTTTAATAACTATATTTCATCGTTTTCAGTGGTTACTCCGCGCAAAATTGCAAGCTGGTTCACAGTTCTGAAGTGGTATAAGCCTGTTTGGGGTAATCACCCCATACCGGCTGGACAGCGCCCTGCCTATAGTCGACTCCACAGCGAACAATATTTTGTGAACGCTGCATTTTCAGGAGACGACCATGACAAGATTAAACCGTTTATACATAGTATTTTTACTCAATATTATCCTTGCAGCCTGTAGCGGCTCAGGTTCTGATTACGCTGCTGCACCGGGTGATGGTCCGATCGTTGAGGGCTGTGATCGGATATTTACGCCAGAGGATGTCTATATCGTCGATCTTAGCCAGAACTCAACTTCGGGTGTTGCCTGTACCATGACATCGGATCGCGAAGAGATCGCCAGCTGTGTCGAAGATCGTATCCGGGCCGCGTTTGCTGAAGCACCTTCATGCCTGGATGCGTTCGATGTTTTCGTGCCCGGCACGAATGCTGAAGATGGCGATTACAAACAGTTCACTTCAATCATCTCTCCGCTGCCGGGCCGGTCTTATCTCTCGGTTCAGTACAGCGACGATGTATCCCTGGAAGATGCCATCAACTATGACATGGGTGTCTATGATGCCGGCAACGCACTCGATGATCTGCTGTATACCCTGAAGGTCCGCTTCGACAATCCGCAGGTGAGGGTGTTCGGTCACAGCAAGGGGTCTGATCCTGTGGCACGCGTTTCAACTTATCCTGAACACAGCGAAGTGGAATTCTTTGCTTTTGCACAGGCCGGCCGTACGCCAGCGAGTATCCGCGGTGTGCCAGGATACATCCACAAGCTGAGTGATAACCTGGTCGGCATCACCTGGCAGAACGACGAGGTTAAGTACTTTAGCGGCGGCAGCACGGGTTACCAGGTGCCGGAAATCTGGGGCTTTCCTGGCTATGTCAACCAGGAAGGTGGCGGCATGACGATAAAGCCATCGCGTATCGATCATCACGATAACTACGGTGGCGAATACACTAAAGAAGCCAATCCATACTGTGCGACCGGTAACAAGGCAGCGATGCTGACAACAGCAGAATGTAAAAAACAGAACGGTGTTCGCTTCGTGCCTTACTTCTGGGGTGACTACGAATGTACCGAGAAAGCATACCAGATGATGGCAAACGCAGCCGTTGGTGAAAAACATTACATCGGTTATTCCGGTCCGCGGGCTGCCGGCTGTTCAGATGGCGTGGCTACTATCGATGTTTCTTATGAACTGGTATATCGCATAAACATTGCTGATCTTCAGGCGGGTGACTGCAGGTACACCATGAACGTAGCATTTGAAGGTCTGGATTCTGGTCAAAACCGTGCAGACGGCGGCTCTGTCACTGTGCTCAGTACAAGTGATACTGGCTGGAAAAGAAACACAGGAACGGTAAAGATGCCATATCACATGAAGCTGAAAGTATCTGCTTCGATGAAAGATATCAGCGGAGCACTGTCAACTTGTAGTGGCTATTTCGGTGCAGAAAGTGAGGGCTATATCGATAAGCTAAATGTTACCTTTAAACATCCCGGCACCGGACTATCCGTTACACGCACACTGATAGGCAATGCAGAAGGCATTGAATATTTCTGGCCACAGAAAGTTACCGGTAAAAATAATGTCGCATGGCGCAAGAGCAGCGGTACCTGGGATTTACACTATGGCGTGCCGTCAACTGATCCAACGCATGGCGGTGCATTGATGGTGAAAGGGGAAACTGGCGGCGGTAATAGCGGTGTGTTTTACAAGTGGTTGCACCTGGTTGATTGATTATTAGCCTCATCTGTCACTGACACTATATGATTACGTGATATAGAACTGATGCGAGGCTGTACCACCGGGAATTATTTTGAACGGCCGTTTTATATATTACCTGGCGGGGAAATACAGGGATGTATTTTATAATCCGAGAGTACTTTAAGGGACTGCCCGTTAATCTGAACTATTGAAAGTCTCGTATGTCATGAAAACAGGTAAGGAGAAGGGGCAGTTATTCTTTGACCAACTCGTGGCCGCGCAATAAAATCAGCAGCTGAATAGCATTCGATGTAACCTTGTTTCTGAAGACGGCGTTTGTATCACTACTAAGAAAAACCGGAGTTATTCTGTATGAATATAGTTAGATATACATTATTGGCTGCTGTGTTCTGGCTGCCTGCCTGTACATGGGTCGAGCCGACTAAAGAAGGTAGTGCGGTGCTGCTGGTCAAGGACTTTAACGTAGCGGCCTGCAAGAAGCTGGGGTCGACGACGTCGACTGTAAAACATAAAGTCGGCATCATAACCAGGGATGAAGAAACGGTTACCGAGGAACTGGTAACACTGGCAAAGAACAAGGCTGCGGATATGGGTGGCAACTCTATCGTCGCGCAGGGGCCGGCGAATGAAGGCAGGATGAGTTTCGACATTTATAAATGTGGTGACTGAGTGATAGAAACGGGATAATCTTATTTGTCACTGACTGACCTGGAGTATTAACTATGCTGGCAAACTCTGAAAACCGATATGGCGCGGTATCTCGCGCTATCCATGGCATCATGCTGCTGCTTATCTTCGGTATGATCGGGGTCGGTATCTACATGACCGACCTGGACAAGACTGACGAGATGCGCAAGGTGTTATTTGGCCTGCATATGTCGACCGGTGTCCTTGTTCTGCTTCTTGCAGTGATCCGTCTTGTCTGGTTGAAACTTAGCCCGCCGCCTAAACTCCCTGCAGCACTGGAGAGCTGGGAAAAAACATTGACCACGGTTGTTAAGTACCTGATGTACCTGCTGATGCTGCTGATACCGATCGCGGGCATCCTGGTAGTAAATACCAAGGGGCTTGCTATCGAGGTCTACGGTCTGTTCGAACTCCCCATGTTAACCGGGGAGAATGAGGGACTACACGAGCTGATGGAGGAAGTTCACGAGGTTCTCGCTTTCAGCCTGTTGTTCCTGGTCGTGCTACATGCGGCCGGAGCACTCAAGCACCGGTACATCGATATGCAGAACGAACTCGATGTCATGAAACGGATGTTTGGACAATAATGAAAGCTGGCGGAGGTGATTTATTATCCCTTCGTCACTTCATTCAGATCTAAAACAATAGTCATCGTATGATGCGTAGCTATGCCATGAGACAAAAGTAAGGCCATCCAGGATTTACCTTCTCGACTCGATTTTTGGCTATTTTTTGCTATTAATTCAAGAGTCAATTGTTCATAAATCATCTTTTCTTCTCACTCGTGAGGCGATAGTCATGAATAATGAAAGCACGCTGTGGTCGTTTGCTCTGGTTTCTCTCCTCTCTATTTCACAGGCCTGGGCTGTAGAGCCTAAAGATATCAGTGATCTGCTGGATGAGCGCGCCATGTCGATGGTAAGCCCACTGGGTGATACTGCCGAGGCCAGGATACAGTCATGTAATTCAGATAGCACCGCGGTCATTACCATCTACACGACCACCGGCAAGGCACAGGTGGGTATCGATGTGAGCATCGACGAGCGGACAGTCGGAAGCCTGACTTCACACTACCCGGATGAGGAGCCTGGCTGTAATACTGATGCTTCAGCTGGTGTTATTACGCTCATCGTGCCAGCGGGAGAGCACACGCTGGATGCGGAAAGTCTCAACCTGTTCTGGCCAACACACACTTTCAATGTCGAGAAATGCGAGTGCCGGGTACTGCCGTTACACTGATGCAAATTGCGGGTGACTCCCTGCGCTAAACGGTTTTTATACCCTGATCCGAAATTATATTACCAGCAAACCTGTAATTAAGGGATGTTTGGGTTTGCTATGAATTGACTGGGACTTTAAACTTCCTGCTTTTATGAGATAGAAGTTTATACAGCTGATGGATGACGAGATAAATACCGGAAGCAGCGGTAAGATCCCTGCTGCTTACAAGACACTGATGATTGCAATAGCCGTCATTACGCTCCTTGTCGTGTGGCTGCTGCCGGGTAACGAGGAATCGGAGCCGCAACCTCTACCGGAACTGCCGGGCAGCCAACAGGCCGAGATGGATTTACCAGAGCCTGGCGGCGAGAGCGGTGCGATCATAAGGGATGGCGACATGGCGCGATCTTTCATCGCGGGTTTACGTGAAGGCCATGAGGAGCATGATCCGGATACCGTTTTCGTCGAGGCCGAGCGCCTGCAGGGTGAGGGCTTTCTGGTAGACGCTCACCTGCTGTATCGATTTGCCGCGCGCCACGGTCACGGGCCGGCCGCTATGGAGCTGGGTACCCAGTCCGATCCTGCTTACTTCGACGCGACCAGTCCTGATACCCTGAAAGACAATCCCGAACAGGCCTACAAGTGGTATAGCATGGCCGCTGCTGCGGGAATCGAGGAGGCAGTAACACGTCTGCAGGCTCTACATCAGAACGTTGAGATGTCTGCTTCGGCCGGTGACGAACGCGCCCAGCGCCTGCTGCTTCTGTGGAAATAGTTCTTCGAGAGATTGAAATTATGAAAAAGTTTTTAATGGTATTCATGCTTGCCATGATGCCCCTGATGGCGATCTGTGCCGAAACGGCGGCTGCAGGCAAAGAGCCACTATTGATGCAAGGCAAGCGCGAACTTTACCAGCGTGTACTGTCTGTGCCGGGCGCCCGTATGTCCACTAAAGCAGGTGTAAAGGGTAGCGAGGCAGTGGTTCCATTTACTGCCTATTATGTCTATGCACGGCGCACCATAGACGGCACGGAGTGGCTGCAGCTGGGTACGGATCGGCACGGTAGCCGCGCCGGCTGGCTGCCGCTGGCCAGCACGCTTGAGTGGAACCATGGACTGACCGCCGCTTTTCGTGACCCGGCCGGTCATGATCGCGTACTGCTGTTCAAGGACAAGGAATCGGTGCGCCAGCTTGCCGGCAACAAAGACCGGGTCGCCTATGATCGACTCTACCAGGAAGCAGTGCAGGACAAGCTTTCCCAAAACTCACCGGTAATAGCCATTCAGCCGCCGGGCTATATCGATATCCGCGAAGATTTTTACCTGGTGCCTATCCGCCGCCATGAAGACATCTACCTTGGCAGCGAGCGCTCGCGCCTGTTACAGATCTCCAGTGTTCCGCTGTCTCTGGAACAGGGCGCTGAGGAAAAATCGAACGATTCGCAGGGCTACTCAGCGGGGCTGGTGTTCGTCATCGATTCCACTTTGTCCATGGACCCCTACATCGATCGCACCCGGGAAGCAGTCGGCAAGATCTATAACACGCTGGGCGATGCGGATCTGCTCGGTAACGTGAATTTCGGGCTCGTGGCCTTTCGCGATAACGTGGCGGCGGCACCCCAGCTGGACTACCTGGCGCGTACCTATGTCAATCTGGAACAGGGTAAAGACGGTAAAGGATTTCTGTCGCGGGTAAAATCACTTAAGGCAGCCGGCTCATCCAGCCGTGATTTCAAGGAAGATGCCTACGCAGGCGTGAAGCAGGCGATCGAGTCGATGAACTGGTCTGGCCACGATGCGCGTTATGTGGTGCTGATTACCGACGCGGGCGCACGTGATGCCGGCGACCCGTTTTCCAGCACAGGCCTGGGTGCTGCCAGCCTGAGACAACTGGCCGTGGACAAGGGTGTCGCCATCTTCGTGCTGCATCTGCTGACACCGGCCACCATGGCGGATCACGCTCGCGACGCCGAGCAGTATAAGGAACTTGCAGATTTTCCTGAAGTAGGCAGCCTGTATTACGGCGTGCCCACCGGTGATGTTCAGCAGTTCGGCAAGGTTCTGGATGCACTGGCTTCCCAGATTACCGGGCAGGTAAAGGCCGCTGCAGCAGGTGGTGAATCGCCGATGCCCGTGCCGACGAGTACAGATGATCAGCTGGCAGGCCTGCAGGCCAGGGTGGCGAAACTCGGTCATGCCCTACGTATGCGTTATCTGCAGAAGACCGAGGGCGGTCATGTACCGGATGTGTTTGATGCCTGGATGCTGGACCGCGATTTCAACGACCCGGAGCGTTCGACCCTGGACGTCAGGGTGCTGCTCACCCGTGACCAGCTCTCCGAGCTTCATGACGTACTTACCCAGGTATTGAATACGGCCGAGGAAGGCTTACTTTCTCCAGAAAACTTCCTTAATGAGCTGAAGAGCCTTGCTGCGACGGTTTCGCGCAGTCCCGAACAGCTTGGCGTTACCACCGCGACGACCGCTGGTAAGGGCAACAGCCTGGCGGATCTGGGTTTCATGCAGGAGTTCATCGAAGATCTTCCCTACACCGGAGAAGTGATGGGTCTGTCCCTGGAAGACTGGCAGAGCTGGTCCACGTTGCAGCAGGTTGATTTTCTCAACAGGCTTGAAGAAAAGGTCAGTTATTATCGCGCGTTGCACGATCATACCGACCTCTGGGTCAGTCTCGACGGTGGCCCGGTGAGTGGTGATTCGGTCTATCCCGTGCCACTGGAGATGCTTCCCTAGGATCATGTTCAGTTGTGCCATGATGAATGTGTCCACTATGCGATGGACAATGTGTCTGAAAGAAATGCCGCTTGTGGATATGGTTTGTCCAGTTGCGCCGACAGCCGCAGACCCCGAAATTATCCTGGGGGCGCATGTTGAGTAGCGAGACCACGCCAGCAGCGCAATCCGGGGCACCGCTTATCTATCACCTGCGCGATGTGGTCAAGACCCGTGAAGCCGAGGATGCGGCATTCTGTCTCAGGATCCCGAGCCTGCAGATCGCCATGGGCGAGAAGATCGCGCTGATCGGCGAATCGGGCTGCGGCAAGTCAACCCTGCTGGACATGCTGGCCTTCATCCTGCAGCCGTCCGAGATCGGCTCTTTCCGCTTTCGACCCGAGCGTAACGAGGAATCGCTGGATATCCAGGCCTACTGGAAAAAAGGCAAGATGAACCAGCTGGGTGATCTACGCAAACGTTACATTGGCTACGTGATGCAGACCGGCGGTCTGCTGCCTTATCTCACGGTTCGCGAGAACATGAACCTGTGTCGCAGCGTACTCGGGCTCCGTGCCGATGGTATGGTCGAACACCTGGCTGAAGAACTCGGCATCATCGCTCATCTGAACAAGTTGCCGGATGCGCTATCCACCGGTGAACGTCAGCGGGTAGCCATCGGCCGTGCAATAGCACACCAGCCCTCTATCGTGATCGCCGATGAGCCAACCGCTTCCCTCGATCCTTATGCAGCGGAAAAGGTGATGTCGATGTTCATTGCTCTGGCAGAGGAATTCAACATCACGGTGATCCTGGCCAGCCACGCATGGGATCACATAAAACAGCTGGGGCTGCGTCGGCTTACCCATCGCACCATCCGTAATCACAACAAGATGTTCACCGAGACCGTGGTGACCGGTTGAACCATGGCAGGATCCTGGTTCAAGGTTTTTCGCCTGGCAAGCCGTGACTATGTTCACGAATGGCTGATGTCGGGCTGTTTCGTGCTCGCGCTGGCGGCGGTGCTCGGGCCAATGATGGTGTTGTTCGGACTAAAGTTTGGCATCGTGGGTGCGATGGTTGATCAACTGGTCGAGAATCCGGTCAACAGAGAGATCCGTCCTGTAGGCACCGGCTACTACGACCACGCCTGGCTGGAGAGTGTGCGTGCGCGACCCGATGTTGCCTTCCTGGTACCCCGTACCCGGAGCATCGCTGCAACCATCGAACTCAGTAGTGAAAATTCATCCCGTATCGTCTCGGTCGAGCTGATCGCGTCGGATGATGGCGATCCGCTACTGGCGCCAGGCAGCCCGCTGCCGGAAGGGCTCGGCCAAGTTGTACTATCCCAAAGCGCTGCTGAAAAGCTGGACGTGGCATCGGGTGATACACTGGATGGCAGCCTCGCGCGGCGTTTTCGCGGCCAGCAGGAACGCGTGCACCTGCCACTGAGTGTCGCAACAGTGGCACCGGTACGGGCATCGTCGCGTGACACGGCATTCGTCTCGGTAAAACTGCTGGAGGCGCTGGAGGATTTCCGCGACGGTCGGGCAGTGCCTGATCTCGGCTGGGAGGGTGATCCCGCGGATACCAGCCGCACCTACCCGGGCTTCCGGCTATACGCCAGCAGCATCTATGACGTCGCGGGCCTGCGCGACGCTTTTGCCAGGCTCAACGTGGAAGTAAATACAAGCAGTGCTGAAATCGAGCTGGTGCAACGTATGAACCGCAACCTGACGGCCATCTACTGGGCGATAGCCCTGGTCGGGTTGTTGGGGTTCTCGGTATCACTGGGGGCAAGCCTGTGGGCGAACATTGACCGCAAGCGCAAGGAACTGTCGGTGCTGCGCCTGGTCGGGTTTCGCACTGCAGATATCATCTGGTTTCCCATGGTGCAGGCCTTGTTCACCGCCGTCCTGGGCTGGGCGCTGGCGGTGGCGATATACCTGATCACCGCCATGGTTATCAATGACATGCTGGCGTCACAGCTGGAAAGCGGGCAGCAGGTGTGCAGACTATTGCCCTGGCATTACGCGATAGCGTTGCTACTGACCTGTATCGCCGCCGTGTTAGCGGCGGGGCTTGCCGGCCTGCGCTCGGCACGTATCGAACCATCCGAGGGTTTGCGAGAACTGTGACGGCAGGACCAGGACGTCGAAACCAGTGACGCCTGGACCTGAGACGCCTTGACCTGAGACACATGTCGTTACTGTCGCACCTGGTTTATTTTGTTGACCATGCTGATTTGTTATAGATGAATAAATTTTATCAGTCAGTGACAAATGAACGTCATCCTAAGATTTATTCTATAAACTAAGGTGGTAGTAGAACGATTACATCGTATGTGAGAGACGTTGATGCACGAACAGTTTATTCTGCCAGAATATAAAAATTGTCTGAATGATATCCTGGCGGCTGTATTTAATACCGTAGGCGAAGCAATCGTTGTTGCAAATGACGAGGGCGAAGTGGTCATGCTCAATAATCATGTTCTGGAGATCTGGGGGTATGAAGCCGATGATCTTCTAGGTAAGCCGTTATCGCTGTTGATGCCGGAACAATACCGGGAGATGCATGATAAAGGAATGCAGCGTTATATCGAAACAGGCCAGCAGAAAGTTTTAAACAATCGGCTTGAACTCGAAGCATTGCGTGCAAACGGTAAAGCCTTTCCGATACAGTTATACATCGCAGAGACCCACTTCGAAGGCTATCGTTTATTTACCGCGGCTATCCGTGACATCACTGAGATTGTCGACGCTCGCAAGAAGCTGGAACAAACGCAGCAGGAACTGTTACAAGCGAATAATCTGATCAAGGCACAGAATGATGAACTCGCGGAGGAGGTACGTCTGGATCCTCTTACACGTATCCTTAATCACGTCGCTCTCAAGGAACGAATCAGTGAAGAGATTGACCATCTATCGCGTTCCAACCGGCCTTTCTCTCTTCTGTTTTTTGATATCGATGATTTCAAAAAACTGAATGATGAAACAGGACACCTGCATGGAGACAGTTGTCTTCGTGACCTGACCGAGCTGGTGAATAATCGCATCATAAGAAAAGTGGACACTTTCGGCCGTTACGGCGGAGAAGAGTTTATCGTTATCATGCCTGGCATTGATGCAGAAGGTGCGCTGATCGCAGGTGAGCGTTTACGTAAGACCATCGAGACTGCGGACTGGCAATACCAGGCACTGACTGTGACTATCGGTGCAGTGACCGTCGATGAGATCATGTCACTGGACACGATTGTCGAGCGTGCAGACCAGGCGATGTATTACGGCAAGCGGCAAGGTAAAAACCAGGTAAATCACTGGAATAAGTTGCAAAGCGATTAGCTTAAAACTGGCTTTATGTTTTTATGAGGCACAATGTTTATGCTGTGCCAGAGCCGATGCTGTTAGTCGTGTGATCTCATCAAACAGCAAGGCTTTGTCACCACTGGAGCAGGCTGCAAAACCATGCACCAGGTTACTGCAACCCAGTACCTGGCGGTTAACGCCTTTCTGCATCGCGTTATCGAGCCGATCCAGATAAATATCCCGGTAGGCTTTACTGCGCTGAATTATATCTTCTGTAACTGTCTGTATGATTTTGTTCATGGTTTATTTTGTAGAAAATTTGTTATCCAGCTATCAATTCATCGTTTAGTAAACCAGCTTTAAGCAGTCTATTGATAAGCTTCGCTCAGCTTGATCGCTGAAGTACAGATCTGCATCGATAAGTTCAGTGACAGACTTCACCTGCGTGAAGGGTGCAGCTTACATAGAAATTATTATATAGACATCAAACGTATTTTTCATGCCATTAGATATGTGTCGGTAGAAACAGGCGCTTAGCAATTTTCTGATGTTCAGTTTGCACCAGAAGCGTGCGTGTACGGGATGAATTGATTCAATAAGTGACTAGATGAGGCGCTGCGCTCTACCGGGTATATCTTTGCAGGTCACATCCAGCCCTCTGCTTTGAGTACAGGGTTATGGATCAGGGAATACTGTTTATTGTTCTGTCACCTTTCTGAAACATTCAGGTAGAATACGCAACTGTGAAAATTTATATCAATGGACTTAAGGGGAAAACATTATGAATAAAATAACTACCGCAATGCTAATAGCAGGAATCGTTGCGCTCAGTGCATGTGCGGATGACGCAGTTAAAGCAGACCCGGCTAGCGAAGAGATGGCTGCAACGCAGTCTGCTGAAGAAACTGCTGCTGCAACGTCAGAGCCTGAGGCAAGCAGCAGTGAAGAATCGGCTGCTGAAGCAGTTGAAGAGATAGTCGAAGAAGAGATAGTCGAAGAAGAGGTACTGGCTGAATCGATGGATACCGACACCGGTAACCTGGTATCTACCTGTACCAATGGTGACGCTGAACGTATCATCTCGGTTATCTATGATAACGAAGAAACAGGTACTGTTTGCGAAGTGACTTATGAAAAAGCATCCGGTGTGCAAACACTATGGTCTGCTAACAACGAACGTGATTACTGCCTGGACAAAGCAAGAGCATTCGTTGAGAAACAGAGAGGATGGGGCTGGACCTGCAGCGATCTTTGATAACTGCATGTGACATCGCAGTTCGAAATAAAAAAGGCGGCCAGTGGCCGCCTTTTTTTATTTCTCAAGCTTAAGGATAGAGAAGCAATAAATAATGGTTCAGCTATGCAAGCGAATCTTATTTCTCAAGCTGGGATACATCCCGCACCGCACCTCGTGCAGCGCTGGTGGTCAGCGCGGCATAAGCCTTGAGTGCATTACTCACCACTCGTTCACGAGCTAGCGGTTTCCAGCTATCCGCGCCTTTGGCGTCCATGGCAACGCGACGTTGAGCCAGTTCCTCATCAGAGACAGCCAGTCTTATAGTACGATTCGGGATATCGATCTCGATAGTGTCGCCTTCTTCTACCAGGCCGATGGCACCGCCTTCGGCAGCTTCCGGTGAAGCATGGCCGATCGATAATCCCGAGGTGCCGCCCGAGAAACGGCCATCGGTTAACAGGGCGCAGGCTTTGCCCAGTCCTTTTGATTTAAGATAAGAGGTCGGGTACAGCATCTCCTGCATGCCCGGCCCGCCTTTTGGCCCTTCATAACGGATGATTACCACGTCACCTGCGACGACCCTGTCGTTCAGGATGGCATCAACCGCATCATCCTGTGATTCGAAGATACGTGCCGGGCCGCTGAAGCTCAGTATGCTCTCATCCACCCCGGCAGTTTTTACTATACAGCCCTGCTCGGCGATATTGCCGAATAACACGGCGAGTCCGCCGTCCTGTGAATAGGCATGCTCTTTATTTCGGATGCAGCCGTTATCTCGATCGGTGTCCAGCTCCCAGCGTTTCTCCTGTGAAAACGCCTGTTGCGTTGGTACATTACCCGGCGCTGCGGAAAACAGTTTTCTCACAGCTTCATCTTCGGTGACGACAAGGTCCCATCTGGCCAGTGCATCGCCCATGGTGGCACTGTGAACTGTCGGTAGATCGGTATGTAGCAGACCGGCACGACCAAGTTCACCGAGGATGCCCATGACACCACCTGCACGATGCACGTCTTCCATATGGTATTTCTGTGTCGCCGGTGCCACCTTGCACAGGTTAGGGACTTTACGTGAAAGGCGATCGATATCATCCATGGTAAAACCGACTTCACCTTCCTGTGCGGCCGCCAGTAGATGGAGCACGGTGTTGGTCGATCCGCCCATGGCGATATCCAGGCTCATGGCATTTTCGAATGCCTTGAAACTGGCGACTGAACGCGGCAGTACATCTTCATTATCGTTTTCATAATAATCACGCGTAATCTCGACGATACGACGACCTGCTTGCAGGAACAGCTGTTCACGGTCTGCATGTGTTGCCAGTAAAGAACCATTACCCGGTAGTGATAAACCCAGCGCTTCGGTTAAGCAGTTCATCGAGTTCGCGGTGAACATGCCCGAGCAGGAACCACAGGTCGGACAGGCAGAGCGCTCGACCTGTGCCACGTCTTCGTCGCTTTCATCCGGGTTGGCTGCCATCACCATGGCATCTACCAGGTCCAGTTTTACTTCCTGGCCATGAACCTGTGTCTTGCCCGATTCCATCGGTCCGCCCGAGACAAAGATCACCGGGATATTCAGGCGCATGGACGCCAGCAGCATCCCGGGGGTTATCTTGTCACAGTTGGAGATACAGACGATGGCGTCGGCACAGTGTGCATTCACCATGTATTCGACCGAATCGGCGATGATCTCCCGTGAAGGTAATGAATACAGCATGCCGCCATGCCCCATGGCGATGCCATCATCGACGGCGATAGTGTTGAACTCTTTTGCGATGCCGCCGGCTTTTTCGACTTCACGGGCCACCAGCTGGCCCAGGTCTTTCAGGTGGACATGGCCCGGCACAAACTGGGTGAAAGAGTTAGCGATGGCGATAATCGGCTTGTCAAAATCACCATCTTTCATCCCTGTTGCCCGCCACAGGGCACGGGCACCAGCCATATTGCGGCCGTGAGTCGATGTTCGGGAGCGGTATTCAGGCATAACAAACCTCTGATAAAACTAATTCAATGAACCCTGTATTTTAGAGGAATATGGTCCGGGCTGTAAGTGATATATAGACTGATTAAAGGGTGTAAAGTGGAAGGGCAGTACATGAGAATTATTTACATATGTGATTTAATATCAGGATCAATCTCTTTAACCAGACTGCACAACAGGATCGATATGAAGCATTTACATATTATTATCACGCTGCCCCTGTTTTTTTTACTGGCCGGCTGTTACGCAACGGACAGTAAAACAGGTGATGCAGGCACTGATCATTCGATTGCAGGGCTGACCAAAGATACTTCCGCGGATATTTCTCATGAAGATGGCTGGACCATCGTCTCGACGAAAGAGAACGGAGATCGTGTCTACTGGTTCCTGGCACCTGAGGTGGATAATGTCTCACCCGCTATGTTCAAGAAGATCGTTTATTCCGGGGACAAGAGTGAGCTGGAAACCAAGACAGTAAGTGAGTGCGAAGCACCCAGGCAGGCATGCGATGAACTTATGGCAAAGTTCAGAACTATGAGTGAAAAATATAAGTAGCAAGATATCCGGTAACGAAAGAAATGCATGAACACGACATCCAGCATTGGCAGCACGACCATGTCTTCTCACAGGATGTGCGAAAGTCAGGCGAGTCCCGCACCCTTATAGTGATCGCGATCACGGCGGTGATGATGACGGTCGAACTGATCGCCGGTGTTCTATATGGCTCGATGGCGTTACTGGCCGATGGTCTGCATATGGGATCGCATGCTGCCGCCCTGAGCATCACAGCATTTGCTTACATATACGCGCGGCGTAATGCCGGTAATAGCCAGTACAGTTTTGGTACCGGCAAGGTCAATGCGCTGGGCGGATTTACCGGAGCGGTCCTGCTTGCGATATTTGCCCTGATCATGGCTGTCGAAAGTATCGTGCGCCTGCTGAACCCGGTTGAGATCGTGTTCAACCAGGCCATCTTTGTGGCGGTACTGGGTCTGATCGTAAACGGGGTTAGTGTTTTTATACTGGGTGCTCATGATCATGGACACGATCACCATCATCACCACCACGAACATGGCTCAGAGGAACACCACCATCATGACCACAATCTGAAAGCTGCCTATCTGCACGTCATGGCAGATGCTTTAACATCAGTACTGGCTATCATCGCTTTGCTTGCAGCCAAGTACTACGGTTATATCTGGATGGATCCAGTCATGGGTATCGTTGGAGCGGCCTTGGTCGCACGGTGGTCATATGGTTTGCTCGGTTCTACCAGCGGTGTGCTCCTGGACCGGCAGGCACCGGAAAAACTTCAGCAGAAACTCCGGGGCGTTGTTGAAGCCGATGATGATACAAGAATCACTGACTTGCACGTGTGGTCTATCGGGCCAGGGATATACTCTGCGCAAATAGCAGTAGTAGGTCACAATCCGCTGTCAGCCTCCGAGTATAAAGCGCTCATCCCGGATTCGCTGGGCCTGGTGCATATTTCTATCGAAGTGCATGTTTGCCCGGATCATGATCAACCCTCCTGAATGACTTAAATGAGAGTAGACTCTATTAAACTTTCCAATACATGTATTTTCCCTGGTTACCCTGGCTGTACAGATACTAAAAAGGCTGTCGCAGGTTTCGGTGGTTCGATAATATAATTCCTGTATTGACCTGATCCTGAGGATATCGTTTCTGCATGAGCCATTCTGAAAGCAAGGTAAATCCCCCGCTGCAAGAGCCAATGCATGCGTTTCCGCATGCCATACCTGGCGATGATATTGTCGAGCAGTTACATACTTCACGACAGGGGATCTCTTCACAGGAAGCAAAGTCCAGGCTGGAGAAGTACGGAGTAAACAGCCTGCCACGTGCGAAGCCTGCTTCGCTATTGATGATTTTTCTATGCCAGTTCGTCAGTCCCTTGATCTACGTGCTGGTCGCTGCAGCAGTTTTTGCGATGATTATCGAGGAATGGTCTGATGCGGGTTTCATCACCGGTGTGCTATTGATCAATGCGATCATCGGTACGATACAGGAGTTTTCGGCGCAGCGTGCGGCGACTGCACTGCAACAGCTGGTGTCGACGCAGAGCCGGGTACTGCGTGATGGTGATACCTGTGAGATCGATGCAGAACTACTCGTTCCCGGCGATATCCTGCTGCTGGAGTCCGGCGAGAAAGTGCCCGCGGATATCCGTTTGCTGGCGAGTCATGACCTTGAGATCGACGAATCACTGCTCACGGGTGAGTCGCTGGCAGTATTGAAGAAAGATGATGTAGTGCTCGATGAGAATACCTTCCTGGGTGACCGTAAGAATATGGTGTTCGCAGGCACCATGGTCAACCGTGGCAGGGGTAGCGGTGTAGTCGTTGCGACTGCATTGCAGACAGAGCTGGGCACCATCGCGACAGAGGTTATCGAGGGTGTAGCTGCGAAGCCGCCGCTGCTGGTAAGGATGGAGCGGTTTACGCGAAGGATCGCGATCATCGTCGGCATCGCCGCCCTGTTGATGGCGGCAATTTCACTTTCTCGCGGCATGCCTTTCGCTGAGATATTCATGCTTGCTGTCGCTCTTGCCGTGTCTGTCATCCCCGAGGGTCTGCCGGTCGCGCTGACGGTCGCACTGGCCATCGGTATGCGGCGCATGGCAAAACGCAATGTTATTATTCGGCGCCTGGTAGCCGTGGAGTCGCTGGGTTCGTGTACCTATATTGCTACTGACAAGACCGGTACCCTGACGGTCAACCAGCTCACGGCGCGGCGTATCCAGTTTCCAGACGGTCATGTATGGAATATTAGCGGTGAAGGCAAGGAGCCTGTCGGTGATGTGGTGCCGTCACATGGTTCACCTTCCGAGGAAGAGACGGCATTGGTGGAGCGGCTTTGCCTGGCGGCCATCCTGACCAACGATGGTTTTCTCGGCCGGCATGACGGCGAGTGGGTACAGCATGGCGATGCCGTCGATGTTTCATTGCTGGTCATGGCGCACAAGGCCGGTATCGTTAAAGCACAGACGGTCAATGTTTTTCCCGAACTGGATACCATACCTTTTGAATCCGAGCGTCTTTTTTCAGCCAGCCTGAACCAGGCGGGTGAACGGCGCTGTATGTTTGCCAAGGGTGCGTTTGAAAAGTTACTGCCCATGTGTGACACCATGGCGCTGCCGGAAGGGGATGTGGCCATCGACATCCCGGCACTCGAGAGGCAGGCCAATGAGCTTGCCCGCCAGGGCTACCGTGTGCTCGCTGTGGCAAGCAGTGAAAATGCGCCGCCGCAGAGCGATGTATTTTGTGAGCAGCACATGAGCGGACTTACCATGCTCGGACTCGTGGGCATGATCGACCCGCTGCGGCCGGAGGCGAAACAGGCTGTTCAGCGCTGCCGTGATGCCGGCATCGAAGTGGCGATGGTGACAGGTGACCATCCGGCGACCGCGCTGGCCATCGCCCGGGAACTGGGTATGGCAGATCACCATGATCATATCGTGACCGGCCCGGAATTAAGATCAGCGGCAAGTCTGGACGAGATCGATGAGATGACGCAGCGTGCGCATGTGTTTGCACGAGTAGAGCCATCACAGAAACTTGATATCGTACGTTCGCTTCAGCGCAACGGGCACTTCGTTGCTGTCAGCGGTGACGGTGCGAATGATGCGCCGGCATTGCGCGCAGCACAGGTCGGGGTTGCCATGGGCAAGAGCGGAACGGACGTCGCGCGGGAAACCGCTGAATTGATCATTACCGACGACAATTTTAATTCCATAGTCTCCGGCGTCGAAGAAGGGCGTATCTCCTATGCGAATGTACGCAAGGTCATCTTTCTGCTCATCTCGACCGGCGCTGCAGAACTGGTGCTGTTTACCCTGGCCCTGTTTACCGGGTTGCCGTTACCGCTGATGGCCGTTCAGCTGCTCTGGTTAAATCTGGTGACTAACGGCATACAGGATGTGGCGCTCGCCTTCGAACCTGGGGAAGGCGATGAACTGAACCGCCCGCCGCGCTCACCGAAGGAACCTATATTTAACCGCATCATGATCGAACGCGTGGTCAGTTCTGCGCTGGTGATCGGTATCGTCGCATTCATGCTTTTCAAGTCATTGCTCGATTCAGGCTTCACTGTTGAAGAGGCGCGAAACGGTACCCTGCTGCTGATGGTGCTGTTTGAAAATGTGCATGTGTTCAACTGCCGCTCTGAAACGCTGTCAATATTCAGGCATAACCCGCTGCGTAACCGCATCCTGCTGTTTGGAACGATCATCGCGCAGCTGATCCATATCGGTGCGATGTATACACCATGGCTGAGTGATGTCCTCGGTATCCAGCCGGTTTCACCGCAACACTGGATAGAGCTGTTGTTGCTGGCACTGACGGTTACCGTGGTCATGGAGTTTCATAAGCTGTTTTTGCAATGGAGAAAAGCGTAGTCTCTGACGGCAAGCAACAGGAAGCAGGCCACGATATTTCTGTCGGCAGTAGCTGGCTTTATTCGGCAGTGTAGCTGTGTTTAGAACAATATCACGCCTGCTTCTTGCGGCTTCGAAGCGAAGCTGATGACACCAGCCTGTTGTGCGTCCATGACGAAGCTCTCTATTAATGAACCTTCATTTCTCTGCATAACCTGCTCATCTATGCTGTCATCTCAGCCGAACCAGCGTCGATACTGGTTCGGCTGAGTGTAAGCTTCAATTAACCAGGATCGATGCTGCGAGGCTGTTGTTTTACCAGTGACCAGCTCTTCTGGTAGCTTTATGTTTGCAGTGCTCTGTGTGCTAGCCTCCAGTGCGAGTATCTATGCCCGCAGTATTAAGCTACGGTCTTTAACGAGAACGTCTGCCTGAGCTTTCTGGCTGCTGTGTCCAGGGCTCGCTAAAAGCTCAAGTCATCTTCTGTAAACGGTCTTGCAGGATTGTCTTTTAAAACTCTGCGCAGAATATGGTTCATAGTATATCTGTCATTATCAAAGCCACCGTGACTTGTGCTTCGGGTTGAACCGCTAATTCCATTCGAATAGATCATGGTTGGCTTCTTGCCACTGTACACGATATCATGCTTGAACTTTTCCATACCCAGTATGGGTTTTTCATTTACCCTTTCAAATGCGTTTGATACCAGGTAGAGAAGTGACTTGCGGTATGCGGCAGCTACATTGTCATCCAGCTCCAGTTTGTCTTTCAGGTTATAGATCGCCATGTCAGTGATTTTTGCAGAGTGTTTGTTCTGCAGCACTGGCAGATAATTAGATTTGTATAGTTCAACGGAACAGGCCGGGGCCAGTAGAGAGCAGCTTGAGAATGTAACGTTTTTACGTTTCATGATGTTCAGCATGTGTGCTAATACGATCGCGCCGGTACTGTGTCCTGCGATGTGGATCTTTATGTTCTTTCCTGATTTTTTAAAATGGTTCAGGAAACGGTTTATCGCATCAGTACCAGCGCCGTTGGACATGAAAGCATCGTTTGCATCACGTTTCATCTCATCCCACAAGAGTGTGCCCGGTCTGCGTAATAAACCTTCCAGGAAGCGATCGGTCCAGTCGGTAAAACCACCGACTCTTTCTTCTGCCTGCAGGTCCTTACGCCAGATCAGATCTTTGAGTTCTTCCATTACCCCGGTGTCATACATGATGTGGAACGGATATATCCTGTTTGCTTTGAAGACATCTTTCATCGCGGCGATCCTGTTGGCAGAATCTTCCGGTGAATTCAGGCCACCATGTGCGTAGATCAGCAGATGCTTATAACTGTTGCTGCTGGCTACCAGCCTGGCTGTCTCTTCTACATCATTTGCCGTGCTCCAGTAACGACCACTCTCTTTGTAACGACCGTCATCGATATGGACGAAATGACCTGCAATCCTGCTGCGATCTATAGTCGGTTTTTTGGTTTTACCTGCGTCGCTGGTTTTTTCTGTAACGCCTGGACGCATACCAAATATCTGTGGTGTAGGCAGAGCGAGCCTGAATACCCAGGCATCCAAAATGTTTTTATTCCAGTCTTCATAGCTCCACAGTGCAAGTCCATTCCTGCCCCAGCTGTTGCCCCAGGAATTCTGTATCCAGAAACCACTATCGTTATAACCAACGATAGCAAAGGCGTGCCCACCATCATTTTTATCGTGGTATTCGATGATGCCGTCATGTGGATTGTTCCAGCCTTTGTGTACGTTGGCGGAGACTGCGATGACTCCGACCTCGTTCAATGCTGCATGAAAATGCGTGACCTCTGGCTTGAGCCTATAGTAGGCGCCGATAGTATGGTTGCGTGCATCTTTCGCCCTTTTTACAGTCAGGTCTCCAGGTTCGGATGTCCTGTACTCCCATTCCGATTCCTGGCATACCCCCATGTTTTTCCAGCCACGTATGGCGCCGCGTAAACTGGAGCCATCGTAATCTTCGCCTGGCCATTCATCGCTGCGTTTTGCCATCTCGTAGAGCATGCGAGCACTGACCTGTATGTCATGATTGGATATTCTATATAACTGGTTGATACATGCTGCGAGAGAGAAACCGGTACAGGCACCTTCGCTGTATTGATCGAGAATCTTTAAACCTTCGGGAGGCGTAATGGTTTCCTGTAACTGGATAAGGGCGGGTTCATAGATGTAATCGCGGAAATCGGGTACATCCGGGTTAGCATTTAACTTTCTTTTTCTTTTGACCATCTGATTACTCCTTGTAATGTTATTGTCTGTCTAATGCTGATCGAGGCATTCACTTCTATCGAAGTGCAACTAGATACTACCCCACATGAAAAATGATGTCAGCAAATTGACAACTATAGGTTTTTTTATAGTCGTATGGACTGGTAGTTCGTAGATGGCACTTTATAAGCAGGAGAAGTTTTGAATATATGTACAACTCGTTTTCTGTCTGCCATTTTATCTATCTGATAGCAGGAAGAAAGATTGCACTCAGCGTAAGTGAAAGTTACTTTTTCTTGTACGTGACACGGTAGATGGCATCGGCATAATCATCCGAGATAAGCATCGAACCATCGGGTAAGGGCAGGATGTCAACAGGCCGCCCCCAGGCTGTGTCCTCTTCTTTGTCTAACCAGCCGGTAATAAACGGCTCGACTTTGACTACCTTGCTACCCTGTAACATTACATGTATGACACGGTAGCCTGATTTTTCACTGCGGTTCCAGGAACCATGCTCAGCAACGAACAGGCTGTTCCTGTATTTTTCCGGGAACTGGCTGGAAGTGTAGAAAGCAAGACCAAGTGGTGCGACATGCGCGCCTAACTCCACGGCGGGTAAGGTGTAGTCTTTAATTTCAGCCTGCTCACCGTATTCCGGATCGAGTGTATCTTTGCCATGCAGGTAGGGAAAACCAAAGTTCAGACCGGGTTCAGCTGCATGGTTGATCTCGTCGGGTGGTAAATCATCACCTAACCAGTCACGACCGTTATCGGTAAACCATAAGTTTCCATCGACAGGGTTAAAGGCGAGACCGACGCTATTGCGGACGCCGGTAGCAAATGTTTCGTATCGCTTCGTCTTGAGGTTTAAGCGCTGGATCGTGCCATGACGGTCGTCTTCGCTGATGCAGATGTTGCAAGGCACACCTATCGGGATGTAGAGATCACCATCAGTGCTGAACTCAATCACTTTCCAGCCGTGATGTTCATCGTCAGGCAGGTCATCGATGACGACGGTTGGCTGCGGCGGGGTTGCTAATCTTTGTTCTATGTCATCGTAGCGAAGTATCCTGTTTACATCGGCGACGAATAAAGCACCGTCGCGGTATGCTACGCCGCTGGGCATGTTCAGGTTTTTGTCGATCAGGTACTGTTTGTCAGCCTTGCCATCATTGTCTTTATCGACCAGTGCATAGACTTTTCCTTCCTTTCGTGTGCCGACAAATATGGTTCCCTGGTCACCTCTTGCCATCTGCCTGGCATTGACGATATCGCTGGCGAAGACTTCTATATTAAATCCATCGGTGATGACCAGTTCCTGTGTATGCAGTTGTGATGATAGAAGGAAGCCAGCGATAGATAAAAACATTGTCACTTATGATCTGTATTGCTCGTGTTTGAAGACTGCTGACCTGGCTGCGGTGTAGCTCTCATCGTCGATGATGCCTTCATCTCTGAGTCGGCGACACATCTTTAGTTCTCCGACCAGCCGGTCTGGAACGGATATGTTTGACTGTGCCCTGTCGATAGTCTGCTGCAGGTTGATGAAGTAACGATCGAATTCCTGTTGCGAAGGCTTTTTATTTTCCAGCAGAAAAAGCCTGGCACCGCCAAAGTTGCTCTTGAATATGAATTCATCCCGCATCTGATAGACAAAGATCAATGTGAAAATCAGGCTGGCTGCGATGGTGATGCTGCTTGCTATCATGCCATATTCAGATGCGAGAATTTCCGAGGCCACGAGGTAGATGAATAATGCTGCCATAGCTGCAGCACCCAGAGCAGCATATAACCATTTCCAGACGATGATTTTGTTATGCTCGGGTTCGGATGATAACCAGGTGAGATTGACCAGGAACTGTTTTTCTTTCGCCCGTTTCTTTTCGTTAAAGTTGAGCAATAGATAGCTGGAATCGTAGAGCTGATACTGTCTGCGAGTGCCTTTGAGGGTGTTCGTCTGGACTAGTTTTTCTCCCAGTTTTGCCGGGTCTATCTCCTGGTCAAACTCTTCGTAATTATCAGCGGGTACGTCGTACACTGCGCTGCCAATAATGACTTCTTCTACCATATCGATGCATCTCTTGAAAAACTGTGAATACTGATTATGGTACGGCGTTTCTACAATTTCCACGAAGTTACGTAATTTGTTCGAGTATTGGTGATTATGACAGTTATGTTAAATCACTAATGCATAATATTAGGATAAGTTAAAGTTCTCCTTATGCTGGTTTTAGTTCTGATCTATACGAGCAAGTTCTTCTGGCATGCTGCGGCATAACAGGCCGAGATTGACTTCATCGATTTCCTTGTCGATATCGACCCAGACCTGGTGGCCGCTGCCGGGTGCACAGTCGATGCTGTTGCCTTTTTTGTCCTGCATCGATTGCAGGGTAAAGTGGTGGTTGCCCGCCGAGGTCAGCAGTTCCATGTCATCACCGACACTTATCTTGTTCTTGATGTCGACCAGGATGCGTTTGTCCTGCGGGTCAAAGTCGATGACTTCACCGGCGAATATCTGTCGCTGGCTGCGTGAACTGCTGTCACGGTAGCGCTGCATCTCCTGCGGCGCATGGCGCTCAAAAAAACCGTCGGTGTATCCGCGGTGCGCGAGGTTTTCCAGCTCACTCATCAGCTGTGGATCGAACTTCCTGCCACTGGCGGCATCGTCGATCGCCTGGCGATAGATCTGTGTTGCTCGGGCAGTATAGTAATATGATTTCGTGCGGCCTTCGATCTTCAGGCAGTCGACGCCGATATCGACCAGGCGATGCACATGCTCGACGGCACGCAGGTCCCGGGAATTCATGATATAGGTGCCGTGTTCGTCTTCTTCGATCGGCATGTACTCGCCCTGACGGCCTTCTTCTTCGATAACGTATTGCTGCGAGGCGATGTCGTCAGATTCCGGTTTCCAGACACCGGTATTTTCGATCGACGGATCGGTATCGTTATTCTTCACCTTGTAGTTCCAGCGGCAGGAATTGGTGCAGGTCCCCTGGTTTGGATCACGGTGATTGAAGTAGCCCGACAACAGACAGCGGCCGGAATAGGCGATACACAGTGAGCCATGGACGAACACTTCGAGCTCGACATCCGGGCAGTCATCACGGATCTCGGCGATCTCCTCCAGCGACAGTTCGCGTGACAGGATGATGCGCTCGACACCGACCGACTGCCAGAATTTAACGGAGGGTGAATTCAAGGTATTCGCCTGCACCGAGAGGTGGATCGGCATCTCTGGCCATCTCTCCCTGATCATCATGATCAGTCCGGGATCCGCCATGATCAGTGCATCAGGGTTCAGCGCGATGATCGGTTCCATATCATCCATAAAGGTCTTGATCTTGGATGTGTGCGGCAGGATATTGGTGGCGACGAAAAATTTCTTGCCCAGGTCATGGGCTTCATTGATGCCTGCTTCCAGGTTGGGCAGGCGAAAGTCATTATTGCGCACCCTCAGGCTGTAACGCGGCAGACCGGCATATACTGCGTCAGCGCCATAGGCAAAGGCGTAACGCATGTTCTTGATCAATCCGGCGGGTGACAGCAGTTCGGGTTTTTTCATGGGTGATATTTCGCCACAGATGTAAGTTTGAGGCGTATTTTAAAATAAACGTCTGTCAAAAAATATACCTAATTATTTCAGTAATTTGAACAATTACTGAACCCGGCGGGATAACCACTGTCGGCTTATATGTTATCAACGGTTCAGGAGGGGATGAAATGAGTAAGAATCAATCTGTAAGTGATGCGAAGTATAAAGTGGCCATGGGACGGTTGCTGGTAATGTATACCCAGGTGGATTACCTGATTATGCGTGCGGTGGCGGAACGTATCGCTGATGCGCCGGATGATGACAGCCGTTTATTTATGGCGAAGCAGGTAGGCGATGAGAGTCGCCATGTAAGGATTCAGCAAGAGTGGATCCAGCGGTTTGGCACAGATACCACGCCCGTATTCGATGAACTGCAGCAGGAGATGTTTTTAGCACATTTTCGGTCATTGAACTGGCTGGATTTTCTCACGGATATGTACGTCTGCGTTGAGGCATTGGGCAGTGAAGCGGTCGAACAGGTCGTGCCGATGGCAGATCCCGGAACGCGTGATTCGCTGAAAACGCCGCTAGAAGACGAAGTCGATCATGTGGCATTTGGCCTGAACAGCTTGCATGCCGAGCTGGCAAGATTGCCTGAAGCTGAAAGTCATGCCTACCTGCAATCGGTAGAGACACGGCTGGACTTCCTCGATGATACTTTGCATGGACTGGGTATCGATGTGCCCGCTATGTTTAGCGCGGTAGGCGCTGATTATCAGAAGGTGGTGGAGACGGTTTTGCATAGACGTCAGCAGATACTGGATTCACTGGCTGCGCCGTTAGCAGCGTGAACGCCAAACAGAAATTGTCTATTTAAAACCAGGTAATTACTAATAAACTCATGATAAGTGCTATTTACAACTCAGTAACTTCGAATACAATAGACTTCCGTTAATTAAAACTATACGACTCTATAGAAGGTGGTTATAAATGGCTTATAAATGCGAAGTATGCGGTATGGGAATCGGTTCGATGACATGCGCTGAATGCGGTAAGGAACTGGTGCACGATTCGATTACGACTGATGATGGCACGATAGTGTATGTATCAAAATGCCCTGATGGCCATGGTATGGTGAAATCACCGATGTGCTGTGGGCAGGACATGACATATCAGGCGTGATCTGATAATGATAGTTTGATATAAAAGCAGCTATTGATAGCTGCTTTTTTATTTTACAATATATAAATGTTAAGACGAAGTCCCTGATCCATGAATCCTAATGATGTTATCCCGCCGGAAATGTTATCGAGAAATGCGCATAACGATATGCTGTTATTTACCGCATTCCTGTCTGTTGTAATCGGTTGTATCCTGATCTACCTCGGCAGGAGGGGAAAGCAGTTATGGATGGTGGTATGGAGTATCGGGCTTATCGGCATGAGTCTGTTCATGGCAGGCTCTGTCATCTTCGGTTATCTATAGAGCTCATGCCCGGTTAGAATAGAGCTTATTTCTAGTGACAATGTCTATGTTGGATCTATGGACTGCCGGGCTCATTCAAACTTTCGTATCACGCCGGTTACTACCCCGAGTACCTGTACCTCTTCATTTTTTAGCAGGATAGGTTCCATATCAGGATTCGCCGGTTGCAGGCGGATGCCGTCAGCTTCGATATAAAACTTTTTCAGGGTGACCTGCTCATCGTTGATCAGGGCCACCACTGACTGACCATTCTCAGCAGAAAGCTTCTTCTCGATGATGACGATATCACCATCCTGGATATTGTCATCGATCATCGAGTGGCCGGATACCTTGAGTGCATAGGTGTCCTTGCGTACCATATCGGCAGGTACTTTTATCTTTTCATCGTCTTCGATTCGTTCTATCGGGTTGCCAGCCGTGATCTTTCCAAGCAGCGGGATCTCGACATAAGCAGAGAGCTCATCTGCCAGCGTTTCGTCGACGGCTTCGAGTGCAGGTGTCCATACAGGACGTCGGTTCTTTGGTAGTAATAGTGAGATGTTATTCATATTTATTATTCTTATTATTGTTTAGCTGTTGCTAGCATAGCTCAGTACAGACGAAAGTTATACTTGTATTTAACTTATGGTCGATTAATAATGTTTATGGGCGATGACTGCCTGTATAGCTAGCAGCTTTGTGGGGGAGGTGGGTAGTGAATGTGATGTCATTGAATGATGATACGGGAAGGCTTGTACTTAGGTTGACCGTTGCCGGTCTTATGCTTTTTCATGGTGTCGCCAAGATATTGCACCCGGGCTCTCTTGATTATATCGCTGGCATGCTCGGCGGTTATGGCTTGCCTGCGATGCTCGCTTACGCTGTCTACGTGGGCGAGGTGATTGCACCATTGATGGTTATCTTCGGATACAGGGCAAGGTTAGGGGCTCTGCTGATGGCCGTGAACATGCTGGTTGCCATCACGCTCGCACATACAGGTGATCTCTTCAGCCTGTCTGCTCATGGCGGCTGGGCGATCGAGCTGCAGATGTTCTACCTGTTGACTGCCGTCGCTGTCGTATTTTTGGGAAGCGGCAGACATGCCGTCAAACCAGATTGATATCATGGCTGATCCAGCATGTTGTGAACGAAAAGTGGTGAAGCGATCAAATATACAGCGATAAAAAGCCGGCGTATCTTTAATAGCCTTGGTGGACAGATGGTGCTGCTGATGTCCGGCATCATCCTGGTCGCCATGATATCAAATGCCTATATGCAGTTTCGTGATGAAGTTATTACCATGGAACAGGTGCTGAAGGTTCGTGCGCAGTCACTGGGGCAGATGCTGTCTTCGATCAGCATCGATGCTCTGGTCGAGTATGATGTAAATAAATTAAACCGGTACATACGAGATGTTACCGACCAGGCGCAGGTGGTTCATGCTGTCCTTGTCGATGCACATGGTGATTCCCTGACCACCTATCGCGACCTGAGTGACAGCTATATCCAGGAGACGCTGCACAGTCTGGATGATGTTGATTCTGCATTGATCGTCAATGAGCTGGAGAAAATTCCCGAACTGGTCTCGTACAAGGTCCCTGTCATGTATGATGAAAGGGAACTGGCGCGTGCTGTGGTGGTGCTGGATAACAGTGAATATGTCGCCGCATCTGCCTCCAAGTTCAAAGAAAAAGTTCTGACTACCCTGTTGATCGGTCTATTCGTCGGCATGGGGATTTACTTCATATTCAGCCGCTATATATTGAGGCCGATCATGTCATTGTCTGCTGGTGCTAACCGGATCGCTAATTCGATTTTTGGTGAAGAGGTGCGTGTTCAGGGAGATAGTGAGTTAACCGATCTGGCGGCGAACTTCAACCAGATGTCTGAAGATATAGAGCTGCTGATAGCGGACCGTGATTCGGCACTGCAAGACCTTGGAGAACTCAACAGGGAACTGGAAAAACGTGTCCAGGAAAGGACCATAGAACTGCAGGCCCTGAATGTGGAGATCGCGCGACAGGCGATGCATGACCCGCTGACAGAGTTGCCAAACCGGACACTTCTGGTAGAAAGGCTAAAACAGAACATCTATCTTGCCAAGAGGCAGGGCAAGCATGTCGCTTTCCTGATGCTTGACCTGAATAACTTCAAAGAAGTGAACGATACCCTGGGCCATCCCCAGGGAGATCGTCTGTTGCTTGATGTAGCCAGTCGGCTGCCGACCGCGTTGAGACAGAGTGATACCGTCGGCCGCCTTGGCGGTGATGAATTCGGCATCGTGTTGCCGGAGACAGATGCCAGGCAGGCGACGGAGGTTGCAAGGAAAATAATGGAGAGCCTGCAGCCCAGCTTCGAACTTGATGGTCAGGTTCTGTCTGTCGGCGCAAGTATCGGTATAGCGTTATTCCCGGAACATGGTGAAGATGAAGAGTCGCTGATACGTTATGCTGATATCGCCATGTACGAAGCCAAGAGAAGCAAGGGCGATCCCTGTCTATATGATCCCGATGCTGATAATTATACGACGGCACGTCTCGCCCTGATGAACGATCTGCGCAAAGCGGTAGAGCATGACGAGCTGCATCTCTATTTTCAGCCGATGATCGTGCTGAGTACGAAGAAGGTCCATACGGTCGAAGCGCTTTCACGATGGGAACATCCCGAGCGCGGAAATATTTCACCGGAAGAATTCATACCGCTGGCGGAGACCAGCAACCTGATCGGTCTGATCAGCTTCTGGGCCCTGGAAAAGTCGATAAGCTATATCGCAGAGTGGAAGCAGCACGGTGCTGATATCATGGTTTCTATAAACCTGTCTGCACGGGACCTGTTGAATGCAGGACTGGCTGATCATATATCCAGCATATGCAGCAAGTATGATGTCGACCCATGCATGTTGCGGATAGAGATATCGGAAAGCGCTATCATGTCGAACCCGGAGCAGGTGATCGAGGTTATCAACAACCCGGTTCTCAGGCGTCTTAACTACGCGATAGATGATTTTGGTACCGGCTATTCATCCTTGAGCTATCTTAAAAAACTGCCAGTCAATGAAGTGAAGATAGACAGGAGTTTCGTGCTCGATATGATGCAGAACGCGGAAGATACGAGTATCGTGAGATCGGTGATAGAGCTGGCGCATAACCTGGGTCACAAGGTTGTTGCAGAAGGTGTCGAAACCGAGGATGCATTGACGCAACTGGAGCTTCTGGGGTGTGATATAGCCCAGGGGTTCTATTTCTCGGAAGCGGTCGATGCAGACGCCTTACTTGATGTGATCAGTGAAATTGAAACAGAGTTGTTAGAGGGTTAATAGATGAACCGTTTGAATAGTTGTGTCCTTGTTCTACTGTTGTTTTCAGCCGTATCCTATGCTGGTGAAAAGTCGTTTCTAACAGTCGATGAACTGGTGAAACATGGTTATATCCCGCTATCAGGTGAGAAAATCGTCGAGATAATGAACGGATATGAGATCAGGGTTGTTGATATCGAAACCGAGGCGGTCACTATCTCTAAAAAAGAAAATAAAACAGGTATAGACAGGGAGTTCAAGGAAACAAAAAGTAACAAGACATCTTTTTTTCTTGATTCACGCCTCATCGCCAGAGCGCCGCCACTGGAAGGCAGGATAACGCGTAAGGTCGTCGCTGATGAGCTGGTCGCGACTGATGGTGTACGTACCTATAGCTATACCATCTATGAAAATGAGGGCAGGATGTTTGCAGTGCGTGACATCGATGCTGGTAATGTGTTTTTTGAGGTGCAGTTAAAATAGCGCCCACGCTGTTGCCGAAGCAGGTGTCAGCCGATATGCAGCTCTTCCATCAGGTAACAGACGCAATCCTGTCTTATCGCTTTCTCGCTCGTAGTAAACATCGATAGTGTTACCGGCTTTCTGAACAGTATCCTGCCGTCTTTTGACTGCATGTATTCATCGGTGATGTCTTCATGGCTTTCACTGTTGACGGTGATCAGCTTGTCTTTTGTCGAGTTGATCGACGCAAATTCAGTACCTGGCTGAATCAGGTGGAAGTTTTTTTCTTCCAGCTCCGGGTTCAGGCTGATGTCTTTGCTGCTGTCTCCGATAGTTACAGTAACTGGTATAGTGACGCGAGCGATGGTGTGATACAGCGTCAGGTTTTCACTGTCGCCGGATGACAGGCTATCCATATGCAGTATCTTTTCTATATACGTTAATGCATGTTCCTCTCCGGACTTGTCGCTAGCCTGGCCGCATTCCAGAACTACTGAGGGACAGAAATCTGAAAACGCAGAGGATTGTACGCCCTTGGGGTCGGTGAAATAAACAGCGATGTCGCTGAATTCAGATACCAGGACCAGGCCGTGCGGGTTGAGGATGTTGATGCAGCCATAATGCGGGTTCTTTCCCGTATTATTGTGTATATCGATGCTGGCGAATGGTTTCTTTTTCCGCATGATGTTTGTAATGTTCTGCATCATGTCTTTTTCCGCAGAGTCGCTATGATAGCTTCCTGGCCATATGCGGTTGTAATCATCCTGGGTGTCAAGGCTGCGCTGATTCTCTCTGGCGGCAGCTATGTTTCCGATAAACAGTGACAGGGCCCTTGGTAATGGCTTCTCTCTGTACTTTTTTAACAGCCGTTGTACCGCGTATAATCCTGTGGTTTCGTTACCGTGAAGTAAGGTGCTTATGAATAAGGGCTGTGGGTTTGTTCCTTCAATGTGAAACAGGGTCGGTGCCTTCAGTATGTCGAGCAGATCTTCGGCTTTCGCATCGAGAAAATCATCGGTGATGTGGCTGGTTTCATTTAACATATCAATCTCTGGGATATCGGCTAGGAGTCTGTTTCAAAATCCCATTCGTGTACTGGTTTTCCGCTCTGCTGATTCTTAAGATAGTTTAACGTCATCAAGGTTCTGTCATCTTGATGTGTGTTAAGGAAATTTAACTGCCACTCACTACCGGTACGATTTTTTTCCACACGCTGCTCTATGATCGAAAGATAGCGCCTGCTGTCCTGTTCGTCTATTCCCAGGCGGTAGAGACCAGTTTCTGCCTCGATCAGTAGTTTATCCAGTATGATCCTCTGTAATGAATTGATATTTTTATCGAACCAGTTGGTCTTATGTTTGATACCGATATGTGCGGCACGATAAAAATTATTTTTCGCATCTGCAAAAGGCATAGAATATTCGGGAGGTTTTTCTGTCGTCGCGTAGTAATGCACAAGGCCATAATAAAAGGCGATGTTGGCAATGTTGTCTATATTGCTGGGTGCAGCAGCGCAGACACGATGTTCGATACGCAGATGTGGTGTCTGGTCCTTATCGAATCCTATCAGGGGTCTGTTCCAGCGCCAGATGGTACCGTTGTGCAGTCGCAGATGTTTGACCTTTCCCAAAGCTGATTCATACTGTACAGGCAGTAATACTGGGAAGTGGTCGAGGTTTTCCTGGAAACATTCGTAGAGCGAGTCACGAGCATAGCCAGAGCCGAAGCTGACCCTTTGTAACGGGCCTGTTGCAGCGCCGCCATAGCCTCCCGTTGGTACGGCCTGTTCGAAAGTCGGGATACGTGTCTCCTGCCAAAGGTGGCGACCGAACAGGCAGGGAGAGTTCGCGCTGACGGCGACCATCGGTGCAGATAATATTATCGATGCATTGTAATAACGTGCAGCTGTTTCCTGTGGTACCTGTGTATGGATCTGCAGTGATGTCGCTGCTGCTTCGAGCATTACATCCTTATGGCTTACCTGCAGGTTGTCTTTACCACTGATGTTGAGGGTGATCTCCATTCCATTACGCTGCCTCAGTACCTGTTCGTTGAGCGCCTTGTAACGATCCATCAGTGAAATGTTTTTCAGAGTGAGATCACTGTCCTGCAGGGTGGGCAGTATCCCTATGCCGAGAAAAGCTGAATCCAGCGATTCGGCTGTTGCTGAACATTGCTGCCATAATCGGTCCAGTTTTTTTT